>Ga0315903_10007436_pt1 | contig 13701 bp, 19 predicted proteins | sample LakEriMetagenome_7_FD_203524 | JGI IMG/M metagenome (GOLD analysis project Ga0315903, IMG submission 203524) | Freshwater fungal communities from buoy surface, Lake Erie, Ohio, United States - Buoy 2 MA119 | ecosystem: Environmental > Aquatic > Freshwater > Lake | place: USA: Lake Erie, Ohio...
TAGACTTCGCTAAGGCCCATGAGGCTGATGTGCTGCTTATAGGAGGGGATTTCATTGATTTCTATGGGCTGTCCAGGTTTGCCAAGGATCCCGACAAGCGGAACGCCACACAGGAGATTCTAATGGCTGTGGACGTGCTTAAAGCGCTCTATGAGGCCATTAAGCCACGCAAAGTGATATATAAAATGGGCAACCACGATGAACGCTTTGAGCATTATTTGTGGCAGAAGTACGCAGAGATTCCGCAATTGACGCAGCTGGAAGAATTTTCCTCTATAACGCTTGAGAATGTGTTGCGCAAACGGCTCGGAAAGGATTTCCCAATAGAGTTTGTGGGCGATAAGAGGATAATTAAGGCAGGCAATTTGAACATTACGCATGGCCATGAGTTTCCTTCGGGGATAAGTTCGCCAGTGAACATTGCCCGGGGCCTTTATTTGAGAGCTAAGGCTAACACAATTTGTGGCCATCACCACCGCAGCAGCTCCCATGTTGAGCAGGACATCAATGAGCAGATGATTACCACTTGGTCTGTTGGGTGTTTGTCTGATCTACATCCCCTCTATATGCCCATTAACTCCTGGAATCACGGGGTGTGCTTAATAACATTGGATGATAAGGGAGATTTCTACGTGGATAACAAACGAATAAAGAACGGGAAGATTTTGTAGCTTTGCTCCATGCCCCGCCACGCCTCCCTTCCGTTCCATTTCTATGTGAACGTAAACAATTCGTTCCTTGGCCCCAATATGCCAAAGGGCGTTACGAAGGGAATATGGCATGGGGTGTTCTGCCGGGAGTTCCAAGTGATTTCCTGCCACGTTTTCCTTGAGAGCGGGGCGCATTGGAGTGGATTGCCAATTCAGGCATTGTCAACCACGGATGATTTCCGGCACGAATACGAGGCCCTAATGCCCTGGGCCGGAATGGGAGAGGAAATGGAAGTGGTGTATATGCCGTTCCTGGAGGGCCTACAGGCAAGCGTTCTGAAGCCCTTTGAGGGCAACGGGAGGCACACGGGGCTCGTTATTGATTGGAAAGACGGCTATTCTCGTTACCCCTCGGAACACAAGCCTCTCTCCCTCATTCAGCTTGAAACGGGCCAATTCGCCCTGTTGCCGAACAATTATGTCGTTTACAGCGAGAAACATTTCGTAAACGAGAAGGCAAAGGAGAATATGAAGCATTACAGGAGGGGAGAGGACGTTTATTGGGAGAAATAGAATTATATTTGCGTTATGGCAGACAATAGTTTTTCACAGGGCCCAGGAGGAAGGCTTTTAAGGGCTCAAGCTGATGCTACAAGTGTTGGCCGAGATGCCAGGCCAAATGGTCCGTATATTGTTCAATATGACAAAATAGACTGGACTAATCCTTTTGACTGGAAGATGGGCGTTGTTAAGGGCCTAAAAAAGGCAAACACAATGCTTGGCGGTGATATTGAACGTACGGGGTACGATAGAGAGTCTTATAGCGACTTGATTAACAGGCTGGAGCAAACACCTGGTACCGCTCAGAATGTACTAAAATCTGCGCCAAAAATCCCAAACATTCCGTCTTCTTTTGCTGGGCCGGCCAACATGGCAATCAATGTTTTTAATGCAGTTCGCCCATTTGTTAACCGTGGGTCGGCTGCTGTTGGTGATGTAGTTCTTGATCCAGTTAACCGTGCTCCGGTTGGAAAAGCAGCAAAATATGGACTGACATTAGCTTCTAATGTGGCTAATATGCCCAAAAGAGCCGCCAAAATATTAAGCGTTTTGGGACAATACTCACCATTGGCTGATGCAGGAGGAGATGTGGTGGAAGCCATTGGAGAGTATAAGAAATATCCCACTAAACCAAAGTTTTTCCGTGAGCAACCCCAGGATTTAACGCCACAGCAAAATGATTTTTTAAAAAAAATTTCGCAATACAATTTTGCTAATGTGAAATAATCATTCGTAGCTTTGCAGAGCCGAAAGGCCGCTGGGTAGCAGCAGCGTTGTGAAGATCTTTAAATGTCCTTTGTCCGCTGAGTAGGGTCTGCTACCCCGAAAGGCGAACAAAGGACTTTTTATTTTTATGCAAATTATATCGTTAAACAATCACATTGTTCGCAAGGCTCTTTGCCTTTCTTTGAACGAAATGGCGGTTCTGTGCGACATAAAACAGATGAGCCAGAACCCGGAATATGGGTACACCTGCATCAAGAGTAAGGACAAGATTGCGGAGTGGTTGGACCTTTCCAGATCAACTGTTTTTACCATCATTGAAACCCTTATCAAGAAAGGATTGATTGAGAAAAATGATATTGGCCTTAAGCCTACAAAGTTTGTTTATAGCCTCGACATGGCCCAGGATGAGATAGGACTTTGGTTAAAAAACGGCGATGTTGAACTGGCAACAAAGAAAATTCAAGACCTTCTTGAGTGCCGGACTGACAGTCCAGAAATTGGACTACCACAGTCCAGAAACTGGACTCAAGTATATAATATAGATAATAAGAAAGAAAAAGTAAATAAAAAGAAAGTTTTCGTCCCTCCATCTTTCGAGGAGATGTTAGCCTACTTTCTTGAGAACGGTCAGCCGGAGTCCCAGGCTCGAAAGGCGTTCGCCCACTACGACAACCACAACTGGACCGATAGCCGGGGGAACGCTGTGAAGAACTGGAAGCAGAAGGTTCAGACCAATTGGTTCACCGAAGCCCCTGCCGTTCCAAAGCCTACATCCGAAGAGGACGGTGACAAGAAGATGCATGAGTTAATCCAGAAGGGCTTCAAAAACCTTTCCCCGGAGCAGCTCCGCTGGGTGTACGAATGGCAGCACCGAACCTCATGGTCCTACACCAAGTACCCGGACAACATCCGCCTTGTTAAGGCAACATCATCCATGACCAAACAAGATTGCATCGATGCAGACCGTGCCGCAGGATTTTTTAATTGATTGCCAAAAGATGCAGGACATCCCCGGCCTGCAAGTGATTCCTGTTGACGCCAACAAGGTTCCTCTTGCCGCCGGGTGGCAGAAGACGCAAACCCGTTACGATTTGTCACGGTTTCCCAAGCTGGGAGGCATAGGTATCGCCACCGGATCGATAAGCGGAAACATGGAGGTGATCGACATCGACCAGAAGTATTCCCTCGATGGCAAACTGTTCGACAAATACAAGCGTTTGGTGGCCGCTGTTAACTTTCCTCTTATAAGCCGTGTTATTGTCACGCAAACTCGTTCGGGCGGTTTCCACATCATTTACAGATGCGAGACGATTGAGCGCAATGTTAAGCTGGCCCAGCGGCATTCTACAGACGAGGAGCGATTCGAGAATCCAGCAGACCGCGTCAGAGTGCTTATTGAAACCCGTGGGGAGGGCGGACAGGTGGTGGTTTGGCCCACGCCTGGGTACAAGGTGCTGAACGGATCGTTCGACAATATTCCGGTGATTACTCCCGAGGAGCGGGACACGCTCATAGGCTGTGCCCGTCAGCTCAACGAGGTGTTTGCCGCTCCGTCTCCTGCTAAGCCTGCCATGCCGGCATCTGCTCCGCAGGAGGGCCTTTCTCCGGGGGACGATTACAACGAACGTGGCGATGTCGTTGAGCTTTTGGAAATGCATGGGTGGAAGCGAATAAGCCACATAAACGATAAGATACATTTCCGCCGGCCAGGGCAGACAAGTGCCATGACTTCAGGCAATTACGACACCGAAAAGAAGTGGTTTAGCGTATTCACCACCTCCACCCTTTTTGAGCCAGAAAAGGCGTACAAACCCTGGCACGTGTTCACCATTCTGGAGGCAAACGGGGACTTTTCGGAGGCGGCAAAAAAGTTGTATGAGCTTGGCTATGGAGAGCGAAAAAAACAGGCACCGTCTGCTATAATTTCCGAACCAGAACGTCCCCCGATAAGCCTTGAAAACATGGACTTTCTGGCCAGTCACGATGGAATTTCTGCATACCTTCGTTCGGTGAGGGATGGATCGTTCAAGATGGGCCTCACTACAGGGTTTTCCAAGCTGGATCAGCACTTCCTTTACAAGCAGGGAAATTTTGTGGTGGTGAACGGTCATGCCAACGTAGGTAAAACCGTTGTTCTCTGGTACCTTGCCCTGCTGTCCAGCATCCGTCACGGGTGGAAGTGGTCCATGATGTGCTCGGAAAACTCTGCCGGCGGTCTGATGCGGAAAATGTGCGAGTTTTATTGGCGTAAACCACTCAAGCACCAGAGCGAAAAGGAATTCAGGCAGGCATATGAGTTCGTCAAGGAGCATTTCTACATCATCCGAAACGACGAAAGCTACAACTATGAGCAGCTTTTGGAGATGTTTACCGCCGTAAACGCAAAGTATAACATTCAATCTGTTCTGGTGGACACCTACAACAGCCTTGAAGTGCCCGGAAAGGACGCATACCAGCACCATTACAACACCCTGAACGCGTTCCGCTACTGGTCAAAGAATCAAAACTGCTGCGTTTACGTTAACGCCCATCCCGGCACTGCTGCCATGCGTACCCGGGACGACAACGGACACCCAAAGGCGCCCATGATGGCCGACACCGAGCAGGGCACTATGTTTGCCGCAAAGGCTGATGACTTTCTCACCATCCACCGGAAGGTGAATGACGAGTCCGACTGGAGAAAAACCGAAATCCATGTCCGGAAAGTGAAGGAGGTGGAAACCGGAGGAAGGCCCACACCGCTCACAGAGCCATTTATCATGGAGATGAACGACTACTGCCGGTTTGAGGACGAGCAGGGAATCGATCCGGTGCTTATTTGGCAGCACCAGCTTGGCTCACAGCAAAACTTTTCCACCAACACCGAAGAAGCTCCGTTCTGATGCAGACTAAGCGAGAGGAAGCACAGCAAAGATGGGACCTGCTGCATAGCTTCTGCTACAGCTACATATGCCAGGTGCCAAAAAAATACATGAACGATGAGGAATATAGGGCCCACCGTGATGTATTGTTTGATTTGGTGGCAAATGATGTCCACCGGACCAACTGGAAGGACATATTCAGCCGATACCAGAACTACCTGCCAATAGTTGCCGCATATAATGCCGCCAAGGAATACACCTATGCGGCAGAAAAAGGCCAAACCACCGAGGAGTACGAGGAAATAAGAGGCTATGTTGAGCGCATTGACGATCAACGCAGGCAGATGAGAGTAACAGAAACATCCACCATAAAAACAAAGAGAAAAAAATGATAGACTTACTAATCAATTTTGATGAACAAAATGATAAAGCAAAGCTTTTCAATATATTGCGAAACCTAAAGGGACGGCATTCCGTTAACATTAAAAAGGACAAGAGCCAAAGATCTGGTAGCCAAAACAGATACTATTGGGGAGTGGTCCTGGCGTACCTCAGCGAAGAAACCGGCTACACAAAGGATGAGGCACACCAGGTGATGGGGAGGTTGTTTTTGCGATATGACAAAGAGATGCCGAACGGTACCACCGAATCGTTCGTTCGCTCCACCACCACGCTAAACACCCTGGAAATGGAGGAATATTTGGAAAACATCCGCATATTTGCCCTTTCAGAACTGGGCACATACATTCCTCTTCCAAATGAAATCGTTTACGAAACGGGTCGCTAAAAAGCCAAAGGTACATCGTGTTGAGCGTACGCGAAATGGTGGCACCGAAACCGAAAGTATGCACATGGGTAAGATAAGATCCGCCTTGCGTAACCTTTCCAGATGGTGGAAACCCTTTGCAATTGCTTTAAAGCAAGCGTCTCAAACATCTTATGTCGGAAGGTCAAAAAGGGTGGTGTATTTGTGCGCTTCCTGTAATCATTTTTTTGTGCGAAAGAATGTGGAAGTGAATCACATTGTTCCGGCAGGCAGCCTTAAATCGTACGATGATTTGCCTAATTTTTGCCGTAGGCTTTTTATAGAGGACGTCAGCCAGCTTGAGGTGCTGTGCAAGGAGTGTCATAAGGATGTGACCAAAGATCAAAAAATAAATAGCACATTGTGAAAATATTGTATATGTTTGCGCTCTGTAAACATATATGAATATGATTGACAAAGCTATCATTTACCTTAAAGCATATGGCATCCCGTTTGTCATTGCGTTCCTTTTGTTTTATTTAGTTGCCGGGTATATTTCCTGGACGTGGCTTTTTTCAGAATGGAACTGGCCGGCACGACTCACTCAAATCTTTATTTCATCTTTTGCCGCTTATTCCATAGGCCCGGCAATTTTTAATCAATTAGACGAATATAATCCATTTTAATATGCAACAGCACCCTAACGTAACAATGATTGATAACCGTGTTCTTGTTTTCCCAGACAAGGCTGCGGAATTTTATGATGAAAACGGAGTTCTGGCCATTCCCGATATAGCAAAGGAAGTTCCGCCACAGGGAACAGTGGTTTCGGTGGGATCAAACGTATCTGTGGTTAAGGATGGCGACAAGGTGCTTTACACCAAAAGCTCTGGCGTCAGGGCCGAGTTTAATAAAACAGAATACCTCATCCTGCGGGAGCACGACATTCACTGCATTCTGTAATGGCATTCGTTACTAAATACACCGAATCGATACAGCCCATAAGAGAATATCTTGTGGAGATCACTGGCATCTATCGGGAAACTATTGAGTATGGCACACTGCTTCTTCACGCACCGTCTAATATATTTAACGAAACTAATGGACTATGCGAGGAAGGTGTGGTAAAGAAGCAGCCATTGCTTGATGGGCTGGACAATGAAGAGTTGGTGGGCGAGAGGATTAGGTTTTGGTTTACCGAGGCCCACTCTGTTTATAAGGGCAATAGCCCTAAAATAGACGGCCATCTTCTTGTCCTCCCCACAAGCATTATTTCTGTTGGAGATCGTATGTTGGGGGACTACATCTATTGCAAGCCAATAGAAACCGAGCGAACAAAAATGGGCTTGCTCATCCCGAACCTGGAGCTCATCAGCTACGACACCATGCAGGCACCCGTACAAAAAATCCGGGAGTTCTACACCGACAGGGGAATGGTATCCGGGGAGAATAATCACTACCCAGAAGGCACCATTCTTTGGTGGGGAGATGAATCCAGCGTTCGTGTTGGATGGAACGGGGGATTTCTTGTGAGGAAAAGGATGGTGTTGGCCTACGGTCCTGATGCCAAGAAAATGACCTACGTCAAAAAGAAGCCCAAAAAATGAGGTACGAGGATCCGGTGTTTAAAATAAAAAGGCAGCGAGGAAGACCGCAGAGGTATGACTTTACGCCTTTTACAAACCCAAAGACAGAGTACGTTCTCATTGAAAATGTCGACATGGAAGAGTATGACTCCATCCGATCAACATTTTGCAGGTGGAGAAGAATAAACGGCATAGAGGGCCGGTATGAATATGACTTCCTTCCGCCAAAGCCGCCAAATCACCCAAAATCATTAATCATTTGGAGAACATTTTAAAATGGACATCCCCAGGAAATGGTCGAACCGGAAGGGTTCGATTTTTTGATTTGTATGGGTACCTACTCGATGGAGTGCAATTTTATGAGACAAACGAAATAGATGACATTAAAAGGTCATGGAGGATAACGAAAAGAATGTTGAACACAAGGTGCCGGCCAAAAGCCAGAATGGCGGAGCTGGATGGGAAGAGTGGATATGCCATCTTCCGAAGTCCAAGGATTTATGGCGACGAGTATTTGACGAAAACCTTGGAGCGTATGAAGTTTACGTCCGAGGCGATAACATACTTGTAGCCACAGGGATTGGGCATGAGGGGGACTCGGCTATAATTGCCACCATCCCGGCACTAATTGAGCTTGTAGAAAATATACTAAACGAAATAAAAAATGGCGAAGTCAAAGAAAGCACCTACCGAGGACTTAGTTATCTCGTCCGAACCTACAATAAAGGTTACGCAAAAAGAAAGAGACTGGGTAGAATTGGTGTACAGCGACTCAATTCCGCTAAGTCTCACCTGGGACGGAAGAAAAGCTGAAACATCAAGAAGGCTTGGGTATGTTATTGGCGATCACATGATTGCCCTTGCCAGTAGACAGTACTTTCTTAACAACGTAAAGGCGGAGGCGTATTGGAGTATGGTGGTGATGTATCACAACGTATGCGAATCCATTCGAACCCCAGAGTTTGCCGGAGAAGGCAAGGCTTCAAATGAAAACTCCTCCTACAAAGTGAAGATTGAAAATTCTTTAAAGCTAAAGCCAGTGATGGATGAGATAAGAAGATTGGCAGAGGATTTGTTTAAGAAAAATGAAAAAGCAGAAGCAGACTTCAATGCCGGGAAGCTTGAGAGCGACTTTGGTGAAGGGGCTCTGGAGGCTGCGCTTCGTGAGGTGAACAATGAAGGTGGTAATAGTAAAAGAAAGAAAGACGAGTAGAAGAAAGCCAAGGCGTCAGGCGTACAAAACATACGCCTGGGCCCTTGAGAAAGTTGATCTTGGGCACATATACTCCATAAACAAATACCACTTTCTAAAGCATTCCGGCACCGAAATCAAGCAATATCTCAGACGGGCATACGAAGGTGAATTTGTCTTGGTCCATGAATCTAAATTGAACTACGTAGTAAAGCGAGTAAAATATGCGTCGCACATCGATTCGCAAAAAACAGAAGTTAGAAAAGGGCGATTTTATCTTCCTAAAAGGAAGCCAGGTAATTGCTAAATGGGAGGTTATGGAGGTGGTTGACGGAATCACGCACCTTAAGATTGTAGGTGAGAACCATAAAACATTTGCATACAAGGGCGATGAATACTATATTAGTAGGCCCTTGTGGACACGCGGACTGCCTGCGTTTCCATATTCGGAAACATTGCAGCGTGACTGGAAAGCGTTTCAATCCAGGAAGGATATGCTTGACATGATGAAAGAGCTATACCGCATACAAATTCGCATGAACAAGCTTGTCAGCAGTAAAAAAATACTATCCTGCATGGACATACTTTCCAAAAGCATCAAAGATTTAAAGCAAGCGTTGAGAAATGGAGGAGAAGGAGAAAATAGTAAATAATCGAATCATTGAAACCATCTGGCAAATGGAGTGCAAAACTCCTAAAATGCCGGATGATTTGACCAAGGTTCCTGGATGGGGCGACCCAAAAGCTAAGTTTACCAGAACTCCCATCCCGGAGTACATGATTATTGAAAAGACTCAGCGCCAGGATGACGGGTCTATTCGTTATACGCCACTCCAGCAGCAATTCATTGTGGAGGAGGTTAAGAAAATACTTAACGACGGCCACTGGTGCTACATTCGTGGAAAGCTCACATGGCTCACCCCTTGGATGTACCTTGGGCTTAACTATTGGAGGCCGGCCGTAGAAACCAACGATGGCTTCCTGGAATACAGAGAACGTCAGCGAAAAATCCTTCACTTCTGTTGGAACGTATATCAGCACCACAAAGAACTTGGCGTTGTCTATCTTAAGGGCCGTCAGGAGGGCTTGTCCACCTGGGGCCATCTGATAATGTTTTGGCTTGCCATCCGGTCTGAGCGGCAGAACATAGGACTTTCTTCATCTGATCAGAAACTTGCAGACGAGAACTTTGACGAGCTTATAGCAAAACCCGTCATGTCCCTGCCTCTGTGGCTCATTCCGGTTCACAGGATGAACAAGAACGAGCTATTGCTTGTGGAGCCACCAGAAAGGCAATCGAAAACCAAGAAAACTGCCAGCGTTTCCAAGGCTCTCGGAGGATCCATAAGGCTTCGTGCTCTCACTAAGCGAGGATGGGATGGTAAGCGTTTGAATGGATTGTTTGCAGACGAAGGCGGTAAGTGGGTGCAAGTGCAAATCACAAAGTGGTGGGCAAAGCAGGTGAGGGCGCTTATGGTGAATGGCCGCAAGCGTGGCTTTGCGTTTTTCCCGACAACAACGGAAGAGGGCGATCAGGGAGGCGCCGAGTTCCAAAAGTTCTATGAGCAGGCAAACATAGAAACCAGGCAGAACGGCAAGTATCCAACCACCACAAATAAACTGGTGAGCCTTTTCCTGCCGGCATACATGGGACTTCCTGGATGGACCGATGCATACGGTAACGACATTGTTGAATACCCGGATGATGAGCAGTGGGAATATATGCAGGCCAATGGGCATGATGAACGCATCGGCGCCAAGGAAAAGCTCCTTCGTGATCGCCAGCAGCTTCTTGACGCCGGGCTGGACGACCTGTATGCGGAAGAGATGCGCCAAAACCCATTCACGCCCTCGGACGCATTCAACAGCCTTAACGAGCACTGCCCGTTTGACGTAACTATCCTCCAGGCCCTCAAGCGCACCGCTGATTGCAAAGAAATACAAGACCAGATACGAAGCGGGTACTTCTACTGGCTCGATCCAAAAGAGCGAACAGTTGTGGGATGGAAGGAGGACGGGAAGGGGCCCATGCAGCGAACCTGGGAACCGCCGGCGGCAATGATTAACCGTACCCAGGTGAGGCGTGGAGTTAAGTGCCCCATGAATGGGAAAATTGGCTGTCTTGGGGTTGACCCATACCTAAAAGCCAGCACAAAAAGCCGGGGGTCAAGAATGGCTATTTGTGGCAAACTGTACTATAATCAGGCATATGAAGAGCAAAATCGAAAGGAGCGGATGAATACAGGGAATAATATGCCTGGATATTTCCCCACCCCATCGGTTTTCCTATCATACACCCACCGGTCTGCCGATCCAAATATGGACATGGAGCAGTTGCTGATGGCCGCTGTGTATTACTCGATGCCGATTGTGATAGAAAATAACACTTCCATAAGCGTTGAAAACTTCTTTAGCAGTATGGGGTATGGAGGCTTTTTACTGCGTGAGGCTGAGATTTTGAATGAATCGAGCCCTACACAATTGCAGTGGGAGATTGTCGGGATTCACACTGGAAGTGAAGGCCAGGGCAGTGATGTGGTGAGGAAAGGCGCCACCTATCTAAATGACTTTCTTCGTGGCAATAGCATCTATCTTGGGGAACACACGTATGATATTGCAGAGGAGCCGATACGATACCCATTCCTAAGCTCCATCTCAGACAATATGATGTTTGACATCACAGCCAGAACTAAAAGTGACGCCACTATGGCGATGATCATGTCTCATTTTTATGAATTCAATATAAACGAATACAATAACCCTTTTGCCTATGCAATCAAACAGCCTCAATCAAGCACCAGGTTGTTCCCAAAGGGTACGTTTTTGAGGCGTGTAAGGCAAGTTTAAAAAAATCTTAGAAGCATATTTTAAGATTTCGTATTTTTGGGCTTCACATTAAAACATTTATCTCAATGGCTCTTTTAAGAATTATGACCACCGTGAATCCTTCTACAGCCGCTTCTGTTGTTGGAGGTTCTGCTCAGTACGTTTATAATACCGACAACATCAACTGGCTTACTCTTGCATCTAAAACTGGTTCAGGAGGAAATGCATTTTCAACTTTTGACTACCAATTACAAGGTGGCGGGATTGGAAAGGCTGTTGTAAAGGCATCTGTAGGCTTGATTCTTGCAAGCTCAGGCGCAACCTTAGTAAGCTAAGAGCCATTCATCCCATTGAGTTTAAGGCCGCCCTTCACAAGAGGGCGGCTATATTTGTTTTATTCTGGGGATGAAAAATATTCGTAATGTTGCTCAATACTAAGATCGTCCTTTGTTGAATGCTTTTCCAGTTGAAGCAAATTAAATTTATTCCCAGCCCTAAATCCGTCCTTTTCCCATTCAGATGCATGAGGTAGGTGGTAGCAAACATTATATGGAAGTTTGTTTTTTATCCTGTACGCCCAAAACCCATCAAACAATGGGCGGCCAAGCTCAAAATCTACATCAAGAAGCTTAGGTAGAACTTTAGATTCTGCCCGGAATGCAAACAAATCAATTCCACAATAATGATTTTTTCCAACAAGATCGCTATACATTAAAACCTGTATTGTGTTTATGTCTATCCTTTGACTATAACATTCTGAAATATTATGAGTATCCATGTGGTTTCGAATGATAGTTGTTGCCTCTGGAATCAAGCATATATCACGGTTCATAAAAATTAGTATATCATCTGGATGAGAGAACAGCTCAGTCCCTTCTTTTACCACTTTGTTTATCATTGGCCACTCTTCAGATGTATGAAAAACCATTTCTGAATGAATATCATTTTCAATCAATTTAGACCAAGTGAACGAGGCAAACCCATTCCTACCAATTGCACTTGAATCTTTTGCCGTGTAATCACTTACGAGTAAGTATATTTTTGGAGCCATACCATCAAAAGGTTGTCGCATCGGTTTGTTTCGTGCAATGCAAGATATAATCTCAGGTATAGAAGATGGTATAACATCTTGTATAAATGAGCCAATAGTTGTTTCTTTGGGCATTGCCTGAACCCATAAAGGCCAACGAGTTATTAATATGTTTGGTTTTTCGCAAAGGTGATATGGCGCACTGTCATTTATAATGTATAATACATCATCCTGATTCATGTCATTATAAAGCTGTCTAAATCCATTTTGATGCTCCTCATATATCTCCATTGGTATATGAAGAGTTGATAGGGCATACCGAAAAGCCTTTATAATTTCTGTTCGTTTTTCGATTTTAGCACTTACGCCTCCAAGGCAGACTATGGCTTTTTTAAATGTTTGCATAATATTCTTGAAATGATTGGAAACTTCTAAATGGTAACATCAAAGACCTTTCTTGTTCGTCTTGCTGACAAATTATAACCCTTTTGCTTGGGAATTTAAGTTCGCAAATTTCAGCAGCTTTAGCTGGCCCTTCGGCGTATCTTGGATGTAGTTCATAGATTTCATGTTGAGGAAACATTTCTTTTGCCATTTGTGAAAACCGTGTCGAGCAACAAAGTATTGAAGGCTCTTTAAGGTTTCTGCCGACAATATATATATCTCCAAATCTCCCAAGGACGACATACACTGTTTTAGGAGTATGTACAATTGGGCTTATATTTAACCTCATCTTATGAGTGGCAATCAAACTTCCATGAGCCTTGTTTTCATAAATCACCGTAAAATCATCATCTGAATATATTTCAAGTTTTGATCTATAATGCTTTACATGATGAGTATCGTCTAATAATAGAACATACGGCCTATCTCCCATTATTTGCTTAACTCTACGAAACTCAAAAAGACCTATACCACCTGCGCTATCTAAAACTATCAATGGGCATTTATCGGCTATTTCTGGCAATAGGGATAACAACAGATTTTCATTCATGCCATCAATTGTATCCCCACCACTAAGCATCCCGGCTATCTCATTTGTGTAAAACTTTAACGGGTTTTCGTCATCAACAAACACATCATCCTCAAATATGTATGAATTATTAGACATAAAACTTACAGACTCATCAATACCAACAGATAAGCCATGATAGCACTCTACAAAAGAATATTTTTCAAGGTTCTTTTTTGCCTTAATGTAATTCAAATATGAACACTCAATAGTAATCAACCGCTCCGGATTTAAAGATGCAAGCATCTTTGTGCTTCCGGTTCCTAAATATGTTCCACATTCAATAATGTATTTAGTAGAAACCTTTTTTAGAACGTCAAGCAGCATATCGTCATTTGCCATACTTATTGAGGCAAATTGATAGTCTTTATATAACTTCATGGTACGTTTAAATTTTGGCAAATGTAAACATAATGCCATTCAAAATTGCGCTGCACGAAAAAAAATGAAATGAATATTTCTTTCAAAATTAGTAACTTGCGCCTATTATGCTTACCGAGCTAATCACCACC
>Ga0315903_10007439_pt1 | contig 13700 bp, 13 predicted proteins | sample LakEriMetagenome_7_FD_203524 | JGI IMG/M metagenome (GOLD analysis project Ga0315903, IMG submission 203524) | Freshwater fungal communities from buoy surface, Lake Erie, Ohio, United States - Buoy 2 MA119 | ecosystem: Environmental > Aquatic > Freshwater > Lake | place: USA: Lake Erie, Ohio...
TCAGGCAAGTCAATGGCTTTCCATGGGCGCAATCGCTTTCGCGGCGGAATGTCGCGGCCTCCGTCAACACGTTCTAGTGCTAGCCAGGGGCCGTGATAGCGAAGCGCTGCTTCACATCTTGTATCGATGCCGGGCGGCAGCCGCCGCCCCGGTGGAAGCGAACGAGTGCTTGTCCACCCCGTGCGGGCTCGCCGACGAAGAATGGCAGCGAGCCTGCATCCAGGAACAGGCGGGGGTTGTTCGTGGAGGCGTCGCTTGTCCAGCGCGACGAGTCCGTAGGCCCTGGGCCATAGGTACGCCCTGGGCCATGGGGGTGACCGTTGCTAGCAGCGCCCAGCGGCGGCCCGGCGGGCGTCGCCCAGCTCGGATCCGGCGCTCCTTGGCGCAATCTGGGGAGAGCGTGCCCTCGGCTCTCTGGCTTCCTCCCTTTCCTCCTCTAACGATTCCCCCTCCCCCGTGGTGCCGGGTCTTGCCTCACGGCTCCTCGCCTGGCAGGTGCTGGAGGCTGTGGCGGCCGGAGCTTATGCCGATGTCGCCCTCGAGCGACAGCTGGGACGCTCCAGGCTGGCGGGGCCCGATCGCGGCCTGGCCACAGAGCTGGCCTATGGCGCCATCCGCCAGCGGCTGCTGCTCGATGCCTGGATCGATGCCCACGGCCGGGTGCCGGCCCATCGCCAGCCGCCGCGTCTGCGTTGGTTGCTCCATCTCGGGCTGTATCAGCTGCTGTTTTGCAGCCGGGTGCCGGTGGCGGCGGCGATCAGCACGAGCGTGGAACTGGCCAAACGCCAGGGATTGGCTCGCCTGGCCCCGGTGGTGAACGCCATGCTGCGGGCCGTGGCCCAACGGCGTGGGTCCCTGGGCCTGGAGGCCAGCGCCGCCCCCTGGCTGGGGTTGGATCTCCCCGTGGACCCCGCCTCCAGCCTCAGCCTGCGCCGCTCCCTGCCCCTGCCGCTGGTCAAGGATCTGCTCAGCTGGCGCGGCGCCGCCGAGGCCGAGGCCTTTGCCGAGGCCAGCAATCGCCCGCCGTCTCTGGATCTGCGGGTGCAGGTGCTGCGAAGCAGCCGGCAGTCGGTGTTGGAGTCGTTCGCGGCCGCCGGGATTGCCGCCGTCGCGCTGGAGGATCTCCCCAGCGGCATCAGCCTGCCCGGCCGCCGCGGCGATCTCAGCCGGTTGCCAGGCTTCGCGGAAGGCCATTGGAGCGTGCAAGACCGCAGCGCTCAACGCATCGCGCCGCAACTGGACGTGCATCCCGGCATGCGGGTGCTCGATGCCTGCGCCGCCCCCGGCGGTAAGACCACCCACCTGGCGGAATTGCTGGGAGATATGGGTGAACTCTGGGCGGTGGATCGCTCCGAAAGCCGCCTGCGGCGCCTGTGCGCCAATGCGGAGCGGCTGGGGTTGCGCTGCATTCGCCCCCTCGCCGCCGACGCCACCGAGCCAGATGCCCTGCCAGCGGGGCCGTTCGAGCGCATCTTGTTGGATGCCCCTTGCACAGGGCTGGGCACCCTCTCCCGCCACGCCGATGCCCGTTGGCATCTGCCATCGCTGGAGGAACTGCTACCCCTGCAGCGCCGCCTGCTGGACAGCCTGGCGTCCCGCCTCACCCCGGACGGCCGCTTGCTCTACGCCACCTGCAGCGTCGATCCGCGCGAGAACGAGCTGCAGGCCCAGGCGTTCTTGGAACGCCACGACGGCTGGCAGCTGTTGCACCAACAGCAGTGGTGGCCAGGCGAGGCCTCAGGGGGCGATGGTTTTCATGCCTCTCTGTTGGCTCCGCCGGGCTTCAGGGCAGAGGCGGTGGCGCGCTGACCGGCGGCGGTGGCGAGACCGGTGGCGGCGGCGGGGCCACAGCGGCGGGTGCTGGCGTGGGCACCGCGGGAGCTGGAGCGGCCGGAGCCGTGGCGGCGGGAACCGAAGGCCTCGCGGCAGGCAAAGGCTGATAGCTCGGCGCTTCATCGCGGGGCGGCCGGTAGCTAGGGGCCTCCGGCAAAGGCGGCTCCCAGGTGGATTCACCGCGGCGGCTTGGCTCGTCGTCGCGCAGGGCGCCATCGCGATTGCGTTCTTGACCGTCGTCCCAGCGGCGCCAAGGCTCCAGCTGGTTGGCAGGGCTGTGTTCGCCGCCGGGCCCCGTGGCCTGATGGTTTTGGCGCTTGGGCGCCTTGTAGGGGATGAAGGGGCCGGTGAGCACGGGCTTTGGCGGGAAGCGCAGCACCGGCATGCCCTTCACCACGGGCGTCATGTAGGAATTCCAGGCCACGGCCGCCTGGGCGCTGCTGCTTCCGGTCTTGCCGTTGCCGTCGTAGCCCATCCAGATGCCAGTGGTGAGCTGGGGGATCGATCCGATGAACCAGAGGTCGCGGGCCCCCTCCGAGGTGCCGGTCTTGCCGGCCACCGGCCGATCCGCCAGCCCCGCCGGAGCGCCGGTGCCGGCCTGCACCACCTGCTGCAACATCCACGACATGGCGTCGGCGATGTCGCTGGACACGGCCCGATGGCTGGTCTTGCTGTCGAGGCGGCGGCTCCAGAGCAATTCGCCGTTGGGGCCATAGATCTCTTCGAAGGGGGTCGGCTTCACATAAATGCCGCGATTATTGATCGCCGCATAGGCCGCCGTCATGTCAATGACATATTGCTCGTTGGAACCAATCACCATCGAGGGATATTCGCCCAGCTCGCCAGGAATGCCGAGTTGGCGAGCCATGGCGATCACACGGGGGTAGCCCACCTTGCGAGCCGTCGCCACGGCGGCGCCATTGAGCGAGCGGGTGATCGCCTCCACGATGGTGCGGGTGCCGCCCGTTCCCTTGACGCAAAAACCGGCGAAGCATTGATCGCTGTTGCTGACCGTGTCCTCCGGCTTCAGGCCGGCCTGCAGGGCAGCCGTGTAGGTGAACAGCTTGAAGGTAGAACCGGGCGACCGCAGGGCCTGGGTGGCGCGGTTGAACTGGCTCTTATTGAAGTCGTGGCCACCCACCATGGCCCTTACCAGGCCAGTTCCCGGCTCCATCGTCACCAGGGCCCCCTGCATGGGCTCGGGCGAATAGGTGTTGATCGTTTTTTGGGCCAATTCCTGCCAGGCCAGGTTGAGGCCGGTGCGGATTGTCAAACCGCCCACCTCCAGCTGCTCGCGGCTCAGCACCTTGGGCAACTCTTGCTGCAACCAGCTGGTAAACCAGGGGGCCCGGCTGATGAAATATTTCGGTGTGGCGGATTTCAGGGCCAGCGGGGTGGATTCAGCCCGGTCCAACTGGGCGTCGTCGATGAAGCCGGCCTCCCGCATGCGGCGCAGCACGATCGAGCGGCGCCGCAGGGCCAGCTCAGGATTCACGAGCGGCGAATACACTGACGGGGCCGGCGGCAGGCCGGCGATCAGCGCGGTTTCGGCGAGGTTGAGCTGGGCCGGCGTTTTGGAGAAATACACCCAGGCCGCATCGGAAACGCCATAAGCGCTGGACCCGAGATAGACGACGTTGAGGTATTGCTCAAGAATTTGCGATTTGCTCAGCTGGCGCTCGATCTTGCCCGCCAGCGCCGCCTCCTTCAGCTTGCGCAGCAGGGTACGGTCCTGGCTGAGGAACACGGTGCGGGCCAGCTGCTGGGTGATGGTGCTGGCCCCCTCCTCCACCGAGCCCTGGCTGAGGTTGCGCAGCATGGCGCGGCCAATGCCCAACAGATCAATGCCGTCGTGCTGGTAGAAGCGGCGGTCTTCGGCGGCGATGAAGGCCTTGCGCACCAGGGCGGGCATCTTGCCGCTGGCCAGCTTCTCCCGGGTGACCGGCCCTTGCTTGAGCACCACCTGCCCGTCGGAGGAGAGGATCGTGATCGTGCCGGGCCGATTGAAGCTGTTGATCCGGCGGGCATCGGGCAGGAAACCGTCGACCACCGTCAACACCCCCACCTGGGCCATGGCGAGGCTCACGCCAATGGCTCCAGCCACGAGGCAGGGCCCCGCCAACTGCCGGGCCTTGATCAGCCGCGGATCGCTAGGGCGCTCAAGCGCTGCCGAACCAGCGGAAGTGGAGCGACGGGGCTTGGCGGCCTGTTGGGTCAAAGCGTCAGGGGGATGGACTGAAGGCGGTGAGCTGGCTATGGCCGAAGGCGAGGGCGGTGACCAACATGCCGAGCACGAGGAAGGGCTGGGCGCTGGCCTGATATTTCACATCGAAAGCAATCGGATCGCGCAAAAGCCAAATATCCTGGAAGGTGATCTGGGGAACGATCAGCAGCACCAGCAACACAGCGGCAAAGTGCTGACCGATGGCAATCAACACCGCCACCATCATCAGCTGGAAGCCATCGATCATCGCGGCGCTGATCCAACTGGCACGCCGCACGCCGAACACCACCGGCAGGGATTGCAGCCCGAGGGCCCGATCCCCCTCCACGCTCTTGAAGTCGTTAACCACGGCAATACCCAGGCCGGCCAAGCTGTAGGCAAGGGTGAGCAGAGCGGTGGTCCAGGTGAGCTGGCCGAACAGAGCCTGGCCAGCCCACCAGGGCAGTGCGATGTAGCTCGCCCCCAGGGCATAATTACCCAACCAGCCGTTCTGCTTGAGCTTCAACGGTGGGGCGGAGTAGATGTAGCTCACCAGCGAGCCGAACAGGGCCAGCAGCAGCAGCACAGGCCGCCCATGGCCCGCCCAACGGTCCAACCCCCACGCCACAGCCAGGCCCGCCAGCAGGAGCACCACGATCTGGAGCTTCACCTGCGCCAGTGGAATCGCTCCTGAGGGGATCGGCCGATAGGGCTCGTTGATGGCGTCGATCTCGCGGTCGTAGAAGTCGTTGAGGGTTTGGGTGTAACCGGCCAGCAGCGGGCCGCTCATCACCATGCAGGCCAGCGAAGCCAGCACATTGGCCAGGGTCCAGCGAAACTGGCCTGAGGCGGCGGCGCCGCAGAGCACACCCCAAATCAGCGGCACCCAGGTGACCGGCTTCATCAGCTGCAGCCGAATCGCCCAGACATTGGTGGCCTGGGCCGCTCCCTTCATCCCCAGGAGCTGGCGGGCAGCGGATCCAGCCTGGCTGGTGGCGTCGCCGGCCGCCGGGGTCACGCTCTGGGCCGGGTCTGGCGATGCCGGATCGGCGGCAGGACCTTCAGGCACGGGAGATCGCCTCAGGCAGGGGTGATTTCGTCATCGAAGAACCAGGTGGTGGCACCGTTGTTGAGCTTCACCACCACGCCGATACCCTTGCCATCGGTCACGCGCAGGTCCGTGACCGTGCCCGTGGCGTCAGCCTTGAGGGCAGCGACGAGGTCGGCGGGGATGCGGTCGCGCACCCGGGTGACCCTCACCTTGGAGCCGATCGTGATGGCAGCCTGGGACATCGCCTGCGCGTCGTAACTGGCCGCGCAACATTACCAGCCAGCCCCGGTTGCCCCGCCCATGGTCGCCAAGCGCATCATCCCCTGTCTCGATGTGGCCGATGGCCGTGTGGTGAAGGGGGTCAATTTCGTGGGCCTGCGCGATGCTGGCGACCCGGTGGAGCTGGCCTGCCGCTACAGCTCCTCCGGGGCGGATGAGCTGGTGTTTCTCGACATCGCCGCCAGCCACCAAGGGCGCGACACCCTGGTGGAGCTGGTGCAACGCACCGCCGAGGCGGTGACCATCCCCTTCACGGTGGGCGGCGGCATCAGCAGCGTGGCCGGCATCACCACCTTGCTGCGGGCCGGCGCCGACAAGGTGAGCCTGAACTCCGCCGCCGTGCGCGACCCCGACCTGGTGGCCCGGGGCGCCGAGCGCTTCGGCTGCCAGTGCATCGTGGTGGCCATCGATGCCCGCCGCCGGGCCAGCCCTGGCGGCGATACCGCCGCGCCGGTCGGCTGGGATGTGTACGTCAAGGGTGGTCGCGAGAATACCGGCCTCGATGCGGTGGCTTGGGCCCGCCAGGTGGTGGCCCTGGGGGCGGGCGAGATCTTGCTCACCTCCATGGATGGCGATGGCACCCAGGCCGGCTATGACCTGGCGCTCACCCGTGCCGTGGCTGAGGCGGTGGAGGTGCCGGTGATCGCCTCCGGCGGCGCCGGCTGCATCGATCACATCGCCGCGGCGCTGCAACAGGGCCAGGCTGCCGCGGCACTGCTGGCCTCGCTGTTGCATGACGGCGTCCTCAGCGTGGAGGCGATCAAACATGATTTGCTCGGGCGGGGATTGCCGCTGCGGCCACTGCTTACGCCGCCGCCACTGCTTACGCAGCCGCCACTGCTTACGCCGCCGCCAGTGCGACAGCAGCCGTGACCGGCAGCAGCTCACGACGGCGACCCACGTGTCGTTACATTGAGAAGCGAGAAGACTTGTGTCTCGCCCCGCCGTGACAGCCCTCTCTTCCCTCTCCGCACCCCTAGCCACGGCCCTGGCGCTGCTGATGATGGCCGCTGTCATCGCTCTAGTCGCCTGGGCGCTGCAGCTGATGCAGTCCGCCAACGACAGCCGTGAGTTTTCGCTGATGCTGGCTGGTTGCATGGTGTGCTCCGCCGCCGTGGGACTGGCCACGGTGATGGTGCTCACGTTCACCAGCCCGGAACGGGTGCACGCCCGTGACCTGGTGGACCGGCCCGATCAGGCCGCCGGCATCAGCCTCGACGCGATCGTGCTTCCCTGGGACCCCCCTCTGCAACGCCCATCCCTTGCGCCCCGGTGATCCGGCCGCTGTTCGCGACCTGTTCGAAGCCATCGCCCCCCAATACGACCAGCTGAACGACTTGCTCAGCCTGGGACTGCATCGGCTGTGGAAACGCCAGGCCCTGCTGCGGTTGGCGCCTCGGCCAGGCGGCCTCTACCTCGACCTCTGCTGCGGCACGGGGGACCTGGCGCTATTGCTGGCGGAACGGGTCCGGCCAGGAGGCTCCGTTCTCGGCCTCGATGCCGCCGCGGCGCCGCTGGAGCTGGCCCGCCAACGGGCGGCCCGTCGGCCCTGGTTGCCGCTGCGCTGGCGCCAGGGGGATGCCCTGGCCACCGGATTGCCGGATCGCTGCTTCGATGGGGCGGCCCTGGCCTATGGCCTGCGCAACCTCGCCGATCCCCAGGCCGGCTTGCGGGAGCTGCATCGCCTGCTGCGCCCCGGCGGTCGGGCCGTGGTTCTGGATTTCAACCGTGTCGATCCCGTGGCGGGCGGAGGCGCCAGGGCGATCGCCGCCTTCCAGCGGGCCTACCTACGCCGGCTGGTGGTGCCGGCGGCCCGCTGGTTTGGCCTGCCCGAGCACTACGCCTACATCGAGGCCAGCCTGGAGCGTTTCCCCACCGGGGCGGAACAGCAGCGGCTGGCGCTGCGAGCTGGGTTCCAGATGGCCCGCCACGAACCCCTGGCCGCCGGTCTGATGGGGCTGTTGTGCCTGACGGCATGAAACGAGGCCGCCGCCGCTGAAAGGAGACAATGGCGCAGCGTCCGCGACCGTGCCGGCAGCTCTCGCGCCGCGCTTGCGGTGCGTGCCGGGTCTGACGCCCGTCAGGCCGCCATGGCGACGCCGCCTGGCCGTTCGGCCCTCTCACCGCCCCCACGATGCACTTCCAGGACATCATTGGCAGCCTCAATCGCTTTTGGAGCGAGCGGGGCTGCCTGATCCTCCAGCCCTACGACACCGAGAAGGGGGCCGGCACCATGAGCCCCCACACGGTGTTGCGGGCGATTGGGCCAGAACCCTGGGCCGTGGCCTACCCCGAACCCTGCCGCCGCCCAACCGACGGACGCTACGGCGACAATCCCAACCGAGCTCAGCATTACTTCCAATATCAGGTGCTGATCAAGCCGTCGCCGGCCGGCATCCAGGAAACCTACCTGCAATCACTCGAAGCCCTGGGCATCGCCCCGCTCGAGCACGACATCCGCTTCGTGGAAGACAATTGGGAGTCGCCAACCCTAGGGGCCTGGGGCGTGGGCTGGGAGGTGTGGCTGGATGGCATGGAGGTCAGCCAGTTCACCTACTTCCAACAGTGCGGCGGGCTCGACTGCCGACCGGTCTCGATCGAGATCACCTATGGCCTCGAACGGCTAGCGATGTATCTGCAGGATGTGGAGAGCATCTGGGAGCTGCGCTGGAATGGCGAGCGCCGCTATGGAGAGATCTGGCTGCCCTTCGAGAAGGGCCAATGCACCTACAATTTTGAGGCCTCCAACCCCGAGCGGCTACAGCAACTGTTCGCGATCTACGAGGCGGAGGCCGGCGATCTGATCGCCAAGGGCCTGCCCGCTCCAGCCCTCGACTTCGTGCTCAAGTGCAGCCACACGTTCAACCTGCTGGAGGCCCGCGGCGTGATCTCGGTGACCGAGCGCACTGCCACCATCGGCCGCATCCGCCATCTGGCGCGTCAGGTGGCGGAGGCCTGGTTGGCGGAGCGGGAGGCGCTGGGCTTTCCGCTGTTGGAGACGGCGCCAGACTGATGCGGAACTGAGTCCTCCCCACTGCTTGCTGGCCGACCGCTCACCAAGGCGCGTCTCACTCGGGCAGCGGCTGTAGGCGCCAGGCGTTAACTCCTCAACAGTGCTTCTGCTCGGCTGCTCACTGCAAGTTGGCATCGGCAAGGATGCAGGCATCGCGATTGGCTGTGTTGCCAATCTCCACCGTGCGGATGGTTCAATCAATCGCCCGGCTCTTTGTCCGGCAGCGGATCTGGCAACAGCTGCGCCAGCAAGCCCACCGCCATCAGCACACCGCCCAGCCCCAGGGCCAGAGGACGATTCGCCGCCGCCGGGCCGTCACCGATCCAAGCGGCGGCCGCAAAAAAAGATCCCCCCAGCAGCAGACTCGGCACCAGAACGATGCCCTTGGCGGTTCGATTCAGGCTCATGGGCAGCAGGCTAGGCGCAGGGAGCAGGCTGAGCGAGCCCTGCGGCCAGCAGGGCTTTTGCCGGATCCCCATCCTCTGAGTCGAGGCTGCTGATCCGGGCGAGCATCTCGCCATCGCGGATTCCGAGGGGCCGAAGATTCACCCGACGGTGGCGGGGCAGCAGCTGGCGCAGCAATTGGGTGGCTTCCGCCGCGGATTCGGGGGGCACCGCCACGCAGCCCAAGCGGACCGCGGTGCTGCGATTGCCATCGCCAATCAAGAGGCGATCAGGCCCCGTGACCTGCAGCACCTCAGCGGCAGAGGCCTCAGCGGCAAAGGCGCCGAAACCGGCAGTCAGGGCAAGCGGCCCTACGACCAACTCCAAACAGAGGAGCAGGACTGCCAGCAGACCTCGCAATCCGAGCGGCTTCGGGGGATGGTGGGGGAGAGGAGCGCTCAGAGCTTGCTGCCGCAGGCCGGGCAAAAATGGTGGGCGCTGGCGGTGGTGGTGCCGCAGGCGCCGCATTGACGCACCGTATCGATCGCCAGCTCGGGATGGCTGGGCAATCCCACCATCTGGGCGTTGCTGGCCCCGGGGGGAACCATGGGATAACAATTTTCATCGCGTCGCACCCGCACATCCACGAAGGCTGGGCCGGGGTGGTCCAGGGCTGCCTGGAGTTGGCTGCGCAGCTGCTCGCGTTCGCGGATCTCCACCCCCAGCACTCCGAAGGCGCTGGCGAGCGCCTTGAAGTCAGGCATGCCCTGGGTCATCTCCGAGCTGGAATAGCGATGGTCGTAGAAACTCTCCTGCCACTGGCGCACCATGCCCTGCCAGCCGTTGTTGACCACCACAACTTTCACCGGCAACTGGTACTGGGCGATCGTGCCAAGTTCCTGGATGTTCATCAAAATGCTGGCGTCGCCGGCCACGCAGATCACCTGTTCCTCAGGCCGAGCCATCTGGGCACCCATGGCGGCGGGCATGCCATAACCCATGGTGCCCAGGCCGGCGCTGCTGATCCAGCGGCGCGGGCCGGTGTTGAGAAACTGGGCTGCCCACATCTGATGCTGGCCAACATCGGTGGTGTAGATAGCTTTGGGCGCAAGTTCGCGCAGAGCGATCAACACTTCCTGAGGGGCGATCTCGCCAGTGGGAGTAGGGATTACCAATGGATAGTGCTGTTTCCAGGCGGCGATCCGCTGCAGCCACATCTGGGTGCGGCCGCAGTGATCCTCACCGCTGGAGGCCTGGAGCAGGGCTTCCACGGCGGCGCGCACATCGGCAATGATCGGCACGTCTGGCATGCGGTTCTTGCCCACCTCAGCCGGATCGATATCGATGTGAATGACCCGAGCCCTGGGCGCGAAGCTGTCCAGTCGTCCCGTGACCCGATCATCAAAGCGGGCGCCTGCGGCGATCAACAGATCGCATTCGGTGACGGCGAAGTTGGCATAGGCGGTGCCGTGCATGCCGAGCATGCCGACGGATAGCGGGTGGTTCTCATCGAAAGCGCCCTTGCCCATCAAGGTGGTGGTGACCGGCAACTGGAAGCGTTCCGCCAGGGCCTGAAGCGGCCCGTGGGCGCCGGCGGAGATCGCTCCACCTCCGACATAGAGCAGGGGCCGGTGAGCGTCCCGAACCAGCTGGAGAGCGTCGCTGATGGCTTGATGACGGGGCTGCGGCGGCGCCTTAAAGCCAGCGGGAATCGCCGTGCCAGGTTCCACCGGGATGTAATCGAACTCCTCGACCCCCACATCCTTGGGAACATCGATCAGAACAGGGCCCGGTCGGCCGTTGCTGGCAATGAAAAAGGCTTCGGCGACGATGCGGCCAATGTCCGCGGGATTCCGCACCACCCAGGAGTGCTTCACGATCGGCAAGGTGATGCCGAAGATGTCGGTCTCCTGAAAGGCATCGGTGCCGATGGCGGCCCGGGGGACCTGGCCAGTGACCACCACCATCGGCACGGAATCCATCTGGGCGGTGGCGATGCCGGTGACCAAGTTGGTGGCGCCAGGACCTGAGGTGCCAAAACACACCCCCACCTGGCCTGTGGCGCGGGCATAGGCATCCGCGGCATGGGTGCCTCCCTGTTCATGGCGCACCAGGATGTGGCGCAGCCAGCCCCGGGCTTCCGCCTTGTGCAGTTCGTCGTAAATCGGCAGGATCGCCCCGCCCGGGTAGCCAAAGATGTGTTTCACCCCATGGCGATGCAGGGCGTCCATCAGCGCATAGGCACCGCTGACCCGCCGGGGATAGCCACCGTCAGCGCTGACGGGTGGCCGAGATCCTGAGCTGGCGGTGGTGGCAGCCGGGTTCAAGGGCGTGAGCGTCACGGCGATCGAGCGACGGATAGGGGACCTGGGGACCGGGGGCGACCCGGGCAGGCATGGATCAGCCGCCGAGGTGCCGAAGCAACGCATCAGCGGAACTGTCTCAGATTAGGGGGAGCGACCCGGGGGGCAACACGGGGAGCAACACGTTGTGCGGAACGTTCTGCGGCACGTTGGGCGACAGTGCGACGACTGGCCGCCATGGCCTGCAGGATCCGAGCTGGATCCAACGACACCCCCTTGTAGCGGATGCCCCAGTGCAGGTGGGGGCCGGTGGTGCTGCCGCTGAGCCCCACATGGCCAATCAGCTCGCCACGGCCCACCCTCTGGCCGAGCGTCAGCTGAACGGGACCGCTGCGATAGATGCGTCTTGCCGCTTCACCCGCAAGATGGCAATAAACATGCTCGTAATCGCCCGAGCGGATCACCAGCCCGTTGCCGCAGCCCCCATCGGCGATCACTTCCACCACCGTTCCTGCCCACCAGCTCAGGATGGGAGAGCCCAAGGGAGCGGCGATGTCGATGCCATCGTGATGGCGCGCGTCCCCTGCAAGGGGGTGAAAGCGCATGCCATAGCCACTGGTGAATCCGGCAAAGCTGCTCACCGGAAACACACCGGCCAGCCAGCCGTTGGCGTGGGACTCGCCGGGGCACAGCCATAGGGGGGCTGCGGCCAGGAGGGCCAGGGCGCGGCGCTGCAGCCGATCAGAGCAAACCAAGGGCATGGAGCGGTCCGCGTCCACTGATCAACTCCAGCAGGAAAGCAGAAAAGCCCAACATCGCCAATCGGCCATTCCAGACCTCGCTGCTGTTGTTCCAACCCCAAGCCCACTTGTCTTGGGGATAGAGCTTCACCTTGGTGGGCAGGCGGGCCGCCTGCTCCAGGTTGATCTCCGGACCGCTGAGCGCCTGCTGCACAAGATCGGCCAGGCCACTGATGAAGGTGGGGTCGGTATCGAGGGCGGGAACACGACGGAAGTGGCGGATGCCGGCCTCCGTGGCAATCTCCCGGTACTCGATATCGATCTCCTCCAAGGTTTCAATGTGTTCGCTCACAAAGCTGATCGGCACTACCACCAGGTCCTTCACGCCCGCCTTGCCCAGGTCCCGCAGGGCATCCTCGGTATAGGGCTTGAGCCACTCCACGGGGCCGACCCGGCTTTGATAAGCCAGCGTGAAGGGATTGGCATGACCGAGCCGTTCCCGCAAGCGCGCCATGATCAGGGCCGCACAGGCCTCAATCTCCTGCTGGTAGGGATCTCCGGCTTCCTCCACATAGCTCTTCGGCACGCCGTGGGCGCTGAAGAAAACATGGGCTTCGGCGGGATGCTCGGCCGCGAGAACTTGCCGTTCAATCAGACCGGCCATAGCGTCGATGTAGCCGGGATGGTCAAACCAGCTGCGGATGCAGCGGATGGGCAGGCGCTGGAAGGTGGCATCCGCCTGGCGCAGCCGTTGCAGCTCCCGGAAGCTCGAGCCGCTGGTGCTGATCGAGAACTGGGGATAGAGGGGCAGCACCACCACCTCCTCAATGCTGTCGGCCTTGATGTCCGCCACCGCGGACTCGGTGAACGGGTGCCAGTAGCGCATCGCCACGTAGCTGGTGGCCTCCACGCCGCGCTGCCGCAGGCTGCTCTGCAAATCGCGCGCCTGTTGCTCGGTGATCCGGCGCAGCGGCGAACCGCCTCCGATCGCCCGGTAAGCCTCCTGAGACTTGCTGCTGCGCAACGTGCTGATCAGCCAAGCCAGAGGTTTCTGCAACGCCGGGGTGGGCAGTCGGATGATTTCTGGATCGGAAAACAGGTTGTAGAGGAACGGTCCGACATCTTGAATGCGCTCCGGGCCCCCGAGGTTCAGCAGCAGCACCCCGACCTTGGCCATGCCCCGCAAGCCTTAAACCACGTAGCGTAATGCCAGCAAGCGGAAGCACGGCGCGCCCCGGGCCACGTTCGGCAGGGGCGATGCCCTCTGGCCCGCCCCGTCAGGGACCGTTATGGTCGCGCCAGCGCCTGCGCCAGATCACGCCATGGGGGCCAGGATCGCTTCCCTGAGGCCTGCCCCACAGCCCCGTGGCAACGCCAAAGCGGTACGACGTGATCCCCTTGAGGACCAGGCCGATGATTTCGGGCCGCTCGATGCCCGCCTAGAGGCCTACAACTCCACCCTGGCTCAACTGGGCATTGGCCTGAGGCTGGAGCGGCGCGGAGGGAGAATCGGCATCCGTGGGACGTTGCCCCTGCGTCAAGGCCAAGGACAGCGGGTCCAGCGGCTCAGCCTGGGGCTGCCGGCCACGGGCCGGGGTCTGGAGGCCGCCTTGGCCAAGCTGCGGCTCGTGGCTGGCCAGCTGGAAGTGGGCGGCTTTCATTGGCCGGATTGGTCTCCTGAACGGCCCAGCCATGGGCCAGAGGCCAGGGCGGCGGATTCGCCGCGATCGGCCCAGCGTCGCCCGCCGAGCCAGAGCGGCACGTGCTCCCCCCCCCATGCCGACACGGCGGTGACAGCAGGCCGCTGGGGAGCCTTAACCCCCAGCCGGGACAGCAACTTGGCGCCGTTGATCGCGGCGTGCGAGAGCTTCGAGCGCCACTTCAACCAGGCTCC
>Ga0315903_10007440_pt1 | contig 13700 bp, 12 predicted proteins | sample LakEriMetagenome_7_FD_203524 | JGI IMG/M metagenome (GOLD analysis project Ga0315903, IMG submission 203524) | Freshwater fungal communities from buoy surface, Lake Erie, Ohio, United States - Buoy 2 MA119 | ecosystem: Environmental > Aquatic > Freshwater > Lake | place: USA: Lake Erie, Ohio...
CCTGCTCAGCCGCGAGCTGGGCATTCCCTGCGCCCACGCCCCGGCCTTGGCGCCGTTGCCATTGGACCCCCAGCTGGATCCCCGCGCCGCCGCCGAGGAGCTGGGCTACACCTTCTTGCCCTGCGTGCTGATCGGCCTCAGCCGCGCCCCCGACCTGGTGCCCCTCATCGCTGAGCCCTTGGCAGCGCGCCACCCCTTCAGCCCTCGCCACGTCCCGGGCGACGCGGCGGAGCGGGGCGCGTCCAGCGCACGGCCTTCCGCTGAACGGACTTCCGCCGAACGCACGTTTGCCGAACGCACCTCCGCTGCCGCTGCGCCTGGCGTGGGGAGCACGCCCCTGCTGCGGGCCTCCGACCTCGGCGCGGTGGTGGCGCCGGCCGGAGCCCTGGGCGGCGAAGCGGTGCTGGCCTGCGCGGCCCGGGGCGTGCCCCTGATCGCCGTGGCCAGCAACCGCTGCCTGCTGCGGGTGGATGGCGCCGCCCTGGGGTTGGAGGTGTTGGAGGCCGCCAGCTATGCCGAGGCCGCCGGCCTGGTGCTGGCCTTGCGCGAGGGCTTGGATCCCGCCTGCCTGCGGCGGCCGCTGGCGCGGCTCCAGGTGGAGCAGCTGCGGGTGGAGCCGCTGATGGTGGAACAGTAGGCGGCAGAGCAGTAGGCGGCAGAGCAGTTGGCGGCAGAGCAGTTACCGCCAGAGCAGCGGGCAGCGCCAGAGAAGCGGGCAGCACCAGAGAAGCGGGCAGCACCAGAGCTAGCGGCGGCACAGCAAAACCCCACACGGCCATCCCAGGAACGGCCAGCCGCCGCCCACCAAGAGTTGCAACGGCCACTGGTGCAAATGCCTCGCGCGGGAGCCCAACCGGGGGAACAGCGCCCCAACGGCTCAACCCAACCCTGAATGGGCAGCTGGGGAGTGGGGCCCCCAGCCCAACGGTCACTCGCAGCAGGAGCTCAATCCCAACGGTCGCCCAGCCGCCGCCCAGCCGCCTCCCAGCCGCCGCTCGGCCGCCCCTCACCCCGGCATCAGCAGCCGCCCCAGCAACGCCAGCTCGCGGCCCCGGGGCTGCAGCAGTCCCCAGCGCACGTCGCCCGGGGCGTTGGCGAACAGGCGCAGCTGGGCCGCCAGCAGCTCGGGCAGCGGCAATGTGTTGGTCAAAAAGCCATACCAGAGCTCGGTGGGCAGGCCGAAGAAGGTGGCGAAGAAATGGCGCAGCCGCGCCTCCTCGAACCGCATCAGCTTCTCCAGCCCGAAGCGATGCAGGCCATGGCGGCGGCGCAGCTCCTCGGGCCAGAGGGCCTGCCAGGCGGCGGCGGCCAGGGGCGCCCCTTGCAGCGAGGCCGGGCCCCGATCCAAGGCCGAAGCGATCGCCTCAGCCAGGGCCGGCGCCCGCCGCAGCAGGCTGCCCACCATGTACCCGGAGGCGGGGTGCACCATCGAGGCGGAACCGCCAAAGCCCACCACCCGCTGGCTGCCATCGGGCAGGGCGGGATTCATCGGGAACAGGCAGAACTCCTCGTGCTCCACCTCCAGCACCGCCACGCCCCCATGGGCCAGGCGCCGCTGCAGCCGGTGCCGCAAGGTGTGGAAGGGCACGGCCGGCGCCAGCGCCAGCGAGGTTTCCTCCACGAAGAAGCGGCCGCCACCCAGGTCCATGGCGTAGAGGAAGGTGGGCGGTTCCTGGCGCTCCTCGGGCTCCAGGTGGTCGGCTCGATAGTCCATCAGCACGAAGCGCCCGGCCTCCAGCGGCGGTGCGCTGAAACGGCCGACGATGCCGTAGGCCGCCTGGCCCGCCACCGGGCCATCATCGGCCCGCTGCACGAACAGGGGTTGGTGGCCGGTGGCCTCGATCACCAGCCGCGCCTGGTGTTCACCGCCCTGGTCATCCACCAACGTCGAGCGATCCGCGTCGTGGCGGAGGGCCACGGCCCGCCCCTGGCGCCAGCTCAAGCCACCAGAGCGGCAGCTCCGCAACAGGTGCTCCTGCAGCGCCCGCTTGTCGAACAGGCCGTAGTCGTGGCCGTGGCGGGTGGGTTCGGGGCCGAACCAGCTGAGGCAGTCGCTCCAGCGGTGCTCCAGCAGATGCCCCAGGCCGAGGCGATCCACCTCCGGCCCCCAGATGCCGTAGGTGTTGGCCCAAGGGGCGTCCGCCGGCTGGGGGGCGATGCCGCGCACCGCCAGGCCGCGGTTGGCCAGTTCAGCGCCGATCACCAGGGCCGCCGGGCCGGCCCCCACCACCAGAACATCGGCGATGGCGGCGGGGGAGGTCAGGGGTGAGCTGGCGGTGGCGCTGCGGATCGTAGGGGCGCGGGCGCTGGGGCCGGAGCCAGACTCGCAAACTACGGCCAGGCAGCTGGCCAACGCGGTTCGTGCCCTTCCGTTCACAGCTCAGCTGGCTGTTGCCGCGGCGCTAGCAGCGGCGGATATCCAGATGAGAGGGGTACTCGCGAGGGGATCAACCCTGAGAGATCAACCCTGAGAGATCAACCCTCCGTCTCGTCGTCTTCCAGATCCGCTTCATCCGGCTCATCAGCCTCATCCGCCGCAGCCGAGAGGCCCTCCCTGCCGGTTTCGGGTTCGGCATCGGCGCTCGCGAGATGCGCTTCAACCCCGCCAGCTCCGCCAACACCACCGCCAGCCGCCGCCTCGCCCGCCGCTTCGGCGCCCTCCTCCTCCGGCGGCGCCGGCGGCACCAGCACCACCTCCGCCAGGTGATCGCCAGCATCGAGGCGCTGCAGCCGCACACCGGTGGCGGCGCGGGATTGCTGGGGGATGGCATCGGCCTGCATGCGCACGATCACGCCGCGCTCGCTCACCAACAGCAGCTCTTCGCCGGCCCCCAGCACCCGCAGCCCGATCAGCGCGTCGCCCTCGCGGCGGAACTTGATCGCCCGCAACCCCATGCCGGCCCGCTTCTGCAGGCGGAACTGATCCACCGGCACCCGTTTGCCCAGGCCGCTGGCGCTGGCCACCAGCACCCAAGGCCCCTCGGCGTTGGCCAGCTCATCGCCTTCGACCTCCGCCTCGCCCTCCTCAGCGGCGCTGGAGCTGGCCACCCGGTCGGCCAGCTCGGCGGGCAGCACATCCATGCTCACCAATTCATCGCTGCCGCGCAGGTTCATGGCCCGCACGCCCCTGGCGCTGCGGCCCAGGGGCCGCAGCTCCTCATCGCTGAGGCGGAAGTGAATGGTCATGCCCCGCAGGGAGCCGATCAGCACGCTGTCGCCCGGCTGGGCCAGCCGCACCCAGCGCAGCGCATCGCCCGCCTCCAGGGAGATGGCGATCAGGCCATTGGAGCGGATGTTGGCGAAGGCCGAGAGCAGGGTGCGCTTGATGAAGCCGCCGCGGGTGAGCATCACCAACACGGCATCGGCGTCGTAGCCGCTGACAGCGAGCAGGGAGGTGATCGCCTCCTCGCGAGGGATCGGCAGCAGCTGCACCACTGGCGTGCCCTTGGCGGCGCGGCTGCCCACCGGCACGCGATAGGCCGGCACCGAATACACCACGCCGCGATCGCTGAACAGCAGCAGGTCGTCGTGGTCGTTGCAGCTGATGAACAACCGCACGCTCTCCTCGCCCTGGCTGCGGGTGCCGGCCTTGCCGCGGGTGCCGCGGCTGGTGGCCTCGAACTCGCTCACCGGCATGCGCTTGAGGTACCCGTTGGCGGTCAGCAGCACCACGGAACGCTCGTTGGCGATTAGGTCGATGTCCTCGAGGCCGCCCTCCAGGTCGAGGATTTGGGTGCGACGTGGCGAGTTGTAGCGGCCGCGCAGCGCCGCAAGTTCCTCCTGGATCAGCCCCAGCACCCGTTCACGGCGGCTCAGGATGTCTTGGTAATCGGCGATCTTGGCCAGCAGATCCTCGTGTTCGAGGCGGATCTTGTCGGCTTCCAAGGCGGTGAGCCGCCGCAGCTGCATCTGCAAGATGGCGTCGGATTGGATCTCGCTGAGGCCGAATTGATCGATCAGCTGTTGGCGTGCCGTGGCGGTATCAGCGGCGGCGCGAATCAGGGCGATGATCGCGTCAAGGTGATCGAGGGCCACCAGCAGGCCGAGCAGGATGTGGTCCCGCTCCTCGGCCTTGCGCAACAGGTAGCGGGTGCGCCGCTCGATCGTCTCGATGCGGAAATCGAGGAACACCTGCAGCAGTTTGCGCAGGGTGAGGAGCAAGGGCTCGCCGCCCACCAAGGCCAGCATGTAGGCGTTGAAGTTGCTCTGGAGCGGCGTTAGCTTGAACAGGTTGTTGAGCACGACCTGAGGGTAGGCATCACGGCGCAGTTCGATGACGATGCGCATGCCATCGCGATCCGATTCATCGCGAATATCAGAGATGCCTTCCAGTTTTTTGTCGTTGACCAGTTCGGCAATGCGCTCGATCAAGGCCGCCTTGTTGGTTTGATACGGCAACTCGGTGATGATCACCGCATCGCGATCCGGGCGCCCCTTGGCCTCGATGGTTTCGATGCTGGCCACGCCCCGCATGGTGATCGAACCGCGGCCGCTGTTGTAGGTCTCGCGGATGCCGCGGCGGCCGAGGATCTGGCCACCGGTGGGGAAGTCAGGTCCTGGGATGATCGCCTGCAGCGCCCGATCGTCGAGTTCGGGGTTGGCAATCAGCGCCAGTACACCATCGATCAGTTCGCTGAGATTGTGGGGTGGGATATTGGTGGCCATCCCCACGGCGATGCCGGTGGAGCCATTGAGCAGCAGCTGCGGGATGCGGGCCGGCAGCACGGTGGGCTCCTGTTGGGAGCCATCGAAGTTGTCGATGAAATCGACCGTTTCACTTTCGATGTCCTCCAGTAGGGCATCGCTGGTGAGTGCCTGCAGGCGCGATTCGGTGTAGCGCATCGCCGCCGGCGGGTCGTTGTCGACCGAACCGAAATTGCCGTGCCCATCCACCAAGGGCATTCGCATCGAGAAATCCTGGGCCATCCGCACCAGGGCGTCATAGACGGCGGTGTCGCCATGGGGGTGGTATTTACCCAGCACTTCACCAACAACGCGGGCGCACTTGCGGTAAGGCCTGTCGCTCGAAAGACCTAGCTCATACATCGCGTAAAGAATGCGCCGGTGCACCGGCTTGAGGCCATCGCGGGCGTCGGGCAGAGCCCGGCCCACGATCACGCTCATCGCATACTCCAAGTAGGAGCGCGACATCTCGTTGCGCAGATCCGTCTGGATGATCCGGCTGTCTGAGCCTCCCGCTCCGCCGTCCCCGGGGGGCGTTCCGGTGGGATCGGCCATTCAGACACCAGTGGTAGTGGAGCCATTCTATCGAAGACCCTCCTGTTTCAGTGCCTCCAACGCGACCGCTGATGCCCGCCGCGTCCGACCCCCCGCCAACCCCTGCGCCCCGCCTGCCAGGCCGCAGCGAAACCGAGCTGCGGCGCCGCCAGCGCCGGGGCCAGCTGCGGGTGAGCAGCGCGGCGGCGTTCCGCCAACTGGTGGCGGCCGAAGGCTTGGCGGAGGCCTACGCCGCCACCGATGTGGTGGTGGCGGCCAATGCCGAGTTCAGCGATCTGGCGAGCCTGCATCTGAGCCTCGGGCCCAGCGATCCGCCGATCCGGATGCGGGATGCGGAGCTGGATGGCGTGGCGGCGCTGGTGGTGGGATCCAGCGGCGAGCTGGTGCTGCCGCTCGGCAGCGCCCCCAACGTTGCCGAGCGGCGCGGCGGTGCCCAGGCGTTGGCGCGGTTGCTGGCGGGCCAGTCGCTGGTGTTTCGCGCCGGCGGTGAAGCCACGGAACTGCAGCCGCGGCGAGCATTGCACACGGAGCTTTGCCTTGAGCGCATCGGCGCCGGTCGGCTGGTGCTGGCCCGGGGCATTGTGGAGAACGGCCTGGTGGCGGTGAGCACGGCGCCGGGTCTGCTGCGCAGCCCCCTGGGTCCGCTGCTCGGCCCCCTGGGCAATGGGCTGGTGAGTTGCTCCGGAGCCGACAGCATCGGTCTGGCGATGCCGGGCCTGGGGCTGTTGGGGCCGGGATCTCCGGTGCTTGTGGCCGGCGGGCTCGGCTGGGTGCTCGGCTGCGGCAGTGCCCACCAGCCCAGACCCCAGCGGCAAGCCAGCGGCCACGCCCGCGGACCGGGCGCGGTGGCGGCCCTGAGCGTGGATCTGCACGCCTTGGATCCCCGCTGGCTGCGGGCCTGCTTCTTCGAGGGCCATGGCAGTGCGTTGTTGGTGGCGGTGGCGGCGCCAATCCCGTTGATCAACGCCAAGGTGGCGCGGGCGGCGGCGCTCCCGGATCGCCAGCTGGAGCTGCCGGTGCTGGATCTGTCGGTGCCGCGTCGGGTGAAGCCGAACCTGGGCTGGGTGAGCCACGAGGCGGCGCGCTCGGGATCCATCAGCGTGAAGGGGCGGTTGGTCAGCACAGCCCCCGCCCACAGTCCGCGGCTGGCGGCGGAGCTGGCCGAGGAGCTGATCCTGCGATTGCGGCAGGACCGCTTCCCGTTGCGGCTGCCGTCGCGGCAGCTGAGCGAGCGCAGCGCCCTGATCCCGCTCGAGGGATGAACCGCTTCGCACTGCTGAAACGTTCAAGGGCAGGACCGGGAAACGGCCGTAAGCTCCCGCCAGGTCTGCTCAGCCTTGCCGCCATGGTCGATTCCAGCCTGCCGCCCGAGGATCCCCAAGCCACCGCTGCCCAGGACCAGCCAGGCCCTGAGCCGGCCATCCCCGCGGCGGTGACCGAGGCCAGCTGGCCTCAGGAGGGCCAGGCGCCCGCCGCGGAGGCCCCCCCGGCAACGCCTGAAGCCACGCCCGCCAGCGAAACCCCAACCCCAGGGACTGTGGTTGCCAATCCGTTCGCTGTTGCGGCCCCTGGCGAAGGCGCCGCCGCCATGGCACCGGCAACCACGACCGCCCCCGCCCCGATCGGCGGCGATTCGTTCCCCGGCGGCGGCGACCCGGTGTCCGCGGCGCTGCCTTCCGCCCCCTTCCCATCGGCTACGCCCGCGGCGGCCGCCCCTGAACCTGTCGCGGCCAGCACCCCGGAAGGCATCGCCAGCACCATCAGCGTGCCGCCGCTGGAGGGGGGGGCCAGGGGCGAAGGCGAGGGAGGCGAGTTCGATCTGTTGATCAGCCGCGTCAGCGCCTGGCTGCGGGAGCAGGACCTGCCGGCGCGCTGGGAGAAGCTCCAGGGTCCGCTGCGGGGGCTGGCCCTGCTGTTGTTGGCCCTGGTGCTGCTGCGCCTCTACGGGGCCTTGATCGACACTTTGGATAGCCTGCCGCTGGTGCCGCGGCTGCTCCAGCTGGTGGGCGTGGTCGTGCTGGTGAAGTTCAGCGTCATCAACCTGGTGCGCACCAGCGACCGCGAGCGCCTGATCAGTTCCTGGAAGCAGCGCTGGAGCACGTTCCGCGGCCGGGCCTGAGCCGGCGGCGGACGCCATGGGGCCGATTGATAGCTTGGCGGCACAGGCAAAGGTCCGGTGAACATTCAGCTCGGTCGCAACCGCGTCGTCCGTCGCGCCTATGGCATTGATGAGATCGCGCTCGTTCCCGGCGGTCGCACCGTCGATCCAGGGGTCACCGATTGCAGCTGGACCCTGGGCGGCATCCGCCGTGAAATACCGATCATCGCCAGCGCCATGGACGGCGTGGTGGATGTGGCGATGTGCGTGGAGCTGAGCCGGCAGGGCGCCTTGGGGGTGCTGAACCTGGAGGGGGTGCAGTGCCGCTACGACGATCCCAACCCGGTGCTGGACCGGATCGCGGCGGTGGACAAGGACGCCTTCGTGCCGCTGATGCAGGAGCTCTACAGCCAGCCGGTGCGGGAGGACTTGATCCGCCAACGCATCGCCGAGATCCGCGAGCGGGGCGGCATCGCCGCGGTGAGCGCCACGCCGGCGGCGGCCTTGCGGTTCGGGGAGACCATCGCCGCGGCGGGCGCCGATCTGTTCTTTGTGCAGGCCACGGTGGTGAGCACCGAGCACATCGGACAGGAGGGGCAGCGCAGCTTGGATCTTGAGGCCCTCTGCCGCGAGTTCGGCGTGCCGGTGGTGATCGGCAACTGCGTCACCTATGACGTGGCCCTGAACCTGATGCGGGCCGGTGCGGCGGGGGTGATGGTGGGCATCGGTCCGGGGGCCGCCTGCACCAGTCGCGGCGTGCTTGGCATCGGCATCCCCCAGGCCACGGCGGTGGCCGATTGTGCCGCCGCCCGCGACGATTACCAACGGGAGAGCGGCACCTATGTGCCGGTGGTGGCGGATGGAGGCATCGTCACGGGGGGTGACATCAGCAAGTGCCTGGCCTGCGGCGCCGACGCGGTGATGATCGGCTCGCCGATCGCCCGGGCGGCGGAGGCTCCGGGGCGCGGCTTCCACTGGGGCATGGCCACCCCAAGCCCGGTGTTGCCGCGGGGTACGCGCATCCGTGTGGGCACCACCGGCAGCCTGGAGCGGATCCTGCGGGGACCCGCCGCCTTGGACGACGGCACCCAGAACCTGCTGGGCTGCATCCGCACCTCCATGGGCACGCTCGGGGCGCGCACCCTCAGCGAGATGCATCAGGTGGAGGTGGTGGTGGCGCCATCGCTACTCACCGAAGGCAAGGTGTACCAGAAGGCCCAGCATCTGGGGATGGGCAAGTGAGCGGAGCGGCTCGCGGCGATCGGGGCGCCACGGAGGTGCCGCCGCGGCGGGCGTTCCCGGCAACAATCCCTCTCCGAGACTCAGGACAGAGGGAGAAGACGGGGGCTACTCTCAAGACGTGGGGGCTCCGGCTCGCACACTCCTCACACCCCCCGGCCCGGCGCGCCCGGGCTTTTTGTCTTCATCCCGCTGCCCGCTAGGTGCCCGGGCAGGGCGCGGCGCCATCCCGCACCGCCTCCCGCACCGCCCGCACCACGCCCGCGATCCCCACAGAGAGGCTCCCGGCCGCATCCCGCCCATCCTCGCCAGCCGTGCTCCCCATGGCTCCAGCGCACTGCTCCGCCCCTCCCGTGGCCCAGAGCGACGAGGCTTGTGCCGCCGTGTCCACCATGGCCGAGGCCAGGCGCCCGGCTCCGCTGCCGCCGATACAACGGCCTGCAAAGGTTTGTGGTTTGTTGCTGGAGTCGTCCCGGACAGCGTTGCTAGATTCGTTTCATCACCCTCCCCCCTGCCCTCTTCCGGATGTCCAGCGCCGCCGATGTCACCGACGCCAGTTTTGAGAACGATGTCCTCAAAAGTCCTGTGCCGGTCCTGGTTGATTTCTGGGCGCCGTGGTGTGGCCCCTGCCGCATGGTGTCGGGGACCGTCGATGAAATTGCCAAGGATTTCGCCGGACAGATCAAGGTCTACAAGCTGAATACAGATGAGAATCCCAATGTCGCCAGCCAGTACGGCATTCGCAGCATTCCCACGCTGATGTTGTTCAAGAATGGTGTGAAGGTCGATACCGTCGTTGGTGCCGTCCCTAAGCCCACCCTCACCAGCACGATTTCCAAACACATCTGAGCGGCTCCACCCCGATCACGGTTCGCTCCAGTGGCGGCCAGAGCCCACTCGAGGCCCTGGCTGCCGCAATGTCGGCGCACCCGCAACGGCGCCTGATTGAGCGCGCCCTCGTCTCCCTGCTCAGGATTAGCCGCGCCGAAACCGGTTACTCAGAGTGGAAGCTCATCAGCGGTTGCCTGGGTGATTTAGAGGAGGCCTTGGAGGTCTTCCATCCCTGGCGCAACGCCCGCAAGATTTGTGTGTTCGGCTCAGCGCGGGCCCAGCAGCCTGATCCCATCTATGCCCTGGCCCAGGCGGTGGCCCGCGAGGCCGTGGCTGCCGGGTTTTCGGTGCTCACCGGCGCCGGCGGCGGCGTGATGGAGGCGGCCAATGCCGGTGCGGGCTGCGAAAACAGCATCGGTCTCAACGTCGACCTGCCGTTTGAGCAGCACCCCAATCGCTACGTGAGCAGTTGCGAAGGGCGACTGCTGCATTTCCGTTATTTCTTCACCCGCAAACTCTTCTTTTTGCGTGAGAGCGACGCTGTGGTGGTGCTGCCGGGGGGCTTTGGCACCCTGGATGAGTTGTTCGAATCCCTCACCCTCACCCAAACCGGCCGCACGCCGCCCATCCCGCTGGTGTTGCTGGCGCCACCTGGAGACGACTTCTGGTCTGGCTGGCTGGTGGAGATCAATGGTTTCTTGGCCCAGCGGGGCTTGATCTCACCCGAGGATGGCGGTCTGGTGATGGTGGCCAGCAGCGCCGTCGAGGCCGTGGCCCGCATCGGCCGCTTTTACAGGGTGTTCCATTCCGCCCAGCTGGCTGAGGATCGCGTCGAGCTGTTGCTCAACACCCCGTTGCCGGAGCCAACCGTGCAAGAACTCAACCATCGCTTCGACGACCTGATTGAGCAGGGTGTGATGCGGGTGGCGGAGAGCTGCGATGAGGGTGGCATCCTGCGTCCGGCACTGCGCTTCCGCTTCGACAAACGCCGCATGGGACGCCTGTATCAGCTGATCGACCACCTCAATGCTCTGGAGCTGCCGGGCTGCGCCGGCCCAGACCAGCCCTGTGACCCCCTCTCTGGCCCCCTCTCTGGCCCCCCCCCATGACCCGTCTCGGCCTGATCGATTACGGCATGGGAAATCTGCACTCGGTGCAGCGCGCCTTGGAGCGCCTGGGAGCCGAGGTGGAACCGGTGCATCACGCCGCGGCGATCGCCCCCTGCGATGCCTTGGTGCTGCCGGGGGTGGGGGCCTTTGACCCCGCCATGGAGCGGCTGCGGGCGACTGGATTGGAGCAGCCGCTCAAGCAGTCCTGCGCCGCTGGGCGGCCGCTTCTGGGGATCTGCCTGGGACTGCAGCTGTTGTTCGAGGCCAGCGACGAGGGCCAGGCGGCCGGGCTCGGACTGCTGTCCGGCCGGGTGCGGGCGTTGCCGCGCCAGCCTGGCCATCCGATTCCCCACATGGGCTGGGCCCCACTGCTGCCCGCCGAGCCGAGCCCGCTGCTACCGGCCGGCGAGCCGCCCGCCTGGGTGTATTTCGTGCATTCCTATGCCGCCGTCCCGAGCGATGCCGCCCTGGTCACCGCCTGGGTGGATTGGGCCGGCACGCCCGTCACCGCCGCCGTCTGGCAGGGGGTGGTCGCCGCCTGTCAGTTCCATCCGGAGAAATCTGGGCCTGTGGGGGAGGCGATGCTGGGCCGCTGGCTGGCCTGGGTGGCGTCGCGGTGAGCCTGCGGCTCAGCGGCGGCAGGCGATTGGGCAGCCCGATCGGCTCGGACACCCGGCCCACCGCCTCCAGGGTGCGGCTGGCGGTGATGAACCTGGTGGCGCCACGGTTGGCGGGATCTCGCTGGTTGGATCTGTGTAGCGGCAGCGGCGTGATGGCCTGCGAAGCGCTGCAGCGGGGGGCGGCAGCGGTGCTGGCGGTGGAGCGCCAACGGCGGGTGGCCGCCCTCGCCCGCGCCAACCTGGAGGCGGTGCGGCGCGGGCTGCCGGCCATGCCGAACCCGCCCGAGGTGGAGGTGCTGGCGGAGGAGGTGTTGCGGGCATTGAAGCGGGGCCGCGGCGATCGCCCCCACTTCGACCTGGCCTATGCGGATCCCCCCTATGCCGCGGGGCTCTACGGGCCCTTGGCCGAAGCCCTGCGGCAGGATTGGCTATCGCCGGATGGCCTGTTGATCCTGGAACATGCCAGCGCCTCGTCGTTGGCGGTGCCTAGCGGCTGGCGCGAACTGGACCGACGCCGCTACGGCAGCTGCGGCTTGCTGCTATTGGAACAGGAACGGCAACAGGCGGGGTGACGGGATGGCAGGGCCGCTGCGCCAGGGGCGTACAGCGGTGAGGGAACTGGTGATGCCCCCGAGCCCAGCAGGGGGAAAGCCGCTGAGGGTGGCCCCGAAGCGCAGCTCAACATCCCAGATCCCAGGGGGTCCGCAGGCTGAAGCGAGGTCAACTGGCGGTGAGCATCCCGCCAGTTGACCTGGTCAGAAGGGCAGTTTGGGGTGGCGGCGCTCTACCCAGGGTGAGTTAGAGCTGGGAGGCAACCCAGCCTGAGGGCAGGCCCGCTGGAGAACGATCCTGCCGGAGGGGCGCAAGGTGTTCCGGCCAACGCGCCGAAGGCAACGAGCAAAGGGGGCCACCATGGGCTCAAACCCTCAGCCCAGAGCGTTGCCGCGGCGGTATTGATTCCAGGCCGCCACGAACAATCCCACCAACGTGACGGGAATCAGCCCCAGCACGATGCCGCAGAGCAGGGGTTCGATCATGGCGGCTGGGGTCGCAAAGGATGCACAATCTTCCCATGATCAAGGCCGCAGCGTTGCCCCCCGCCACCAACTTGTGACAGGCACCAAGTCCCCACCAGCATCCGCTGCGGAGCCCCTCCAGACCGGCGCTGAGGTCGAACCTGCCGCCTGGCTGAACGCTTCCCTTGCCGGGTCCCACCAGGATCTGCCTGAGGAGCCCGATCATCCGGCCGGGCAGCAGGAGCCTGCACCGCTGGCGCTCTCCCAGGGTCTGGGGATCCGCAACTTATTGATGCTCGCCGCCGTTGCCTGCATTGTGTTGATGCTGCTGGTGGTGCCGGCCTCGCGCCAAGACCCCTACAGCCGTGCCACCTTGGCGCTGTCCGGTTCGGCGGAGAACGGCGGGCGGTTGTTCCGGATCAACTGCGCCGGCTGCCACGGGCTGGCGGCCCAAGGGCTGGTGGGACCCAATCTGCATGGGGTCACCCATCGCAAAAATGACCGCCAGCTGATCCAGCAGGTGGTGAGCGGCAGCACGCCGCCGATGCCGCGCTTTCAGCCGGACCCCCAGGCGATGGCCGATCTGCTGGCATTCCTGCAAAGCCTTCCGGACTAAGCCCTTCGCCCCTGCCGGCATGGATCTTCAGCTGGTGCTGGTGGAACCGGCCGGGCCCCTGAATGTGGGCAGTGTGGCCCGGCTCTGCGCCAACTTCGGCGTCTCCGGCCTGCGGCTGGTGGCCCCCCGCTGCGACCCGAACGATCCCGATGCCCTGCGCATGGCGATGGCGGGGAGGCCGCTGTTGCGGCGAGCGCAGCACTATCCCCATCTGGCCGCGGCTCTGGCGGATCGCTCCCGGGTGGTGGCCTGCAGTGGCCGGGGGGAGGGTGAACCGCAGCCACCGCTGCCGCCGCGGCAGGCCCTGCCCTGGTTGCTTGAGGGCAACGGCGCCGGGGCGCTGGTGTTCGGCCGAGAGGATCGGGGCCTGAGCATCGATGAACTGCTGCAGGCAGACCGGATCCTGGCCATCCCAGCGCCGGGCTACGCCTCCTTGAACCTCTCCCATGCTGTGGCCATCGTGCTGCACGCCCTGCACAGCCTGGAGGGGACCAGCCAGCCTGGCCCCGCGGCCGGGGATGGGGAGTTGGCCCCTGGCGCCGACACCGCTGCGGCCATGGAGCCGCCCCTCGGCTCCTCCCCATCCCTCGGGCAGGCCCCCTGCCGCCGGGATGAATTGGAATCGGCCCTGGCCGATGCCGAAACCCTCCTGCTGGAGGTGGGCTTCCTGCTGCCCCACACCGCCCGGGCCCGCATGCGCAAGCTGCGGGCCCTGCTGCAGCGGGCTCATCCGAGCGGGGCCGAGGTGGCCTTGCTACGCGGGATGGTGGGCCAGTTGCGCTGGGCGAGCCGGCACCCGCACCCTGGTCAGAGCGACCAGGGCCTCTAACTTCGGGGCACTGTTTCGATCGCCTCCGTGACCTCCGGCCGAACGACGCGCAACCGCAGGCCCAGCTGGACTCAGCCCATGGTGCTGCTGCTTCGGCTGATCGT
>Ga0315903_10007442_pt1 | contig 13699 bp, 22 predicted proteins | sample LakEriMetagenome_7_FD_203524 | JGI IMG/M metagenome (GOLD analysis project Ga0315903, IMG submission 203524) | Freshwater fungal communities from buoy surface, Lake Erie, Ohio, United States - Buoy 2 MA119 | ecosystem: Environmental > Aquatic > Freshwater > Lake | place: USA: Lake Erie, Ohio...
CACGACCGCGCTCTCCGCGCCGGTCTCGGCGTCGTTCATAGGTCCGCCGATCCCGACGATCTCGCAGGTCGTCTCGGACGAGCTCGCGCTGCAAGTCACCTCGAGCGGCGCGATCGTGCCCTCGATCTTCCTCTATGTGCAACCCGGCAAGAACGCGAAGACCAAGGATGGCACCGTCACGCGGACCGCGTTTTTCCAAGCTCGTTTCCGCCGGTCGGGCTCGAGCGACCCGTTCAGCTATATGCCTTACAGCGCGGTCGATAGCCCTTATGTGCAGATCTTCCCGGTCGAGAGCGGGATCAACTACGACCTCGGCGTGCGAGCGATCGGGCCCGCCGGAGAGACCAGCCTCTTCGCCGACATCTCGAACCACACGGTCATCGGCGCGAGCGCCAAGCCTCCGCAGGTCGACACCTTCACGCTCAACACGATCGGGGATCACACCTACGTCGAATGGACCTACCCGTCGATCGCCGTCGACGTGATCGGCTACGAGATCCGCTATTCGGCGGATCAGAATAACACCTCATGGACGACGATGACGGTCCTATCGGACGCGCTCCCGAGAGAGGCGCGCTCGTTCACCGTGCCGAGCCGCTCGGGATCCTACGGGATCAAGGCGCTCGACGTGCTGGGCAACCGCTCAGTGCTCGCGACGTTCATCAACGCCTCGCTCGAGGATCCGGCGGCGCAGAACGTCGTCTCGACGCTCACGCAAGAACCGCTCTGGACCGGGACGATGACCGACGTCGACCGGAACGGCGCGGTGATCCAGCTCCGCAGCGGAAACTATATGGCGAGCTGGACGACGCTCGCGTCGGCCCCGATTATCGGGTTCACGACCGGGACGGGCTTCGCCTCGAGCGGGAACTATGAGTTCGGCGAGACGGATCTCGGGGAGGTCTACACCTCGCGCGTGATCGTCGACGCCGTGGTCTCGACGACCGGCGGTCTCTCGACGATGGCGGGGTGGCTCACGCTCGCCGGGCTCGCGGATCTCGCAGGCGACGACACCGGCGACGAGGTCGCCGTCGAGCTGCAAGTGAATTATTCGATCGTCGACAGCCCGACGCCGGTCTATCAGGGGTGGCGGCGCTTTGTCGTCGGGGACTACACCGCGCGGCACCTCAAGTTCCGCGCCGTTCTGACGAGCAATTTCGAGACGATCACGCCGATCATTAGCGGGCTCACCGCCGTGATCGACATGCCGGATCGCGTGGACTATGGGAACGACCTCGTCTCCGGCGCGGCGACTTACTCCGTCGTCTTTTCTCCGTGGTTCAAAGAGCTGCGATCGGTTACTATCGCCGCGCAGAACATGGCGACGGGCGATTATTACGCGATTTCGGGCAAGACGCGCACCGGCTTCGATGTTATCTTCCGCAACAGCGCCGGGACGGCGATCAGTCGAACCTTCGACTATCAGGCTATCGGCTTCGGCAGAGAGAGGGGCACCTAATGGCTCAATATGACTTTGGCACGATCGACCCGAACACCAAGAGCGGGACGGCTCTCGCCTCGGATCTGAACTCGTGGCGCAACGCGGTGCACTCGACGCACTCGGCATCGACCGCGCCGAGCTATCTCGTGGCCGGGATGCTCTGGGCCGACACGACGTCGGCGAACTACGAGCTCAAGATGTATGACGGCGCGCAGTGGATCACCGTCGCGATCCTCGACGCGACAAACAACGTCGCGCGGGTCGCGGTCGACCCCGCCGAGACGAGCTACATCACCTCGACGACGAGCGGGCAGATCCGGCACCTAATCGCGAGCGCGGATGTCTTCACGATCCGCTCGACCGGGGTTCAGTTCAACATCGCCTCGCCGGTGATCGCGGACAGCAACAATAACGAGCTGATCTCGTTCACGACGACGGCGAGCGCGGTCAACCAGATCGCAATCACGAATGCCGCAACTGGAAACCCTCCGACGATCTCGAGCGCGGGCGGCGATACGAATATCAATCTCCTGCTCACTGCTAAAGGAACTGGGGTCGTCTACACCTACTCGGAGACCTCGGCGACGAACACCGTGATCGACGTCGCGCGGCTCGAGGCGCGCAGCACCGGAACCCCGGCCGCAGGGATCGGGGCGGGCCTACTCTTCGCGGCCGAGACCTCTGCAAGCAATTTCGAGATCGGCGCGCGGATCGAGGCGATCGCGACCGACGTGACGGCGACCTCCGAAGACTTCGACCTCTCTTTCAAGGTCATGGCAGCGGGCGCGGCAGCGACCGAGGTGATGCGGGTCAAGTCGACCGGCGTCGTCGATGTCGACGCGCTCTCGATCGCCGGGACGACGGTCACGGCTACGGCCGCAGAGCTCAACATTCTCGATGGGATTACTGGAAAGGCGACGCAGGCCGAGGCAGAGGCGGGCACCAACGATACGACGCTGATGACCCCTCTCAAGACGGCGCAGGCAATTAGTGCACAAGCGGCAAGCGGAGGGGTGACAGCGGCATCCGCTCAAGCGTTCACCGCGCCGGGAACGTGGACCAAGCCTGCCAGCGTGAAATTTGTGAAAGTGACTGTTGTCGCGGCAGGTGGCGGGCAAACTACCAGTGCGGGTCCGGCGGGATCGGCGCCATCAGGAGCCGGGGGCGGAGCCATCAAGTATGTGCCGGGACCGTCCATGCCGGGTCCAGTTAGTATCACGGTTGGCGCAGGCGTTCTCGGTGGCACGGGTGGGTCATCCTCATTTGGTCCACATGCTTCTGCCACTGGCGGGACTACTTCTACCCCCGGCGCGGGGACAGGTGGAGACATAAACAAAGGGGGCCTAGACGGGGGGCTGGATTATGGTCAGAGCCTTGCCCTCCGTCTTCCTGTTCCGTCTCCGTCACCAAGCCCATTTACTTACCCAGCCCTTGCTGGAAACCCCGGTGTAGTTTTTGTGGAGGTATTTGAATGAAGCGCGCACTGATTTCCCCGAATGAAGTCGTCACGGCATATGACGGCACAACAGGTCAGCGTGTTGCCGAAGTCTCATCGGCATCTTTTGAGATTGCGGAGCCTCTTTTCTGGCTTGACTGCCCTGACGAATGCGTTGCTGACTTGTGGTTCTACCGGGGCGGCGCTCTTGAGCCGATCCCGCAAGAACCAGAGGCAGCATAAGAGGAAACCCCGTGACGCTATCAGAGCAAGCCAAAGAAATCCGCGACAATGGCTATGTGCATATCCCAGACCTGATTGACGCTGAGAGCGCAAGGGAACTCACAGAGCAACTGAAAAACATTGTCGCAAGTGGCAAGACCCAGCGCGACCATCAGTGTCCGTTGTCGGAGGCTGTTCACGGGCATCCTGTTTTTGACAGCCTTCTTGAGCAGATTTTGCCGTCGATGCAGACCATCACAGGCAAGCGCCTTCATCCAACCTATGCCTATGCCCGCATGTATGTGCCGGGGGAGACGCTTGCCGTTCACACCGACCGCGAGGCTTGCGAATACAGCTTGACGCTCACGCTCGGTAACGAGGGCAAGCCGTGGCCGATCTTTATGGCAAAGCCGGGAGAGGACGGGTCGTCAATCACCATGCGCCCCGGCGGCGCGGTGGCCTATCGCGGCTGCGATATGTTGCATTGGCGCGAGGCGTTTGAGGGCGATTGGCAGGCTCAGGTCTTACTGCACTATGTTGATGCGGACGGGCCAAACGCTGAATGGAAGTTCGACAAGCGGCACAGCCTTTCTCATCACGCGCAACCCGAGAAGATCGGCGGGCCGTTCCGCAGCTTCCCCGGCGTTTTCTCAGCGGCATCCTGTGCAGGAGCCATCGCCACTGTCGAGGCAAACTACAAGCACGAAAGCGGTGGACTTGGCATAGAGGGTGCGATCAACAAGGATGTGCGCGACGTGTCTCGGTATCCTATGCCGGTTGATCGCGGTATCACGGCAGCTCTTGTGGGCCTCGGCCTGCAATGCAATTTCGACCACTACAAGTTCGACGTCTCGCGCGCCAATCAAGCCGAACTTTTGCGCTATGACGAACACGGGCATTACACCGCGCACATCGACACCTTTTTGTCTCCGTCTGACGCGGAGGTCCGCAAGCTGACGATCCTCCTATTTATGAACGATGACTTCGAGGGTGGCCGCTTGTTTATCCAAGATGGGCACGAGCGGATGTATCCTCCGCAAAAGGCTGGCGACGTTGTGATCTTCCCGTCATTCCTTCTGCACGGCGTTGAGCCTGTCACATCTGGGGTCCGGCGTTCTCTGGTCACATGGATGGTTGGACCGTGGTTTCGATAAGGGTCATAAGGCCGTCGTGGCAGGCTCAATGCGCGCGGTGCGACATGGCCGTCAACTATCCGGCGTGCTCAACTCTGACGCACAACGATGACGGCTATCCTGCGCTTGACCTGTTTTTCGGGGACGCGCAAAAGGGGCGGACTGCAAAGGAGAGCGCGCATGACAACTGAAATGCTTTGGAGCCTTGTTCTCAGCGGCGCGATCGGCGCGGTCGGCTGGCTCTTGAAGGGCTACGCCGAGGAGATGAAGCGGATCTCGATCCTCCTCAACAAGACCCGGGAGGAGACGGCAAAAGAATATGTGACGAAAACCGACGTGCAGGCGAGCATTAACCTGCTCGTCGCGCGGATCGACAACCTTGATCAAAAGATCGACCGCCTCCTCCAAGGGCTTGTAAAGTGACACTGCCGTTGATCTGGGTGGCCTACAACCACCTCTGGATCGACGGTCGTCTAGTTTTCGTCAAGGTTTGCAGGTATAGTGCCGACATCGCCTTGGCGGTTCACCCGGCATTTCCTTGCCCGCCTTTCTGGAGCGCGTGATGTTTGATCCTGCATCTATTGGCATCGCCCTTAGTATCGGAAGCAAAGCCTTCTCGATGCTCAAGCAGGGCATCGCCGCCGGGCGCGAGATCCAAGACATGGCGTCTCAGCTCTCCGAATGGGGCAAGGCGGTCTCGGATATTGCTTATGCAGCGGAGCGCGCCAACGAGCCGCCGGGGGTCTTCAAGACCTTATTCGGCAGCACCTCTCAGCAAAGCGCGATCGACATCTTCGCCGCCCAGAAGCAATGCGAGCAGCAACGCAAGGAGCTCAAGCAGCTCATCACCTACACTTATGGTAACGACGCGTGGCAACAGTTCACGGACATCGAGCGCCGCGTCCGGGAGAAACAGCGCGAGCAGGTCTACCGGCGACGGGAGATAATCGAGGGGCTGATCGAGGCCGCGCTCTGGACGGGGATCATCGCCGTGACGATCGTCCTTGCGGGCGTCGGGCTATATTTCTGGGGCGTCTATCTAGGGAGGTGGTGACATGATCGAAAAACTGGTCTGGATAGGCTTCTGCGGCGCGCTCGCCGGGATCTTCTATCTCTCGGGGGACGGCTTCTACCGCTACCCCTGCATGGATCCGGCTAACGTCGAAACGCTGCAATGCAAACCGCCGATCTGCTCGGTAACCCGGACGTGCCCGTCCGACCTCAACGGAGGCGCAAACTATGTCACGCAGTAAGAACGACCCGGAGATGCTCGAGGCGCGCTTGCGCTATTTCATCGGCTGCTCGCTGGTCGTGATCCTCGGCGGCACGATCTTCGCCGTGCTCTACTCGCTGGTCTTCATCACGCAGCCGCTCGAGGTCTCGCCGAACGACCAAAAGTTCTTTGAGCTCCTCACCCCACTTGCGTCGTTCATCGTGGGGGCGCTGGGCGGCGTGATGGCCGCAGGCAATAACCGAAGCAAAGGCGGCAACGATGACGAGCCGCCAAGACAGGAGTTCACAGAATGATCGGGCTCAAGCTGGTGGGCGCGCTCCTCGGGCGCAAGGTAAAAGAGAAGGCGATCGACGCCGTCCTCGATAAGGTCGATCTCCCGGATCAGGTCGAGGACGCGCTCAAGACGGCGGTCGTCGGTCCGCGCCCGGGTTTTCTCGGCAAGATCGGGAAGGTCTTAAAGAAATGATGCTCCGGATCGCGGGCGCGCTCGCCGTCCTCGCCGCGCCGGTGGCTGCGGAGCAATACAAGATCCAGCGCGTGATCGACGGGGACACCGTCGAGATCGCGGTCCCGTGGATCCCGCCTCCGCTCCCGCCGAAGCTCTCGATCCGCATCCTCGGGATCGACACGCCGGAGAAGGCACCGCGCGCCCAGTGCGAGGCCGAGGCCAAGAAAGCGACCGAGGCGACACGCTTCACACAGCGCGCCGTCGCCGAGGCAGAGGAGATCGAGGTCTATATCAAAAGCTGGGACAAGTATGGTGGTCGCGTGCTGGGCTTGATCGTTCTGGACGGACACAGCCTCTCGGAGATGCTGATCGAGGCGGGTCTCGCCCGCCCTTACAAAGGCGAGGCTAAGACCTCGTGGTGCAACTAAGGAGCTAAGAGATGAGCGTGCTGACCAAAGAAAAAATCATCCACCTTCTGCACGGAAACCCAGAAGCAGAGGCGTGGGCCGAGGCCGCGATGGAAATCTTGCCGAAGTATGAGATCACAACGGCAAACCGGATCGCTGGATTTTTTGCTCAGACGGGCCATGAGAGCCAATCCCTAAAAGTGCTCGAGGAAAATCTGTTTTACCGGGCTGAGACGCTCGACAAGATTTTTCCGAAATACTTCAAGAACGCTGGGCGCAACGCGGCAGACTATGCCAAGCAGCCGCAGAAGATCGCCAATGTGGTCTATGCAAACCGCATGGGCAACGGCGATGCCGCCAGTAATGACGGTTTCAACTTCAGAGGCAGGGGACCGATCCAGCTCACGGGGCGTGAAAATTATACCAATTTTGGCAAGACCGTCGGGCTGACGGCTGAAGAGGTCATCGACTACATCCAGACCAAGAAGGGCGCGCTTGAGAGCGCGTGCTGGTATTGGAAGAGCCGTAACATTAACGCGGCCTGTGACGCTAACGACATCGTGAAGATGAGCAAGCTGGTGAACGGCGGGACGATTGGCCTAGAGGACCGCAGGAAGCACTACAACGAGGCTCTGGCGATCCTCGGCGGTGCTGTGGCAGCGCCCGTCAACCCGCAGATCACGGACGCTGTCACGCAGGTCTTGCGCGTCGGCTCGAAGGGCGAGGACGTCCAGCGCGTGCAGAAGGCGCTCGGCATCGCAGCGGACGGCGACTTCGGTCCCGGCACCGAGCGCGCGGTGAAGGCGTGGCAATCTGCGAACGGTCTCACGCCGGACGGGGTCGTCGGCCCGAAGACGCTCGCGAAGCTGATCGGCTAACGATGAAGGCCCCCGGGAGATCCCCGGGGGCCGGATCCGCCTCACGTCTTTGCGGTCTCTTGCAGCATCTCGGCAAGCAAGCGGATCTGGTCCGCCTTGCGCTTCGGGACGATCACCTCGACCCGGACTAGTCCTCGGAGCTCGAGCTCGGCGCGCTCTGCGCGCTTGCGTTCCCGATCCCGGCGGCGACGTTCGTGGAGCTTGTCGGTCATCGCACCGCCTCGATCAGCTCGCGGCACGCCTCGAAGAGCTCGTCCGAGAGGGCCGGGTTCCGGTCGATCAGGCGATCGAAGGCGTCGGTGATCTTGACCTCGAGCTGGGCGCGCTCGCCCTCAGACATCAAGGCCGAAGCCGCCTCGTGCGCTTCGGTGCGCGCCTGCTCGGCGCGAACCTCGGCGTCCTCGATGGCACGATCGACGGCGTCGACAAAGACGCGCAGGTCATACGCCTCGAGGATCCCGCGAGCGCGGACATCATCGAAGAAGGCGGCGCGCTGGCCGGGGGTTCCGTGCACGGCGTCGGTGTAAAAAGACAGGGGGATCAACATCTGGGGGGCTCCTCTCAGGGCGTCACGATCAGGATCAGATAGCCGATCACGAAGAGCGCAGCGGCTCCGAGCGCGGCTTCTACGACGTCGCGGATGTCCGCGCGCTTGAAGATGGCTTGCAGGTCTTTCAGCATGGTCTCAGGCTCCTTTTTTCGCGCACTCCGGCCCAATGCCGGAGACGATGCTTTCGGGGGTGGTCAGTTTACGGCCGCAGGCACAGCAGCGGCCCTCGTGGAAGATCGAGAGCTTCTCGGGGATCCGCGCGCCGGAGAGCTGCGCGAGCGTCCAAGAGAGCGCCTTGAAGCTCTTAGCGCCGGGCAAGCCCTTGGCTCCGGCGACGAGCGTTCCGCGATCGGCGCGCGGGATGAAGCCGAGGTATTGATAGTCCGTCTCGTTATTCTGGCCGGAGAGGACCGAGACGAAGAAGGGCGAGGTCTCGTCCTTCTGGCGGATCTTGTAGGTGAAGCGCGTCGAGGTCGCCTCGCTGCGGAGCGTGAAGATCGCGTTCCCGCCGAACATGAAGCGGAGCGCGTCGTTCGCCGAGGCGAGCGCGCCGGGGGCGCGCTCTGGGATCTGGGTCGGTTCAAAGTGCATCGCGGACCTCCTCGAGCTCGGCGCTCGTCCAGATGATCTCGAGGCGGACGACGGCGCAAGCGAACGCCGTCCGGCGGAAGTGGTTGATCGCGTCCGAGCGCGCGAACTGGATCGAGTTACGCGGAGGACCGACGGGGCGGTGGCTCTCGAGCTCGATCGCGTGGAACAGGGGCTTTGTCATGGGGCAGGTCTCCTTGGTTGATCTTCGTGGGGTTAGGCGGCGCGCTGGGGGAGGACGCAGTAGGCGTCGACCTCGGCATCCCAGCGCACCGGCGCGCAGATGCTCGTCGGACCCTGCCAGAAGCGGCGGTCGACCGACTGCATCACGCCGCCCGACTTGTCGGTGCGGTTCAGGAAAGCCTCCTTGACCCGCAGGGCGAGCTTGCGCGCCTCGAGCTCGGTCTTGAAGCGTGCGACGTGGACAGCCTTCTCGAACATGTCCTCGAAGACGGGGCGGAACCAGACGGCGACCGAATAGGTGGCGTCGGCGTTGAGCTGAACGTGGATACCGAAGTCTTTCATGGCAGGTCTCCTTGGTGGGTCGGTTGGTATTGAGACCACGATATAGGACCGGTCCTCGAGGAGTTCAAGGACCGGTCACAAAAATTATTCGAGGTCCGCCCAGTTCGGTCCGACGCCGCCCTCGATCAGGTTATCGGTGGGCGCGCCGGGGAAGAAGTCGAGATAGGCTTCGGTCATGTCCTCGGACATCGCCTTCTTCACGATCTCGGCTTGGCTCTCGAGCGCCTCGTCGATCAGCGCGTCGTGGATCGTGGCGAGGAGGAGCGTCCGATCGGGATCGAGAGCGCCGGATCCGCGCAGGCGATCGAGCGACGCCTTGTGCCGGGTGATCGCCCGCGCCATGACCGAGAGCGCGGCACGCTGGACCGGATAGTTCGCGCACTTCGGGAGATCCGCGTTCTTCTTGCCGAGATAGATCGAGCCGCCGTCGTTCATCGTCAGGAACCCGGTGCTCTTCGCGTCCTCCTGCATGAGGAACCGATAGGCGAAGGCGCGGGGATACCGGCTCGACCAGAAGTCGATATAGGTCTGGGCCTTCTCGATCGAGGTCCGCATCGTGATCGAGAGGCCACCGGCCGCGCTCCCGTAAATGATCCCGAACGAGACGCCTTTCGCCGCGCTGCGCGCAGCCTTGCCCTCGGGGGTCTTCTTGTCGATCTTGTGCCCAGCGATGACGGCCGCGACCTCGGAATGAACATCCCCGAAGACGACGTCGTGCAAGAGCTGATCGTCACCGGACAGGAGCGCGAGGACGCGCATCTCGATCGCCGAGTAGTCATAGGACACGAGCAGAGATCCCGCCGGAGCGATGAAGCTCTTGCGGACCCGGGTCTGGTCCTCGTCCGAGGCGAAGAGCTTCTTGTCGCGCGGCACTTGTTGCAGGTTCGGGCCGGAGCTCGAGAAGCGGCACGTCCGGGCCGCGCCGACGTTGAACCTCGCCCGCACGCGACCGTCCGGGGATCTGGTCGCGGTGTCGATCACCGTCTGGCCGAAGCTCGAGATATATTTCTGGATCTTGCGGTATCGCGACAGCGCATCGAGCGCGCTCTCGATCGGCGTCCCGGGAAAGAGCCCGGCCATTTTCGCGAGCGCCTCGCCGGAGATCTCGAGCTGGTTCGTCTTCTCGGTCTTCGGCCAGACCGAGAGCACGCGATCGGGGAAGATCCGGGAGAAGAAGTCGGAGAACTGGGGGTTCGAGTTCAGGTTCGCGACATCCTCCTCGGGGATCAGCGCGCGAACCTGCGCGGCGAGCTGGTCGCGGAGCTGCTCCCAGCGGGTCACGAGCTCGCGGTGGGCGCGCCGATCGAGCAGCATCCCCGCCTCCTCCATCTCGATCACGCCGAGCGTCATGTCGTCGAGGAGCTGCGCGGCGCGGTCGTGCGCCTCGGTGGTCTTCGCCTTCCAGTGCTCCCAGAGCTCGAAGGTGACATCCGCGTCGCGGATCGCGTAGTCGAGCTGCGAGGGCGAGAGCTCCGGCGCAGCCCAGTTCGACACCTGCTCGGTCTTCTCGAGCTTCTGCTCGAGATCCCAGAGCACCATATCGGCGAGCGAGAAGCGCCCGCCACCCATGCGAGCGCGCCGGAGGTGGCCGACGTCGACGATGTCGGGCGAGGCACCGGCAGCGAGGAACCAGCGCATCTCGAAGCCGGAATTGAACACGACCCAAGGGCCGAGCCCCTCGAAGAGCTTCGCGCAGGCGGCAAACCCTCCCGGGATCTGGTCGAAGTCGATGATGCAGCGGACGGTCTCGTTCCGGAGCTGGGCGAGCCGCACGCGGCCGTCTACGGGGCGGAGCGAGGTCGTCTCGAAGTCGAGCGCGGTCGCCGTCTGGCACAGCGCGAGAGCGCGCCGCAGAGCGGCTTTGTCGAGGATCAGGTCGTAGGTCATGGGGGCAGGTCCAAATAGGGGCAGAGGGCGCGCTGGGCGCGCCCTCCGCGAGGGATTAACGACGAGCGCGGGTCGCGGGCTTCGCGACAGGGCCGTCCTCACCATAGAGCAGCGCCTCGAGCGTCGTCGAGCCCGCGAAGAACGCCTCGACCTCGGGACGAGCCGCCCAGCCTTGGATCACGAATTTCGGCTTGTAGTTCGTCGCGCCTTGCGCGGTGAACTGCTCGGCCGAGAACCCGAAGATCGGCAAGGACGGGGATCCGGAGCTCATGCGACGGACGATCTCGTTCAGGAGATCGGTGATCGCGTTGCGGCCAGAGACCGAGTTCGTCACGAACTTGACGTTCGTCGCCGCGCCGTCCGCCGAGATGCAGCCGAACCCGAGCGCGCGATGCCAGCCTTCGCCGGTCTTGGTGTTATAGGGCGCGTGATCGGCAAGATCCGGCTCCGCCACGGCGGCGCGCTTGTTGAAGATCGACCACTCGACGCGGTCGACCGGTTTCGAGTTCTTCCAGCAGATCCAGCCCTCGATCACCGACTTCGGCTCGAGGATGAAGAGCTGATCGTCGGAGACGTCGTCGCGCTCCCGGCCGAGAGAGTAGGATCCCGTCTTGCCCGAGAAGGCGAGATACTGGACGTTGAGCCCGGTCCCGGTGCGCTGCTCGTCGGTCGTCTCGGCGAGCGCCGCGATCATCTGATCGTCGGAGATCTCGGGCAGGGCGGCGTCGGCGAGGTATGCGGTCAGAGAGGTCGTCATGGTTGTGCTCCTATTTTGCACGTTGCTACATGCTCGCCGGATCATCCGACGAGCGCCTTCACGGTCAACCGCTCAGACGGCAGACCGATCTTTTTGAAGGGCGAGAGGTCGATCCCCGCCTTCTCCATTGCTTTTTGATCGAGGCTCGACCGCCCGGCGACGGATGTCAACTCGACCTCGATGTCGCCGACGACGGTCGACGACGTGTTGCGCTTGCGGAGCTCGACCTTGATCTCCTCAGAGAGCTCCGCCTTCTCGTCGGAGAGCGTGTCCATCTCCTCGACCAGCTCGACATAGCGCCGCACCGCGACATCGAGCGCGGATCCGCGGTTCGAGCGCGTGAACGCCTTGGTCTCGGTCAAGTCGACGCCGCACCGCTCGGCGAACGGGCAGGTCTTGCAGGCGCCGGTCGTCCGACCCTCGCGATCGAGCTTGTCGACGTTTCGCGTCCGCAGCACGAGCCGCGCTCTCGCCTCCATGTCGGACAGGAGGCCGGGGTTCCGCCCGATCGGATAGATGTCGAGCTGGTTATAGTTCGAGGCGTCCATGTAAAGGATCAGTCCGCTCTCGATGTCGAGCCCGCGCTGCTCCCGGAGGAGCTCCATCCCGAGCTGGATCTGGACGACGTGCTCGCGGCGCGGCAGGTTCGCGCGGTTCGTGCGCGGATCCACCGTCTTGATCTCGAGCGCGATGTGCGCGCCGGAGGCGTGATAGAGCACGCCGTCAGGCGTCGCCGAGATCATGCGGACATCGTCCGCGACGCTGCTCTGGTCGTCACCGGCGAACAGGAGCTCGAGCCCGGCAGCGCGCAGCGCCTCGACGACATACTTCTCGCCGTTCGTCCCGCGCCGGGCGAAGCCCCAATCCTGCGGCGCGCCTTCGCCGTCGTGCTTGGCGAACCACTGCTTCCGCACGCAGGAGAGCGCCTCGGAGGCGTTGAGATACTTCGAGCGATCGACGCTCCACACCTTGCGGGCGTCGATTGCGTCGGCACCGGCAAGGACGGCCTTCTTGAGTTCTTCGGGGGTCATGGCAGGTCTCTCTCGATCTGGGCTCTGGCGCGCTCCCAAGAGAGCCTCCCGAGCTGGTGGGAGAGGAGCTCGAGCTCCTCGGGGGTCACGTCTTTCTTCTCGGTCAACGCGACGAGGATCGCGTTGCAGGCTTTCGTCCCGGGCAGGGCGGAGATCCCGTCGAGGATCGACGACCCGGCGTGCGTCGATCTCGGGATGACGGCGAAGGCGCGGCTCACCAGAGGCCACCTTTTGCGCTTTTCTCCGGAGACCACCGCCTCGGCGGACGAAACCCGCCGACATCCTTGATCTCGGCGAGGACCGCGCGCGCTTTGCCCAGCAAAAACGCGTCCCCTGTCTCTTCGGCGAACCGCTCTACCCGGAAGGCGAAGTCGACCGCCTTTGCGAGCGCGCCCTCGAGGTCTTCCATGCGATCGGCCATGTCGTCGCCGCAAGTGGTCAACCGCTCGATCGCCTTCTGCGCGGCCGCGACCCTCTGGTCCCATTTGTCGGTCATGCTCAATCCCTCCATGTCTTCATGAGAAGCGAGTTTAGGTGGACAACCTCACCCAAACGGGCCATGCGCCACCGACCCCAGCCCCAGCTATAGCTGTCTTCTGGGCGAGACTTCCGCACCATGACCACGGGGAGCCACCCCCACTTGAGATGGATGCAGACTTGTTGCGCGTCGTGCGAGGGCTCACTCATGCTTGGCCCTCTTCGATCTGCGACGCGAAGATCTTGCGCCATTTGTAAATGCTCGGCACAGAGACGCGGTGCAGCTCTGCGGCGCTCTTGACCCCGAAGATCTCGGCGTCGCGGACGGCCGCGAGGCGCAGATCGTCGGTCAACCCATAGTCCGGATGAAGGCTCGACATCACAGACCTCCCACGTCGTTCAAGATCCGGTGCTGGCGCGCCTTCTCCTTGGCGATCTTGTGGATCGCCTCGTCGATCTTGGTCTCGGTCTCGAGCGTGTCGACGTGGACGTGCTGCGACTGTCCCATCCTGTGCAGGCGCGCATAGAACTGATCCATCATCGCCGGGCTCCAATCCTCCTCGACGACGATGATCGAGCTCCCGCCCTTTTGCAGGTTCAGAGAGACCCCCATCGCGCCGATCTGGCCGACGAGGACGTGCAGCTCACCGGCGTTGAACGCCGCCTCGAGCTGCGACTTGCGCGGG
>Ga0315903_10007446_pt1 | contig 13693 bp, 4 predicted proteins | sample LakEriMetagenome_7_FD_203524 | JGI IMG/M metagenome (GOLD analysis project Ga0315903, IMG submission 203524) | Freshwater fungal communities from buoy surface, Lake Erie, Ohio, United States - Buoy 2 MA119 | ecosystem: Environmental > Aquatic > Freshwater > Lake | place: USA: Lake Erie, Ohio...
CGGGTGGCCAGGTTGGTGAAGTAGTTTGGATCGAGCGTGTCCAGGTCAATGCTGCCCGCAGGGGCTTGCCAGGAACCGTTCACATCGCCCTTGAGCACACCCACCAGATTGACGGCCGGGCTGGCCGATGTATCAATCGTTACGCTGCGATCCCATGTGGTGTTGGTGCGCGTGAGGGTGAAGCTGTTGGTGCTTTCGTTCCAGAAGTCTCGAGACTCCTCTACGAAGAACCACTCATTGGGTAGCGCCGTGGACAACTTGACCGCCATGCGCAGGATGGCGAGTGCATCGGCAGCGGTGACGCTGTTCGAGCCGTTCACATCGGCGGCCATGAACTGATAGGGCGAGATGCGAAGCGGCTGCAGTGGGCCAGACGGGCCATCGGGGTCGGTGTTCGGGTTCAGGCTCACTGCAATACGAAGCGCGGCGAGTGCATCGGCGGCCGTCACCGCGTTGCCGGTATCGCTGGCGCCGCGGCTTGCGCTCAATGCAGTGGATGCAGGGCCATCATCAACCAGCGTGAAGCTGCCGCTGCTGCTGGTGGTCGCCCCGGAGAAAGCCAGTTCCACATTGGAGACTGCTGTGACGTCGATGAAGACGTTGCTGAACGTGACGGATCCAGCACTGGTGCCAGGTGCGTATTGAACCGTGAGCGTACCCAGCTGGGTTTCGCCCGTGAAGCCAGCGAGCGCGCCATCGTAGCCCGCAACCGAGAGTGTCTGAGCGGATTCGTCGTTCACCAGAAGCGTCCAGGAGGCAGGCAGTGAACTGACAAAGCCTGCCGAGAGACTCCCGGGGCTGGAGATATTGAAATCGATACTGGTGCTGTTGGTGGCAGGGGTACTCCACAGTTGTACCGACAGCACACCGGAGGTGCTGTCGTAGCTTGCGCCTCTCAAATCAAACGGAGAGCTTCCCGCTTGAACCGCATCGCCCGTCATGGTGCCCACCTGCACCCCAGAGAGCAGCATGTGGCTCTTCCAGTGATAGGCGAGATGCTCCTGGGGGGCGGGCGGGGGTGGCGGCTCCGGCAGACCCAGCACGGTGTCGGCAAATTGCATACGCTCGATACCCTGAAGGATGTCTGTGCCATCGAAGCCGGTCACGCTGCTGTTGCGGTTGTCGGTCACACGCACCCCACCATCGATGAGGTCTGTGATCGTGTAATCAGCACGCAGGCCAGAAAAGACAGCCATGTCGATTCCGTCTTCGCCATCGAGCAGGTCGTCACCGGCACCGCCGCTCAGCGTGTCCTGACCACCTCCACCTTGCAATTCATCATCTCCTGCCTGACCTGACAGGGCGTTGCCATTCGCATCACCAATGATGGTGTCGTCTCCGTATCCTCCAGCTACGTTTTCGATGCCCTGCAGGGTGTCTTGCTCGATCCTTTCAGAGGGTAGATCCAGTGCAGGAATGTAAGCCGGAACAAGGGGGTCTCGAACAGCAGGCACACCAGCACCTTGACCGTCGTCGAGGACCTTGTTCAACGAAAGATCGACATGAACACCCAGGGTAGCCCGATCGAAACGTACGGTATCGACGCCACCACCGCCATCAATCCAGTCACTGCCGCCCGCACCATCAAAGGTGTTGTTACCCTGATCTCCGACGAGCGTGTCATTGAAGTCTGATCCCACCACGCGAACAATCTGCCTGAACTGGTCGATGGTTCCCCATCCATCTCTAGCAGAGCCCGTATAGCCATCGGGTAGATTGCCTGACGGACCAACCCAACCTGCCAATCGCACTTCGACACCGTTGGGATCGTTGATGTAGGAAATTTCTGTGTAGCCCGAGCCCCCCAGGATAGTGTCGTCGCCTTTGCTGCCCTGTGCACTCAATCGGCTCGTCGCATCATTGCTGGCAATGATCAGGTCACCAAATGCGCTGCCCTCAATGCCTTCGACATCAATCAGGTGATCTGAGAATCCCCAGCCGTCATCAACGACCTGCTGGGTATTGAGTCGCATGTCGACTACGACCGCATTGATGGAGGACGTGAATGCTGCGATGTCGAATCCGCTACGGCCATCGATCGTGTCGTTGCCTGCGCCACCGGTGAACCGTTCAAAGGGTTGCCCCAAGGTCTGAATGCCCTGCCCACCGCCACGAATCACATCATCAAACGCCGAGCCCACAATATCGAAGACACCACTGAGCGTATCGCGCCCCGACATGTTGTACAGCGCGGTGGACTTGTCAGCCTCAAATCGAGCATCGCTGATCCCGGTAGCCAGATCAATCTCAAGTGCGACCATCGAACGGGCCCAGGTCACACGTGTGGCACTGTTGCCGATGATCACATCACTTCCGCCGTTGTCTTCGTACTGGTTGTAACCCCACCAGTAGCTTCCAATATTCGCGGTCCTACTGATGAAGCCACCTTCAAAACCGGTGGCATCAAAGGTGTCGTTCCCTCGGCTCGCCCTGATCGCTTCGATGCCTCTGAGGGTATCCGTTCCTTGGCTGGCCGAACTCGCTGTGCCGGACCGAAGCACGATGGTCATGCTGTCGTAGGTCGACGCGTAATCGGCTCGGTCAAATCCATCGCGACCATTGATGAAGTCGTTGCCCCCGTTACCTCGGAAACTCTCATAGGCGTACGCACCACCAGTGAGCGTGTCGGCGAGGTTGGTGGCCAGGATGTAATTGACACCCGAAATCGAGACGTTATTGGATAGCGCTCCACCGATCGAAGACGAAGACGAAGGTAAATTGAAGCCGGTTTCGCCAAGATCGATAGACACCCCGCGGACGAATGTGCCGCTGTAGTTTTGAGCCAGTCCCAACAGCGTCAATCCATTGCCGATGATGATGTCATTGCCGCCGTTGGAAATGTTGACGTAATTCCACGCCTTCCCGCTGTACGGATCTGTGGCATACCCAAGGTGATTGACTGAGAACCCCGAGAAATCGAAAACGTCTTGGTAGGCAGAATCGAAAAAGTAGGACACCCCAGACAAGGTGTCTTCACCGGCAATTTGAGAGACGCCGGCGCCATATGACACTAGTGCAGTAGAACCGTCCCGATAACGCAGATTGATACCGGTTTGCGACCAGCCGTAGTCAATCCATTCGCCTTGACTTTCCGGTTGTTGGCTTCCGTAGCCGCCGACGGAGACCGAATCGCTACCGCCATTCAACCTAAGCAGTGTGCCTACGCCCTCTGTGAGGTAGTCCTCGACTGAGTCCGATCCACGCCCAGTAATGATGTCCTGGCGATTGATCGCTCCGTAGATTGACTCAATCCCGGAAAAATGATCCTGGCCTGACTCGCCGTTAACGCTGACCGTTCCGGCTGTCAGATCGATGCGAGTGCCCTGAGTCTCCGAATAGTCGAGACGGTCGTTGCTCTGGGAGCCACTCAGCGTCCAAAACGAACGTGTATTGAGGCCACCATCGATCGTGTCCTACCCATCACCTGGAAAGTACTGGTTGATCGTGAAACTGGTGTCTGCCCCGCCGATCAGCGAATCGTCGCCCGCACCACCGTAAAGGCTGTCGTTGCCGGTCCCACCGAGTAGCGTGTCGTTGCCGTCGTTGCCGTAAATCAGATCGCTTCCACCCGCGCCGTCGATGGAGTCGTTGGCAAAAGAGCCATAGAGCGAGTCGGCCAGGTCGGTACCGGTCAGGGTTATTCCAGCCCCGGTCTGTGGAGGAATCGCGAACGAGCTGAAGGTTGGGCTGAAGTTGCTCGCGGTCAGAGCGTTGGGGTCAACATTGTTGAGGAATGCCAGCGCCTGAAAGCTGTTTCCTCCTCCATCGGCATCGAACATCAGCAGACTGTTGGCCGGTGAGCTGGTGGTCTGGACCAGGCGCAGGTAGCCACTGGCCCCAAACGGATTGCTGCCATCAAAACCAATGGCGCCATTGGCGAGCAAATCGGTCAGATCGAGTACATCGCCGCCGGTACCTGCCAAGAAGTCGGTGATGACAACCGGTCGGCCCGAGACGCTTGTGTTGGTGACCGCGGAGACTGATGTGGGTGAGCTGGTGGTAAAGGTATATGTGCTCAGGCCAGCCCTGCGCTGCAGGCTCGACAACACAAAGGTGTCGATTCCCAGCCCACCGGTGAGCGTGAGTTGCAGAACGCCTGATGCATTCAGCGTGTCGTTGCCATCACCCCCGGAGAGGGTTGCATACGCGATCGCTCCGCTGTTGCTGCTGTTGGCCGAATCCATGACGGTCAGAGCATCATTGCCCGAACCGCCTTCCAGCGACAGTTCAACGATGCCATTGAAACTGTTCGCCGAGCCGCTGATGCTCAGGACATCGTCGTCTGCACCTCCATCAAATCGATAGCTGGTTCCTTTGGAGCTGCCAATCTGGCTTGCCACCCAATCGGGCAGAAATGCGGTGGCGATCAGCGTGTCCTGGCCGGTGCCGCCCTCAAGGGTGGCATTGCGGCTGTTGTTGACTTCAAGGCGATCGTTGCCGTCATTGCCCTGGAGCAAGGCGCGATCGAGGTAGCTCGCTGTCAGGCCAGCCAGCGCGCCGGCGCCGGAGTCGTCACCCAATCCGCCGATCAGCGTTGCACTGGCTCCTGTCCAATAATTGGTGTAACCGTAAGGATAGGTGTAGCCCCCCGAGGCGCTGAGCAGGTCTTCGCCATCCCCACCGTCGAAATAGAGCGTTTGCGCAACACCCACCAGCGAATCGTTACCCGACCCGCCAATCAGGCTGTTTGCAGCGGCAGGCGTGGTGGAATAGTTCGGCAAAATCCTGACAGAAATTGAATCTGACCCACTGCCGCCATCAATCGAATTGATGCCGTCCGTATCCAGCAAGGTGTCATCGCCAGCCCCACCCAACACGGTGTCGTTGCCATAGCCGCCATCGATGCTGTCGTTGCCGTCGTTACCGACCAGAGAGTCGTTGCCACCCAGGCCATTGATGGTGTCGCTACCTGCGCCACCGCCGAGCGTATCGGCCGATTCGGTGCCAACGATATTCGTGCCAGGCGGAGGAGGTGCAGGCAGTGGGCTGACGATGGAATCAAAAAGCGGGCTGAAGTTTTGCGGGGTCAGTGCCGAGACGTTGACGCCGTTGAGCACGGCAATCGTTACCCAGGTTGATGCCGATCCCGAGACGCCATCGGCATCAAACAACAGGACGGTGTCCGTCGGGTTGGTCAGGGATTGCTGCAGGTAGAGGTAGCCGCTTGCGCCGAAGGGGTTGCCGCTGATGTAGCCGCTGGCCCCAGTGGAGAGCAGGTCGCTGAGGTCGATGACATCGCCGCCAGCCCCAGCCGTGAAGTCGGTGATGACGACGGGCTTGCCCGCGATTGAAAGAAAGCTTGTCGCAGGCGCAGTGGCAATGTTGAATGAGTAGTTTCTCTGTGTGGCCCGCTGTTGGATGCTGGTCAGCGCGAAAGTATCTGTACCTGCGCCGCCTGTGAGCGTGAGTTGCAGAACGCCTGAGGCGGTGAGGGTGTCGTTGCCGTCGCCGCCGGATAGGGTGGCGTAGGCGATGGCGCCGTTGTTGGAATTGCTGGCCGAGTCGTAGACGCTAAGGTTGTCGTTACCCGAGCCACCCTCAAGGGATAGCTCGACGGTGCCATTCCAATTGGAGGCGTAGCCACTAACGCTGAGTGTGTCGTCATCGGCGCCTCCATCGAATCGGTAGCGCGTACCGCGACTGGTGCCGATCTGGTCTGCAGTGCCGCCATCCAGGAAGTTCGTAGAACTCAGGGTGTCCTGGCCGGTACCTCCCTCGAGCGTTGCATTGCGGGTTGCGCTGACCTGCAATCGGTCATTACCTTCACCACCTTGCAGTACGGCGTTTTCAAGGTAGGACGCGCTCAGGCCCGTCGCACCCATCAGAGTGGTTGCGCCACCAGCGTCGTCTCCCGCTCCACCGATCAAGGTAGCGCTGGCTCGCTGGACGTAGCTTGTGGTGAAGGTGGTCGAGTTGTAGGTAGATCCGCTGACGCTGAGTTGGTCCGAACCGTCACCCCCATCGAGATACAGGAGGGGCGCTGTGCCACTTAGGGTGTCGTTACCGTCGCCGCCTCGCAGGGTGTTCTCGCCGAACGCATCGCGCAGCGTGTCATTGCCTGCCCCTCCTTCGAGAGTGTCATTGCCGTAGCCCCCATCGATGCTGTCATTGCCATCGTTACCGACCAGAGAGTCATTGCCGCCCAGGCCAACGATGGTGTCGCCCCCTGCACCACTGGTGAGCGTGTCTGCTGACTCGGTACCGGTCAGTGTTGTGCCCGGAGGTGGAGGCGCAGGCAGAGGGCTGACAATGGAGTCGAAGAGTGGGCTGAAGTTCTGTGGCGTGAGTGCCGAAACGCTCACGCCGTTGAGAACGGCGATGGGGGTCCAGGTGGAGGCACTACCTGCAACCCCATCGGCATCAAACAACAGGATCGTGTCGGCCGGGTTGGTGAATGACTGCTGCAGGTAGAGGTAGCCGCTGGACCCAAAGGGATTGCTGCCGTTGTACAGGAATGTTCCGGTCAGGAGCAGATCACTCAGATCAATGACATCGCCACCTGCGCCCGCCGCGAAGTCGGTGATGACGATGGGCTTGCCTGCGACTGATACGGTGGTGTAGGACGGCGAACCGCTTGTCGTGAAGGAATAGCTTCTCTGCGTGGCTCGCTGCTGTATGCCGGTCAGCGCAAAGGTGTCTGCACCTGCACCGCCGGTGAGCGTCAGTTGCAGAACGCCCGAGGCGGTCAGGGTATCGTTACCATCGCCGCCGGAGAGGGTGGCGTAGGCGATGGCGCTGTAGATTGAACTGGCAGCCGAGTCTGAAACGGTCAGGCTGTCATCGCCCAGACCACCCTCAAGAGACAGGTCGACAAGGCCGTCCCATGTTTGACTGTAGCCACTGATGTTAAGAGTGTCGTTGTCGGCGCCGCCATCGAAACGATAGCGTGTGCCATGGCTGGTGCCGATCTGGTCTGCAGTGCCGCTATCCAAGAAGTTCGTAGAACTCAGGGTGTCCTGGCCGGTACCGCCCTCGAGCGTTGCATTGCGGGTCGCGCTGACCTGCAGTCGGTCATTACCTTCACCACCTTGCAGTACGGCGTTTTCAAGGTAGGCGGCGCTGAGACCACCCATGGCCATGGCCGACATGTTCTCATCGCCTGCGCCGCCGATCAGTGTTGCTGCGCCGCGCTGAACATAGGTTGTGGTGGAGGTGGCCGAGTTGTAATAGGAGCCGCTGGCGCTGAGCTGGTCTACGCCATCGCCGCCGTCAAGATAGGAACTCTGACCCCAGGTGCTTAGGAAATCGTTGCCAGAGCCACCCAGCAAGGTGTTCTGACTGGTCAAACCCGTGGTGCTCAGGTTGTCGTTGCCAATGCCACCGTCCAGATAGTTTGTCCCCTGATTGTCAGTCAGGTAGTCAATGCCATCTCCGCCTTCCAGCGTGTCGTTTCCCAGGTTGCCTTCAAGCCGGTCGTCGCCCAGTCCGCCCACCAGAGAATCGCTGCCAAATTCACCGAGCAACGTGTCGTTCCCATCAAGCCCACTCAGGGTGTCGTCATTGGTGGTCCCCACCAGTGAGTCGTTCCCTCCGGTGCCCGTGATGGTGGCCAGCGTGCCAATCAGGCCATCGAGGCTGAGCGCTGTGGCTTCAATCACCCCCGTATTGGCCTCCAGCACCCAATCCCCACCCAGTGACGCATCTCCCGCGAGATCGATGGAGGCCGCCACATCGGCCCCGGTGAGCTGCGCAAGCAGGGCAATGAACTGCGCCCCTTCATCGCCCTGCGCCACATTGCAGCCATAGAGCAGCAAATCGCCATCGGGCGCGAGTGCTGCACCAATGCTCGCGAGCAGCGCCGACTGGCTCTGCAGGGTGCTTGAGCTGATGTTGCCCGAGCCCAACAGCAATGAGCCTGGCCCACCATGCGAGAGCACCTGAATCGATTGCAGGTTGCTGGTGCCCTGAAGGGCAGCGGCGATCTGGGTGATGCCGTCTTGCTCAGAGTTGACGATCACCCATCGCGTGCCTGCGGCCAGGCCTGCAACCACCATCTCCAGGTTGCTGATGCGGCTGTCGATGAAAACAACGCTGTCGCCCGAGTCAGAAGGGCTGGTGGAGGCGATCGGGGCTGTGCTCATGGGAGGATCCGGGGCGTGCTGAACTCAACCCTCGAATCCTCCCGATCTACAGCCCGCTGCGCATCACCCTTTTGGGTTAGGAATGCGAATTACTCGACCACTCATCGTTGCGTGTCGGCCATCGACACACTTGGGGATTGTTTTCCGGATCTGCTGACGGCCCCTGGATCGAGGTCACATCAAGGCTGCATGCCGCGCTCGGTCATCTTCGACAGCTTGGACCGGAAATTGTCATCCGACCCCAATTTCCTAATTATGGTTTTCAGAAAAATCTCGGATTCGGTGGCAACAACCCAGAGGGTGGCCTCGAAATGGCTCACCGGCGTGGATGTGACCTTGAAATTGTCATCTGACCCCAATTTTTCAACGGGGCATCACGAACGACTGCCCGCACCCACCGCCATCTCCATCCACATCGGCAGACACTTCGTCGTGAGGTCATAGCCCTCCACCACCGTTTGCCGCGCTCGTTCGCGCAGGTGCACGGGCTTTTCTTCCAGCACCCGGGCGAGCGTCTGGGCGATGGCCTCGGTATCAAAGAAATCCACCAGCAGGCCGTTGTCTTCGTGGCGCAGCACCTCGCGCACGGGCGCGGTGTTGGAGCCCACCAGCACGCAGCCCGCGGCCATGGATTCGAGCATCGACCACGACAGCACAAAGGGGTAGGTGAGGTAGATGTGCGCTGCACTGACCTGCAGCACCCGCAGATAGTCCTGGTAGGGCAGATGCCCCACAAAGTGCACCCGGCTCCAGTCGACCTGGTTCTTGAGCGGCTCGCAATAAATCTGTCGATAGGTCTGGCCGTTGTCGGGCCGCCGGCCATAGCTCACATCGTTGCCGCCCACCACGATCACCTGGGCATTCGGCCTCAGGGCCTGTAGCCTCGGCAGGCTGCGCATGAAGGAATGAAACCCCCGATAAGGCTCGAGGTTGCGAGCCACATAGGTCACCACCTCATCGCCCACCCGCAGGGTTTTGCCGCCCACTTTGATCCAGGCCTGCGGGTCGGGCTTCACGATGCGGGTATCCACGCCCTCGTGCATCACCCGGATCCGCGATTGCACGATCTCCGGGAATCGGGAGCGCTGCCACTGCGTGGGCGACAGTCCTTCGTCGCTGCCCATCAGGCTGACCAGCTGGGTGTTGTTCTTCAAGCGCACCCGCGCGGCATCATCGAGCGTGCTCGCAAACTCGGGGTCAAAGCCCATGTCGCCGCCCTGCGCGTCGTAGTAGTACTCAAAGTACTGCACCACCCGCGCATCGGGATACACATCCTTGAGAAAGAGACCTTCCCCCCAGCCCGGATGACACAGGATCAGCTCGGGAGACCAGCCCTGGGTCTTGAGTTGCAGCAGCACGCGGGCCACCGTCTGCCCGCGGCGTACATGGCCTTCATGGTCGCGCAGATACGGATGCGTCTGGGGCTTGCCCGTGCCGTGGGGCTCATAGCCAATCACCCGGATGCGCGGATGCACCGGTGGGCGGCCTTTGAGGTTTCGGGTCTCGCCGATACCCACCACCTCGTGCCCTGGGTTCTCAGCCAAAAAACGAGCCAAATGAACGAATTGGCCCGGAAAGTTCTGGTGAATGATCAGGATTCTCATTCCTCAATGCTAAACTGGTTTTATGGTGTCCAAGCCCCGTGGCGAGCTCTCCGCTGCCCTTCAGAAACTCGCGCCCATTGGCTGGCGCGTGGGTTTGTATTCCGTGCTTCTGGGCGTGCTGGTCTTTGTGCCGACCCTCTACATGCTCGAGGTGTACGACCGGGTCGTGGCCAGCCGCAGCATCAGCACGCTGCTGATGCTCACCATCATGGTGGTGCTGGCCTACGCGGTCATGGAAACCCTGCAGTGGGTGCGCAGCGAGTTGTTGCGTGGCGCGGCCCTGCAGTTTGATGAGCAACTTCAGCCCCGCGTTTTGCAGGCCGTGCATGAACTGAATCTGCGGGGGCCTGGCGGCATTCAGCCCCTGAGCGATTTGCGCACGGTGCGGGAGTTCATTGCGTCACAGGCGATCACCGCCGGGTTTGATGCGCCCGTGTCCTTGCTCTTTCTGGCTGCGATTTTCCTGATCAGCCCCTGGATGGGGTTGTGCGCCCTGCTGGCTGCACTTGCCATGGTGGCGGTGGGTATCGTGAGTGACCGTCAGACCCGAGAGCCCCTGCGTCAGGCCGGGCGTTCGGGCATTGCCGCGCAGCAGTATCTCGATGGCGCCTTGCGCAATGCGGTCGTGGTGCGCTCCATGGGCATGATCCGCGCCCTGCAGCGGCGTTGGGCACGCGTGCAGCAAGAAACACAGGTTCAGCAACAGCAGGCCATCGAAACCTCAGCGATCAGCCAGGCGCTGGCGCGTTTCATTCAGACGGCATTGTCGTCGGCCATGCTGGGCCTGGGCGCCTGGCTGTTGCTGGAGCAGACCATCAATGGGGGCGATGTCATGCTCATCATCGCTTCGGTGCTCGCCGGGCGCATGATGGCGCCCGTGCTCCAGGGCATCACTCAGTGGCGCAGTGTGATCGGTGCGCGTGAGGCCTGGGCCCGGCTCGATGACGCGCTTTCTCGAGCCCCTGCGCCGCAGCCGGCCATGCCCTTGCCCGCGCCGCGGGCGCAGCTGCTGGTCGAACAGGCCATGGTGTCCTTGCCCGGCCAGCCCACCCCGATTCTCAGAGGCATTCAGTTTTCGTTGCAGGCGGGCGAGGTGCTCGCCGTGATCGGCCCTTCGGCCAGTGGCAAGACCACACTGGCTCGATTGCTCACGGGGGTGTTACCGTCCTCGGGCGGCAAGGTGCGCCTCGATGGCGCCGACATCTTCATCTGGGACAAAGCCCAGCTCGGGCCTCATGTGGGCTATGTGCCCCAGTCGGTCGATGTGCTGGAGGGCACGGTGGCCGAGAACATCGCGCGCTTTGGGGCCACGGATCATCCGGAGGTTCAGGCACGCATCGAGGCGGCCGTGCAGGCCGTGGGTCTGAATGACCTCCTCAATACGCTGCCTGACGGTTTACAAACCTCGGTGGGTCGGGATGGACAACGCCTGTCGGGTGGGCAGCGCCAGCGTTTGGCCCTGGCCCGAGCGCTTTATGGCGATCCCGTGCTGCTCGTTCTGGATGAGCCCAACTCCAGTCTGGATCAGGCAGGAGATCTGGCGCTGGCCCAGGCCATTGAATCGCGACGCAAGGCTGGTGCGATCACGGTGGTCATGACTCACCGCACGCGCGTGCTCGCCCAGGCCGACAAAATTCTGGTGCTGCGCGATGGAGCGCAGCTTGCCTTTGGCCCGCGCGATGAGGTGCTCGCCAATCTGCAAAAGGCCGCACAACAGGCGCAGCAGGCTCAGCAGGCGCGCATGGCTGGTGCGGGCGGCGCAGGCGGGGCAGGCGCAGGAACGGGCTCGCCTCAGGCCCGGGGCCCGATGGGAGCCGCCTCTTGAAGCGCGCCCTCTTGCTCGCGATTGCATTCAGCGGGGTGGCCAACCTCCTGATGCTGGTGCCCACCCTCTACATGTTGCAGGTCTACGACCGCGTGCTCCTGAGCCGCAATCTGGGCACGCTGGCCGCTGTTTCGCTCATCACCCTGTACCTGTTCGCCATCATGGCCCTGGCCGAATGGGCTCGCTCGCGCATGCTCGTACGGGTATCTGCGGCGCTCGAGCAGTCGCTTTCGCCCCGTGTCTTTGCAGCCACCTTTGCCGCGCAACTGCGGGCCGCGACCGCATTGCCCAATCGGGCTCTGGCCGACCTCAATGAGTTGCGCCAATTTCTCTCGAGCGGCGGAGCCACGGCGGTCCTCGATCTGCCCTGGTCGCCCCTGTACCTGATCGTTCTTTTTCTGTTGCATCCGTGGCTGGGCATGGCTTCACTGGGCTTTGCGCTGGTGCAACTCACGGTGGCTCTGGTCAGCCATCGCAATGTCCTGCAGCCCGCGGCTGCGGTGTCGCAGGCTCAGGCTCAGGAAGTGCAGTTCGTACAGAACCACCTTCGATCGGCCGAAGCGGTCCATGCCATGGGCATGGCGCCGGCGATCTTCAGGCGAGCCCGGCAGTGGCATGAGCAGTTCAATGCGGCCTATGGTCGAACCCTTGAACTCAGCCAGCGACAGGCGGCCTTCAGCCGATTTGTGCGCTATGTGCAGCAGTCGCTCATCCTTGCCGTGGGCACCCTGCTGGTGATCGACTCGCAGATCTCACCGGCCAGCATGATTGCGGCCAACATTCTCATGAACCGGGCGCTTTCGCCCATCGACACCATCATCGCCACCTGGCGAAGTTTTGTGTCGGCCCGCCAGGCACGCAGCCGTTTGCAGATGTTTCTGCGTGAGAACGAAACCCCGGTCGAGGCATCGGCTCAGCCTGACCCTGGCAAGGCCGCCACAGAACGGCCCGTCCAGGGGGCTACGCTTCAACCAGGTGCGGGTGGTCCTGGGTTGAGCAGACCCGCAGTGCGAGTCCAGGGCTTGGTGGCCAGTGTGCCCGGCCGCGCAAAGCCCATCCTTAACGGACTGTCGTTCGAGGTGCCTGCCGGCAGCATCACGCTGGTCATGGGGCCCTCGGGTTCAGGCAAGTCCACCCTCATGCGGGCGCTGACGGCCGCCTGGCCGGACACGCAGGGCGAGGTCCTGCTCAATGGCCATCACATAGAAGCGCTCTCCGACGAAGCCCGTGCCGCCGGCATTGGCAGCATGCCCCAGGACCACGAACTCTTCGATGGCACCATCGCCGAGAACATCAGCCGCTTTGAGCAGGCCGATGAAGCTGCGGGTCGCTCGGACCCGCAGATTGCCGAGGCAGTGATTGCAGCCGCACGCGCCGCAGGGCTTCACGAGGCCATCCTGCGTCTGTCGGCGGGCTACGACACGCCCGTGGGTGCAGCCGGCGGCGCCTTGTCGGGCGGGCAGCGCCAGCGCATTGCCCTGGCGCGTGCCCTGTATCGCAACCCCTCGTTGCTGGTGCTCGATGAGCCCAATGCCAACCTCGACGATGTCGGCGAAGCGGCTCTGATTCGCGCTTTGCGCGAGCGCCGCGACCAGGGCGCTACGGTCTTCGTCGTCTCTCACAACCCGCAGATGGTGGCGATCGCCGATGGGGTGCTGGTGCTGGCCGACGGTCATCTGATCTCACATGACAAACGCCCCGCGTCAGCGGCCTCCCTGCCTTCGGTCCAGCCCTGACTCCCCCAGGTTCAGCCATGACACAGCCTTCCGACTCCCCGGCCCCTGATGCCTCCGCACGGTCGGCCCTGCAGCGTGCAGGCCGCTCCGGTCTGCTTGCCCTGCTGATCGGACTGGGGGGGTTCGTGGTCTGGGCCGCCCTTGCGCCGCTCGATGAAGGCGCCTACAGCCGCGCGTCCGTCGCCATTGATACCAAGCGCAAGCCGGTCCAGCATCCTGCAGGCGGCATCATCGACAAAGTGCTGGTGGGCGAGGGCAGCGTGGTCAAGGAAGGCCAGCCGCTCATGCTGCTCGATGCGGCTGTGGCCCGAGCCAACTACGAGGCGGTTCGCCAGCGCTATCTGGGGCTGCGGGCCATGCAGGGCCGCCTGCTGGCCGAGCAGGCAGTGGCCGCACGCATCGACTGGCATCCTGATCTTCTGGCCGCGCGCACCGATCCCGCCATCG
>Ga0315903_10007449_pt1 | contig 13692 bp, 13 predicted proteins | sample LakEriMetagenome_7_FD_203524 | JGI IMG/M metagenome (GOLD analysis project Ga0315903, IMG submission 203524) | Freshwater fungal communities from buoy surface, Lake Erie, Ohio, United States - Buoy 2 MA119 | ecosystem: Environmental > Aquatic > Freshwater > Lake | place: USA: Lake Erie, Ohio...
TCCCGGCTGGAGGTGTGCTCATCACAGGGTGTCTCTACCTGAGATGCAATCGGGGATCAAGCCGTCGTCAAGGGTTCAGCAGGGCTGATGTTCATGCTGAGCCATCCCACCCTCTGAACGCATACAAGCCCGATTCGATCTTATGGTGAATCCATTTCAAGTGAAAGAGATCGAGATCTAACGCGAGCGGAAGCCCTTCGGGCTAGGGCGCCAGTCTCAACATTGCAGTTCGCCTTACCACGAACAATTGGCCTGATGTGGTCTTGATAGAGGCTGACGATGCGGTCAGGAATACTTCAGCTTTCAGAGTGGAAAAGGATGGTTTGCTCTCTGACCATCTTGCTGATAACCAGAAACTTCTGTTAGTCATATCGCCCAGCCGCCAGAAGGCTTAAACCACAGGCAGTCAAGGCATCGATGCTGTCCAGATTGCGTTTGAAATGGCCAAGCGAATGATTGATCGCTTTACGGATCTTTTCAATACTGGGTCGCTTCTTTTTGGCCATGGTAAGAAACTGTTTCCTGGCACGTTTCCGGTATATTGGTGGCTCATAGCCCAAGGATTCTTTGACCTGTGGATGCATCCTATCGATCAGTGCCTCGGTGAACTCCAAAGCTACTCCTTCGGCGAAGACAGCGACTCTATTGAGAAGCGAGAGATCGGTTGGGTGGCGACTATCCGCGGGAACACATGTCGCATCAATGAGCAATGAGCCTTGGTTGGGTCTTGTCCCCGATCCAATTTGCTCATTGGCTGCGGGAACAGGTCCACCTCCAAGGCTGTTGTCAGCTTCAAGATGATCCGCTTCAGATGACTAGATGATGCTTAGCCCGTGACAAACGATTCACACATTGCGGCGGGTCTGACCTTCTTCATGAGGCCCTTCTTCGCAGCCCAATGTTGGATATGCAACCTGATCAGCCGCCCGTTGACGCCTGGCGGATTCGCTGGCGTAGCCGGCGTGAGAAGGCGAAGCTGGTAAAGGCGCCGAGGATTGGCAGCGGGCCTGGAACCAAACTCATGATGGGGAATACCCGATCCACATACATCGGAGTGGAGCCCTCTTTATCTCTGGTGGGCAGTGCATAAATGAATTCACTGGTGCCAATGAGCTTTGGCAGAACATGCGCGAGGTCAGTTTCTGTTGTAGAGCTTTCCAAAAGGGCCTGATAATAGGGATCGTATGTGACCCCAAGGCCTGTAAATGGAAATGGGAAATAATCACTGCGGGACGGATTCGACCCGGACTCAAAATAACTTAAATAGTAGTCCTGAAAGTCATTGAAAAGAGTTCCTTGAACAAGTGCTGGCTCGGCCATTGGACAAGAGGATGGAGAAGAGCTGGAACTAGACAAACCTCGGATACACCATTCGATGCTGGGTGGAGATTGAACCGGATCAAAATGATCGGCAACTGTTGCAATTTCAGCGATGGTGATATTAGGGTTCTGTGATGGCCTGAATAACTGATCAGGATCCACCCAAACATAAGCCACATGATTCCAGGCCGCCTGGTCTGGAGCGGCTGAAAAGCTGCCAATGCCACGACCACCAACAAGAAAGTTGGCTCGTGCATGTACAGTTTCTGGTTTGGTCAAATCGTATTCCTTAGGCCTGGCACGCAACCAATCTCTCAGATTGACTTTGTTCTTTAGCGGTTGCGGCGCGAGCTCAGCAAGTACAGGTGCAAAAAAGAGAGGGCTTGATCCTTTGTTAGCAGCACTTGCATAATTCCTGGAGCCATTACAAGTGTTGAGATCCCCACACCACAATGCCTTCTTTCTGGGATTATTCTGATTGAACTGATTGGACATTAGGACAAACCAGTCTCCAGAGAACTGTGTCCAATGGTTATAATCTTGATCGACAAAGATCTCGCGTCCAAACATTATTCCTATAGATGTTTTTGTCTTCGACTGATCAATCACGTGCAAAGGCGCGGGGGTATTTGCCAAGACATTCTTTAATCGTTGCCAAAGAGTATTGCCAAAGGGGTTTTCAGAAGGTTTTTGCAGCAGTGGTGGCACGGAATCAACAGGCGTAAGCCGTGGGGCATCTGTGCCATCATCGTGACTAAAGCCTGAAGCTCGAATCACATTTTGGTCGGCATAGCAGTCTGGGTGAGTTGGAGAGAATAAGCATCCTGACAGAAGAGTTGGCAGGATGAACTCATACATTTCTCCCGCTTCAGCATGGCCAGCCGTGGCAAGAAGGACAATCGAGGCTGTCAGGGAACTGGTTAGACTGACACGGAAGGACTTGACCAAAAAACCACACCTGTAATTGCACCCTGATTCTATCAAGCATCCTGATTAATGCTAGGTGCGTCAGAGATTCGTGATCATGTAAAGTATAATATTTATTTCAAATTCTCTTATCCAGGTTCGGGACCGCTCAACGCAAACTTCAGCCCTGCTGAACCCTTGAGGAAGGCTGGCTTCCCGGTTGCGTCTCAGGCAGAGACCGTCTGTGATGTGCGGCCCTCCTGCCGGGATTCCAGAAGCGAATTGGCCGGCGACACTAGCCAGCGGGAGCGGCTCGGCGGCGGCTCCCGCCGCTCCTCCAAGTCTCCCTCCAGCGATGGACCCGGTTTTAGCCCGCCGGCACGGCATAAGGGCGGTGGCCGCAAGCGCGGCGGTCAGCCAGGCCATCCCGGATCCGGACCGGAGCTGCTGCCGTCGCCGCGACAAAGTTGCTGGATGAAGTGGACCCAGAACCCCTGCGCCATCAGGTGATCGGCGGGATCTGCCCCTGCCCTGTTGTTCCACCAGCACCTGCGCCACCTTGCCGGCGGGCGTGGAAGCCAGACCGTACGGACCATGTCTCAGTGCATTGGTGGGTCTGCTGGGCAGTGCCATTCCGCTGATCTTTAGCACGACGCGGACGTTGCTTGATCAGCTGCTCGGGGTGGAGATCAGCCGTGGGGCGATCGCAACGATCCGCATGCGCTTGAGCGCGGCCTTGGGGCAGCCGATGGCAGAAGCGATCGCGGCTGCACGTCTGCAATCGGTGGCCGACGTGGAGGATACCGACGCCCCCACCGGCAACGCCGACGGCACCATTCCCACGGGCAAGCGGGGGTGGCGCCGCGGGTGATGCGTCCGCGGTTGGGGGAGTTCGCTCGACTGGCCACACGGTCAACAGCCGCGACGCCCCAGGCGCCAGGCCCGCGTTCAAGGGACAAGGACACCTCGCTCGCGGCTGGTGGCGGTGGCGGTGGCGGGACATCGGAAGCGAGCCACCAGAAGAAGCGCGTTCACCTGGTTGTGAGGTGGCCGTGGCGCCGCAACGTCTCTATGTATTCTTCATCACCATGACAGGCCATCCCAGCGCCGTCAAGGTTGTGAGTGGAACCACAAACGGCCTTGAATTCACCTAACGTCAATGGTTGATCGGGGCAAGCCGTCAACACGTAGTCATAACTTCACGAGATTAAAGAAAGCGACAGAATCGATGACCCCAACCCTGATTCAACAAGTCCACCAAACCAAAACCAGCCATGAATTCTCCCAAACGCACATACATGCTATCGAACCGTGTTGATGAGGCGGATTGTTCCGCTCCTGGTCCTGTAGTGTATCTAAGCAACCTTAACTTTCCATCGCAGGAGTACAATGAACTCTTGGATCAGCAAGCCTTTGATCAGGCCACTTGGATCGCTCATCTTGCCGACGATCTCTATCGAGTCCGTGCGGATCAGCAGCATCCTGTGGTGCTGGCATTTTACATCCATGGCTTCGATACCTCAGCGTCGGATGCACGCATCGCCCATGCGTCTTACGGCTCCCGGCTCAGTGCCACTGGGCTCGGACAGAGTCTGATTGTCGCCGCGAGTTGGCCATCGAATTGCGACATCCCATATTCGGCCCGTCAGTACGCCAAACAATCAGCCAATCTCATGACGGCAATCCTTGAAGCGATCACGCTCGTCAAAGATCAGCTCAACGCGACCTACGGCGAGAGCGCACCCCAACTCAAAACGGCGGTGATCGCCCACTCGATGGGCAACTATCTCTTGAGCACCACCCTTGCCAGCGGCGATGTGCCCAACTACGCAGGCGCGGTGGACTGGGCGTTGATGCTCGCCCCTGACGTGGACCACTCCATCTTCACGAAGGGAAGTTCCGTTGAGGCTCAAGGGCAGGCGATCTACCAGATGGCCAACGGCAACGTCTGGGTGTTCTGGACCTGGAACGATTTGGTGCTGGAGGGAGATGAATACATGGGTGATTGGTACGTTCTCGGCTATCGCGGGCCGCAATATCCAATCTCGCCATCGACACCAGACATCCTGTTCATCGATTCAGGCAGCGTGGCAAACACGAACCATGCGGAAATGTATGTCCCCTACGACTACGGCTCGCTGGCTGTCGTCCACAGCTCATATCGGTTCATCACCCAACTGCTCTTCTGGCAGATCCTGGCTTTGCGCTACGGCCAACCGGACAAAGAACTCGAGAGAATCATCAACGCCAGCCCTTCTGGTGCGGAGGCCGAGGTGACGTTGCCTGAGCGTGAGCCACTTGATCAGTACATTTTCCGCAACTTCCGCAGGCGATCGCACCTAGCGACGAATACAAACGATCCTTGTCGCGACTAGGACAACGCCCAAAATTGTCGATGGATCGAGCTGGTCTGATGACCAGCAACGGGGTCAGCGCAAAGGGTGATGTCCAAACGAAGACGACGCGGAGCCTCGGGCTTGACCGATCCGAGGGAGGCCGGCTTCCTTTCATCCCCTGGAGCGCGCCAACGGGATCCGCCGCGTTTGGCGCCCTTCTCCAGCTCCGCTGGGACCACCCCAGCCCATGGCGGTGGGGCTGGAGCTGGAGGGGTGGATGGGCTGGGATGGGAACACTCGGCCCAAGCGGACCCCGCCGATTGGCGGCGACAAGTTCACTTGCCTCCATCCAGTTTTTGGATTTGCTCCTCAAAGCAAGCCGTAAGGTCCTGAGAAGGATGCGGCCGGCCCCGTGGCTTGTTCGCGGCTTTTGCGTTGTGCCACTGCCACCAGCTCCCGCCTCCAGTGGGGCTCTGGCTCCCATCCCCGGCGCTGGAGGGAAAAAACACGGCCGCAAGGGTGGATGGCGCCCCGTGGGCAGGCGGGGATGGCTGCCCAGCGGGTTGAACAACCTCTGGCCTGAGGGTGGACCAGGTGAAGCTGCCTCGCCCGATGATGAACGGAACGGCTTCCGCCTCTTCGGCGGCCTCGGCAACCCATCCTCCATCTCAGCATCGAGCTCCGACGTCGTGATCCGGAAAGAGCGGCTGGAACCCCACAGCCATCAGAGACGTCGCCCGCGGGTGGAGAACGGCTCGCCATGGATAGGTTGTCGACTCGATCAGTTCTAGCCATACTCCAGTGATCTGATGCGGTTTTTCACCCGCGACACAATGGCCTATTCCACCGAACCAACTCCACAAAATCCCGACGTGGCGAGTTCTGAGTTAGCCAGCCAGAAGCCACGGCCGTGGGTGAGATATTGGGCCAAGATCATGGATCTATCTCTCTTCGCGTTCACGTTCGCTTTTCTTGTTGGTTTCATCAATCCAGATGTGCTCAAGATTCCGAAGTACCGCTGACCTTGTTGCTTCTACTTGCCTACAACTTTGTGGAACCAATCCTGCTCAGCTCATGGGGGACAACTCCTAGGAGAAGCTTTCTGAAGGTTACCTTGCGGCGAGAGGATGGGAGGAAGCTGACCTATCGACAAGGGCTCAAGAGGGCGTTCAGTGTTTGGCTGAAAGGGCTTGGATTAGGGATTCCGATTATTGCGCTCTTCACGCAGATCGCCTCCTATAATCAATTAACAAAGCAGGGATCCACATCCTGGGATCGTGAGGGAAAGTATCGTGTTTCCCATCGTCCTATAGGAATTGTGCGCATTGCGCTCGCCGTGCTCTACTTTGCCGCGCTTGTCGGAGTCAATATCCTGGTCGTCCTTCAAAGATAGAAGTGCCAACAAGCGAGCCATTGACTGGATAGGGTGCCTCCACCTCGTAGGGGTGGAGGCACGCCTGGTGGCGATCCACCGGAGTCGATTTGTCGCCACCCGGGCGCCATGTCCTCAGGCCAGGAGGGTTTGCACGACGGCGGCGCCCACATTCAGGCCAACGCCAAAGGAATCCTCACAGGCCTCACGGATGTGCACGCCGCCATAGACGCGACTGATGGCATCCTCAAAACCAGCCTCATAGAAGCTGTTTCGGGCGACCCCCGCCGGATCCACAAAACCATCAAAACTCCGCGTTACCCCTGGAACCTCCTCGGACGTGGCCTCAAAAGTGAGGTTGTCGCCAAAGAAATGGGTCATCACGCTCGCGAAGGTGCCCCCCATCGTCGAATGGCCGGAGAGGAAATCCGGGAAGGGCGGCGACTCAACGCCATTGATGGACGACAGCAACGTGCTCCAGGATTGATCACGCACCGTCAGGGGTGATCCATCCGTGTCAGAGAAGCTGCCGGTGATCAGATCCCAGGGGCGGGGCTGCAGGTTGGCGTACTTCTCCTTCCAGGCGCAGATCACGGCGTCCGCCATGGAGAGGCTGAGACTGGCGATGAGCTTGGCGTTGGTGGCGAGGGAGGTGTCCTGTTTCGCCGCCACATCCATGGCAATGTCGAGCAGCTGACCGTAGGGACGGAAGGTGTTGGGCCTGTCATAGGCCCAGAAGAGCGCGATTTCCGTTTGGTCGGGGGTGCGCAGCAAGGTGGTCTGCGCGGTGTTGGCCAGGCCTCCGTAGAGCCGCACCTCGTTGAGCTGTTGGGCGTAGAGGTCGAGGTTGACATCGGGCCGGGCCTGCAGGCCATTGGATTGGAAGGCGTCGACGCCGCTGATCACCCACGGGGTCACCGCTCCCCAGTTGGCGCCGAGGGCCACACCGGCGGTGGGGCCAGACGTGGCTGGCGTCCAGACGTAGCCCGGCAAGCCGTTGGTGGGCTGGGTGTAGGGGGTGGTGTTGGTGGAGCCGTCATTGGCCCTGAGGGCCCGGATCTGATCGGCCATGCTGGCCCCGAAGGCCAAGCCGGCCTGGATGCTCGCCTGCGAGCCCTGGAGGGATTGGAGGCTCCGGGTGAGTTGATCCTGGATCAATCCGCTTTCGCCAGGGAGTTCCAGCGAGAGAATCCTCTGAGCCGCGCCCACCAAGGCCGCGTCGCGGCTGGCGCCCACCGGGGCGTTTTGATCGATCCGATAGGGATTCACCGTGTCGCCGAAGGCGGCCAGGGTGTCCAACATGGCCGTGGAGAGCATGGCCATCAGGCGCGTGCCCGTGGTGGGGGGGACACCGGGCTTGCCATCGCTGCCCGCGGATTTGATCGCGTTCAGGGCGCAGCTGGTCCAGACGAGTACCGGGTCGGCGTCGCGAGGGTTGACCAGGGCGACGCTTTGGTTGTTGGCCAGGTTTTGGCTGGCCTCCGACCCCGCCGCACCCGCCACGCGGGCGATGAGGTAGTAAGAGCCCTGGGCAAGGGCCACCTCCTCGGTGTCAAAGTCGATGGTTCGGACGGTGGAGGCGTAACTGGCGGGCAGGATGATGGTGCGTTTTTCCAGCAAGGTGTCATCCCCGCTGAAGAGCTTGTCGGTCGAGCTGTAGAGAGACACTTCAACCGACCGAAAGCCAGCCGGAGGATTGGGACCGCCTTGAGGAGCGCCCAGGTAGATCGCCTCTAGTCTCACCTGGGCTTGCCCCTCCGCATCCTCATCAACACTGGGGCCCTGGAGCACGCGGAGATCAATCGAGTAGTCGAACATTCAATTGAGAAGAGAGAATGTACATTCTAAAACAATTCCTTGCCAAGGAAAAGCGTGAATATATGTGCCTGACCTCGAAAAACATAGCAGGTTTGATCGGTCGATCACAAATGATTGCGAATGATGAAGTTGGCTGCCTTCTGGGAGTTTGATTATCATTCTGAATCATGGAATGGCGGGGCATTCTATCACAAAAAACAAGTCTCTCTCTTTTTCCAGGGCAACAAACCCAGGGTCCAAGCCACGCCGCTCGGCCCCTGAAGCGGTGGCCCCTCCCCGCCTCTCTCCCCTGGATCGTCCTTGAATGGCCGAGGTGCTAGGACAAGGCCATGAGCCTCCTGCATTGCCCTCTCTGCGTCGGTTTGGCGCTGTTGTCCGTCGCGCGGGCCGCGTCCCATCTGGCGTTGTTGGGCCTGGCTCGGCCCTTGAAGGGCTGGATGCCCCAAGCGAACGGTTCGGCGGTGTTCGGCCCGAACTAACGGCCCCCCTCAGCCGCACGCCCTTCTCATCTCAGCGGCCGCGGAGTCGTGCCCCCTGGTCCATCGAGCGTCAGGGGGGCGCTGGGCGCCTCAATCGATCCGCCGCGCGCGCTTCACCGCCAGCCCGGCCTCGGTGGCCGTGACGGCCGCCAGCGCCAGCAGCCCGATGAGTCCCACCAGCTGGTTTTGGGCCTCGGCGGCGGCGTCAGCCTGGCGCGCGAGCGCGACGCCAGCCCCGAACCAGGCCGTCGCCAGGGCCGAGGTGATCCAGTAGGCCTTCCAGCGCCGCTGGTAGAGGTAACCGGCCCCCAGACCGGGGAACACGTTCAGCGCCACCGCCACCCAGCCGGCGGAGGCGGCCAGGATCTGTTCACGGGTGGGGGTCATGGCGGATTGGGGGAGGGCCTCCAGTGTGACGGACCCAGCGGGATGAAGGCGCGGAGGGCCGCGGTGGGATCGGAGTCACGGGAGTGGCCCATCCTCCGGCTCCTCGCCCTTCTCCCCCGAGGCCGCCACCAGCCGGGGAGAAAAAGCCGCCAACCGGGGCTCCAGATCGGTCGGCGCCCCAGGCGGCTCTCACGGGCCGAGGCGTTGAGCGGGGCGTCGCGCTCCTGGCCATGCCAGGCCAACAGGAGCCAAGGATCGTCATCGAGCTGGTGGGCAAAGACGTGGAGCAGGACGGCGATGAGTTTGCGGGGTTCGGCGTCGTCGGGGCCACCGCGGCGCACCCGCGGATCGCTCCAGCGGCGCGGCGACAGAGGCACGCCCACGTCGGCGAAGGCGTCCTCCAGACCCTGGGGCATCTCGCCGTTCAAGAGTTGGGCGGTCCATCTGAGTCGGGCCGTCATCGCCGACTCGAGGGCCCGCCACTGGGCTTTCTCAGGCGCCTCCCAGCGGACGCTCATCGGTAGGGCACCACCCGGAAGCCTTGCACCCGCGCTTCCAGCTGGCGCGCCTTCACCGTGAGATCTCGCACCCTCCGGCCACGGGCGTGGCGGCGACCCCAGGCCGTAGCCCTCCAACACGGTGGTGAACCGCTTCGACCACCATTGGCTGGCGGTCGGTCGGCCGCTGGAGCGCCCCACGACAGGCTCTCCGGATCGCGGAGCTGGATGAGCTCGCGCGGCTCTTTGGTGGAGGGCTGAGAGCCCCACGCCTCTCGTCATCAGCCGCTCCGCAAACTCCCGCTTGCCGCGGATCAGCGCGTCAACGCCCTCACTCTCCTGAGCCTTCTCCAGCGGCTCATCGGCCACCGGCTGGGGAGGGTGGCCCGCTCCTGGCTGAGGGAGCGGGGCTCGCTCTGTTCGGCGCGACCGGGCGGATCGGGAAGGATGGAGCGATCACGCTTGAGTCGGCGCGATCACGATGGGCACGGCGAAGCGTTGGCGGAACTGAGCCAGGCCGCCCAGCAAGCCAGGGTTGGGCAGCCCCAACAGGGTCCAGGGCTCCAGCGGTCGGTGTTCCACGGGCGTGCCGGCGGGCGTCGGCGGGGGCGACGCCTTGACGCACCCAGGCGGTGATCCGAGTGGCTGGGGAACCGTCAGCGGCGGGGTTGGCGGCGGAGAGGTGGCCGGGGAGGTGGGCGGGGAGGCGGGGATCGGGGGAAGAGAGAGCCGTCAGCCAGGCGTCAGCCAGGCCCTTGGCGCCGGCCCGGCGAGAGCTCCGGGCGGGTGTCGGGCCGGGGTTCCCTTGCTGGCGCTGGCTGGCGATCCGGTCGACGGCCTCCGTCAGGCGTTGGGCGAGCCGGCGTTGGGTGGCGTTGAGAGATCCCCATCGATCCCGGCGATGATGGGCCCAACCGCCCGAGCGCCATGCGGACCCCATCCCCCTCGCCAGAGGCCACGGACACCGTGTGGGTGGATCTGGGCGACGGGGTCAAGATGCGCGTGGAGGTGGCGGGTGAGGGGCAGCGCCGGGGCGAGGTGGCCACCAGGGGGGGACCATCGGAGCGGGAGGCGCTCTCCATGGAGGCCGCCTTTGAGGCGATCCGGGCCCTCTCGCGGCGTTTGGGGGCGGTGTTGCGGGAGGTGCGGCCCACCAAGGCGTCGGTGACCTACGGCCTGGAGCTGGAGGTGCGCGATGGCGCCCTGTTGGCCACGTTGGTGCGCGGGGGCGGCAAGACGAGCCTGGAGGTGACGCTGGAGTGGGAGCAACCGAAGGATGGCTGATCCCCGGGGCCCGGCGGAGCTGGTGAGCCTGCTGCGGCGGGCGACGGTACGCCTGGTCGACCCGGCTGATCCGACCCATTGGGGCACGGGGTTTTTCATCGCCAGCGATGTGCTGCTCACCTGTTGGCATGTGGCGCGAGACGTGGCTGATCACCGTCTCCTTGTGGAGTGGCCCGAAGGTGCCATGCCGGCCGATGGGGTGCCTGCCTCTTGGCGGCTCGGAGAGGCCACTCTCCTGGAGGCGGCGGAGGACCGGGATGTGGCGTTGCTCAGGTTCACCCCAGCCGCGGAGGGCCGCGCCGGCCACCAAGGCGGCCCGGTGGTGGCGCCCCTGGCGGAGCACGACCCGGCCCCCGGCGCCAGGCTGCTCACGACGGCTTTTCCCGAGGACGCGGCCGGCCGCCATGACGCCACCTACGAGGCGGCGGGGCGCACCACGCCAGCGGGGCAGGTGGCGGAGTATCTGAGGATCAAGGCCGATGGGGTGGTGCCTGGCTTTTCCGGTTCGGCCCTGCTGGATCTGGAGACCGGGGGGGTGTGCGGCGTGATCGCCCGCGATGAGCTGCCTGGTGGCGCCCGCGATGGCGGCCTGGCGGTGCCTCTGGCCGACTGTCGCGGGGCCTTCCCGGAATGGGGGGACGCGGTGCTGAGGCGCAACGCGGTGGAGCGCGATCCAGGGTTCAGCGTCGCCCCGAGGCGCCAGGGCCGCGCCGATTGGCGCTGGCCGGCGCCCCTGGATTCGGCCCCCCACCGGGCCGAGAAGCGGGAGGGCTTCGTGGGCCGCGAGTGGTTGTTTGCCGAGGTGCGGGCCTGGGCCCGCGGCGGGCCGGAGCACGCCCTGCTGATCACGGCCGATTTCGGCGTGGGCAAATCGGCCTTCCTGGCCGAGCTGGTGGACGGCTCTCAGGAGGGTCATGGCCCGGGGATCCCGATCGCCGCCCACCACTTCTGCGACCACGCCAGCGACGCCACCCTGGCGCCAGGGGAATTTGTGACCAGCGTCGCCACCCAGCTGGCGCATGCCCTGCCGGCCTACGGCGCCGCCCTGGAGGCCGACGACGCCGAACGATCGCGCGCGCGCCTGAACGAGGCCAACCGCGATCCGAGCTCCGCCTGGGACCAGGCGGTGGTGGCCCCCCTGGCCCGGATCCCGCCCCCCGCCGGCCCGGTGTTGCTCGTCGTGGATGCCCTGGATGAAGCCCTGGAGCACCGTCCCGACGCCAACGGCGAGCCAGCCATGACGATCATCGACCTGTTGGCGCGGCACACCCGCCGCCTGCCCCCCTGGCTGCGGGTGCTGGCCACCAGCCGCCCCCGCGAGGAGGTGCTCAGCCCCATGGCCGAGGCCTTCCAGGCACGCCACCTCGACGCCGAGCGGGCCGCCAACCTGGACGACATTCAGGCCTACGCCCTGGGCCGTTGCCGCCAGGGCGAGCTGGCCGAACGGTTGGCCGCCGCCCACCTGGCGCCGGAGACGGTGGCCAACAAACTTCGCGAGCTCAGCGGCGGCAAGTTTCTCTACGCCGCCCGGGTGCTCAATGAACTCGCCGCCGGCACGTTGCCCTTGGGCGGACCCGGGGATCTGGAGCGACTGCCGGCGGGGATGGAGGCCTTCTATCTCAACACCTTCCAGCGGCGCTTCCCTCCGCGGGACAAGGAGGCCTACGGGACGACGCGGGAGCTGCTGGCCCTGCTCTGCGCCCAACGGGAGCCCATGGCGATCGGCACCTTGGCCGCCCTCACCGGCCAGGCGCCCGCGGAGGTGGAGGCGGCCCTGGAGCCGGTGGACGACCTGCTGCGGCGCCGCGAGGTGCCCGCGGCGGAGGGGAAGGACTGGACCCTGCGCCTCGATCATTTCTCGCTGGAGCAGTGGCTGAGCGAGCGGAACGAGCGGGGCCGGTGGAAGGCGGGGGCTTACGCGGTGGATCGGGAGGGCGCGGCGGGGCGCCTTCGCGACTGGGCGTTGGCGGAGGTGGCGGCGGATCGCGCCCACCGCTGGCCCTACCTGGTGCGGCACCTGACCAGCCACCTCACGGCGGAGGAGCGGCCGGGGGTGATCGCGGGGCTGCTGGGGGAGTTCGCCTGGTTGGAGGCCCGCCTGCGGCTGGCGGGCATCAATGCCCTGCTGGGGGATTTTGCCGTGGCGGCCCCCAGCCCTGGGTTGGCAAGGCGGGAGCGAGCCCTGCGGCAGGGGGCCCATGTGTTGAATCACACCGACGGGTGGAGCGGCCAAGAACAGCTGGCCTCCCAGCTCCTGGCCCGGCTGGCCGATGACGGCGGTCGCCCGGAGCCAGGGCGGTTGCGATCCCAGGCGGAAGCCTGGATCCACCAGACTGGCGGCGCGCGCCCCCTCACCGCCAGTCTGGTGGCTCAGGTGGCCCTGTTGCGCACCGTCCCCGTGGGCAGGTCGGTGGGCGCCTTGCTGACCCTCCCGGATGGACGCCTCGCCTCCGGCTCGGACGATCGCACCATCCGGCTGTGGGATCCGGACACAGGCGCCTGCAAGGCGGTCTTCGAGGGGCATCAGGGCTGGGTGATGGCTCTGGCGGTGCTCGGCGATGGGCGCCTCGCCTCCGGCTCTTACGACAAGACCATCCGGCTGTGGGATCCGGCCACAGGCGCCTGCAAGGCGGTCTTCGAGGGGCATCAGGGCGGGGTGAACGCCCTAACGGTGCTCGGCGATGGGCGCCTCGCCTCCGGCTCGGGCGATCGCACCATCCGGCTGTGGGATCCGGCCACAGGCGCCTGCAAGGCGGTCTTCGAGGGGCATCAGGGCGGGGTGAACGCCCTAACGGTGCTCGGCGATGGGCGCCTCGCCTCCGGCTCGGGCGATCGCACCATCCGGCTGTGGGATCCGGCCACAGGCGCCTGCAAGGCGGTCTTCGAGGGGCATCAGGGCGGGGTGAACGCCCTGGCGGTGCTCGGCGATGGGCGCCTCGCCTCCGGCTCTTTCGACACCACCATCCGGCTGTGGGATCCGGCCACAGGCGCCTGCAAGGCGGTCTTCGAGGGGCATCAGGACTGGGTGATGGCTCTGGCGGTGCTCGGCGATGGGCGCCTCGCCTCCGGCTCTTTCGACAAGACCATCCGGCTGTGGGATCCGGCCACAGGCGCCTGCAAGGCGGTCTTCGAGGGGCATCAGGGCGGGGTGAACGCCCTGGCGGTGCTCGGCGATGGGCGCCTCGCCTCCGGCTCTTTCGACAAGACCATCCGGCTGTGGGATCCGGCCACAGGCGCCTGCAAGGCGGTCTTCGAGGGGCATCAGGGCGGGGTGAACGCCCTGGCGGTGCTCG
>Ga0315903_10007450_pt1 | contig 13691 bp, 11 predicted proteins | sample LakEriMetagenome_7_FD_203524 | JGI IMG/M metagenome (GOLD analysis project Ga0315903, IMG submission 203524) | Freshwater fungal communities from buoy surface, Lake Erie, Ohio, United States - Buoy 2 MA119 | ecosystem: Environmental > Aquatic > Freshwater > Lake | place: USA: Lake Erie, Ohio...
GGGGGCGTCGGCGGACGTGACCACGACCGCCGGAAACGTCTTCTGCTGGCCGGGCGTGTAGCGGACGAGGTAGTCGTCGGAACGCGGTGAGCGGCTCCAGCCGACCGGCGACCGCACGCTCACGCGGCCGCCATCCACCGTGATCGCCGACTCGGGGTCGGTCGGCCCGAGCGCGACGGAGACCGCCTTGCGGGCAGCGGGCGGCGTGGACGCCGTCGAGCACCCGCTGCCACCGGCCAGCACGGCGCCGACGGCGGCTATGGCCCACGCGGCACCGTGCCTGCGCGTAGCCGTACCCCGCCGCGGCGTGCTGCCGATGCGGCCGCTCACTCGCTGATCGCCTCCTTGACGAGCTGCACGAAGTGATGGGCCCGTGACGAGCCGATCAGTTCCTGCACCTTCTTCTCGGCCGCCTTCTTGTCGGCGTACTCGAACAGCGCGAGCCGCTTCATGCCGGAGTTGAAGACGCCCCAGTAGGCCTTCATCCGGACCTCCTTGGCGACCTTCTTGCGAGACGGCTTCTTCTCGCCCGCCTTCTTGGGCTCCTTGGCCTTCTTTTCCTTTGGGGCCTTCTCCTTGGCGGCCTTCTCCTTCGAGCCGGCCTTGGTCTTGCCGCGGGCTTCCGCCGCATCGGCCTGGGCCCGCAGTTCCTTGCGATTCACGACTTTCCGCGCCATGTCTCCGTCGCCGTCCTTCCGTCAGTGGGGGAGTGCGTTCACGAGGCAGAAGTATAGCGTTTCAGGAAGCCGATGGAGGGGCGACTTATACTGGTTGCCACGATGTCAACCGCCGCCCCCGACCTGCCGCTCGCCTCGCCCTTCGCCCCGTACCGCGGCCTCGACGACGCCCTGCTCGCCGAGCGGATCGAGGCCGTCCGCCGGCGGATGGGCTCGCGGCTGGTGATTCTCGGCCACCACTACCAGCAGGACGGCGTGATCGCCCACGCCGACTTCCAGGGCGACAGCCTGCAGCTCTCCCAGTCGGCTGCCGGCCGCGACGCATGCGAGGCGATCGCCTTTTGCGGCGTGCATTTCATGGCCGAGACGGCCGACATCGTGGCCAACACCCCCGCCAAGGTGGCGGCCCGCGGCGGGCGGGTGACGGTCGTGCTGCCCGACATGGCGGCGGGCTGCTCGATGGCCGACATGGCCGCGATCGACCAGGTGGAGGATGCCTGGGCCGACCTCGGCCGCGTGATCGACACCTCCGACGTCACGCCGGTCACCTACATCAACTCGGCGGCCAGCCTCAAGGCTTTCTGCGGCCGCCATGGCGGCATCGTCTGCACGTCGAGCAATGCCCGCGCCGTGCTTGACTGGGCGTTCGCCCGGAGGAAGCGGGTTCTGTTTTTCCCCGATCAGCACCTCGGCCGAAACACGGCGCGGGCGATGGGGGTGCCGCTCGACGAGATGGCCCTCTGGAATCCGCACGATCAGGCGCTCGGCGGCAACTCGAGGGAGCGGATCGAGAGGGCCCGCGTGGTTCTCTGGCAGGGCCACTGCAGTGTGCACGCCATGTTCCGCCCCGAGCACGTCGATGCGATGCGGGCGAATCTTCCGGGCGTGAAGGTGCTCGTGCACCCCGAATGCTCGATGGAGGTCGTCGACAAGGCCGATCTCGTCGGCTCCACCAGCTACATCCTCAAGCAGGTCGAGCAGGCCCCGCCAGGCACGATCTGGGCGATCGGCACGGAGCTCCACCTGGTCAAGCGGCTGGAGAAGAACCATCCGGAGCAGACGATCCGGTTCCTCTCGCCGGTGGTCTGCATGTGCGCCACGATGTATCGCATCGACCTGGCCCACCTCTGCTGGAGCCTCGAGCACCTGGAGCGGGGAAAGCCCGTCAACGTGATCCGCGTCGACGACGAGACGGCGAAGTGGGCCGTGACGGCGCTCGAGCGGATGCTCGCGGTCAAGTAGCTGGGCGGCGATCCGTGGTCGTTGCTCGGGGCTGCCCACGCCTCCTTGAAGAGTTCGTGCCGGTACGGCGGGGTGTGCCTGTCCCCTACGCTTGGGCGGCGTATTCGTCGAGCAGGCTCTCGATCCTGGCGAACACGTCGGCCATCTGGTCGGCGTCGGGAAGCAGCGTCACCCGGAAGTGGTCGCGGTAGGGGACGTTGAAGCTCGAGCCCGGGGCCACCAGGACATGCTTCCGCTCCAAGAGATCCAGCGCGAACTTCTGGTCGTCGAAGGCGGCGAGCCCGCCCGGCAGGCGTTCGGCGTGCACCCTGATGAACGCGTACATGGCCCCCTGCGGCGGCAGCACCGAAAGCCAGCGGCTCCCCGACACGGCTCCGAGCATCGCGGCCCGCGTGGCGTGGAGCCGGCCGCCCGGCCGCGTCAGGTCGAAGATCGACTGGTGCCCGCCGAGCGCCGTCTGCACCGCGAACTGGCCCGGGACGTTCGAGCAGAGCCGCAGGCTCGCGAGGAGTTCCACCGCCTGAATGTAGTCGCGGGCATGCTCGCGCTCGCCCGAGAACACGAGCCAGCCCACCCGCAGGCCGCAGGCCCGGTAGACCTTGCTGAGCCCGGAGAACGTCAGGCAGAGCGTCTTCTTCGCGAGCGTGGCCAGCGGCACGAACTCGGCGCCGTCGTAGAGCATCTCGTCGTAGATCTCGTCGGCGCAGAGCACGAGGTGCCGCCGCTCCGCGATCCCGGCCAGCGCCGCCAGCACCTCGCGGGGGTAGACGGCGCCGGTGGGGTTGTTGGGATTGATCAGCACCAGCGCCCGCGTGCGGTCGGTGACGAGCGACTCGATCTCGGCCGGGTCGGGCACGAAACCCCGCTCGGGCCGGCAGGGATAGTGCACCGCCTTGGCCCCGTGGATCACCACGCTTGCCGTCCAGAGCGGGTAGTCGGGGCTCGGCACGAGCACTTCGTCGCCTGGGTTCAGCAGCGCCCGCATCGCGATCATGATCAGCTCACTCACGCCGTTGCCGATGAACACGTCGTCGGCGGTGACGTCCATCACGCCCCGGTTCTGCTGCTGCATCACCACGGCCTCGCGGGCCGGAAAGATCCCTTTCTGGTGCGAGTAGGGATCGGCCTGATGGAGGTTCTCGACGACCGCCACCCGCATCGACCCCGGCATCCGGAAGCCGAAGGCACCGGGGTTGCCGATGTTGAGCTTCACGATCTCGTGCCCCTCCCGCTCGAGCTGCTCGGCGCGGCGGGCGAGAGCGCCGCGGATCTCGTACTTGACGTCGTGCAGGTGCTCGGAGGCACGAAGGGGATGGAGCGTCATGGCATGATCCTCGAAGCGAGCCATCCTACACGGCGGCCCGCGGGGACGGGGGTCAGCCGCCGAGGGCGGCGGTCAGCCGCGGCCACGGCATCGGCAGCCAGGGCACGGCGGCGGCGAGCGTGGTCGGCACGCGGACGGCGTCGCTGCCGTGCCGGGGAAGGGCATCTGCGTCGTCCGTCGCCTGCTCGACGGCCTGAGTCAGCCGCTCGAGCCATTCCGGCACCTCGACGCCGGAACCGCTGGCCAGCCCGAGCATCGCCATTGAGCGCTGCTCCAGGGCTGCACCTGCGCCGGCCGGCGAGCCGGTGAGCAGCTCCGTGACCGCCGGCTCGACGAGCGCCTCGAGCTCGTCCTGCTCGAGCATCGCGGTGAAGGGGCGGCGCACCCGGTCGCCGATGCTCGCGAGCCGGACGCTCCAGTGCCCCTCGAGGTGGTCGAGCCGCTTCACGAGGCCGCCGGCGGTGTCCTTGGTCTCCTCGCGGAGCCTCTCCCGCCAGGCCTCGGCCGCGGCGGCCGCGCCGCGCCGGGCGAGCACGCGATGGGCCATCGTGACCGGCCGGAGCGTCCACGCGATGCGGTCGTGCTCCGCCTTCACGCGGAGGTAGTCGAGAAGGATGTGGAGGCACTCGCCGCGATCCGACTGGGTGGTCGTGGAGTTCCAGTCGCGATACTCCGCGTGGTTTTCCGCCACGCTCTCGAGCACCAGCCGCAGCCGCGACACCGCCTGCTTCACCGGCAGCACCCCGGACCGCAGGTCCTCCAGCAGCCGTTCGGGCAGCCGGCCAGCAGGTGGTGCATCGTCGGCATCGCTGCGGTCGAGGAGCTGGTCGATCCAGTGGCCCACGCCGCCGCGAAGGATGCCGCGGAGCGACGAAGGGGAGAGGATGTGTTGGGTGAACAGGCCCTCGCCATACCGCTCGACGAACTCCCGGGTGGCCGCGAACGAGCGGTCATCCCGCAGCCGCTCGAGCACCGACAGCCGCAGCTGGCGGGCGTGGGTGAGCCATGTATCGAGCAGCCGCGGCACCAGGAGCGCCAGGCCGTCGAGGATTCGGGAGGTCCGCGCGGGCTCGCCGCCGTCACCGTCGGCACTCTCCACGATCCGCTCCACCAGCGCCGTCGTGGCGGCTTCGAACACGCGATCAAACTCGCTGACGCTCGCCCCGCCCGCAGGCCGGCGGCTCTCGAGCGACTTTGCGAGCTGCACGACGCCGATCGCCTCGCTCACGAGTCCTACCCTGGGAAGGCAGGTGGCCATCCGCTCCATGAGCCGCTCGCGGCCACGGGCCTTGACCACGCGATCGGGACGGCCGCCCCGGGCCAGCGGGACATAGAGCACCGGCCGACCCACGAGCCGCTCGCAGACCGTCCGGCAGTGTTCGGCGGCGGCGGCGGCGTCGCCCCGGATGAATGCCGCGAACAGCCGGCCGATGACACCGGCCGACCGGTCGTCCTCGGCCGCGAACGCCCGCCGTGCCGAAAGCATCCAGAGCGTCTCGCCCGTCTGAACGGCCGCCTCCACGAGCCGCTCCGCGGCGGCGTCGCGGTGCCAGCGGAGTCGGTCGAACTCGCCGGGCGACATGCCTGGGGGCGGCTCCTGATCCCGCAGGGCAACCACCGTCGCGGCCCGGACCAGCGTCCGCCGCAGCCCGCGGAACGACTGGCGCCAACCGCAGACGACGTCGACCTCGTCGGCCTCGGCCGCGCGGCCCGCCGCGGCATCGCTCGCACACCAGGCCGTGACCGCGGAGCGGAACAGCCGCAGGACGCCGCGGAGGAACTCGGCCGAGTCCTCGATCATCGCGAGTTCGCCCGTCGTGCCGCCCGGGGCGTCCACGTCGATCATGCCTCCGTCCACGCCGTCGTCGGCCGAGTCGCGCCACACCATCGATTCGTAGGCGGCCGCCAGCCGCTCCTCGTCGCTGTCCGCGTCGTCGTCGTCGCCTTCCTCGGCAGCACGCCGGCCACCCCGGCCGGGAGCGGTTGAGGCCGCCGCGATCACATCGACGACACCTCCGACGTTGGCCTCGACGCGCTCGAGGAACCGCCGGACGCGGAGCCGCCCATCGGGCGACGAATCCTGGCAGGCATGGGTGATCCAGCGCGTGGCCGATGCCAACCACGCGGGTCCTGAGCGACCGATGGCGTCGCCTTCGAGCAGCGATGCCCAATGGACGAGCAGTCCGGCACCCCCGTCGAGGTCACCTTCGTCGAGCAGCGTGGCCGCGGCCTGGGCGTGGCTGCGGGGCGACGAGAACGCCGCCACCTCCGCCCGCCAGAACGCCGGGGGCGGGGCTTCCGCGCCGTGGTCCCGCCTGCGGCCGAGCGCCCCGATCACCTCGCGGGCCGATTCGAGGCACTCACGACCCGAGAGCTGGGGAACGCCCGACACGGTGGTCGTCGCATACCGATCCCACCACGCGGCGAATCGCGACAGAGCCGCCTCGGCCCGGGCGGCTGCCGGCGCGTTGCCGGCGAGGCTGGCCTGCCGCCACGCCGTGGCGTAGCCATCCATGACGGCCTCGGTCGCCGAAACGAGGTCGGAGACCCGCGGATCGGGCAGGCTCTCGCCGCTGGCCTCGTGGAGCGGGAACTGCCCGGACAGGCCGAGAATGTTCCACGGATCGACGACGGCCCCGCAGTCGATGGCCCGCAGAAGCAGGTCCTCCGCCCGGGCGAGCTCATCGATCGCGGCGGCCGAGTCACGGTGCCTCCAGAGCTGCTGCTGGGAGGCGACGACATGGCCCGTGATCCGGGCGAGCAGGCGGGCGGACGCCGCGGGCACCGCGGCCACCAGCTGTTCCGCCGCGGCGCCGCGGCCCAGCCGGGCGAGCGCCGCGGCCAGGGCGACGTTTTCCACCTGGCGGGCCCGCCGGCCGGCGAGCACGGCATTGATGTGACGCCGTACGCCGCCGAACGGCTGCCGCATCCGGCGGGCCTCCTCGGCGAGCCGCTCCCGGTGGGCGTCGGGAAGTGTCGCCAGCAGCCGGCGGTAGAACTCGTCGCGGTAGGCGGCGATCCTGGGGAGAAGTTCCGCCAGCGGCAGCGCCGCCTGCGGCGCGCCGGGACCGTGTCCCGAGAGTCCGCTGGCCATCAGCATCACCCCCGCGAGCACGGCCGACGATTCCCAGCGCCGCTCCGCCTCACCGGCCGCGGTGCGGTCTTCTTCTCGGCCGACGTCGGGCCACGAGAGGATGCCGTCGAGCGTGGCTTGCTGGACCACCATCCGCCGATACAGTCCGCGGTCGTCGATCCGGCCGGGATCCCAGAGCCCGAACAGGTAGTTGGGCCGGCTTGCCGCCGGGTGCATGAAATCGAAAGCCCGCGGATCGATGGCGAGCTCCTCGAGGGACGAGAGGTCGAAGTCGGCCTGACGCAGGAGCTCCGCCGGCACCTCGTTGAGAACCGCGATCGCCCCGGCGATGAGATCGCGGTAGCGGCCGTGGGCGGCGCCTGCGCCGGCCTCGTACAGTGGGATCGGACGAACCCGCTCGTGCGGGTAGGGGGCCGAGAGACGGCCGTTTTCCAGGACCGCGAGGGGGCGCCAGCCGACGTAGTCGTCGATCCGGTCGATCGTGCGGCTGACGGCCGTGTGCGGGTCGTCGTCGGGAGCCGCCTCGGCGAGCAGTCCTTGGATGGCGGCCATGACGAAGAACGGTCGCTCGATCGCGCCGGGGGGCTGGTGCTCGAGCAGGTCGGCGTGGTGCCGCCGGTAGGCGGGCAGCAGAAGGTCGAAGGTCGTGGCGAGGGCCCAGCTGGCCTGCCCACAGTCCGTGAACGCAGGTTCGGTGGCCGCCAGTTGGTCGAGCCGCTCGCGGAGCATTGCCGCGACCTGTGAGGCGGTGTCGGGCCGTTCCGTGACCACGCCCAGATCGTCAGACGGCTCGTGGTCGGCGTAGAGCTGGCTGAGTGCCCGCCAGACGGCGGGATCGAACGAGCCCGACGAGAAGTTGGCATAGCCCAGAACGATCGCCGCGGCGTCTCGCGGGGCGGGCGATTTCGGGGGGCGTGACATGTCCTGGATCAGTGGGAAGACCGCGGGCCAAAGGGGGAATCGTAGCATTTTTGTGCGTGCCGGACCGCGAACTATCCTTGCAAGATTCCCGGCGTTGCGGACCACCCTCTGAGCACTCCCATGCCTCGCCTGACCACCGCCCACCTCGCCCATCTCCTCGCCGTGGCCATCATGGTCGGTGCTTCGGCGGCTACCGAGGCTGGCGGTTCACTGCTCTGCGGCACGGCCGGCGACGATCTCGTCGCGGCCCGCGTCGGCCTGGTCCGTGAGTGGGTCGTGCAGTTGCCGTTCGATTCGGCCGGCTGGCGGCTGGAACACGTCACGGTGGGCGATCGGCTGGTCGTGGGCTGCAGCGGCGACGGCGGCGTGCATGCGGTCCAGGGTGCGGCGGTGTCCGGCGGGCCGAGGCCCGGCAGTCTTCTCTGGTCGAACCGCGTGGGCAGGCCCGGCGGGAACGGGCAGGCCGCTGGCATCGGTGGTTCGCTCGTGACGGTCGCCCACGATCTCGACGTGCACGCCTTCGATGCTGCCAGCGGGGCCCGTCGTTGGACGTGTCAGCTCGGTCATGCTTCGTCGGCAGCGGCCGTTCCCGCCGGAGACGACGTCTACTGCCCGATGTCCGACGACGGACTTTTGCGGCTGCCCGCGACGCTCGCCGGGCTCGTGCCGGCTGCCGACGCCGACGGTCAGGAGCTCGACACGGGGAGTCCGATCGAGCAGCCGCCGGTCGCCTACGCACCGCGGTCACCCGACCTCGTGGGCGCCGTCTGGATCAACAACGAGGGCCGGCTGATCGCCGAGGTGCCCACGGATCGCGGCGGCTGGGAGGTCTGGTCGTTCGACACCCGCATCACCGGCGAGACACAGGCAGAGCCCGCGGGACCGCCTGCCGTCCGAGACGACGTGGTCTTCATCGCGACCCGTTCCGGGCGGCTCGAGGCGGTGCGGCCGAGTGCCAGCACTCGCGGCGATTTCGAGCCGGCCTGGCTTCAGAGCGTGTTTCTGCCGGGCATCCCCGAATCCGGACCGGTGGTGGCCGGTGACCGGGTCATCGTGTCGCTCGGCGATGAGGGCATCGTCGCCTACGACGCGTCGGCGAGCGCTGTGCGACGAGATGACAACGCCCCGGCGGAAGCCGCCGACGATCCGCAGGCGCCGCAGGCGGCTGAAAAGCCCAGCCGCGGCGGCGACCTGCTCTGGCGCACACCGTGCGGCATCGGCGGACGGTTCGTGGCCGTGGTCGGCGACCGCGTCTGGTTCGTCGATCGCGTGAACCGGCTGGCGAGCGTCGATCTGGCCACCGGAGAGCCTCGCGAGTGCATGCCGCTGGGCGACTTCACGTTGCCCGTGATCAATCCCCGCGGCGATCGGCTGGTGCTCGCCTCGCCGGACGGGCTCGTGGTCTCGCTCGCGCCGCGACGCACCGCGGCCGTGCTGCCGGCTCCGGAGCCGGCGTCCGAGCCGGCCGCGCCCGCGGCGGGCGATCGCGACGCCGAGCCGACCACGCCGGTCGACGCGCCTGCGGGCAGCTGATCGCATCGCGCTGGCGCATCTCAAGTACGAACTCAGCCCCGAGCCGCGCCAGGCACCGCTCGATCGCGGGCGTCAGCGACGGGCCGGCCAGACCGGCACGCGTTGCCGCGGGTCCTGCCTCCAGGCTGTCACCAGGAGTGCGTGCAGATCGGCGTCATGACGGGCGAGGCGGTGCGGGTCCTGGAAGAAGCACTCGCTCGCCACCGCGAAGAACTCGACGGCGCTCTCGGCGGCATACTCGTCGAATGCCGTCGATCGTCCCTCGTCGAGGGCCGTCTCGAACCGCTCCCGGGCCATCGCGATGCGGTCGACCCAGTCGGCGGCGTCGATGCCGGGAAGCGGGGGTACGCCGTCGATCTCACCGTCGAGCGAGTCGAAGAGATGAGCGCACTCGTGCATCACCACGCTCCGCGGCCCGTCACGAAGCCGGCCGCCGTCCATCACCCCGGGCCACGAGAGTGCCATGCTGCCGCCGGTCCATGTTTCACCCACGCGGGCTTCCTGCCACTGGAGTTCACCTCCGCCGTCGAGCGGCGTCGTGCGGGGCACGATGTAGTCGCCGGGGTACACGAGCAGCGATTTCAGGGAATCGAACCACTCGCCGCCGAGCCCGAGGGCCACGATCGCCGCCTGCCCGGCCACCGCCAGCCGCACCTCGTCGGTGATCTCGAGCCCGCCGCAGCCCTCGAACCGTTTCTCGTCGAGGAAGACCGCGATCCAGCGGCGGACCGTATCGGCCTCCGCCGCATCGAGCCACTGCGTCTGGAGGACAGAACGCCGCAGGATCGCGTTCCACGCCGGCGGAAAGAGCCGCTCGGCGACCGCCCGGCGGCGGCGGCCGCGGAGGAACGAAAACATCATCGCACTCGAGGCGGAGGGCGGCCTACGTCGGCGGGCCGAGGGGGATCCGACGCAGGTACAGGTCGAGCGCCAGGATCAGGCAGCCAATCGAGAGGGCCACGAACGAGAGCACCAGCATCGCGGTGTCCACGTTCATCGGCGGCCGCCGCTGGGTCGTGGGCTGATCGTCGGCCATGCACGTTCCCCTTTGCCCGCGTCGGGCTCACGCCTTGAGGCGGGTCGTCACCTTGTCGCCCCGCTGGACGATGCCCCGGGCGTATTCCTTCATGATTTCGGCCACGGACTGGTCGGGCTTCACCGCCCGGACCACCGCCCGGCCGATGTACTCGCCCTCGCGGTAGACCTCGAGCGTGTGCCCCACCTGGAGCCCGTCGTCGCTGCCCAGCGACACCTGGATCGAACCGGCCGCGACCGCCATGACGTTGCCCTCGATCTTCGGCACTTGGTCACGCGGCAGGCTGTCGACCGTCAGGCCGTTCTGTTCGAGGAGCCGACGAGCGTTGACCATCTGCCGCTCGAGTTGGGCCTTCCGCTCCTCGGCCATGACGAGTTGCGACTGCACCTGGGAGAGATTGGCTGAGATTTTCGCCGACTCCTCGACCTGGGCATCGACCTTCACCTGCTGCTGACGCACCTGGTCGGCCAGCTTCGCGACCTCCGCGTCGGCGGTGGCGAGGTCCTCGCGAAGCCGCTTCATCTCCGCCACGGCCTCGTCGGTCTGCCGCTGCAGGTTGTCCTTGTTTGCGACGAGCTCGTCGAGTTCCGCGCTCTTCTGGACGAGCGCGGACTGCAGCTTGGCGGTCGACTGGTCGCGGGCCTGCTCCGACTCGGCGACCTTCTGCTGCAGCGCGGTGATCGTCGCCTCCAACTGAGCCCGCTCCTTTTGAGCCTCCTCGATGCGGTAGGCATAGCCGGGCTGCTGGCCCGGCAGGCAGTCGTCACGCTTCCGCTCGACCTCGTCCTTCCAGTTCACGTGCGACATGTAGATCGCGCCGGCGAACGTCATGAGCATCAGGCTCATGACGAACACCCCGAACACGAAGATCTTGCCGATGGTGTTCATGCGATCCCTTCCCGTCGGGCCGTGCGGTCGATCTGCGACCTGCCGCGACCGCTCCCCCATTGTCAGCCGCGGACACCGGCCCGGGCAAGCCGCCGCGGACCCGGACCACCGACGTTTTGAGATCGGCAGCCGACCGGCTCCGGCTCAAGGGATGTCGGCCGCGACGGAGCCGTTCGCCCCCGGCGACAGCCTCAGCCCCGGCGATGGGCCGGCAGAACCGCCAGGGCCACCGCCACCGTCACGGTCAGCCAGATCGGCATGCTCCCCCAGCGGAGCCACGGGCTGACGCGGCCATCACGGTCGATGGTCAGCCGGAGCGTGGTCGCGTCCCGCCGCGGCCCGCGGGCGAGGAGCCGGCCGCTGCCGTCGATGCCGGCCGAGAAGCCGGTATTGGCCGCGATCGCGATCGGCGTTCGCAGTTCCACCGCCCTGAAGATCGCGGCGGTAAGGTGCATGTCGAGTTCGCTCGAGCCCCAGAACCAGCCGTCGTTGGTGAGGTTCACGATCACGTCGGGCCGTCGTCCGGTTGCATCCAGGCGTCGCACCATCGAACGGACGGCCCCCGGCAAAGCGGTCTCATAGCAGATCGTCGGCATCACCTCGAAGCCCGCGATCCGAACGGCCACCGGCTCTCGTCCCGCGGTCAGTCCCGCCGGCAGCGGCGTGATCCGGTAGAGAACCGGCAGCCGGTCGGCCAGTGGGATGTATTCGCCGAACATCACCGGATGCATCTTGGAGTAGCAGGCCAGCACGTTGCCGGTCGAGTCGAGAAACAGTCCGCAGTTGGAGTGCTCGACGCCTCCGGCCGCCTGAGATCTGACCACCTGGCGATCGACGCCGACGAGCCAGCGGGTGCCGTAGCGGCGGGCGTGCACCGCGAGCGGATCGAGCCACTGTGCCGCGAGGATCCCGCGACAGCGGGCCTGCCGCGCAGCCTCGTCGCGGTCCTCGCCGGCGGGTCCGACAACCTGCTCGACGACGCTGTCGGGGATCGTCTCTCCGGGATCGATCTCAACCACCGGCCAGCGCCACATCGTCTCCGGCCAGATCACGAGGTCGGGCATGCGGCCGTCGTCGTTGGCCAGGCCCTGGAGCGTGAGGTCGTCGTAGTGCCGCGCCACGTCTCCGGCGGCGTCGGGGTCGTGCTTGAGTTCCGTGTCGATCGAGCCCTGCACGAGAAGCACGTCGAGCGGCCGCCCCGCGTGGGGCGGCGTGGTGTCGAGTCGCCACGCACCGTAGCCTGTCGCCGCGGCCACGATCGCCGCCGCCACCGCGGCCTGGCCCAGGCTCGCGGCGCGGGGGCCCTCGCGGACCACGACGACCACCGCCGCGGCCACCGTCATCACGATCCCCCCCACGCCCACGGCCCCGACCGCATCGGCCGCCTGAAGCAGCGTCGTCCACCGCCACTGCGTGTGCCCGAGCATCGCGAACGTGAAGCCGCCGAACGCCGTGCCCCGCACCTGCTCGCACGCCATCCAGGCCACGACGGCCGCTGGCAGAAGCGGCCAGCCCCGTGCGTGGACGAGCCGCCGCGCCAGCCAGACGAACAGCGGCAGGAACACCGCGAGATAGGCCGACAGCAGCACCCAGCCGATTCCGGTGGCAGGATGCGGCAGCCGCAGCCAATGGATCGTGAACAGCCAGTGCACCACGCCGCCGATCCAGATCGCCAGCCATGGCAAGCGGCCCGGCAGGGCCGGCACTGCGACCAGCGCCAGCCACGGAATGGGGGCGAGCCAGGCCCCCCAGGCCATGTCGAGCGGCGGCTGGACGGCGAACATCGTCGCCGCTCCACCCAGCGCCGCCGCCCATGTCCAGCGGTCCGAGTGGACGGGTGGCGTCATTCCGGCACCTCGAACTCGGCGAGCACGGCGCCCGTGCACACGGGATCATCCTCGTCTGCGAACCGGGCCGCGAGCCTGCCAGATACCGGAGCCTCGAGGTCGACGGTGACCCCGTCGGCGAGCAGCTCCACCACCCGGTCGCCGGCCGCCACCCGGCTGCCCTCGGGAATGAGCCACAGCGACACCACGAGCCTCGTCGGACCGAGCCCGAGGTCGGGCACGACCAGGCGGTGCCGCAGCGGACGGTCGGTCGGGCACATGGTGTCAGCGCTGCTCACGGAGCCAGGCCAGCATCACGCGGCCGACGGCCGACAGCGATTCGGCGGCGCACTGGGCCGGGGTGTCCGACGTGGTGTGCCAGTGGGGATAGTCGAAGTCGATGACGTCACAGGTGGGGATGCCGCCGATCATCCGCAGCGGGAGGTGGTCATCCTGCACCGCGTGCTTCGGCCGCGGGACGAACTGCCGGACTTCGAGCCGTCGGGCGACGTCCCAGATCGAGTCGACCACGGGCCGCGTGTCGGGCCAGTCGACGCTGTGCTGTTCCTGCCAGATCTCGAGGTCGCGGTCGGCCACCATGTCGAGCAGGACGCCCGCGCGGTAGGCGTGGGGCAGGCGTCCTGCGCGGCGGTCGGCCGCGTACTGGCGGGCGAAGTAGGAGGAGCCGAGAAAATACGGATCGCGAGGATGAAACACGTACTCCTCGCCGTCGAAGAGCACGAAATCGACGCCGACCGGTCCCGTGAGTCCCGGCATCGCGGCAGCGAGTTCCATCAGCACCGCCACACCGCTGGCGCCGTCGTTGGCGCCGAGAAACGCGCCCGTGGGGTCGACCGGATCGCGATCGGGAAGCGGACGGGTGTCGTAGTGCGCGGCCAGGAGCACCCGCTCGGCGCGGTCGGGATGCCAGGTCACGAGCAGGTTCTCGAGATGCACGGGCGCGCCGGTGCGGCGGTCGCGGATCTGGAACGCCTGCCCGGTCACCGTCGCCCCGGCGGCCCGAAAGTGCCCCGCGAGCAGGGCCCGCTGCCGATCCATGGCCTCGGAACCGCTGGGTCGGGGGCCGAGGTCGCAGATCGCCTCCAGGTGGCGCATCGCCCGCTCTCCGGAGAACTCGGCTGGGTCGGCC
>Ga0315903_10007451_pt1 | contig 13690 bp, 10 predicted proteins | sample LakEriMetagenome_7_FD_203524 | JGI IMG/M metagenome (GOLD analysis project Ga0315903, IMG submission 203524) | Freshwater fungal communities from buoy surface, Lake Erie, Ohio, United States - Buoy 2 MA119 | ecosystem: Environmental > Aquatic > Freshwater > Lake | place: USA: Lake Erie, Ohio...
GGAAAGGCGCTGCGCCCGGTCATGGCCACCACTTTCAGCAGCGGATTGGCCTGCGCCAGGCGGATCAAGGCCTGCCCCATCCGGCCTGAGGCTCCGTGAATCAGTAATTTCACCGGCGCGCCCATCAGGATTTCAGATTGATCCAGGTGGCCTTGAGCTCGGTGTATTTCTCGAAGGCATGCAGGGATTTGTCGCGGCCGTTGCCGGACTGTTTGAAACCTCCGAAGGGGGCGGTCATGTCACCGCCATCCCAGTAATTGACCCAGACGCTGCCGGCTCGCAGTTTCTTGGCGACACGATGGCCGCGGCTGAGATTGGAGGTCCAGACGCCGGCAGCCAAACCGAAATCGGTGTCGTTGGCGATGCGGATGGCTTCTTTTTCATCATCGAAGGCGATGACTGACAGTACCGGGCCGAAAATTTCCTCCTTGGAAATCGTCATCTCATGCGCGACATCGTCGAATACAGTCGGAGCCACGTAATACCCGCCGGTTTCGGTCATCACACGCTCGCCACCCAAGGCCAGACGCGCGCCCTCGGCCTTGCCTTTCTCGATGTAGGACAACACGCGCTGCATCTGGCCTTCATCGACGATGGCGCCCATCGGCGCGCCGGGCTCGAATGGATGTTTCGGATAAAGCTGCTTGCCGGCTTCGACCACCATCTTGACGAAATCGTCCTTGATCGAGCGCTCGACCAGCAATCGCGACGCGGCTGTGCAGACTTCGCCCTGATTGAAGAAAATACCGATGGCGGCAGCTTCAGCGGCTGCCTGAAGATCCGGAGCGTCGGCAAACACCACGTTCGGGCTCTTGCCGCCGCATTCCATATAGGCACGCTTCATGTTGGATTGGCCGGCGCATTGCAGCAAATGCTTGCCGACGCCGGTCGACCCGGTGAACACCAGTCCGTCGACATCCATATGCAGTGCCAATGGCTCGCCGGCACCCTTGCCGAAGCCCGGCAGGACATTGAATACGCCCGGCGGAATGCCGGCTTCCATGGCCAGTTCGGCGATACGGATGGCGGACAGCGGCGACTTTTCCGAAGGCTTGAGAATGACCGAATTGCCCATGGCCAAGGCCGGAGCGAATTTCCAGCTCGCCATCAGCAAAGGGAAGTTCCAAGGCACAATAGCACCGACGACGCCGAGCGGCTCGCGGGTAATCAAACCCAACTCATACTGCGGTGTCGGGGCGATTTCGCCGTACACCTTGTCGATCGCCTCAGCGGTCCAAGTCAGACAACGAACGCTGGCGGCCACGTCGATGGCCAGCGCGTCGGCGACCGGCTTGCCCATATCAATGGACTCCAGCAGCGCCAACTCTTCGGCATGTTTTTCCAGAAGAAGTGCGAACTTCTGCAGGGTTTTCTTGCGGTGTACCGGGGAGGTTTCAGACCACGCGCCGGCTTCGAAAGTGCGACGGGAAGCGCTGACCGCACGGTGGATGTCCTCGGCTTCGCATTCGGCAATCTGTGCGCGGCACTGGCCGTCCATCGGGCTGACGCAGCCAAAGGTTTTACCGGAAGCGGCATCGACATAGGCGCCGTCGATGAATGCCTGGGTTCGGATGGTGAGGGCTGCAGCTTTGGCTTCCCACTCAGCGCGGGTGAGTTTTTTAGACATGGAACGTTCTCGTTTCTCGTGAATTAGAAAGTGGCCGGCGTATTGGCGCTGACCAAAATGGCATCCTGCTTGCCGACATTGCGGAAGCGGTGTGGTGTTTTGCTCTCGAAATAATAGGCGTCGCCCGGGCCAAGCACGCGGATCTGGTCGCCCACGGTCAGCTCGATTTCGCCCTGGATGATGACGCCGCCCTCCTCGCCTTCGTGCAGCAACATTTCCTTGCCGGTGTCCGAGCCGGGCGGCATGACCTCGCGCAGAATACACATCTGACGCTGGGGCCTGTTCTGACCAACCAGATAGTAATGGATATCACCGTTACCCACGTCAATCTGTTCTTCTCTGCCGTAAAACGGAGAGTCATCGGCATCATGTCCGAGATCGACGGTAAAAAAATCGGCCAAAGAAATCGGAATGCCGTCCAAGACCTTCTTCAGGGAACTGATGGACGGACTGACTTTATTCTGTTCAATCAAGGAGATGGTGCTGTTGGTGACCCCGACCCGTTTGGCCAGCTCGCGCTGGCTCAATCCCTTCTTGTTCCGGACTTCCTGAAGGCGTAAACCGATATCCATGGGGTCTGCTTGGAGTGTCAATTGTGATGTTGAATATTTAACACTTTCCGCATTTAAGGTCAATCTTTATGTAAATATAATTTACAAAACGGGGGATTGTAAAATTTATTCAACACTGTATAGTATCGCTCAACAGCCAAAATCGTGACCGCCATGAACGATAAAACCTCCTATCATCAACATTATAAGAGTCAGGCAACGCAAGCTCCCGAGCAGATGGACGCGTTCTGGATGCCCTTCTCGGCCAACCGTCAATTCAAACATCAGCCCCGGCTTCTGGCCAGCGCCGAAGGCATGTATTACCAGAGCACCGACGGTCGGCAAATTCTGGATGGAACCGGCGGTCTCTGGTGCTGTAACGCCGGCCATGGCCGTCAGCGCATCATTGATGCCGTGCAGCAGCAGATTGCGACGCTGGATTTCGCACCGACCTTCCAAATGGGCCACCCGTTGCCCTTCATTCTGGCTGAGCGCCTTGCCGCCATCGCCCCCGACACCCTGAACCATGTGTTTTTTACCAACTCCGGCTCGGAATCGGTGGATACCGCCCTGAAAATCGCTTTGGCCTACCACCGCGCCCGCGGCGAAGGTCAGCGCACCCGCTTGATCGGGCGGGAAAAAGGCTATCACGGGGTTGGATTCGGCGGGATATCGGTTGGTGGCCTCCCGAACAACCGCAAATGGTATGGCAATGGATTGTCCGGTGTTGACCACCTGCGGCATACCCTGGACATTGGCCGGAATGCGTTCAACCGTGGCCTACCCCAGCATGGCTTGGAATTGGCTGAGGACCTCGAGCGTTTGGTCGCACTTCACGATGCCAGCACCATAGCTGCGGTCATCATCGAGCCGATCGCCGGCTCCGCGGGCGTGATCATCCCGCCGGATGGCTACTTAAAGCGAATTCGAGAAATATGCGATAAGTATGGAATATTGTTGATATTTGATGAGGTCATTACGGGATATGGCCGCGTCGGCAAGGCCTTCGCCGCGCAACGCTTCGATGTCACTCCTGACCTGATCACCACCGCCAAAGGCCTCAGCAACGGCTGCGTTCCCATGGGCGCCGTGTTCATCGCCGACAAGGTCCATGAAGCCTTCATGACTGGCCCGGAGAATATGATTGACCTGTTCCATGGCTACACCTATTCCGGCCACCCGCTGGCCTGCGCCGCCGCCCTGGCCACCCTCGACATTTATGCCGAGGAAAACCTGTTCGAAAAAGCCATCAGCCTGGAACAGTACTGGGAAGATGCCATCCATCAGCTCAAGGGCCTGCCGAATGTCATCGACATCCGCAACTTCGGCCTGATCGGCGCCATCGAGCTCGCACCGCGAGATGGCAAGCCCGGCACCCGTGCTTATGAGGTGTTCACCAAATGCTTCCACGAAAAAGACGTGCTGATCCGCGTTACCGGTGATGTCATCGCCCTGTCACCGCCGCTGATTCTGGAAAAAGAGCATATCGACACCCTGTTCTCGAAAATCGCCGACGCGATCCGCGAAACCGCTTAAAATCACCCCACTTCAAGTAACCCGGAGTTCCCCATGCTTATCGGCGTCCCGAAAGAAATCAAAAACCACGAATACCGCATCGGCCTTACCCCGTCCGGCGCCCGCGAACTGATCGCCAACGGCCACAAGGTCATGGTCCAGCGCGATGGCGGCAAGTCCATCGGACTGACCAACGAACAGTACGAAAAAGCCGGTGCCGAAATCGTCGATAGCGCCGAGGAAATCTTCAAACGCGCCGAGATGATCATTAAGGTCAAGGAACCGCAGCCAGTGGAATGCGCCATGCTGCGCCCTGGTCAGATCCTCTACACCTACCTGCATCTGGCACCCGATCCGGAACAGACCAAGGCTCTGATTGCTTCCGGCTGTACTGCCATCGCCTATGAAACCGTGACTGACCGCAAGGGCGGTCTGCCGCTGCTGGCCCCGATGTCCGAAGTGGCCGGGCGCATGTCGATACAGGCCGGCGCGCATGCGCTGGAAAAAGCCCAAGGCGGCTCGGGTGTGCTACTGGGCGGCGTACCGGGCGTGAAGCCGGCGGAAGTGCTGGTCATCGGTGGCGGCGTGGTCGGCATCAACGCCGCGCGCATGGCCATGGGCATGGGCGCGCATGTCACTATTCTCGACCGTTCCTTGGACCGTCTGAAATATCTGGACGAGCTGTATGGCGACCGCATTACCACCATCTATTCGACCCATGACGCCATCGAAGAACGTCTGCCTGACACCGATCTGGTCATCGGCGCCGTGCTGATCCCCGGCGCGGCCGCACCGAAACTGGTGTCGCGCGAACAATTGAAATTGATGCGTCCCGGCTCGGTGCTGGTCGATGTCGCCATCGATCAAGGCGGTTGCTTTGAAACTTCGAAAGCCACCACCCACCAGAACCCGACCTATGAAGTCGATGGCGTCATTCACTACTGCGTGGCCAACATGCCGGGCGGCGTGGCGCGCACGTCCACCTTCGCACTGACCAACGCCACCCTGCCTTTCGCCGTACAAATCGCCAACAAGGGGGCAAAAGCGGCGCTGCTCGCCGACGAGCACCTGCTCAACGGCCTGAACGTGCATGCCGGCAAAATCACCTACAAGGCGGTTGCCGACGACCTGGGTTATGCCTATGTGTCCGCTGCCGATGCCCTGAACGCCTGATCGGAACAACGCCATGACCGCCACCATTGCCCATTTCATCAACGGTAAAGCTGTATTCGGTAACAGCAGCCGCAGCGCCGAGGTGTACAATCCGGCCACCGGCGCGGTCACCGGACGCGTGGCCTTGGCGGACAAAGGCGATGTGGAGGCTGCTATCGCCTCCGCGCAGGCCGCCTTTCCGGCCTGGGCCGCGACCACGCCGCTGGCCCGGGCGCGGGTCATGTTCAAATTCAAGCAGCTGCTCGAAGATCACGCCGATGAAATCGCACTGGCCATCACCCATGAGCACGGTAAGGTGTTCTCCGATGCCAAAGGCGAATTGACCCGCGGCTTGGAAGTGGTCGAATTCGCCTGCGGCATTCCGCATCTGGTCAAAGGCGAGCATTCTATGAACGTCGGCACCGACGTCGATTCCTACAGCGAATACGCGCCCTTGGGCGTGGTCGCGGGCATCACGCCGTTCAATTTTCCGTGCATGGTGCCGATGTGGATGTTTCCGATTGCCATTGCCTGCGGCAATACCTTCATCCTCAAACCTTCGGAACGCGATCCGACCCCGACCTTGATCCTGGCCCGCCTGCTGAAAGAGGCCGGTCTGCCGGACGGCGTGTTCAATGTCGTGCATGGCGACAAACTGGCGGTTGATGTTCTGCTTGATGATCTGCGCGTGCAGGCGATCAGCTTCGTCGGATCCACCCCGATTGCCGAATACATCTATTCCCGCGGCAGCGCTGCCGGAAAGCGCGTACAGGCACTGGGTGGCGCCAAGAACCACATGGTCATCATGCCGGATGCCGATATGGATCAGGCCGCCAACGCATTGCTCGGCGCCGGCTATGGTTCGGCCGGTGAACGCTGCATGGCCATTTCGGTCGCGGTCTGCGTCGGCGATGCCGCTGCCGAAGCCTTGATTGCCAAGCTCAAACCGATGGTCGCCAGCCTGCGCGTCGGCCCGGGCGATAAAGACAATCCGGACATGGGCCCGCTGGTGACCTGCCAGCACCGCGACAAAGTCAAAGGCTACATCGACACCGGCGAATCCGAAGGCGCTGAACTGCTGGTGGATGGACGCGGCCTGAAAGTTACCGGTCATGAAGATGGCTTCTACCTCGGCGGCACCCTGTTCGACCGTGTCACTCCGGAAATGACCATTTACAAAGAGGAAATTTTCGGGCCGGTGCTGTGTATCGTCCGCGTGCCGGATTTCAACACGGCCTGCCGCCTGATCAATGACCACGAATACGGCAACGGTACCGCCATTTTCACCCGCGACGGCGATGCCGCGCGTCAATTCAGCCACAGCATCCAGGTCGGCATGGTCGGGGTCAACGTTCCCATCCCCGTTCCCATGGCATTCCACAGCTTCGGGGGCTGGAAACGCTCCCTGTTCGGGCCCTTGCACATGCATGGCACTGACGGGGTCCGTTTCTATACCCGTTTGAAGACCATCACCGCCCGTTGGCCGACCGGCATCCGCGCCGGTGCCGAGTTCAGCATGCCGACAATGAAGTAAACTGAATTGCACATGAGATGCTGGGATTGTTTGCAGCCAATCGCCAATGACCATACTTCCCGTGACCGGCATGCGATAGACTGTAGGTCTGCATAACGCACGGTCATTGCATGCTTTCCTGGTTCGAACGCCTCGTCCCCCCGTTCCCTGATGGTCCTCCGGATCAGCCCCCGGAAGGCTTCTTCGCGTTCATCTGGAGCGCCACACAAGGCATTCGCGGTCTGATCCTGTTGCTGGCGATTCTGACGGCCCTGATCGGAGCTTTTGAAGCCCTCTTGTTTGCCATGCTCGGCAATATCGTGGACTGGCTGAGCAAAGTGCCGCCGCATCTGCTGTGGCAACAGGAAAAGCGCAACATTATTCTGCTGACTGCCGTGCTGTTGGCCAGCCCACTGCTCATTGCCGCACAGGCGCTGGTGAAATACCAGGCCCTGAACGGCAACTTTGCCATGCGTCTGCGCTGGAACTTCCACCGGCATCTGCTGGGCCAGAGCATGTCCTTTTTTCAGGATGAATTCTCCGGACGCGTCTCGGCCAAGATGATGCAGACCGCCCTCGCCGTGCGCGATGCGGTCATGATCGTAACCGACATCCTGGTGTTCGTCATGATCTACTTCCTGACCATGACCCTGGTCGCCGGCAGTTTTGACCGGCAGCTGCTGTTGCCGTTCTTCGGCTGGCTGATTCTGTATGTCCTGACGCTCATGTATTTTGTTCCCCGTCTTGGCCGTGCAGCCAGTGCGCAGGCCGACGCACGCAGCCTCATGAGTGGCAGGGTTACGGACGCCTACAGCAACATCGCCACGGTCAAGCTGTTCTCGCATAACCAGCGCGAAGCGCTCTATGCCAAACAGTCCATGCAGGAGTTTCTTGCCACGGTCTACCGGCAGATGCGTCTGGTCACCGGCTTTGAAATCGTCAATCACATCCTCGGTATCGCCCTCATTCTCGCAACCGCAGGTGCGACACTGTGGCTTTGGAGCACGAATGCCGTTGGCATCGGCGCGGTCGCCGCCGCCACGGCCATGGCCCTGCGCCTGAACGGCGTATCGCACTGGATCATGTGGGAGATGGCCAACCTGTTCGAAAACATCGGTACCGTCCAGGACGGCATCGGCGCATTGTCACGTCCGGTGGCTATCCGCGATGTGCCGGATGCGCCGAATCTGCAGGTCGGTCGCGGCGAAATCACATTTACACATCTCGATTTCAGTTATGTGCCCGGAAAGCCGGTTGTATCCGATTTCAATCTGAGAATCCGGGCGGGAGAAAAAATCGGGCTGATTGGACGCAGCGGCGCCGGTAAATCAACCATCGTCAATCTGCTTCTTCGGTTTTACCAAGCCCCAGCAGGCAGCATCCACATCGATGGCCAGGACATCGGCCAGGTGACCCAGGAATCTCTGCGTCGGCAGATCGGCATGGTCACACAGGACACCTCGCTGCTGCACCGATCGGTCCGCGATAATCTGCTTTACGGCCGACCGGATGCGGATGAAAGCGCTATGCGTCAAGCCGCGCGCAATGCCGAAGCCGAGGAATTCATTCTCGGTCTGAATGATGCGAAAGGCCGCACCGGCTATGACGCCCATGTTGGCGAGCGCGGCGTGAAGCTCTCCGGCGGCCAGCGCCAGCGCATCGCCATTGCGCGTGTCATGCTCAAGGATGCCCCTATTCTCCTGCTGGACGAGGCCACCAGCGCCCTGGATTCGGAAGTGGAAAGCGTGATCCAGCGTGACCTCTACCGGTTGATGGAAGGCAAAACCGTCATCGCCATCGCCCACCGCCTGTCCACCATCGCCGCGATGGACCGGCTGATCGTGATGGATCAGGGTCGAATTGTTGAAACTGGTAGCCATGCCGATCTGATAGCCATGAATGGGCTGTATGCGCGCCTATGGTCGCATCAAAGCGGTGGGTTCCTGATCGACACCGATGAGGCAACATGAGGCCGCCAAATTTTTTTCTCAGTGATATAACCTGCAGATTAAACTGATCTAATCGAAATCAGTGCCATCACGCGGTTTGCACAAAGATTTGGTACGATTTATCCATACCTTAAATCAAGGATTTCGCCATGAAAGACGTAGACACCAAAAAAGCCATCAAACTTCTCAATGAAATCATGGAATTCGAACTTTCCGGGGTTGTCCGCTATACCCACTATTCCCTGATGGTATTCGGCTACAACCGGATTCCGATCGTAAGCTGGCTGAAAGGAAATGCGGACGAGAGCTTGGCGCATGCCTACAAAGCCGGCGAACTGGTCACCATGCTCGGCGGCCATCCGTCCTTGAAAATCGGTCCGCTCCTTGAAACGGAGCAGCATAATATCGGCGATATTCTCCGGGAAAGCCTGGAACACGAGAAAAAGGCCGGCCAGTGCTATTACAAATTACTCAAGCTCGTTGAAGGGAAATCGGTGGTGCTTGAGGAATACGCCCGCGAGATGATTTACCAGGAAGAACTGCATCTGGATGAAGTCAACAAGATGCTTCGCGCCCCCGGCGATATCAAGCCTTTCAAACACTGATCTGAATCAGGACCGCGACGGCTCTCCCCAATCGCCCATCAGGGCGATGTAGAGCAGTTTTTCAAATTCCGGGATGAAGCGCTGGATGACCGCATCCGGGTCGGGTATCAGTTTCGCATCGGCAATCAGTCCAAAATGGACGTTTCCGTTGTAGCTGAGGATACTGACGCCCATTCCGATAGACCCGGTCTGTGGCACCCAGAACATCTGTTCCTTGATTTTTTCACCGGCCAGATAAAGCGGCATCTGCGGCCCCGGGACATTGGTCGCGACCGTGGTCGCCTTTCGGCTGAATATCTCGAAGGCCAGATTCTGCAGCACGGGAGGCGCCATGCCCAGAGCGGCCAGCAGGCCATAGACCACCACGGCCTGGCGCGACTGCTTGAGCTGTTTCATGCTTTCCACCACACGGACCAGACGCAGCACGGGGTGGATTTCACCGATCGGCAGGTCCAAAAAGACCAGGCCGAAATGATTTCCCAGTTTCTTGGCGTGTTCCAGCGGTCGCAGATTCACCGGCACTGTGGCACGGATGGTGACACCATCGATACGCTCGCCGCGCTCGACCATATAGCTGCGCAGCGCACCTGCCATGGAAGCCATCAGGACATCGTTGACCGTGGCATCAAAAACACGGGATATGGCTTTCACGTCTTCCAGCGGCAATGGCGGGGCCCAGGCCACGCGCTTGCTGACCCCGAGTTTGCCACGGAGCACGGTGTCGGGATCATCGCTTAGAGAAAGCGCGACGGCGAGTTCGCGCGCGATTTCGCCGCCCTCCTTCGCCACCACATTCGCTAGGGTCGGATCACGGTAGAAATCCATACCCTTGCCGAGCAGGCTTTCACCGAGTTTCATGTACCGGTCGATCATGCCCATGCGCGCTTTGACCGCTTTACCGTCTTCCTTAAGCCAGGTTTTCGACAAGGGCTCGCGCTTGGACGGCCGCGCCTCGCTGTCGGTCATCGAGAGCATGACCTGCACCAAGGCGATGCCATCGGCATAGCAGTGGTGGATGCGGGTAATCAGCGCGGAGCCACCGTCGTATTTCTCCACCAGATGGAACTGCCAGAGCGGTTTACTTTTATCCAAAGGAGTCGATGCCATCTGGCTGACGAAACGTTCGAGGGCGGCCTTGTCGGCCTTGCCGGGCAATGCCGAAAGACGTACATGATAATCAAGGTCGAAATCGGCATCGTTCTGCCAGAACGTTCCTGTCGGCGTTTCCACGACCTTCTGGCGAAAACGCGGATAGGCCAGAAACCGTTCATTCAGCACTTTCTTCAGCGTGACGATGTTCACCGGAGTCTCGAACATCATCACGCCGGTAATCATCATCAGATTGGTCGGCCGCTCCATACGCAACCAGGCGTGGTCGACACGGCTCATCGGCGTTTTGCGGGTGCTTCCTCGGACTGCGCTCATACGGGTCTCGTCAGTGAATTGGCTTCACTTTACCGCAATTCCCGACCATCAAGCACTAACGACTGCTGTATGCTGCCAGCGCAGCGGACCGCGATGCGGCCAGATCGACGATTGGGGATGCCGGATAATCCGGTGCCAAAGCTGCGCTTGCTGCCGGCTTCGTCCAAGGCGCGAACACTACCGGAACCGGCAAAGCCGACAGCTCCGGCACCCATCGCTTGATGTATCGTGCCTGCGGATCGAAACGCTCGGACTGGGTGACCGGATTGAATATGCGGAAGTACGGCGCTGCATCGCAGCCGGTTCCGGCGGTCCATTGCCAGCCCTGGCTATTGTTGGCCAGATCGGCATCCAGCAGCGTATCCCAGAACCAGCGGGCGCCATGCAGCCAGTGCATCCGAAGGTTCTTGCATAGGAAACTGGCCACGATCATGCGCACGCGGTTATGCATCCAGCCGGTCTGCCACAGCTCGCGCATGCCGGCATCGACGATCGGAATTCCGGTACGACCCCGCTGCCACCGGTCCAGCAGATCTGGGTCCGGAGTCGCCCAGGAAAAGTGCTCGAACTGTGAATTGAGATTATGGTCGCTGGATCTCGGGAAATGATGCAGCAGATGATAGGAGAACTCCCGCCAGCCCAACTCGGATTTGAAGTGTCCGATATCGGCCTGGCCGGACTCCGGCAATTTGACATCTGCGATGCGACGCCAGATCTGCTGCGGCGAAATCTCGCCGAAATGCAGATGTGGCGACAGCTTGGATGTGCCGGTACGGTCCGGCAGATTGCGTTGCTCCTTGTAGCCATCAATGGCGCTGTCGCAGAAGATTTCCAGCATCTCAGCGGCGCCTGCCTCGCCCGGCTGCCAGTCATGCCAGAATCCGGCATGCCAGTCTTTTTTTGGCAGAAGGCCTAGCGCATCCACTGACAGTCCCTCGAGACCGCAATCCGGCAGGCCTTCGGGTACTGGGCAAGCAGGCAGGATCCGGAGTTGGGCCGAAGCATTGCGCCAGAACGGGGTGAACACCTTGTATGGCGTTCCGCCCCCAGTCTGGATTTGCCATGGCTCAAACAGCAGATTGGCATTGAAACGCTTGACCGGCAGGCCGCGCTTCACGAACTCGTTCTGCACCTGCGCATCACGGGCCTGCAGGATCGGCTCGTAAAGATTGCTGAAATAGAGTGCTTCGGCCTGCGTCGCGGCCTGCATACGCTCAAGTTCGGATAGACTTTGCCCGCGGGCGATGATCAGGCGTCCACCAAGCCGGGCAATGTCCCGTTGAAGGACGCACAGTGAGTGATGTAGCCAGGTCCGGCTGGCCGCACCCGGCACCCAACCACCCTGCTCTTGCGGTGCATGCACATAGACCAAAACCGGAACAAAACCATCAGCCATGGCTTGCGCCAAAGCGGGGTTGTCATGCAGTCGCAGATCGCGGCGCAACCAGACCAGCGCATTGGCCAAGGCAATTCTCCTGTTGAGCTCGAGCGTCAGTAAAACTCGGATGCCGTCATACCGGCGTGAATACTCAGTCTTCCCGGAAACGGACGCGGCGGGTAATCGAGCAGGTCAATTCGTAGCTGATGGTGCTGGCGGCTTCAGCGATTTCTTCAACCGGCAACCCTTCGCCCCACAGCGTCAGTTCATCACCCACTGCGGCCTGCGGTTGACCGCGCAGATCGACCGTCATCAAATCCATGGACACGCGGCCGATGATCGGCACCCGCAGACCGTTGAGCAATGCCGGCGTGCCGGGGCGGATGTTCCGCGGATAACCGTCACCATAGCCGATGGCGGCAACACCGATCGGCATGTCTTCCGGACAGACATAAGCGCCCGCATAGCCGACGCGTTCACCGGCAGCCACCTGCTGGATGGAAATCAGGCGGGTACTGAGGGTCATGGCCGGCTTGAGCCCGAAATCAGAACCGGTCATTCCGGTGGCGACACTCAAGCCGTACAAGGCGCCGCCGGCGCGGAGCCAGTGTCGGTGGGATGCCGGCCATTCCAATACCGCTGCGGAATTCGCCAGCGAGCATATCGACGCATCCGGCGGCAGTGCACCATCGAAACAGGCCAGCTGACGCGGGGTTTGTGGGTTATCAGGCTCATCCGAACTGGCAAAGTGGCTCATGCACACGATGTCATCGGCGATGTTCGGCATTGCCTGCAGGCGCCGGTAGACTTCGGCGAAACGCTCCGGCGGGAACCCGAGCCGGTGCATGCCGGAATCCATCTTAAGCCAGACCGAAATCGGACTGCCGCTATCGGCAGCCAGCAGCTCAAGCTGAAATGGGTGATGTACAACGGTGGCAACTGAAAGCTGCCGGAGCTGCGCCAGATCGTCGGCCTCGTCGAATCCGGAAAGCAGCACGATGCTCTGGGAAAATCCGGCGGCCCGAAGCCGTTGGGCATCGGACAACGCTGCGACGCCAAAGGCATCGGCGCCGGCCAATGCCTGGGCCACGCGTTCGAGGCCGTGGCCGTAACCATCGGCCTTGACCACGGCCATGACTTTCGCGCCGGGCGCGGCGGAACGGATTCGCGCCAGATTGTGGCGCAGGGCATCCATGTGGATGCGGGCTGTCGTCGCACGGGCCATGGTTTATTCGAAATTTCCCAGATGGTCCGGCGCGAGGTTGTCGAAACGGGTGTATTCACCGAAGAACTTGAGTTTGAAGGATCCGGTCGAACCGTTGCGGTGCTTGCTGATGATGACCTCGGCCAGCCCTTTTTCGTTGGAATCCTTATTGTAGTATTCGTCACGGTAGATGAACAGGATGATGTCGGCGTCCTGTTCGATACCGCCGGATTCACGCAAATCAGACATCACCGGCCGTTTGTCGGTCCGGCTTTCCAGACCGCGGTTCAGCTGCGACAGCGCGATGACCGGAATGTCGAGCTCCTTGGCCAGCGCTTTGAGCGAACGCGAAATTTCGGAAATTTCATTGGCGCGGTTTTCCTTGCTGCCGGGAACCTGCATGAGCTGCAGATAGTCGACCACAATCAGGCCGAGATCGTGTTCGCGCTTCAGGCGGCGGGCCCGGAACGCCAGCTCCTGGGGCGACAGCGCCGGGGTGTCGTCAATGAATATTTTTGATTGGGTGATCATCCGGATCGCAGAGGTCAATCGCGACCAATCATCGTCCTCCAAGGCGCCCGAGCGGAGATTGTTAGCGTTGATCCGACCATTCGATGAAATGAGACGCTGCGCCAACTGCCCTGCCGACATTTCCATCGAATACACGGCCACTGCTTTTTTTGTTTTAAGTGCGGCATATTCGGCGATATTGAGTGCCAGTGTGGTTTTACCCATGGCCGGGCGTGCCGCCAGAATGATCAGGTCCTGTTT
>Ga0315903_10007452_pt1 | contig 13690 bp, 7 predicted proteins | sample LakEriMetagenome_7_FD_203524 | JGI IMG/M metagenome (GOLD analysis project Ga0315903, IMG submission 203524) | Freshwater fungal communities from buoy surface, Lake Erie, Ohio, United States - Buoy 2 MA119 | ecosystem: Environmental > Aquatic > Freshwater > Lake | place: USA: Lake Erie, Ohio...
CGACGGTCGCCAAGCAGCCACAAACAGTCGTCACGAAGAGCCTCAAGTTCAAATCACTCGATTCGGGCGTCGTATCGCCAGTGATCCCGCGCACCGACACATTCCGCGGTTCTATCGTCAGCGGCAAGCACGGCGATAAAAACAGCGGCGGCGTGCAGGCCACGTATGACAGTGTTCTCAATCGGGGCACGGCCACCTTCACCGTGAAGATGCCGGAGGTGAAACACTTCCGCAGTCGGACGATCACCGTGGGCTATTCGCTCAACTCCGACAACACGGTGAACGTCGAGCGGGTGGAGGGAGTTGCAGCCCACAAGTTCCAGCTCGACGCCGCCTATCGCAAGGTTGGCGTCGATCGCGGGTTCGTCGGCACGCTGACCGTGAGTCAACCGAAGCTCGGCCAGTCGGCCACCGCGACGATGACCGCCGCGGCCGTCCCCGAGGCGGTGCAGAACCTCGCCGTGGCACCAACGGGCGTCGGCAGCCTGCTGCTTTCCTGGAACCCACCGGCCGGCGGCGCGACGGGCTACACCGTCACGATGACCGCAACGACTGCCTCGTATGTCAGTGATACGCTCACCTACACTACGAACACCACGACCTCGACGACGACGGCCACGAGCATGCCGTTCACAGGCTTGAGCGGGAGCAACTTCTACACCTTCGCGGTCGTGGCGAACAACGCTGCGGGTGGCGGGGCCGCCTCAACGGTTGCCCTCGGACCCCAGACAGTTACCGTCGGTGTTGAACCCATAGCCTTCACCAAGGGACTCGACGGATCGATCTGGGCCGTGAATAGCGGATATAAGTCCACGCAGGGTACGGTGCAGCAAATCGTGAATGTGAACGGGACCTGGACAGCACAGGCAGCCATCGCGGTCGGTTCCAATCCGAGTGCCATCGCTACCGGCCTGGACGGGTCGATCTGGGTGGCAAACACCGGCAGCACCACCGGCAGCAGCAGTCTGCCGGGGACTGTCCAGCAGATCGTCAACCAAAACGGCGTGTGGACGGCCAAGCCGGCAATCGCCGTCGGCGCAAACCCGAGTGCCCTCACCATCGGCCTGGACGGATCGATCTGGGTGGTGAACTTCGGCGTGGTGTACGTCGACGACAGTTATACAATTGGCTCGGTCCAGCAGATCGTAAACATCAACGGCGTATGGACGGCCCAGCCAGCAATCGGCGTCGGTAGCAATCCGCTTGGCATCACCACAGGATTGGACGGGTCGATCTGGGTCGCAAATACAGGCAGCGACAACGTCCAACAGATCGTGAACTCAGACGGCGTCTGGAAGGTCCAAACGGTGATTGGCGTCGGGAAAGACCCCACAGGCCTAACTACCGGCAAGGATGGGTCGATCTGGGTCGCCAACGGCGGCGACGGAACCGTCCAACAGATTGTAAGCAATAACAACACATGGACCGCCCAGTCGGCGATCAAGGTCGGCCGCGGCCCATACAGCCTCGCCACGAACCCCGACGGGTCGATCTGGGTCGTGAACCTCGCCGCAAACTCCATCCAGCAGATCGTCTACACGAACGGAGAGTGGATGGCGCAGACGGCGTTGGGTGTCGGCTTCGGCCCCTTTGATCTTGTAGTTGCGGATGACGGGTCGATCTGGGTAGCCAATCCGTTTCAACGCGCGGACGTGGAAATACTGGTAGCTTCTATTTGGGGGGTACATTTGATCAACATCCCGAATGTTGCTCCAGCAAACACGGTCCAGCGGGTCGTGGACGCGCCAAGCCTGCCGATCAATCTCTCGTCAGCCTTCGGCCCGGCTTCGGGCGAGATGACGCTCAGTTGGACCGCGCCATCGGCCAATGGCTCGCCGATCGTCGGCTACACGGTGACGGCTTCTCAGGGTACGACCAGCCAGACGATCACGACCTCCTCGACGTCGTACATCTTCAGCGGGCTGCGGACTGGCCAGGGCACGACCTACTTCACAGTGACGGCGTCGAACTTTGCCGGCACGAGCCCGGCGGCTGGGCTGCTGCTCGGGCCCGATGGCAACCCGATCCCGACTCCCAACAACACCGGCGTCGGCCTCGTCACCGACGGCACGCCGTTCACCGGCGGCGGCTTCGACGGCGACGGCAACGCCTATTCCTGGCAGGCCCTCGGCTCCTCGCCGACGCTCGCCTGGAACGGCGTGACCTTCGACCTCGGCAGTCCCAACCAGCCCAACTCCACGGTGGCCAACGGCCAGACGATCCCCGTGCCGCAGGGAGCCTACACCACACTGAACCTCGCCGGGGCGGCGGTGAACGGTTCCCAGCAGAACCAGCAGCTCACGCTCACCTTCACCGACAGCTCGACCGTGGTCTGGACGCAGTCGTTCAGCGACTGGGGCAGCCCGCAGAACTACGGGCACGAGGCGATCATCTCGACGCAGACGTACCGCGACACCGCCTCCGGTGGCACGCAGCAGTTCACCAACCGCGTTTACGGCTACAGCTACACGATCCCCGCCGGCAAGACGCTCGCCAGCATCACGCTGCCAAAGAACCAGAACGTCCGCCTCCTCGACATCCAGATGTCGACCGCGACGTCGGTGGACCTGTCGAGCAGCTACAACTCCTGGGGCATTGCCAACGGCAGCACCCAGGTGGCCAACAAGCAGGGCTTCGACGGCGGCGGCTATTACTACTACTCGGCGAATCTTGGCCCCCTCGTCGCCTGGAGCGGCGCGACCTTCAACTTCGGGGCAGTGCCGACCTCGAGCAAGGGCGGAAACAACTTCGTCCAGGCCAAGGGGCAGACGATCGGTCTGCCGCAGGGCAGCTACGGCTGGCTCTACCTCGCCGGCGCCGGGGCCAACGGTAGCCAGCAGAACCAGAAACTCACGCTCACCTTCACCGACGACTCGACGGCCACCTGGACGCAGTCGTTCAGCGACTGGTGCAGCCCGTCGGGCTTCAGCGGCGAATCGATCATCCAGCAGCAGCCCAACTGGGTGAACCAGGTCGGCAACGTCCACAGCCAGACCAACTACGTTTACGGCTACGCCTACGAGATCCCGGCGGGCAAGACGCTCAAGAGCATCACGCTGCCCAACAACACCAACAACCTCGGCATCCTCGGCATCGCGATGATGTGATGCCCGTCATAAAGAAAGTCCCTTTTCATGTCGAAGCACTCCGGCCTCGCTGCCAGTCTCTCTCGTCGCGCCCGCGAGTCGGCCCGGCGACGTCGTAACCGCGACCTGAAGGTCGAATCGCTGGAGCCGCGGCTGGCGCTGGCCACGGGGCTCTTGAGCACGCTTGTTCAGGTGCATGACCAGTCGGGCCAAAACCTGCTCGCTCCCGGGGCGACGGCGGACATCCACGAGGGTCAGGAAGTCGCCGCGAGCGTCAGTCTCAAGCGGAAGCCCAACAGCGATATCCTCGTCACCTTCAAGAGCGCCGCGGCCGCCCTCGAAGCGGGCGTGGCCCCCACAACCCTCCTGTTCACGAGGGACAACTGGAAGGTGCCGCAGACGGTGCCGCTCCGCTCCCTCCAGGACAACGTCCTCGACAACAACCAGCGAGTGTCCGTGCAGATGACCACGGCGGTTGCGAAGAGTCCGCAGTCGCAGGCCGCCACCAAGAAGATCTGGATCGAGTCGATTGACTCCCAAATCCTCGCTCCCGCGTCGCCGGTCACCGCCACCTACAGGGGCTCCGCCTTCGGCGGCGGCACGAAGGGCGCCGTGGTGGGCAACTACGACAGCGTGCTGAAGCGGGGTACGGCCGCCCTCACGCTGACGTTGCCGGGGGTCAAGAACTTCATCAACCGAAAGATCAGCTTCGATTATTCGCTCAATCTCGACAACACCGTGCGGGTTGACCAACTCAACGGGATTCCAGCCAGCAAGGTCCGCTTCGACCTGACCCACCGCGTGGTGGGCCTCGAGCAAGGACTCTTCGGCACGGTGACTGTGTTCGACCCGCGGCTCGGCCAGTCGGCCACCGCGACGATCTCGGCGAACGCGGGCGTGGGCATCGTCACCAACGGCACCACCTTCACGGGCGGCGGCTTCGACGGCCAAGGCAACGCCTACTCGTGGGAGGCGCTCGGCTCCTCCTCGACGCTTCCCTGGAACGGCGTGACGTTCGATCTCGCCAGTCCCAACCAGCCCAACTTCATCTGGGCCAACGGCCAGACGATCGCCGTGCCGCAGGGTCAGGAAAACGTGAACGTGCTGAACCTCGCCGGGGCGGCGGTGAACGGCTCCCAGCAGAACCAAAAGCTCACGCTCACCTTCACCGACGGTTCCACCGCGGTCTGGACGCAATCGTTCAGCGATTGGTCGAGCCCGCAGAACTACGACCAAGAATCAATCGTCCAGACGCAGACCTACGTCAACAGTGCTTCTGGCGTCACGAGTCAGCGGTACAACTATGTCTACGGCTATAGCTATGCGATTCCTTACGGGAAGGCGCTCGCGAGCGTCACCCTGCCCGACACCGCGAACGTGCGGATCCTCGACCTGCAGATGTCGAGTTCAACCGCGATCTTCCTGGAATACAACGCCTTCGGAATCGCTGCGCCTGGCAAGAACTTGCCAAACAGTAAGGGGTTCAACAATAAGGGCCAGTACTACAACTCGCAACTGCTTGGCAACGAGATCGCGTGGGCCGGCGCGACCTTCCCCATCGGGGCCGTGACAGGAACGAGCAACAACTTCGTCCTGGCGCAGGGCCAGGTCGTCTCCCTGCCGCTGGGCAGCTATGAATGGCTCTATCTCGCGGGTGCGGTGAATACGGGCCGTGCGGACTCACACAGCCAGCAGTTCACGCTTACATTCTCGGACGGCTCAACGGCGGTCTGGTCGCAGTCGATGAGTTGGTGGTACGCCCCATCGAACTCGAACGGCGGCGTCTTCAACGGGGAGACAATTATTCTGATGGGAGACACGGTGGTGAATCAGGTGGGCGGCACGCCAAAGGACACCAACTATGTCTACGGCTACGCGTACCAGATCCCGGCGGGCAAGACGCTCGTCTCAATCACGCTGCCCAACAACAACTACCTCGGCATCCTCGGCATGGCGATGGTGTGATGCCCGTCGGTTTTCGTCGTGCAAGTAGCCTCGCAATCGGTCAACGTTAGACAGGTTCGCAGTCGGAACCCAGCACGTTCCCGATCGCCTTGATCACATCGCGAAAGTGCGCGGAATTGAGGATGCCGCGCGGGCCACTATCGGCATAATCGGGGACGGGAGCGAATAAAGCTTGGCGATGCTGTGATCCCTCCTGGAGGCGACGTCCGCGTCATCCTCCGCATGGCCTCAGCCGCCGTCGCGACCCGCCCAGGCCGCGAAGACGATGGCGTCGATCGCGCTTCACTTGATCGCTTCACTTGGCCGCGTCGATGAACACCTCGACCTGCTGGCCCACGAACAGCGGCGGCCGGCCGGCCGGATCAAACCCATAGATCACCTGCAGCACGCGGGTATCAACTCGTTCGGTATTGTTGCCCGTGAGCGACTTCTTCGGCACCACAAAAGGCTCCACCCGCACGAACTCCAGCGGATATTTTTCCTGCAGGTTGCCCCGGGGGACCGCCGTCGCCGCCAGTCCCTCGCGAAACCGCGGGATGTCGTACTCATCGATGTCCACGCGGACGTGAAGCATATCGGTGTTGCCCAGGACGATGAGCGGCTGGTTCGGGGGCGTGCCCACGAACTCCCCGGGCCGGACGTTCACCTGCAAAACGCGGCCGGTGACGAGGGCCCGCACCACGAGCCGGTCGATCTCGATCTCGAGCTTGCCGACCTCGGCCTCCGCCCGCTCGAGAGAGGCCCGTGACACATCGCGGTCGTATTGCCACGACCCGGCCTCGAGCAGGTCGAGGTCGGCCTGTGCCTTGGCGAGCTTCGCTTGCGCGCCGGCAAACGCCTCCCGCCGCTCGATCAACTCCTGCTCCGACGAGGCCTTGCGGGCGAAGGTCTCCTCCGTCCGCTTGAGCGCATCGGCCTCGCGCACGACGGCCGTCTTGGCGTCGGTGACCGCGGCGGCGAGCACCGGAATCTTCTCCTGTCGCGGCTCGGCTTCGAGCCTCACCAATTCGCTCTTAGCCTGCGCCGCCGACGCCTGCCGCACGGCGAGTTCGCCGCGGAGATCACGGTCGTCGAGCCTGAAGAGCGGCTTGCCGGCCTGCACCTCATCCCCTACCGTCACCAGCACCTCAACCACGACGCCGGGGGTGTCGGAGCCCACTGAGATGTTCTCCGTCTGCGCCTCGACGATGCCGGAGGCGGCGAGGGCATCGGCATACGGATTCTGTGCCGGGGCGATCGGCGGCGCAGGATTTCGGGTGACGGGCCGCGTGGACCAGACGAACCAGGCCGCAAACCCGAGCAACCCCAGCGATAGCAGCGGTAGGAACCACTGGGTGACGATGTCGCCCACCGTACGGGGACGATCGAGGCGCCGGGGCTGTTCAACGGTGACAGACATGCCGACAACTCTACCGAAAAAGCCGCGAAACCGTAACGCCGTGAGGCGTACGTCCTGCCCAGAAAGCGTAACGCCGTAAGGCGTACGGCCCGCCCCTCCGTCGGACTCGGCCCCCATCGCTCACGCGATTGGGCTTCCTGATCCCGATCCCAGGAAGCGTAACGCCGTAAGGCGTACGGCCTGCCCAGGAAGCGTAACGCCGTGAGGCGTACGGCCGCCCCTCCGTCGGACTCGGCCCCCATCGCTCACGCGATTGGGCTTCCTGATCCCACGGTTACCGAGTCAATCCGGCCGTCTTCCATCGAGGCGATCCGGTCGGCAAACGAATAGATCCGCGCGTCGTGCGTGACCACGACCACCGCCCGTCCCGGCTGCACGGCCACCCGCTGGATCAACTCCATGGTGAGCCGTCCGTTCTCGGCATCGAGGGCGCTGGTCGGCTCATCGCAGACGAGCAGCCGCGGCTGATGCACGAGCGCCCGGGCGATCGCCACCCGCTGCTGCTGGCCGCCGGAGAGTTCGCTCGGCAGGTGGGCGAGACGGTCTCCCATGCCAAGCTCCGCCAGCACCTCGGCCGCCGCCTCCACGGCCCGCCGCCGCTTCCAGCCGGCGATCAGCAGCGGCACGGCCGCGTTCTCGGCGGCCGTCAGCGCTGGCAGCAGGTTGTACGCCTGAAATACGAAGCCGACGTTCTCGCGACGGAACCGCACCTTGCGGCCGTTGGGCATCGCCACCAGATCCTCGCCGAGCACGACCACCTTGCCCGCCGTGGGCTCGAGCGTGCCGGCGATGATCGACACCAACGTCGTCTTCCCGCAGCCGCTCGGGCCGACGAGCATCAGCAACTCCCCGGAGGGAACGTCGAGGTCCACGCCCCGCAGCGCCCAGGTCGCCGCGCTGCCGCGACCAAACTCCTTCGTCACGCCCCTGACATACACCGCGGGGTCGGCGGCGGGTGATTCGGCTGTTGGCTGGCGTGATGCCATGGTGGCTTCTCGAAGGGCGGTCTCAGCCCCGGAACACGATCGCGGGGTCCACGACGAGCACCTTCCGAATCGACAGCAGGCTGGCCACGATCACGATCAGAAACACCGCCACCGCAGTGATGGCCAGCACCTGCCACGGCATGAAGAAGGCGAGCCGCGAGGCCCCCTTCACCACCCAACCAAAGACGGCCGCCAGCCCCACACCGAGGCCGTAGCCCACCACGCCCACCTGCAGCGCCTGGGAAAGCACCATCACCAGGATCGTCCAATTGCTCGCGCCCATCGCCTTGAGCGCGCCGTACTGGCGGATGTTTTCCACCGTGAAGAGGTAGAAGGTCTGGCCGGCGATCGCCGTGCCCACGAGAAACCCGAGCAGCACCGTGATCCCGAAGTTCACCGGGATGCCCGTCTTCTGGAGGTAATGAAAGATCGTCTTCCAGAGAAACTGCTGCCGCGTGAGAGCCTGCAGGCCTGTCTGCTCGTCGATCCGCCGGCAGACGTCCGTGGGATCGTTCCCCGCCGCGGCCTGAGCGAGCACGAACGAGAGCACCTTCCGCTCGGGCGGCGCGAACAGCACGGCCTGGCTGTAGCGGGTGTAGACGATTGGGAAGCTCGTGAACGTGCGGCTCGCCTTGGTGATGCCCACCAACACGGCACGGCGGTCGTTCATCTCGAAGGTCCGCCCCAGCCGGTAGGGCTCGTCCGGCCAAATTCGCCGGTAGCCGGCGTCGTCGATGATCACCGCGTCGGGCGACCGCAGGGCGGCGATCGATCCCATGAACAGCCGTTCGGGCGCGCCCACGAGCGTGGCGTCGTCGAGTCCAAGGAGGATCACCTGCTCGTAGGTGCCTTCCCGCAGGCGGGCCCGCGCCGTCCCCTTGTAGAACCGCACCGCCCACTCGATACCGGGCACGCTCTTCACGCGAAACAGGTCGTTATCGGAGAGCGGCTTGACGTCGTCCACGAACTGGACGTTCCGATCCATCACCCAGATGCCCGGCCCCTCGACGTCGCGAATCTGGCTGACGGTGAGCGCCATCAGGCCGCAAAAGATCGACGCCTGCTGCGCGATCAGCACGGCGGCGAAGACCACGCCAAACACGATCCCCAGGTACTTGACCCGGTTGCCGACCAGCATCTTCCAGGCGATCCACAGCATGCCGGCATCATACCCGACTTCTGCTCGCTGCCCGCTGCCCGCATCGCCCCCATCGCTCACGCGATTGGGCTTCCTGAAGCAGCCAGAAAGCGTAACGCCGTCAGGCGTACGGCCGCATCCGCGACGATCGCCACCTCGCACCGCCCCCATCGCTCACGCGATTGGGCTTCCTGAAGCCGCCAGGAAGCGTAACGCCGTCAGGCGTACGGCCCCAGGAAGCGTAACGCCGTAAGGCGTACGGCCCCAGGAAGCGTAACGCCGTAAGGCGTACGGCATGCACCTGCCGGCGCCCGCCCAGGTCGCGCCCGGCGCCTTCGGGGCCACACTATACACCACGATTCGCAGCCGGGCGGTGCTGCAGTCCCTCCCCACGTGGGGAACGCGAGCGCTCGCGAGGTCGGCTCATGGTGAATCTGGCGCCGAAACCCGGCATCTCGCGAACCATCAAGGCCGGCGGGCCCCGAGAACCGATGACCAAAAATAAGCCGGCTCTCTTAGATGAAGGCATCAGCACCATGCGTACCCTCGTGATCGCGACCGTCGCCACGGTCGCACTCGTGCCCGTTTCGCCGGTCAGTGCTTCGAGCACCGGCTTCGATCCCCGAGTCATCACCTTCGGCGAGAACCGCCAGCAGATTCAGAACACGCCGGTCCTCGAGCGGCCCAATCGGCCCCTGCATGTGTACGGCAACACGGTCCGCCGCCGCCACTACCGCGGCTCATCGAAGTCCGCGAACTGACTCGGGCCTGTGTGGGCCCTACGGCTGGTCGGCTGGAACGCAAGTTCCTGCGTGGGGGGGCGCCGGCGGCCTCACGGCCGGTCGGCTGGAACGCAAGCTCCTGCATGGGGGGGCGCCCGCGGCCTTACGGCCGGTCGGCTGGAACGCAAGCTCCTGCATGGGGGACGCCCGCGGCCTTACGGCCGGTCGGTTTGAACACAAACCCCTACGCGCGGGGGCGCCCGCGGCCTTACGGCCGGTCGGCTTATACAACTGCCGTACAAGCCCAACGCCGTGAGGCGTGGGGCGAGGCCAGGATAGAGCCCCGATCCTTCCCAACGCCGTGAGGCGTGGGGCGCGGCCAGGACAGACACGTCATTGCTCCTGCGATTGAGCATCCACTGCTCATTGCGGTAAACTCCCCCCTCGGCGGCGGCCACTTGGGCAGCCGCCGTCCGAGGGGAGGACGATCATGTCTCGCATGCTCTCGCCATGGCTGGCCGTCGTGGCCCTGCTCATGCCTGCCTCGGTTCGCGGCGACGAAGACGCTGCCAACGCGCTCGCGACTACGAGGCCCACAGCCCTCTCCCTCGAATCGGCTGACGCCACCACCGACGAGCTCGAACCGGAAGAGGCCGAGGAGCAGCGTCGGCTGGTCGAAGAACTTCGTAAGCAGCAGGAAGCCGAGCGGAGGAACGAGGCTGCCGCACGGGGCGACACCCGAGGCTTCCAGAGCACGGCGCCGTATCGCGAGGTGCGGGCCATCGAGCCACCAGATGGGGCGGGGCAGATCCTCGCCTTCCACCCGCTCACCGACGGCGGCCTCGTGATCGCGACCGGCGCAACTAAGCGGTACGGCCAGCGAACGCTCGCCGAAGGCTTCTTCTCTCTCCTGAGATCGACAGACACCAAGCCGAAGCCGAAGCCCACGAATCAGCTCATCTGGGTCGATGCGTCGGGAGCACAGCGGCAGGCCGCGCCGCTGCCGTTTGCCTGCAAGGGCGTGACCGTCGCGCCAGACGGTGCAGTGATCGCCGTCGGCGACGATCGTGTCGTGGTGTTCTCCCCCGAGGGCGAGAACCTCGCCGAGGCGACCGCTCCCCACCTCCAGCCGACGGAGGAGGAGCGGGCTGCGTTCGAGGCGGAGAGTAAAGAGCAGTACCGCGAGATGCTTGAAATCCGGCAGCAGCAGCTGAAACAGTACACGACCGTGAAAGATGCGATCGAGGCGATCCCCGAAGAGGAGCGAACGACGCGGCAGCAGCGGGAGCTCACCACCGCCGTGATGGTAGTGAAATCGATGGAGGAGTCGATCAAACGCCACGAGGCCGCGCCTGAGCAATGGATCGCCGGCCAACTGGCGGCCGCGCGGTCGATCCACCGGGTGGCCGCCTCCCGTGACCTGCTCTTTCTCGTCGCCCGCGAGCCCAGCGGATATGGCGTCTGGCGCTGCGGCCGCGACTTTACCGCGCCCGAAAAGATCGTCGGCGGCCTCAGTGGCTGCTGCGGCCAGATGGACGTGCAGGTCGTGGGCGACGAACTCGTCATCGCAGAGAACAGCCGGCATCGGGTGGCCATCTACGCCTTCGATGGCGAACCGCTCCGAACCTTTGGCCAGGCCTCCCGGACCGATGTCCGTAAGGGCTTCGGCGGCTGCTGCAACCCGATGAACGCCTGCCCCGGCCCCGACGGCACGCTGCTGCTTTCCGAGTCGAGCGGCCTGGTGAAGCAGTTCGCCCCTGACGGCACGCTCGTGGAGATTCTGGCCGCGGCCGACGTGCCGTCGGGCTGCAAGAACTCGTCGATCGGCCTCTCGACTGACGGCCTCACGCTCTACTATCTCGACATCGAGAAGGGCCGCGTGCTCGTGCTGGAGAAGAAGTCGTGACGCTTGGTGGCGGCCGACCACTCCGTGTCGTGGTCCTGGTTGCGGCATCGGTCGCGGCCGTGATCACCGCCGCCGCCGAGCCGCTCCGGCTCGCGGTGATGGACCCGCTGGCCAAGCAGCTCTCCTGCCCGTGCGTGCAGGGCTACGCCCAGCGCGACTACGCGGAGCTCGCCGCGTTCCTCGGCGAATCGCTCGGTCGCGAGGTGACGCTGCGGTTCGGCGAGTCGCTCGACGCCTTCACCGACGACGGCTTTGACATCGCGATCGGCAAGCGGTCGGTTATCGAGTCCGACGCAGCCAGGCTCGGGCTCGACGTTGTGCCACTCGCCGCGCTTGCCGGAAAGGATGGCCTACCGACCCAGCGCGGCCTCGTGGTGGTCCGCGGCGACGACCCGGCGACCACGCTCGCCGACGTAAAGCAGCACCGAATCGTACTCGGGCCGGCCGACTGCGATGAGAAGCACGCGGCGGCCCGCGAGCTCTTTGCATCGCACGGGATCGACCTGCCGCCCGACTGCCCCACCGCTGCGTCGTGCACGACCGGCGCCGCGGCCGTGATCGAGGCGGCCGCCAAGGGAGCCGCGCCCACGGCGACCGTGATCTCGAGTTATGCGCAGCCGCTCCTGGAAGGCTGCGGCAGTGTGATGAAGGGCGACCTCCGCGTCATCGACAAGACCGCCGAGGTGCCGTTCATCACCGTCTTCGTGTCGGGGGCAGTAGATCCCGGCGATCGGATCCCGATCCTCGCGGCCCTGTTGGAGACGGCGACGCTGCCTCTCTTGCAGTTGGCGATCGAGTCGCAAGGAGGCTTTCAGCGGCTTCCTGAGGCGGCCGAAGTGAAGCCCGGCGCCGCCGATCCGTCCGCCGCCGACTGGCCTGGGTTTCGCGGCCGGAATCGCGATGCCCACGTCGCCTGGCTGCCCGACACGCTTCCCGAAAAGGCCACCATCCTCTGGAAACGACCGATGTTCAACGAAGGGCACGGGGGTGTCGCGGTGGCCGACGGAGTGGTGCTCGTGGGCGACCGCGACCCGGACGACCGCAACGACGTGTTTCACGCCCTCGATGCCGACACGGGCGAGCGGCGTTGGACTCTCCAATACCCAGCCGAGGGCCAGCTCGACTACGGCAACTCGCCCCGTGCCACCCCGCTCTTTCACGATGGCAGGGCCTACCTGCTCGGCGCCTTTGGCCACCTCCACTGCGTGAGCCTCGCCGACGGCCGCGTGGTCTGGGAGCGGCACCTGCGGGACGATTTCCACGCCACCTCGGAACTCATCTGGGGCGTCTGCTCGTCGCCGCTGATCGTCGATGGAAAACTGATCGTGAATCCGGGTGGGCCCGAGGCGTCGGTCGTGGCCCTCGATCCGGCATCGGGCGACGTGATCTGGCAGACAGCGGGCGGGGCGGCCGCATTTTCGTCGTTCGTCGAGTGCACGCTCGGCGGCCGGCGGCAACTCGTTGGCCTCGATGCAACGAGCGTGGGTGGCTGGGACGTCGCCACTGGCGCGCGGCTCTGGACGCTCTTGCCCAAGGTGCCGGGCGACTTCAACGTGCCCACGCCCCTGGTGCTGAATGACGCCGTGGCCGTCTCCACGGAGAACAACGGCACGCGACTGATCGACGGCTCGGGCAGTCCCGGCCCCGTCTACGCATTGCTCGCGCCAGACATGCACACGCCCGTCGTCTCCGGCGACCGCATCGTGGGGATCGTCAAGGGAAAGGTGCACTGCGTCTCGGCAAAAAACCTCGCGCCTCTTTGGGCGAAGTTCGACCGTTCCCTGACGGGCCACGTGTCACTCATCGCCTCGCCCGACCGCGTGCTGGCATTCACCGAGAAGGGCGAGTTAGTGCTGCTCGATTCCCTCGCCGACGAACTCAAGGTCCTCGCGCGGCTGCAGCTCTTGCCGCCGGGGCAATCGACCTACGCACACCCGGCAGTGATTGGCGACCGCATCATCGTCCGCGGCCCGCGGCGGATCGAGTGCGTGTCGCTGAACTGACCACCGACACCCCCGCAGGAAGCGTAACGCCGTAAGGCGTACGGCCCGCCCCCGTAGCACAGGTTGCAACCCAGTACTGTCCGGTTAGAAGTCGAATAGCCGCAACTGTTTACGATCACACTCCTCCGAAAAAGCGCGGCTGATTTGCGAATACAGCTTGTCTACTGGTGTTTTTTCAAACGCGTTGACGCTCAGAACTTGGAGAACGTCTGCCATTGACAGTTCGCAGCCGAGGCGTCGGCGAAGGATCGCCACCAGCACGTAAACGGAGACCGCAATCCAGATCTGGGTGCGTACCGCGTTGTCGGAGTTTCCGTAGAACGCGTTGATCCGTAGATGCTGCTTGATCCACTTAAAGAACAGCTCAACCTGCCACCGCTTTCGGTACAGCATGGCAATGGTGATGGGAGAAAGTTCGAAGTTGTTCGTGATGAACACCAGCTTCCTTTTTCGCTCCACGTCGTAGAACGACACGCGACGAAGGG
>Ga0315903_10007460_pt1 | contig 13685 bp, 17 predicted proteins | sample LakEriMetagenome_7_FD_203524 | JGI IMG/M metagenome (GOLD analysis project Ga0315903, IMG submission 203524) | Freshwater fungal communities from buoy surface, Lake Erie, Ohio, United States - Buoy 2 MA119 | ecosystem: Environmental > Aquatic > Freshwater > Lake | place: USA: Lake Erie, Ohio...
GAAGTAATGATTAAAGATTTAATCCCAGAGAACTCGGGGTCATCGAATAAGTGGCCGTGAAAAGTATGTACAAACTTAATTTGCTTGCCAGCGGCTTTGTTTATTTCTTTAGTCTTGATGCGACCGATGTAACCAGCTTTAAAAGTGTGAGTGTGCAAAATATCTGGCTTTACTTCCTTGATTACTTCTAGCAGTTGCTTAAATGCGAAGTGGTCTTTGATGGGATTGATTTTGCGACCAAGGGATGGAATACGAATTATTTTCAGTTTTTTAGCGGATGGATCTTCTGTTTCAGATCCTTGAACAAAACCAGTGGCAACAAAGGTTTCTATTTTGTGTTTGGGCAACTCTTCAGCTAAACGTGTGATGTAACGAGCGGTACCACCGACGTTAAGGCGTGCAATTACATGCAGAACGCGCATGATTTATTGCTTTTCGTAGGCAGAGACAACCTGCTCTGTTGGGCCTGACATCTTTACAACACCGTTTTCGAGCCAGATAGCTTTCTGCGCCAGTCTGCGAACAGCGCTCATGTCATGTGAAACCAGTACAACTGCTGCTCCTGTGTTAATCAGCTCCATCATCCGTGCACCTGATTTTGCTTGGAAATCAGCATCGCCAACGCTTAGAACTTCGTCGATTAATAGAACGTCTGCTACTTCATCTGTGGCTGTTGCAAAAGCCAGGCGTGCAACCATGCCTGAAGAAAATGTGCGGAGCGGGAAATCCATATGGTCGGTAACGCCAGCCCATTCACCAATTTCTGGTGTGCGTAATTTTGTGCGGTTCATGTCGCGACCCATAAGAGTTGAATAGAAAAGTACGTTCTCTGCGCCAGTCATTTCTGGGTGAAAGCCTGCACCGAGCTCGATCATCGGAGCGATTGATCCTGTGACTTTTGCTTTACCTGAAGTTGGAGGCAGTACTTGGGCAAGAATCTTGAGGAGTGTTGATTTACCCGCACCGTTTTTGCCGATGATTGCAATTACTTCTCCGGAATCAACGGTGAAAGAAACATCTTTGAGCGCAACATAGTTCTGTACGCGCACTTTGCGATGTAGTAAGTCTCTGAATAGTTCTTTGAGAGATCCAGTCTTGTTCTTTAGAACTCGATATGTGAGTCCAACGTTTGTAATTTCAATAGTGGCCATTAGAGCATCGCTACCGTTCGTGGCCAGAACTTCTTGAACATGTATGTACCAAAGAGAATCGCAAAGATTCCTGTAGCGCCCATGTACAACCAGTCATTTAGTGTGGCCGTTGCGTTATTAGAGAATGCCCAGCGGAAACAATCAAGATAACTTGTGAGTGGATTGAGACTAACGATGCTCTGCATACGTTCAGAAAGAACAGAGATTGGATAAAAAATGGGTGTGAGGTAGGTAAGAATCAAAAGAGTCACGGTAACTATGTTCTTTGTATCGTCGAAGCGAATAAAGAGAAGTGAGAGAGATAAACCAAGGCCTGCAACCAGCAAAGCTAGAAAGAACCCGACGATGATGACAAGTGGGAATGTAAGAGCGAGTGACTGACCAGAGATGTAAACAACCAGTGCAAGAGGAATAAGCCCAATAAAGAAGTTAACGAGACCGGCAAGGGCCACAGAAATTGGAAAGATTTGTGGGGGCACATAGATCTTTGTAAGCACATTTGAGTTTGAGGCAATGGATTCAGCAGAGATCATGATGCCTTGATTAAAGAATGCATTTAGGACGATTCCGGCCATTAAATAAGGCGCGTATTGCTGGCCATCAGGCAGACGGCCTGCGAAAACAAAAGAAAAGACAACCCATAAGACGAAGCTTGTGAGCATTGGGTTTAGAAGCGTCCAGCCAATACCGATCACGCTGCGCTTGTATCGCAGAGTTAACTCGCGACCAACGAGCAGTCGGATCAATTGCAGGTGCTTCATAAGGGTTTAAGTGTATTGGCTCGGGTGGCATAAATAATCAAAGCATTTGTGCGTATTTTCGCCTTGACGGAGCAACGCGGCTGTTAGAAACTTTATGAATGAAAGCGCGCATTAAATCCACTGTCGTAATTGGCCTGGTTGCTTCATTGCTCGGCGGGTACAGCGTTGGTGTTGCACATGCTTCAGATACACCACCACCTGTAGTTGTTACTCCGCCAATTTGGACTCCAGGAATGACTGATAGTTCAGGACAGTTGGTTCCGCCGCCGTTGTTTAATCAAGATGGAACGCCATTTCAAAATCGTGAACAATTTGCAGCTGATATTCCGCAAAGAACAACTAATTGGTTTCCAGGAATGCGCGATTCAAGTGGAACAGAGATTCCTGCACCGCTCTATAACTTAGATGGAACTCCTTTTGTTATAGGTGTTTCACCGCCTCCTCAAATTCCGATTTACAACGGTTCAGATGTTGCTGCAGGAAGTCAAACACTTGAATCAGTTCTTTCACAAACTATTGAGTGGTATCCGGGAATGCGCGATCGAAGTGGAAATGAAATTCCTGCGCCATTGTTTAATCCAGATGGCAGCGCATATGTTGAGGGCGAATCACCACGGCCAAAGATTCCTGTGTATGCAGATGTGCCTGCGCCAAGAGCGCCCTCAATTCCGGCAGAGGTAACGGATAAGGCGTTAATTAGAAAAGTTAACTCAGAGATTAAATCTACGGATGTTTCTCTTCGTAAATCTAGTGACGCATATGTCTTAGCATTTGATGAGAATATTTCAGCCCTGGATTCGTCTTTGTATATATCTGCTGTGAATAAGAGAACAAAGAAAACATCGAGAATCGCAATTTCGATTGATTCGCTAGGTCAACCTGTTGCAATTACTAAGTTGGATTTGAAGAAATTCAACGTCTTTATCAAACGTGGAAAGAGTACCTTAAATAAAGTGAAGATTGGCGAGCCAACTCTCTAAGTTCTGCCATTCGCCTTGAATGCACATCACTTTGCACCTTATGTCTCAGGGAACTCTTTGATTAATGCGAGATACTTAAGCCATGAGCAACGCGTCCACGATTAGGTATTCATCGGTCGCGGGCGTTGATTGGGCGGCGTTAATTGTTGGGTTGGGGTTGGGACTCACCGTTGCTATGCAGGTAACGACGATGACGTATTCAGATGTTTCATCGCCGTATGCACTGATTACTTCGTTCTCGCGGTTGTGTGCGTTGGTTGGTACTTACTTTGCAATCGTTGGGATTTTTCTTGTTGCGCGTATTCCTTTTGTAGAGCGCGGTGTGGGTCACGACAGATTGGTGACGTGGCATCGCAAATTGGCGCCGTATTCGTTATTTCTTATTGGCTTTCATGTTTTCTTTGTGATCTTTGGTTTTGCAGGACAAGATCAAATCCCTTTGTACAAAGAGCTGTGGAACATGCTTACGAAGTTTTATTGGATGTGGGCAGCACTCGGTGGATTTGTGTTGATGATTTTGGCGGGTGTGACGTCATATAAAAAGGCAAGAGCAAAGATGTCTTATGAGACATGGTGGATTATTCATATCTACACATATGCAGCCGTTGCACTTTCCTTTATGCACCAAGTACTCAACGGTTCTATGTTTGTGGGACATCCATTTAATCGTTGGTTCTGGACTGCGTTGTATGTGGTGATGGGTGCATCTGTTTTGTATTGGCGCATTGGTTTGCCGTTGGCGCGCTCGATGCGTCACAACATCAAAGTTGATCGAGTTGTGATTGAAGGACCTGGTGTTGTTTCGGTGATTATGCGCGGGCGTAAGTTGCACAAGCTTGCTGCGCAAGGTGGACAGTTCTTTTCTTGGCGCTTTTTAGAAAAGGGACATTTTTTAGTTGCACATCCTTATTCTCTGTCGGCTGCGCCGACTGAGCATTATGTTCGCATCACTGTTAAAGATTTAGGCGATCACTCCAGATCTCTTGCACTCTTGCGTCCGGGCACACGAGTCTTTGTGGAAGGTCCATATGGTGCTTTCACAGCAGGACGTTCGTCTAGTCCACACGTTGTTCTAGTTGGCGGTGGTGTGGGTATTACACCTATTCGAGCAATCATCGAAGAGTTTAAAAATGGTGTGCAGATGGATGTGATTTTTAGAGCGTCTAAAAAAGAAGATTTAGTTTTGCGTGAAGAGTTAGATTATTTAGCGGCTAATTCTGATGGCACGATTCGTGTGCATTACTTGGTAGGGCCGCGTAAGAATCATCCAATGGATGCGCGTTCATTGACGAAGTTAGTGCCTAGCTTTGCTGATGCAGATGTATATATCTGTGGGCCAACGCCGCTGGTGGAATCAGTGCGCAAAGCAGCGCAAGATGTTGGTGTTCCAAAGGATAAATTCCATGATGAAGCATTCGCGTATCACAAGGAGAACAGATGAAGAGAGCGCTCTTAATCGCTGGTGGCACCTTGGGTGGTTTAGGTGCGGTGTTGGCGATTACGCCACCGAATCTTTCAAAGACAACCTTGATTGCAATTGATACTGCCGTGCCGGGTGCAACGCCAACAATGGCACCGGCACAGCCTGTTGGTGTGAGTGGTTCATTTACTGGTTCAGTTGCAAATACTCGTTATGGGCCCGTGCAAGTAAAGATTGTTGTGAAGAACGGAAAGATTGTTGATGCACAAGCGGTGCAGGCACCATCTGGCAGTAATGATCGTTATACACAAAAGGCTGTGCCGCGCCTGCGTGAACAGACAATTGCCGCGCAATCTGCGAATGTTCAAGGAGTCTCTGGTGCATCCTTTACCTCATATGGTTGGTATGAATCACTTGCATCAGCGATTGCACAAGCTGGTCTATAAGTTTTCCTATGCGCCAGCGCCACACAATCGATGCTTGGGGCACAAAGCTTTATTTTGATTGCGAAGGTGAATCTTTTGATTCTGTTTCAGCATTCGCTGAGATAACTTCTTTTGTGGGTTTGGTTGATAATTTGTTTTCTACGTATAAGTCTGGATCTGTTGTTTCTCAATTGCGTGGTGGGCGAATGCAAATGGATGATGCGCCAGCTGATGTGATTGAAGTTGCAAACTTGTGTGCAGTTGCTCGTGATTTAACTGATGGTGCATTTGATCCGTGGGCGATGCCGGGTGGCTTTGATCCCAGTGGTTATGTAAAAGGGTGGGCGGCAGATAAGTGCGCAGATATAGCGCAAGAACATGGTGCGCAGCATGTGCAGATTAACTTTGCCGGTGATTTAGCACTGCGTGGTGGTTTCAATGATGGTGGGGTTATAAAGCCTTGGTCTATAGGTATTTCTAATCCTGATAACACCAAAGAGGTTGTGCACGTTGTTGAACTCTTTGATGGCGCGATTGCAACGAGCGGTGATTACGAACGTGGGGCTCATATTCATGATCCGTTTACAGGCTTAATTGCAATTGGTGCTCGCTCTGCCAGTGTTATGGGCCCAGATGCGGGGCTGTGTGACGCACTGGCGACAGCGCTGATGGTTGCGGGCAAAGATGGTGCAAAGTGGTTTGGGTTGCCTGAGTTGGCTTCGTATTCGGCGTGGGTTGTGAATCGAAATGAAAATACAGCGTGGAGCGTTAACGACTAGCTGTGTTGAGTAGTTCTACTTCTTCCGGGCTTAACTTAATTATTTGAATTATTTCTAATAATTGCTCGACTGTGCGAGCACTTGCAATTGGTGCACTGACAGATGGATTTGATCTAAGCCACGCTAGTGCGACAGCTGAGATTGAAGCACCGTGGTTTTTCGCGATGTCGTCTAGTGCGTCAATTGTTGCCCAACCAGTTGGTGTCATGTATTCCTTGGCGGCTTCGGCGCGAACTGATTCGACTGTGACGCCGGGGCGATACTTGCCTGTGAGAAAACCTTTTGCGAGACCATAGAAAGGAAGTGCGGATAAACCGTTCTTTGTGACAACTGCTTGTTGTTCTGATTCAAATGGATTGCGGGTCATTAAGTTGTAGTGATCTTGTAGAGCGATGTATGAAGCAAGGTTGTTAGCTTGTGCCGTGTCCAGTGCGTGTTGAAGGCGAGCACCTGAGTGTTGAGATGCTGCGATGTAGCGGATTTTGCCGGCGGCGATTAATTCTGTGTATTTAGCGAGTGTGTCTTCGGTGGGGACTTTTAAATCATCTTCGTGCGAGTAATAAATATCTAGATAATCTGTTTGCAGGCGACGTAATGAGTCATCGAGTGCTGCTGTGATGTTTGCAGGGGACAGACCGCGGCGTGTAGAAAGTTTCGCAACCTTTGTGGCAAGAACAATTTTGTTTCGGTTATTGCGAGCTTTCATCCACTTGCCGATGATGGTTTCTGATTCGCCGCCGGTGTTGCCTTCTTTCCATTCTGAGTACACATCGGCTGTGTCGATGAAGTTTCCACCGGCTGCGACATAGGCATCTAGCACAGCGAATGATTGGGCTTCATCCGAGCTCCAACCAAAGGTATTTGCGCCAAGGCAGAGCGGATGAACTAAAAGATCTGTCTTTGGCAGTGTGAACATGGATACAACCTAAGGCAAGATGCTCTCATGGTCGAGACCACGGGTGGCTTCACAAGCGCGCAATTAGCCCTTGAAGCGCAGACACTGGTGTTGCCTTCCTTGTCGCATGCCGAAGCTTTAATTATTGGTGAAATCGCTGCAGGGATTGGGCGAGATCGCGCGCTGCCAATTGCAATAGAAGTTCGAATGGGCGAATGGATTGTTTTTCATGTGTCCTTGCCGGGATCAAAACCAGAAAATGATTGGTGGATTGCGCGCAAAGCACGAGTTGTCATGGAAAAGAAAACATCGACGATGTTTGAAAGAGTTGCTGCAGAAGAAGCTGGTGTTAATTGGTATGAGCACAATCAAATGTCGGAAGAATTGCACGCTGTGCATGGTGGTGGAATTCCTTTAAATGTGACTGGTGTTGGAATGGCTGGGATTTTATTAATCAGCGGTTTGCCACAAGTGGAAGATCATTTGCTCGGTGTTGAAGTAATTGCCGAATACTTGGCGCGCAAAGGCGAACTGCAGTGAGTGTGTGGGTGTGTGGCGAAGTTTTGATTGACGAGCTTCCAAGTGGCGCAGTGGTTGGTGGTGGGCCCGCAAACACAGCAAAGGCGTTGGCGCGTTTAGGTCATGAAGTTGCATTTATTGATGGAATCTCAACCGATGCTTATGGCGTTAAGGCGCAAGCAGAGTTAGCTGCAGATGGCGTGGATTTATCTTTGGCGCTGACAAGTGATTTACCTACAGCTGTTGCAGAAGTGACGCTTGCTGCCGATGGTGGAGCAACATATGTTTTTAAGTTAGACAAGACTGCGACTTTTGACTTTAACTCTTCGTGGTTGCCAGATCCTTCTAGATATAAGCCGCAGGTGTTGTACATCGGAACACTTGCAACACTTGTTCAGCCAGGTGCTGATGTTTTATTTGATTGGGCGCTTGAGTGTGCAGACTTTGCGCCAGTGGTCTTTGATCCAAATATTCGCCCACAAGTAATGAGTGATCGAGAAACGTATGTTGCACTGGTTGAAAAGTGGGTTGGTATTTCTTCCGTTGTAAAACTTAGTGATGAAGATTTTGAGTGGTTGTATCCAGGACAGAGCCCAGAAAAGATTGCAGAGCAATGGTTACAAGGTGGTGTAGCACTTGTTGTCATGACGCATGGCATTGACGGTTTAGTTGGTTATACAAGCGATGGTGTTGTTGAAGTTGCTGGCGAAAAAGTAAGCGTGGTGGACACTGTGGGAGCAGGAGATACCGTGGGTGCAATTATTGTGCAGGGATTAATCACCGATGGATTGCTTAACATGCGTGGTTCTGTGCTTAAAGGAGTTTTGCGCCGCGCAGCTGTGGCTGCAGCGATTACGTGTTCGCGCGTGGGGGCACAACCACCGTATGCTCACGAAATCCGAGAGAGACTGGGCAACTAAGTGCAATTCATTGATGATGCAGAGTTCCAGATAAACATTGATCTAGATCAAGGTGCACGAATCTCATCTTTGATTTGGCGCGATATGCAATTCGCAGTTCAATTCCGTGGATCACCAATGACATACGGTTGGTATGCAATGGCGCCGTGGGCTGGGCGTGTACGAGATGGAATTATTAAATCTGCCGATGGACAAGAGTTTCAATTGCCAACAACTGCATTTCCACCACATGCGATTCATGGATTTGGTTATGAATCTTCGTGGCAAGAAATTGGACCAGGTCGTTCTATGTTGCATCTGCCAAAACCATATGGCGGTGCCACTGTGGAACAAACAATCGAAGTACTAGATGATGCAATTCGTTGGTCACTTGAATACGACCCGGGTGATTGCGAATTACCTGCATGGATGGGATTGCATCCGTGGTTTGTGCGCGACTTAGATCGTGGAGGCAGCGCTGAAATTGAATTTAGTGCAGCAAAGATGTTGCAACGTGATTCAGATGGTTTGCCTAATGGACAAATAGTTTCTCCGACTGCGCAACCGTGGGATGACGCATTTACAGAAGTGCGTGGAACACCGAGTGTTGTTTGGGAAGACGTTGCGAGAATTAGTATCGAATCAGATGCACCGTGGTGGGTTGTGTACACAGAAGATTCAGATGGTGTGTGTATTGAGCCACAGACTGCGCCCCCTGATGCGCAGAACTTAGGCATTACCGGTGAGCACTACATAGAAGCATTATTTGTTTTCGAAGAGGAATAAGTAGGATATTCAAATGATTGATCGCGGACACCTTGCAAAGCTCATGAAAATCGAAGAGAAGCGTTATTTAGCGCGGACAAAGAAGAGCGCAAAGTTATTTGCAGAAGCAAAGAAATCTATGCCTGGTGGTGTTCCAATGTCGTGGATGACAAAGTGGCCGGGTGCGTATCCGCTCTTTGTTAAGAGCGCTAAAGGTGCGCACTTTAAAGATGTTGATGGCAATTCATATATTGATTTTTGTTTAGGTGATACAGGTTCAATGACAGGGCACTCACCTGCTGCAACAGTTGAAGCGATTAAGAAACAACTCAGCTCTGGTCTGACTGCGATGTTGCCAACAGAGGATGCGTTGGCTGTAAGTCAAGATTTGAGTGCGCGCTTTGGTCTGCCGATGTGGCAATTTACCGTGTCTGCAACTGATGCCAACCGTCACTCAATTAGATATTGCCGACTTGTGACAGGTAAACAAAAGATTATTGTGATCGACAAGTGCTATCACGGTTCAGTTGATGAAACGTTTGCAACTCTGGATTCTCGTGGCAAGACTGTTAAGCGCGAAGGCAACATCGGTGCGCCAGTTGATTTAAGTGAGACTACTCGTGTTGTTGAATTTAATAACTTGGCTGCAATGGAGAAAGCTCTAAAGAAGGGCGACGTTGCAGCGATTTTGATGGAACCTGCGATGACTAACATCGGAATTGTTCTGCCTGAAAAGGGTTATCTAGAAGGCGTTGGAGCACTTGCAAAGAAGTATGGCGCTGTATGGATTATTGATGAGACACATACTATTTCTGTGGGCCCTGGTGGAATGACAAAGAAGTACAAATTAAAGCCAGATATGTTGACGATTGGTAAAGCAATTGCAGGTGGATTACCAACTGGAACATTTGGAATGACAAAAGAGATTGCAGATCAGATTGCTGCAAAGGTAAAGCGCGAAATTGTTGATACTGGTGGAATTGGTTCGACTCTCGCGGGCAATGCTTTATCTGCTGCTGCAATGCGAGTGACGCTTAAGAGTGTCTTAAATGAGAAGAACTTTAAGAAGATGATTGCACTTGGCACACGTTGGTCAGATGGTGTTGATGCAGCAATCAAAGAGTTCGGTCTGCCGTGGCACTGCAATCGTTTAGGTGCACGTGGTGAGTACATATTTGCATCAAAGGCTCCTCGCACAGGAAAAGAAGCTGCAGATGGTGGAGATTTCGAACTCGAGCAGTACATCCATTTGCGTCTGCTCAATGATGGTTTCTTATTAACGCCATTTCACAATATGGCGTTGATGTCACCTGACACATCGGCAGCCGACGTTGATAAGCACACAAAAGCTTTTAGAAAGATGTGCGCAGAACTAGTTAAAGCCTAGAGATTTATAGAGGGCCAAACCTTTTTCGTTATCAGCATCCACATAGAGCATTGAGTGCTTCAAACCTTTTTTAGCTAAGTAATTCATTGCTTCAATTGAAACTGCGCGGCCTATGCCTTTGTGTGCGTGTTCTGGGTGAACACCGATGACATATAGCTCACCAATAGGATCTTGATTAACGAATTCGTCATGGACCTTTGTCCAGCAAAAACCAATGATGTCCGCGCCTTGTACGGCAAGAAAGAATCCATCGGCATCAAACCAGGGTTCTGCCATGCGGTTTTCTAGATCTGCCATCGCCCAATTTCCTTGATCAGGGTGGTGGGCGAAGATGGTGTTATTTAGTTTTAACCATTGCTCTTTATCTGTTGCGGGATTAAATGTGCGAATTGTGAATGAGTGTTCGATTGCCGGAATTGGATCAAGGAGTGAACGGTGGATCTTAAGAATATGACGCATCAGACGCGCTCAGAGTGGTTTGCTTCTTTACCGTTGTTGGGCAATGTGAATCTGTATCCAACATTTCGAACTGTGCCGATGATTGCTTCAAACTCTGGACCGAGCTTGGAACGCAAGCGACGGATGTGAACATCGACTGTGCGAGTTCCACCGAAATAGTCATAGCCCCAGATTTCTTGCAGCAACTGCGAACGAGTAAATACACGGCCTGGGTGCTGGGCTAAATACTTGAGCAATTCAAACTCTTTAAAAGTTAAATCAAGGGCTCGACCTTTAATGCGAGCGGTGTAAGAGTTTTCATCAATAACAACTTCGCCAGTTCGGATTTCTCCAGCGCTTGGGTCAGATGCGTTCATCAATGATTGGTATGTGCCAATTGCTAGACGAATACGTGCATCAACTTCTGCGGGACCTGCTGTGTCGAGCATGACATCGTCAATGCCCCATTCTGCGCTAATTGCAGAGAGTCCACCTTCCGTTGTAATTGCAATAACTGGCGCGCCAACGCCTGTGGTTGTTAACAATTTTGTTAAAGCTTTTGCAGCAGGCAGATCGCGACGTGCATCGATGAGAAGAATTTGCATATCTGGAACATCGACAAGAACGCTTGCTTCTGCTGGAAGAATTTTTACGCTGTGTTGTAGCAAACCCAATGCGGGTAAAACTTCCGCGCTGGCACCAAGAGTGTTTGTAAGCAATAACACCGAGGCCATTTTGAGGTTTCCTATTCCTGTTAAGTGCGCAACAATACTCTTGTGAAATCGTTGCTTCCACTCGTTATCGTGCTTGCGCTGGCTACTGCCTACGGCATTTGGCACAAGATGCGTGAGGGCACTTTCAAAGTACGCAAAGCCAAGGCTGCTGTGCTCGATGCCACGATGTTGGGTGCACCTCTTGGATCTCGAGTGACACTCGTTCAATTCTCATCAGCATTTTGCACACCATGTCGAACAACTCGAGCGCTCTTGTCACAGATGACAGCTGACATGCACGATGTGGCGCATCTTCATATCGATGCCGAAGCCAACCTCGATTTGGTCAATCGCCTCAATATTTTGTCTACTCCAACCACATTAATTCTGGATAAGACTGGCACTGAAGTCGGTCGCGCTGTTGGTGCGCCTAAACGCGATGAAGTTTTCGCGGCAATTGCTTCTGTTAAGTAAGTGCAAGTTCTTCGCAATTAGTGTTTCGTTTTTAACTTGCTTATCCTTATGCCATGTCACAACAATTAAAAACACCAACTCTTATTGATGTTCGCGGTCCACGCTTTAGTGCATCAATTACTGTAATTGTTTTAGCAATAGCTCTTGCAACACAGAATGCATGGGTGCTCGCATTTCAGGCAGTTGTATTTGCAATCGGTGCAATGCGTGGTCCTCAATTCACGCCATACGCATTTATTTTTAAGCGCATCGTGAAGCCGCGACTTCGTGGGGAAGTCGTGACTGAAGATTCGCGTCCACCACAATTTGCACAGACAGTTGGATTTATCTTTGCACTAGCTGGTTTGCTCGGCGCTGCAATCGGATCTGTGGCGGTCTTTAACATCGCAGTTGGGTTCGCACTCGCTGCAGCGTTTCTAAACTCTGTTTTTAATTATTGTCTTGGTTGTGAGATGTATCTGCTCGTCTTAAGAATCCGTACTCGATAAATTAAAAAATTGGAGAAATAAATGTCAAGAGAAACAGCACTCGTAACAACTGATTGGGTTACTGAAAATCTTAAGAACCCAAAGGTTGTATTTGTAGAAGTAGATGAAGATACAACTCTGTACGAACAAGGCCACATCGAAGGTGCAATCACTTTCCACTGGCGAGATGATTTGCAAGATGGACTTGTGCGCGACTTAGTTTCAAAAGAGAAGTTCGAAGCTCTGCTTTCAAAGAACGGCATTGCAAATGACACAACAGTTGTTCTCTACGGTGGAAATAACAACTGGTTTGCAACATATGCGTACTGGTATTTCAAGATTTATGGACACCAAGATGTTCGCTTGATCGATGGTGGCCGCAAGCTCTGGGAGCTTAAATCTCTTCCGCTAGTAAAGGAAGTTCCTGCGCGCGCTGCTACTCGCTACGTTGCAAAGGAGCGAGATAATTCAATTCGTGCATTCCGCGATGAAGTAATTGCTGCAATTGGAACACTTAATATCGTTGATGTTCGCTCTCCTGCAGAATTCTCTGGCGAACTTGCAGCCCCTGCACACCTTCCACAAGAAGGCGGACAAATTAAGGGACACATCCCAACTGCCAAGAACATTCCGTGGTCAAAGGCTGCAAATGAAGATGGAACATTTAGATCAGAGGAAGAACTCAAATCAATCTACGTAAGCGCCGGTGTTGATCTATCAAAAGACACAATCGCGTACTGCCGTATTGGTGAGCGTTCTGCGTTCTCATGGTTTGTATTGCACGAATTACTCGGTGTTAACAATGTTAAGAACTATGACGGTTCATGGACTGAATATGGTTCATTAGTCGGAGTACCCGTAGCCGTTGGTGCTTAATTGAGAACATGTGGTGCAACACCTGGTGGTCCGTCCCTTGATGGAATCGATCTAACACAACAGAGCGTCATCCAAGGCGTCATACTCAAAGATGGCCAATCAGATGGTGTGCCAAATGGCGCATCTGTGGCTAGCGCACATATTCGTTTGTTAGATAGCCACGGTGAATTCACTGCAGAAGTACCAACAAATACCGATGGACAATTTCGATTCTTCGCAGCCCCAGGTACATGGACTCTCGTAGTTCTAGCACCTGGGGTGCGTAAAGAATTAAGCGTGAATGCGGCTGCAGGAGTTCCGGCTGACTTAGTAATTCAAATCTAGATTAGACTTATCGCATGGCCGACAAACACGAATTACGCGATAAGGGATTACGCCTGACACCGCAGCGTGAACTAGTTTTATCTGCAGTTCGTGAGTTGGGTCATGCAACGCCAGAAGAAGTTGCCGAGAAAGTTCGCAAAACACATCCTGGTATTAATTTATCTACCGTTTATCGCAACCTTGAAACACTAGAAAACGTTGGACTTGTTCAGCACACGCACCTTGGCCATGGTGGCGCGACGTATCACGCAGCTGAAGAGCTAACGCACTTACATCTTGTCTGCGGAACATGCGAATCAGTTGGCGATGCACCAATCACCACTGCGGCCCAATTTGTTAATGCGCTCGCAGATGATTATGGATTTAAGACAGATGTTTCACACTTTGCTATTTATGGCACATGCTCTGCTTG
>Ga0315903_10007464_pt1 | contig 13682 bp, 7 predicted proteins | sample LakEriMetagenome_7_FD_203524 | JGI IMG/M metagenome (GOLD analysis project Ga0315903, IMG submission 203524) | Freshwater fungal communities from buoy surface, Lake Erie, Ohio, United States - Buoy 2 MA119 | ecosystem: Environmental > Aquatic > Freshwater > Lake | place: USA: Lake Erie, Ohio...
TAACCACAACCCTTCGAGATACCCGTCACATCGACAGACTTTACACCATCGAGAACACTCGCCAAGACCTCTTGGCCGACAGCCATCCCTGAATCGCCACGCAACTCCTTGATATATCGCTTGGGCTCTCCGTCAGCCTTCGGAGCCAACGACAACCCGGACTTTTGGAGCTTCGCAGAACGCTTGCTAGAAATATTCGCTACGTGACCACGCTCTGAACGTGAAGCCAAACGCCGAGGCTTATCCAGAAAACCCAACTGCACAGCGTCGTAACCATCGCGATCCACGGTCTTGACCTGCAACACTTTGCAAGGCCCCGCCTCAATCACAGTCACAGGCACAATGCTACCATCGGGCTGGAATACCTGCGTCATGCCGACTTTGCGGCCAAGGATACCTTTTCTCATGTTTCAGTTCCGTGAATCGTTGCACCGCGGGACTCGCTAAACACCACACCACAAGAGTCGTGTCTTTAGCGGTTACCCACGGCACATCCGCACCATACGAGGAAAACCTTTGAGGAAAAAACCTTCTTCAGGACAACACCAAAGAACCACTTACCGCGAAGTTGCTTTGATTTTAATGTCAACCCCTGCCGGCAAACTCAACTTATTGAGCGCCTCGATCGTCCTGGCTGTAGCCTGCTTGATGTCTATCAAACGCTTGTGGGTCCGAATCTCAAACTGTTGACGCGCCTTCTTGTCAATGTTCGGACCAGAAAGAACCGTGTACTTCTCGATCCTTGTCGGCAACGGAATCGGACCATGCACCTCAGAGTGCGTCCGCTTGGCCGTCTCGACAATCTCGAGGGCACTTTGATCCAGAACCGCATGGTCGTAAGCTTCCATACGTATCCTGATAACTTCGTGCGATCCTGACACAGTAACCTACCTCATCTAAAGCTATTCTCAACGCGCAGTAGTCTTTTTCGAAATACATTTCGAACGCTCCACGCTCAAACAAGCCTCCTCAGGCGAGAAGGGAGCAGGATCTTATGGGGGAGTGGGATGTTCGTCAACTACAAATCGGAATTTTGTCCGATTTGCAGTCAAATAATCTTTTGGTTTGGAGATTTACAGGCCCCCAATCCCCGCACCACCTGTGCCACCTCCGATCGAACCAGGTCCACCGAGGGCTCCAGGTGGACCACCCGCAGCACCAGGGCCACCAAGACCACTAGGCCCCGGCCCGCCTGAGCCTGGCTCCATTCCGCCTCCAAACCCACCACCCATTCCAGGCCCAACTGCAGCTCCGTCGTTTCGCAACGTACCGCCCAACGGACTAACAGCAGGCTTGTCCGGCTGGGTAAACATCCCGTAACCGGTAAAGTCGTCGAACTCCCTAAGAACAACAATCCTTCCAGACTCAGGATCAAAAGCGACCGAATCGGCTCCGCTTCGAAGCCCAGAGTCCTTCGGAACCTTCATCTCCAAAGGCTGCATGCCATGCATGTCGATCATTGTTAGCAAGACTTTTCCTCCCTGCTTCTCGACTGCCTTGATCAACTTGCTGACCGGATGAATCAATTCCAACGGAACCTCTTTACCCTGATCCTTGATCGGTTGACCGAAGACGTGCCCTCGATTGACCGATTCTTTTCGAGGTATGTAGCTGGCAAGCTTCGGATCGTACTCTGCAAAAACCACTTCGGATTTCGGGGCCGAAGCCTCAAAAAGACGCCGCTGTGAATCGGGGGCATAAGCGATGCTCAGATCGCCCATGTATGCTTCTGCGATCCGTTTGGTTGAAACCAATTCGGAGGGTTCCGACCAAGCTGTCTTGCGAGACGAATTCCGCTTGAAATAAGTCTCCTTGCCGTCCTTGTCTTTCTCAGGTTTGAACGCCTCACGATCCTGACGCTCCTTGACTAGCAAGTCCTGCACCCGCTTCAGAGTACCACTTGCCGAATCCAAAACTGCCGAGCGAGGTTGAATCGATGCCGCCTCTGGGAAGTTCGGGTCGTACATCAACAAACGAACGCGATATCGGTAGATGCGATTGGCTTTGGCCTCAAAATCATAAAACCGAACTAGCTTGTACTTCGTCGATGGCAATTCGCGAGGAATCTCCTCTCGCATTGCGCCCCCCGCAGCCCCACCGGGCGCTCCACCGAGTCCGCCGGGCGCTCCGCCAAGCCCAAGCCCACCTGGTGCACCGCCAAGACCGAGCCCACCTGGTGCACCGCCAAGACCGAGCCCACCTGGAGCTCCGCCTCCACCATAACCAGCCGGTGGCCCACTGCCACCTGCTCCGCCTCCACCATAACCAGCCGGTGGCCCACTGCCACCTGCACCGCCTCCACCATATCCAGCCGGAGGCCCACCGCCACCTGCACCGCCTCCACCATATCCAGCCGGAGGTCCACCGCCGCCATATCCAGCCGGAGGTCCGCCACCGCCACTTTCGGGCTCACCACCGGATTCCCCTTCAAATCCGCTGTTTCCTCCACCTCCAAAGCCACCCAAGGCGCCCCCTGCGCCTCCGGGAATCTGGGAACTACCAGCCCCAGAACCGACCTTGGGAACCTCTGCATGGGATACGAAATCGCGATAATTCTTAAGTAGCAAAGGAGGGACTGGAATCGTCAGGTTCGGTGTCGTCCAACCAGCTTCGGCTACCTCTGGGGCTGTCCCGAGCCAAATCGACTTTGCAATCTCCTTGAGCCTCTCGGATCCCGCGTTTGGTAGCGGTTGCCAATCCCCCTCTTGGATCAATTTGTTTGGATCGTCCGTGACGTCCACGCGTTCGACCTCAAAGCCAACGTAATTCGGCGTGTCTCGTCCAGGCATGACATTACCACCAGGCGACAATTTAGCTCGATAGTCTTTCTCCAAAGCCTCGTGGGGAGCAAGTGCCATGACGCTCACAAAGCCGATATCCCTTGGACCGATGGACTTTCGACGCGGATCGTTGGGGTTGGATTTCCCAAGCGTGTGCGATGGGAATCCTTTGTCGTATCCGGCAGCCAGAAATCGCTTGGCCGTCGTAGCACCCAATCCACCCATGCCACCGATACCTCCCGGACCAGGAAGTCCTGGAGGGCCGCCACCACCTGTAAGCCCTGGAGGGCCACCGCCGGGGCCATTTCTTCCAAGACCCGGGGGGCCACTTTCGCCTTCAAATCCACCCGGGCCCGGGCGACGGTCCTCTTTCTTTTTGGGAGGCTTTGCTCCCTCGGCATCCTTGAGCTTATCAAGATAATCGACCAGCTGCGCGTTTGCGTTGCCAACAACGATTGGCCCAAAATAGTAACTGGCTTGTAGGTTCGTCGCTGGTAGGATTTCTGGATCGGCCCGATATCCAGTTATCCGAGCTCCCGGTACAGGGATCTCCGGTCGATACAAATCCTTCGCAATTTGCTTGGTTGAATCGACCGACTTTTCGGTGTAACTCACATCGATGATGCCCTTGACCCGAGCCTCCTCATCCTTGATCGCGTCCCAGTGATTCTCACGGATCTGATTGACGACTTGGCTAGCTTTATCCGAAAGCTTCTTGGGATCTTTTGTCGGTTCGATCGTTTTGGATGTAAACCCTAGGTAGACAAGCCCTGCGCTGAGCAAAAGCATCAATCCAAAAACGAACTTCTCCACGTGATAGAGCATGAACTCCTTGGCATTGAAACTACCCTTGGATTTCGATTTGCTCTTTGCCGAAGGCTTTTCATCGGGTTTCGATGCTACCACGGCCTCGTCGGCATTGTCTTTGTTTTTCTTTTTTCCAAACATAAACGAACTCCTTGGTTAGTTGTTTCCCGTAGCTGGGTTCGCCGGATCAGCCGGCGCGCTTGGATCGACTGGAGCACTTGGGTCAGGCGGTGTACCTGGTTCTGCAGGTGCACTTGGGTCAGCCGGTGCACCTGGATCTGCAGGTGCGCCTGGATTAGGCGGTGCACCTGGATTAGGCGGTGCGCCTGGATCGGCAGGCTCACCTGGATTCGCTGGGTTAGCTGGATTTGCCGGATTGCTTGGACTTGCCGGTGCGCTCGGATCGACCGGTGCTGCTGGCGCTGCAGCATTTGGGTCCGCCGGTGGGTTGGCACCAGCGGGCAGATTCGCATCGGTAGCTCCTGCAGGAGCCTCTGCGGTCTTTGTGCTGCTAAGGCTTGCAGGGGGATTGAACAGATAAATCAAACCGAAGATTTCAATTGGAACTTCTCCATTGGAGGACCTCGAAGCCGAACCGCCTCCCATACCTGCCATTCCAGGAACTCCCGCAGGGCCCCCGTCTCCACCTGACTCTGGCTCACTAGCTCCATCGCCAATCCCGGCCCCTGCGCCACCTCCGGTACCAATCCCTGCAGCCGAAGGAGGGCCGCCTTCGCCACCCCCTGCATCTCCGAATCCGCCACCCCCACCTCCGCCGAAACCACCCGAAGCACCAGTTGCGGCAGCTTGGGTGTTGTATCGAACCTGAAGAACTTCAAGCATCATCTTTCCGTTACCGCATTCAGTGATCAATCGGCCCAATTGGGACTCGTCGATTTTTAACCGCATGCGAACGGGAATTCTTTTGGCAACCGCAATGACCGCATCGGTTGCGTTTTGAAGATTCATCGCTCCGCGCAGTTGGGTACCCGTCAGAGGCTTAAACGATGTATCCACATAGCGGCCTTCGGCTGGGTCTTTCGCTCTGAGTGCTGCTGCGGGAACCATCGAAGCTCCTTTTCCGCCACCACCACCCATTCCGCCATAACCTGCAGGGGGGCCACCGCCGCCACCACCAGAATAATCCGCTGGTGGCCCACCACCCATCATGCCTCCCATGCCGCCCATGCCTCCGCCTGCACCACCGGCCCCGGCCAGGCTGCCTGCGTCACGGCTAGCCTTTGCTCCCCATCGAATCCATTCGATCTCTCGAACCACAGCTTGGAAGTTCTCCTTGGCCTCAGCGTTGGTGTTTGCCAAAATATCCATCAAACCTCTGAGAATCCAAATGTCTTCCTGGGTGTAGTAGATCTCGTGGATCGTAGGAGGAGACGTTCGGGCGTACCAAGGCATTGCGGTCGAAATGAGTTCCTTTTGGGATGCCTCTGACCAGCGAACCAAGTCCTTGGTATCGTCGAGTTTGCCCGCGGCAGGCCCAGTACCACCCCCGAGTCCCGGCTGGCCAAAGCCACTAGCCCCAGAGGGTGGTTCGAAGCCGCTTCCAGACGGTGCCATGGATTTTTGATCCAAAACAAACTTCCAGGTACTACCAATACGCTTGGCTAAAGCCGGGAATTCAGGCTCGATATAATCCTTGTAGACCTTTCTATCTTGCACCGTGATTTGATCAAGCGGAGCGGTGATCGGTTCAGGTAGCGGAAAGGCGACCTTCTTTTCAAATGGTCTGAGGCTGTCGAAGATCTCATGAACCTTGGGGTATTGAAAAGCGTTCTGAGGCCACGTCAAAAAGTCTTTTTGGCGTTCGTATTGAAATTGCCAAGCTTGGTCGACGTCGGCGACGAGACCTTCTAGCCGCTTTTCCATCTCTTTGTGGGAAAGCTCATTTGGGTGAGTAGCAGCCTTTCCACCGACTTCATTGATCTTGGAAAAAACACCGTTGACGGTGTTGATTCTCTGAGAGATCGATGAATACATGCTTGTCGAGGTCAGATAGAAAATGATGCTCGAAAGCAAAAGCACCAAACCCGAAATAATCCAAAATGAATATTTCGCTATCTCTTTGAGTTGCCGTTTCAAATCGTCCATCGAATACTCCCGAGTCCCTTGGCTGCCGATTTATGTTTTATTGGTTCGAATCAAAGTGCTCTTGCCACCTGTGAATCGATCGCAGGGGGCACTTATGGTTAGGATCCTCTATCAACCGCCGCTTTCTGGTTCCATGCCACCTGCAGGCGCTACTGGTGCGGGTGCCGATGGAGCCGAAGGTCCGGTCGTATTGGCCAGTTCCCCTGGCTTCCAGGCGAACTGGACGATGAAGTCGAATTTTTGTGCGGGGAAATCAGGCGGAACAACGTTTCCTTGTGCATCTTTAATCTCAGGCATGGCTTGCCCCCCCCCTGCTCCACCAACTCCTGGGCCTCCACCGACCCCAAATCCACCACCGGCACCGGCACCACCCCCCCCGGATTCTGGCTCAAGGTTGCCTCCGCCGGCCGTACCCAAACCTGCCCCAGGTCCGCCTCCGGTCAACCCTGGAGGAGGTCCCCCGCCTGCGGTTCCAAATCCCGCCGGCGGCCGGATTCCGCGCTCCTCGAGCAGTCTTGCATACTCTGGATTGGAAACCTTGTAGAGTCGATTCGGTTGGGCGGATCGGTTCCTAAGCACGGGGCGACGCACTCCCAGATCGTACATCGAAACTTCGCGTACATCCCCGGGCTTTTCTCCGGGGAGTTTGACCACGCCGTTTTCGAGAAACTCCACCAAGTGATTCGTCACGTGGGCCGCCCCCTCACGCCCCTTCTTCTCGGTTCCATTGAAGTAATGGTAACCCTTGAGTTCGACCACCCAGCCTGGACCGGTCGGGTCAGGATCCTTATCTGCTGGCAGCTTGATTTTCGCAAAACCAGCTTGTTCGCGAGACTTTAAGTCCTCTTGATAGGCGGTTTTGATATCGGGTTTGTACCAATTGGCCAAACTGTCGAAGTACATCTGTTCGACACTGGTGATATGGAACTCCATGCGATCCTTGTAAGGACGCTCCATGGGTGTTTTCTCCATGAGCAAAGGATCTCTTTGCATGGCTTGCTCGATTGCCTCATAGAGTTCCAAGCACATCAGACGCTGCTGAGCACCCTTGCTGACTTCCAAGCCGACGCTCTTGTAGAGGTTCAGCTTGCCTTTGTACTCTTCGTCCTTAGCAAACTCATCCTTGGAACTCTTTTCAGCGTTCGAAACACTCGATTCAGCCGAAGACCATAGCTCGGGTCTAAGCGGACGATACGATTGGCCGAGCATCGCATGGTGAGTTGCAAACCCAACCAAGAGCAAAGACAAAGCGCCCACAGCCCAAGGCTTTTTGTTTCGGATGATCCGATCCAAAACAATATCGCGAGGCAAGAGGTTTGTACGCATCGGCCCTCGATTGAGCAATTGCAGACAAAGCCCATAGACAACCCCATATGCAGCGGCATTCTCTTTGAACTGCTGAGCACCTAAGACCTCATTGCCGGTGAGCTTGGGATACTTGTCATAGAGATTTACATCCATCCCTAGGTTTTTGTTCAAAAACTGCAATAACCCAGGCATTTTCGCAGTATTTCCCATCACCAGCATGCCCTCGAGGTCGGACTTCTTGTTGTGCTGCTTGTAAAAGTTCAGCGATCGCTGGATCTCTTGCTGCATGTCGTTGAAGATCGGGCGCATGGCTTGAAAGACCAACTTCGGATCGTCGGCCTGCATCGCGTTCTTCTTCAAGTGCTCGGCCTTGGCAAACGTCATTTTCAAATCTTTGAGCAACTGTCGGGTAAAGTGGTTACCCCCGATCGGTACGCTTCGTTGCCAAACTCGAAACCCGTTGGTCACGAGCAAGTCGCTTGCATCGGTGCCGATACTGAGTATCACAGTGCTCTTGGGAGGCCGATCCGGATCAAACTCCTCGGTGGCCATCTGCTCGGCGAACCGCTCGTGGGCAACCATGTTGTAGATGCTCATGGGAGCCAATTGCACTAAGTCGATGTCGATGCCTTGGTCTCGGTAAGGCTTCAAAGCGCGGAAAACCGCCTCCTTCTTCATCGCAAACAGACCGATCTCACTGTCGAGCGCATAGCCATCTTCGATTTGTGCTCCTTCCATCTGCTGAAAGTCCCAAATCACGTCGTTCAGATCGAAAGGAATCTGCTGCTTGGCTTCGTACTTGACGATATCCCCGATCTTCTTGACTTCAACAGGAGGCGGCTTGAAAAACTTAGCCAAACCACTTTGCCCAGGAACACTCACTGCAATCCTGGTCGCACCTGTTAAATCGTTTCGCGATAGAAACTGACCCAGTGCGTCTTTGATCAAGGCCTCAGGTTCGGCTTCAGGCTGAGAAAGAATTTTCGGATACTCGATGAAATCAAAAGTATCGGCGACGACATCGTCACCCTCCAAATGGCATCGAAGGGCCTTGAGCGAACTTTGTCCAATCTCAATACCCCAAACATGCTGAATCTTTTTCGCCATACCGCGAATTCTCCAAGCTAGGCAAGACAAGCTAAGGTTCCGGGAATTTCCACTCGATCCGGAACCTCTTTATGTTATCGCGGAATCCTAGCGACTGTCAAAAGTTTCACGCCCCGAACCCCAAAAATATGCCATTTCTACCCGTCTTCCCGACATTCTCAGCCCAGTCGCTCCGACCGGACTCACTGGGTTGGACGCCTGAAGCTACAATTCCCAAGATTCCGTCACGCTTCGGATCGGCATCTAGAAGCACTCCATCGAAGTCCAAACCCAACGGTTTCGAGCCCAATTTCGAGAAAAACCAAATGAATTTTTTTCTCAACGCGACTTTGGCTTTCGTTGCAACCGTGACTCTCTGGACATGTTTTGCAGGGGCACAAACCCCACAAAATTCAAAAGAAAACACAAACCAAAGAGTCGATCAGGATGCAGACGAGCAAATCCATTTGCTTATCGAGCAACTCGGGGCTCCCTCCTACGCACAGCGAACCGAGGCTCGTGAACGCTTAGAAGGCTATGGAGCACTGGCTCTGGATGCGATCCGAAAGGCTACCCTGAACCCCGATCCAGAGATCGCAAGCCAGGCCCGATACCTAGCCCAAAGCAATTATCTGGAATGGACGTGGAATTACGAGCCTTTCGAAACCCGCAAACTGATCGAAAAATACAAGCTTGCAAGCAACTCCGACAAAATAAAACACCTCCGTGAACTGAGCGATCTAGATAACAACCACGGGGTGGCAGCCTTGTGTCGAATCAGTTGCTATGAAACCAGCGAAGTTCATGCCAAACTGGCCGCTTTGGAGCTTATGAAAAAACTCCAACCCAATCGAATCCCAGGTACCGACGCACAACCGCCAGCCAACTTGTCGTTTGACCCCAAAATACTCCAGGCGCTACTTCGCAATTCTCAAATCGATCTTTCTGCCCAAGTGCTCGAAGCTACCAAACGTTCGAGTAGCTCTGCGGCCAAATGGTTGCAACTGGCCTACTCAAATCCGCAGCCCTGGCCTGCCGATGTGTGGTTGGGCATCCTCGACGAAGAACAACGACTTGTCGAAAACTCCAGCCCGCAAACCAACATCAACCTTTTCGTTGATTTCGCAACTTGGCTGGCCAAACAAGCTGCTAGCCAGGTCGAAGGAAGACAAACCGCTCTTAAGATCGCCCGGCGCATCCCGCCCTTGCTCCTGGCCGGCCCGCCTGATCCAGAGAAACTCACCGAGTTTGCCAACTGGGCCATCGAATCGCAACTCCCTGAACTGGTGATCGACCAATATCGGCAATTGCCCAAGCAATTCCCACAAAACTCACCGACCTTGCTCAACTACCTGTTGGCAAAAAGTTTCGCTTTGCTCAATCAAAAGGAATTGGCCGATCAAATCGCAAAACTCACTCTCGAGCGCAAGACATTCTCTCTGGACTTCTCGAAGAACCCCACCGAAATCCTCGATGCGAACCTGCCAGGCAATGCCCAAAACCCTTTGCTTTTCCGCTCGGCTACGTTTAGCTTCGAACGGATCAGTCTTGCTCAAGAACTCGTCGAAACTGGAGATTTTGCTTGGGCAGAAGCCGAACTCAGGCTAGCTCTCGAAGGTCAAGAAGATAGTCCCGAGCGTATCACGATCCTTGGTTTGCATACGCTAACCCAACTTCTCCATGATCAGCAAAGAGACAAGGATGCAGCAGACGCACTGGAACGCTGGGCGTCTCGCTACCAAAACGAAAGACTATTTCGCATGCAAGTCGAGGATCTAGATCTGGATCTTGCCTCGAATTATCACCTCTTCCGAGGAAACCAATACGCCCAAGAAAATCAACCCGATAAGGCCCGAGAGCAATTCTTGATCTCCATCGCTCAGTCTCTCGAAAATGTCGATGCACTCATCGGACTTGCCCGATTGGCTGGCCCCAATGAAACACCCGAACAAAAACGCCAAAGAGATTCCCAACAAGAACGATCGATCAGCATGCTTCGAAACCGAATCGATGAAATCGAAAGGGATATCCGAGTCGCCAATCTCATGTTCCAATCTATGGAAAAAAAGCGGCTGGCAAATTTTCTCAATACACTGGCTTGGTTGATGATCAACACCGATTCAGATCCCCGTGAAGCCCTCCTGCTGTCTCGGCGTTCCTGTAGCCTCGATCCACAGCAATCGGCATTCCAAGATACCCTTGCACATTGCTTCGAAAAAAACGGCCAAGTCCTTCAAGCGTTCAAAACTCAACTCAAGGCCATCAAACTCGAACCCCACCAACTCTCCTTGCAACGCGCCTTGAATCGCTTCTACGAGAAAGCCGCCAAGGAACTGCCTCCGGGTGATTAACCAATTGAATCTATCGCTTTAATCCATCGCTTAATTGGGGTCATGCCCAAGTCTTGGAATCAGACCGCCCATGTCTCCCTTGAGCAACTTGGCTTTCTGATACCGATCGAGTTTTTCGCGTGTATCGGTGATGTCTAAATTACGCATCGTCAGTTGTCCGATCCGATCCTTTGGACCAAACTCTCCGCGCCCACTTTCCATCGTCAATCGCTCAGGGGCATAGGTCAGGTTCTTGCTTTGCGTATCGAGAATCGTGTAGTCATTGCCCCGCCGAAGCTCCAGGATGACGGTGCCCGTGACAACCTTTGCCACCCAGCGTTGAAGGGTTTCTCGAAGCATCAGCGACTGAGGATCAAACCATCGTCCCTCGTACAAGAGTCGACCGAGCCGTCGTCCCATATCGCGATACTGCTCGAGCGTCCCTTCGTTGTGGATACCAGTAACGAGCCTTTCGTAGGCGATGTAGAATAAAGCCATTGCTGGAGCTTCATAAATCCCACGGCTCTTGGCCTCGATAATCCTGTTTTCGATTTGATCCGACATCCCCAAACCGTGCCGTCCCCCAATCGCATTGGCCTCCAAGACCATATCCACCTTGCTTTCGAACGTCTTGCCATTAAGGGCCACCGGGGTACCTTCGACAAACTCGATCGTCACCGTTTCAGGCAACACCTGGCAGTCAGGCTTCCAAAAGGGAACTCCCATGATCGGATCGACAATCTTCATGCCGGTGCTGAGCTGCTCTAAATCCTTAGCCTCATGCGTCGCACCCCAAATGTTCGAGTCGGTCGAATAAGCTTTCTCTTTGCTCATCTTGTAACCAAGGCCAGCTTTTTCCAGAAGCTCCGACATCTCCTTGCGCCCACCGAGCTCGCGGTTAAAGTCGTCATCGAGCCAAGGCTTGTAGACTTGAAGACTTGGATTGGCCAGCAAACCATAGCGATAGAATCTCTCGATGTCGTTGCCTTTGTAAGTGCTGCCGTCACCCCAGATTTCAACCTCGTCCTGCTTCATGGCCTGAACGAGCATCGTGCCGGTAACAGCCCGACCAATCGGCGTTGTATTGAAGTACGGAACCCCCGCAGTGGTGATATGGAAAGCACCGCACTGAAGCGCCGAAAGCCCCTCGCTGACCAATTGCTCTCGGCAGTCAATGAGCCTTGCCAGCTCTGCACCGCACTCCATAGCCCGCTTGGGAATGTCATCGTAATTGGATTCATCAGGCTGGCCTAAGTTCGCGGTGTAGCAACAAGGGATCGCACCCTTGCCACGCATCCAGTAAATCGCAGCACTGGTGTCCAAACCACCCGAGAATGCAATCCCAACTCGCTTGCCAATCGGTAGCGTCTGAAGAATCTTTGACATGTTTGTTCTCCTAGTTCAGTGTCGCTTAGTGTTAGAATCGCTCAGTGTTAGAATCGCTCAGTATTAGAATCTCTGGGGGGGGCAAGCTTTGACAGTGCCTTTGAAAGCCTGGCCCATTACGCACTAGCCTCGAACACTTGCCAAAGGGCAAATCGTTCAACGGGCTGATCCTCCAATGCGATCGCTTGGACTACAAGTTCCCTGGCAGCCTCGGCTTTTGGAATGTTATCGCACATGATTTTTACCAGAACATCCCCTTGGTGAACGTTTTCGCCGATTTTTCTTTCCATTTCCAATCCCACCGAAGCATCAATCCGTTGGCCAGCTTGCATTCGACCTCCCCCCATGAGAATGATCGCCTGACCGAGTCGCTGACCATCGATCTTGGTAAGCCATCCAGAGCGCTGGGCATGCACCGCCATGACCTTCCCGAGCCGTCGAGGAGCCTGCAAATCCCCGTTTTGCAACTTGACCATTCTCTCAAATCGCTCCAAAACTCGCCCGGAATCGAGATGCTCCTGAAGCCTCTGCCGAGCATGCTCGAGACTATCGGATCGACCTGAGCTGACCAAAACGTGTGCCGAGAGTTCACGCGTCAACTCCCAAACATCCATGGGCCCCCTACCCTCCATGACCTGGATCGACTCGTCGACCTCACATGCGTTGCCCACCATCTTACCCAACGGTTGATTCATGTCGCTGAGCAAAGCACATGTTGTGATTCCCGCCCTTTTTCCATTCGAGCACAGCGAATCGGCAAGCTCTCGGGCCTTCGAAAGCGTCCCTAAAAAAGCCCCCGTTCCCCATTTGACATCCAGCACCAACGCATCGAGAGTCTCGGCGATCTTTTTGGACATGATGCTCGCCGTGATCAATGCGACCGAAGGAACCGTCCCTGTGACATCCCGCAATGCATAGAGTTTTTTGTCCGCCGGCACCAAGGACTCGGTCGCTCCTGTGATAAAGCAACCGATCTTGGACAACTGATTTTGAGACTCTGTCTCGCTCAAATCGCATCGATAACCAGGGATCGCCTCGAGTTTATCGAGCGTCCCGCCAGTGATTCCTAACCCCCTTCCGCTGATCATCGGAACATCCAACTCGCAGCAAGCGAGCAATGGGCCGAGAATCAGCGAGGTTTTATCCCCCAAGCCACCGGTCGAATGCTTATCGACCCTTGGCCTGTCCGAAACACGCTCGAGCCTGTTTCCCGTTTCGATCATCGCGTCGGTCAACTGCGAGATCTCCTGACCATCCATCCCTCGGATGAAAATCGCCATCGCCAGGGCAGCCATCTGATAGTCGGGAAGATCTCCTTTGGCATAGCTCGATACCATGAACCGGATCTCCGACTCGGAAAGCTTCTCGCCATCCCTTTTCTTCGAAATTATCACCGCTGGAATCACTTGCTCGCCCGCTCCCAATTGGTGTCAAATAGAATGAACATCGCCATATGCCTCGGATCTTAAGAAACCTTTTTTGACCAAGCTACCCGAAAATGACTTTCTGTGCATTCCCCAAAATCATCACTTCCCTTGCCATCATAGCCTCAGGCCTGTGTCCTGCCTCAAGCGTTTGGGGGGATGACCAGGAGCTCAAACTGCTTGCAAAAAGCCAAGCCAAGAGCCTTTCGATCGCGTTCCAAAACGCAGCCACTCAAGCCATGCCTGCGGTCGTGACAGTCTTGGCCAAACGGGCCGATGTCGACTCGACACTCGACGAACTCGATCTGCTCGATAGCAACAGCACACGAAACTTTAACATCGGCTCTGGAGTGATCCTCGATGAAAAAGGCCTATGCGTTACGAACCATCACGTCATCAAAGATACCAAGGGGATACGCGTTCGTTTGGCCGACGGTCGAGAACTTCAAGGGGAT
>Ga0315903_10007466_pt1 | contig 13680 bp, 15 predicted proteins | sample LakEriMetagenome_7_FD_203524 | JGI IMG/M metagenome (GOLD analysis project Ga0315903, IMG submission 203524) | Freshwater fungal communities from buoy surface, Lake Erie, Ohio, United States - Buoy 2 MA119 | ecosystem: Environmental > Aquatic > Freshwater > Lake | place: USA: Lake Erie, Ohio...
ACCGCCATCGTTAAACTCATCCTCAAACCCTTTTAAATCAGACAAAGGCACGTTTTTAGGTCTTAAACCATAAGCCGTTCCATCCATATCTATCTCAAAGGTGTAACCAATAGCTTCCGTTTGTTTTAGAATGCGATTCAAAAAGGCTGAATTTACTTTGTCATCGTCATAGGCTTTGTCTATCTTTTGAGTAATTGCACGGAGTTTTGGCTCTTGATTTTCGTAATCTTCAAAAAGGTCAGTCACTTGACCACCGCCACCAAACGCACCGCCATCGTTAAACTCATCATAATCTTCCTCGCTCAAAATCCTTTCAAGTTCGTCCTTATCATATACGTTTTTACTGCCATCAACAAACCTTACGGAATAGTGCTTTCCATCAGCAATCACATTAGTAACTACGCCCGATTTGTTTTCAGCAATGACTTGAACGCTATCTCCTTTGGAAATTTGACCTCCTTTGCCAAACGCTCCACCATAGTTATCGCTTGAAACCTCTTCTTCTTCCATATTTTCAACAACTCGGTAGTCCATTGATTCTAAGGCAGCAACGGCTTCTTCAAAAGATGAAATTTCGAATTCATCATTATCTTTTTGGTCATAATAGAAAATTTCGTTTGCCTTTTCAATTACGGCATCTTCGTTCAAATAGGAATATACGACTTCGCCTCCATCGTCTACAATAGCGTAAACCTTTTCCATTTCGCCACCATCAGCAAACAAACCACCATCAGCATAGTAATTTGCCCCAATTTCAACATCGCCCTTATCTAAATTGAACGTAGTCTTATTAGGATTGCGCTTCAACTCATCAGCAATTTGGTCAGCAACATCATCTATTGCTTGGCGAATTGCGCCCTTCTTACTATAAATTGCTTCTTCACCATAGTACATTTCCTCTAATTCCTTATTGTTTTCGGATTCGTGGTCATACCAATCATTCCAATCGTTTTCGATATAATCCCAAAGCGGATTATCGTCTGCGCTTTTTGCAATATATACATCCTCAAATTCCCCATCTATAAATGTGGCATTGTAAGTATGCTTTTTACCATCAAAAATGAGCGTAATTGTATCCTTCTGAGTTTCACCACCTTTTGCAAATGGCAAAGGCTCACCATCAAACAAGTATTCAGTATCGTCTTTTTTCTTAGACTTTTTGCTGAAATACATATTCAATTCATACTTACCGCTATCCATACGATAAATTTGAACTTGGATAGTGTTTAATTGCTTTCCCGCTTCATCAAAGCAGGGTGCAGATGCCCTCCAAGTAGTACCATAGGCAACGTGTTGAATAGTCTTATCATATTCTCCCAATGTGTAGTCGTTCCTACGGGCAAAATCTTCCACCTCATCAAGTGTTGCCGCCAAAGTTTCGTGATACAAATCGTACCCTTTCTTTTTAGTTGCTCCACCATCTGCATATTTACCCTTGCTAAGTTTGCCTCCTTTCTTATAATTACGATAGAACCAATAAAGGTTTTTATCGCTTCCTTTATAAGAAACAAAATCATCTATGGATAAATCGCCACCGAAACTTTCATAGTCAAAATAACTCTCAATGGTGCTATTAGACATATTGCTTAAACCACCACTCAATTCGACAAACATTTCTCCTACTTCATAATCGGATAAATCGCCATAAGCCTTTTCGTCTTCTTCGTCAAAATCTTGTCGCACATCTGAGCCATAATCCTCATAATCAAAGTAGTAATCTTTGTTGGCAACACTATTCCATCCAAGTGCTTCCACATATGCCATTCCCAATTCTTTGTCCTCATTATCTCCCGATGTCTGAGTGAAAAAGCGTTCTCTAATTTCTTCTAAATTAGTAATGCCGTAATCTTTCTGAACTTCAAGAATGACATTAAATGGAATCCCATAGCTTTCGTGGATTTTATATGCTTCAATAATCTTATCAAAATCATCTTCTGCCATATACTCGCTATACAACTGATATGGAAAATTTTGATAGTCGTGAATAGCATACTCCTCGCGTAACTCTCCTGCTCTTTTGGATTGTTTTTTCAGAAAGTCGGCAATTTCTAACATTACTTCGTGTCCATTGTCGAAATCGCTAAGACGCAACCAAAAACCTTCCAATCTACCTTCATTGTAGGCGGCTAAGTCAGCAACATAAATTGCAGGTTCATCGCCAAGCAAATCGCCCCCATTTGCATACTCATCTTGATAAGGTGGTTTTGTCGCATATTTCGACAACAACTTCGAAATCAAAGGATTATTTACATTCGTAGTTCCTCCGTGTCCAAAATTGTAAATAGGACTTCCCGATGCGCCATAGTTATTAATTAACGAGGCTTCGGGTATGCCACCTAACGTAAACTTACTTGTTACGCCCTGCATACCATCCTCCATCATTGGCGAATCATATTGCTGAACTATATCGCTCATTTTTTTTATGTATTTGTTTTAACAATCACCACCTTTCGCGTATTTATTAACGACACGCTTTCCACTATTAAGATTTACCGCACCCGCTTCTCGGCTTTTTTTGTTGTAAATTTTCACACCTTTAGTTCCCGATTTTCCAACAATTTTATCACCCGTTTTCAATCCGTGTTCTGACAAACCCCCTTTGGCAAATTCATAACCTTTAGGATAAACATTTTCATCATCACGCATTTCCTTCCTTGTTTTCATATGTCGCCTATAAGCAGCTAAATCGGCATCATCTTTTTTAACAACTACTTTTTTTTTTTAACGCTACCGCCCTTGCTAAACATAAAGTTTGGACTATTTATATCGGTCAAACCTTGACTTTCTGCCCATTTTGCAAATACTGCCTTTTGCTCTCTTTCGGACATTTTGCTGAACTCAGCCTTAGTCGGCATTTTGGAAGTCTTTGCTTTGCTCTTGGTCATCATACCTTCTTTCGCCATACCACCATAAGCAAGTTTTACTTTCTTTTTTGAAAGGTTTGGTCTATTTATATCGAAGCGGTTGCTGCGATTTTCGTAGTAGGTTGTTCCCACTTTGTTTTTAAACTCGCCATACTGATTGGATGTATAACCCTTAGTTTTCACTACTCTCTTGCCTTTTTTCTGAGTAGCCTCACGACCTGCATCCTTTACAATATCGCGTCTTGCAGCACCATCGTTTGCAGTTCCTACTTTCCACGCTGCTCTTGGCTTATCGCCCTTAAATTCTTTTAAGAACATAGCATACAATTCTTGGAAACTCTTTGCTATCTTATAATCCTTTCTTTCGGTAGTAAGGTTTTCGTATGCTTTATCAATAGCTGCCATAGCCGCTTTCTTAGCGGATGCGCTTAATTTAGCATAGTTGCTCACCAATTTGGCAGCAGTTTTTGTGGTAGGAGTTGCGCCACTCTTTTGCGCTGATTCCTTGATTTTTCTAAATTTTTGAGAAATAGTTGCCATTACTTTTATTTTTAAATTAAACCTAATTCACGGAGTTCTTCTTCAGATAGAATATCCGTAAGTTCTAAATTTTCTTGTTTTTTTACTTTTTTCTTTATTTTCGGTTGTGGTGGCTCAATTACAACAATGGGTGCTTCTTTAGGCTTGTCCTCCAATGTATAAGTAATGCCGTTATAAACTACATCTGCGCTTCTCCCTTGACTTAATTCAAAGGATTGCCACAACTTGATAGTAGAATTGAACAAAGCCTCCTTCAATTGAGGGGGTTTATTCGATTTTTCTATATCTGAAAGTAATTTTTTAAAGTCCATTTTTATTTTTTTGCTCGTAACTCACCGCCATCAAAGTAAAGTTCTTTACAATGATGATAAAAACTCCAACGTGCGTTAGGGTCGTTAATGAAATGCCTTGCATCTGATATATTTCCTTCACTATCAAATATATTGTATCTCAATTCATCTATGTCGTGTCCATCACGATAACCCATATATCTATGCTTTACAATAATACAATCGGGCATATCCGAGTTGTAAAGGATTTCAAGTTCTTGAAGTCTAATTCGTTCGCCCATATCGTTTTTTGGTTCAAGGCTCTGAATGTGATGCATAACTTTTGCAAGTTGTTTTTGAGGGAAAATCATAATGTTGGTTTTATTTGGTTAAATAGTTGGACATTTTTATTATAGTTGGCAAGTATTGTTTGATATTCCGCATCGGGAATGTGCAAATCGGGGTCGCGTGGTTGTTGTGGAACTAATGCGGGATTGAGCAGGTTTGCCTCAAACGTATTAATAATTGTATTTTTTGGAATAGTAGCTACATCGCGTTGAATAGCGTCTTTAATTGCTTGTTCAGAACCACTAAATTCAACCGCAACTGAATCAAGTAAAAACTTTAATCTTGCCTCCACATTTCTTAATTGAGTTTGTTCGTCATCGTTAGTCGCTCTCATTCCTGCATTAAGGTGTAGACGCATATTTTTATTAAATTCCTGCAATTCTCCCTTTTCTATCTTTTTTCTTTTCCAAGCCTTATAATCGTTGAAAACTCTAATCACATCATCATTGTCCAAAACTCTTCCATAACCCATTTCTATATTATCGTTTAGTGCGGCACTAAAAAGAGCAGACCAATTTCGAAAGTCTTGCCAACGGAATGTGCGTGGGTCGCCACATTGAACAAGTATTTTATTTATGTCAATTGGTACGCCATAATCTTTAATGACCGAAGAGTAACACACGGCATTATTATTTCGACTTCCAATAATGATGGTTTTATGGATTTTTACCTTGAAACCCGCACTTTCTAAAATTCTCGCAGCTAAAAAAGAAGGTAATGCTGAATAAAAAGTGTTTTGCGGGTCGATATTACCACTTGCCATTACATTGATATAAAGGTCAACATATTTTTCTGCTCCTTTATTCTGAATGTTTTTTACCTCGCTTTTAACTAAATAGACTTTTCGGTTTGTAGTACCAAATTTTAGCATTACGTTTTTATACTTAATGGGGTCAGTATAAAACATTCCGCTATTAGTTTGCTTCAATTTAGCATTAGGATTTACTCTAAGCATTTCAGTAGTGTTTTCCTGCCTTTGCTCAAGAGGTTTCTTTTGACTACCCTGCACAAAAAAGAATCCCTTGTCTACATTACCTTGAACCAATGTTTTATCAATAAGTAAATTATCAGAAGGAGAAAAGTATTCGGCTTTTCTATAAAGTCCAACGGCAGCAGCAGGAAAATTAAAAACGCCAATTGGTTGAGAGGACATTTCTAATTTCTTTTTTTTCATCCCACCACCTAACTCAAGATTTTGCTCAATATTAGCCAAACCATTTAAAGCGGTGTTCAATAAATTTTGATAATTAAACCCCGTGATTTGGTTCGGATTATTAAGTAAATTCCTATCAGTAGACCCCTCAAAATCTTGGGCAGGGTTTCGTCTTGTACCTTGAACAAATTCACTTCCATACCATTGTCTATTATTTTGAATTAACCATTGTTCTACTTCAATAACAATATCGTTCAACTTTTCAGATGAATCGAACGTATGAAAAAGAATCCTACCCGTTTGCCCTTGAACGGGAGAGACGTAGGTTTCTAATTCAATATTATTTACTCTGACAACTTGTTTAGCCATTATCCTTGAGGCTTTAAGTATGGATATTTATCTAACTGAATAGTCATATACCTATTTACAAGTTCCTCTGATTTCTTTATGTCATCGGCACTATCAATGTACGCTACATCGGGGTCTAAATTCATTTTCCGAATTGCCAACTTTTTAAAATCTCTGTAATTTGTATCGCGCTTCAACGCCTCTTCTTGGTTGGGCAGGAATAAATTAAAGAAACTCTCTAAACCTTGAATAATGGTTTTCGCGGCAAACTGCTCACCATCCTTGGGTTTTTCCTTTTTCTGAGCCATATAGAACATATGCGTATCGCGAATTGACTCCATCAATCTTCGGCTTACAAAAGCGTAGTTATCATACTTCAATTCCATTATTTTGAAACGCAACTCAACGAGATAATTCCAAATAAACAAGATTCCGATAAAGTTTGACTTTTCACTTTCCAACTCAATGATAAATTCGTAACAACTTCCCGCAAATCGGTCTTGCAATGACAAGTCCTGCTTAGTATTACCTGCATAGGCAGGGTCTTCTCTATTAAGCAAAATGTTACCCGTAGCAATTACAAAAAACTTTTTGGTAAACACCTTGCGTCTATTTTCCCCATCACCTTCGTATCGGTGTGGACGCTCAATAACTTCTTGCTTACCATTTGTAATGCCTTTACCACGTTTCACTTTCGCCAACATATCATTTAATACCCCTGCGGTATTCGGGTCAAGTTTTGGCAATTCATCCAAAATCAGCACCGCACCATCCTTGGTATCGGGTACATCCAAGCACCCATAGGCGCGAGTGACAATACCTTCTTGATAACCTTCGATAGTTTGACCACCAATCAAATCAAGTGGTGAGGTATATTGGTTACAAGGAAGGGTAAATACTTGACAATTTAAAAGTTCTTCACCAATAGCCTCTGCAATATATGTTTTACCCGTTCCTGCACCACCATAGAGATATACGTTGTTTGCTGCCAACATATCGCTCAAAATAAGGTCAGTAATGGGTTGTGGGAAGATTGTAGACGCTTTACGCATCGTGATTTCGGGAATCTTTATTTCAATTCTCCGAGTTTTCTGAATAAAATTTAAAACCTCATCGCTCAATTCTTCCTTTTGAACTTTTTCGTTGTTCAAATACCTGCGAATAATGGCATTAACTTCATTTGCGTCAACGCCCCCTTGACTTGCCATCATCGCTTGAGTTAACATATCAAATGCTGACTTCATAAGCGCGTTTACCTGCTGATTGTTATCGGGAGGTGTTGCTGCTTGAGTTTGAGGCGCGGTAATGATGGTTACGGGCGGTGGAGGCGTGGGAAGAGGAGGCATTGTCGGAGGAGGCGTAGTTTTTTGAACCTCAGTAATTTGCCCATTTGCATCCAATTCATACCCTTCGTTTTTCAAATTATCAAGGAGGGCAGTCCTATCTTGAGGACTTAAAACGCCACTATCTAATAACGCTTGTGAACTATCTATTTCTTGTTGATTAAGTGCCATTATGCTTTATTTTTTAAGTAAATATAGAAAAAATGTTGTTTGGACAATTGATGATAATTTGAAGAACTCTGCTCTTATTTGTAAGGTATTACCAACTTTCAATGCGCCATCTTGGTGAATTTTTTCATATTCCACCAACGAATTATTTTGATTTGTCCATAATCTTGTAAGAACGCTATCGGGAACTATTTTTCTCATTGTTGGATTTCTTGTAAGGGCATATCTTGTTTGAGCGTATAAATTCATCGCTTTCAGAAAATTCTGACTATTAAAACAAAAATCTTGAATATCGGTAGAATAATCTTGAAAATCGGGATTCTTTTGCTGAAAGATGACAAACGCTTTTGCAAAATCTTTAATATCTACTGACTTATATACATTTTCAAAGTAACTTAACACAAAATCATAATCGGTTTGGTCTTCTTTACGGAAGTGACCATAATCGAAGGTTACAATGTGTAAAATTTCTTGGTAGGTATATGATACAATTTCTTCAAGATAAGTTTTAGTATCTTCTTTTGATTCAGAACCGCCACCCTTGCTATAAACGCTTTGAGTTGTGGGGTCGTAGTTAACTGAAAACGCTGCTGAATTACCTAAAAAACGTAAAAAATTGACGAATTTGGTAACGCCATCTAACGGATTATCTGCCCTACTATAAAATTTAAACTCAAAAAAACTTTTTTGCGTAAGTAAAGTGATAAAATCTAATTTTTGAATTAAACCTTCAAAAGCATATTTAGCTTGTCTTACATAATTTTCATGACCAAGCGACCTTTTGCCTATAAAACAAGTAAAAACATAGTCGCCATTACCGCTCTTAATCCAATCAATACCAAAACCCGTTTTTGGCAATTTATATAATGTAATATCTTCTTTAATTGGTTTTATGGTAAGCGAACCAACATCTCCTTTTTCTGCCCTTTTAAAAGTAGTCATTCCATTTACAATTTGACCACCCTCTTCCAATTTAGGAGCGTAAAAAGGACTTTTCATTTCGGGCAACTTAGCTAAGTTTTCCCGTGCGGTTTTAAGTTTTGCCTTGTCCTCAAGCAATTGTTGACGCAACTTATCAAGTTGTGCCTCTTTTTGCTTTTTAGGAATACTTTTATTCGCTTTGATTTTCAAACCTTCCTGCACAATTTTTTCGTGAGATGCTACTGCTCGTTTATAGGCATCTTGATATTCAGCCATCTTATCAAAGAAAGGCGCAAATTCGTTTATTTTAGGGTAGGCAGGTGCTTTACCATCTTCGACCTTTGTTCCTTGTTTGGCTTTGATGATAATCTTTTTCTTCATATGTGCAATCCTTGCACGTTTTTCTTCTTTGCTCATACCCCCATCGCCCATCTTGCCTTGTGAGTTGTACTTGTCCCAATCCTTGCCCTTTTTCAGAATGTAAAAATTGAGAAAATTTGAGCCTTTTTTATACCCAACAAAGTATTCAGTTCCCTTAAAAGTAAATTCGGGTGATTTGGCTGATTTTATATCATCAAAACGTAGTTTGTAACGACTATAATAAGTCTTGTCCCAAATTCTCGATTCTTCGTAGCTTGGCTTAGTACGAGGCGCAACCTCTTTTTTCGTTATGTTTTTTGTTTGACCCGTATTGGCGTTTAACTCTATAAGTCCATTTTTTTCTAACGACTTTAGTATATTTAGATTTGTAATCGTTTCATACTCTTCCATTTTAGTAGTGAACATATTAACGTACAAATCCAAGTTGTCAGCCATTCCCCCATCGCCCATCCCGCTTTCCATTTTAGCCAATTTAGAATAGTAATTAGGGTCTTCTTTCAAATGCTCTTTAGCAACTTCGGCAGTAGCTTGGCTTGGTGTAATGCGCTTTTCGTAAAGTTTACGCAAAGTTTCGATATGCTCCTTCTCGGTTCTCTTTCCACGCTCTAATTCGCCACCTTGAGCCATTTCTTCAATAAATTGACGATGCTCTACATCATCGCAGGAAAAACGCACACCGCCCTCCATTTGATTTAATTGGCTTACGGCTTCGCAAATGGTCATTTCCTTACCATTTATCTTCACCATCTTATCAGAAGCCATAGAACGCTTGTTTACGATTCCTTCGCCACCTTCTACCTCAAGCATTTGCCCCGTAGAAGAGTTTTTCACGGGAATACCGCCTTTTTCGTGCGAATTGCCATAGGTGATTCCACCTTTGTTTACTTTTTTCATTTAAAAAAATGGTTTTATAGGGATGCCACCATACAAAAAGTAGGCAGTAGCCTTGCTCATACTACGCAAGTTACCACCCCAATTAGAGTTGCTATTATTAAAAAGCCAATCCATAAAGCATTCAAAATTACAAAAAACTTGAAACCAAGACTGCCTTTTTTAAAAAAAATTTTGCCTAAAGAGTAGTATGGCAGTATTAAAACTATCAGAATATATTTTCTGAAATAAAGGTCTTTATTTTCCAAGATAAAAATGTATTGTGTTTCTATTGTATAATGCTCTTCACGCGAACCCACTCGGCAATTACTTTTTTAGTTTCATCTACGCTCTTATCGCGAGGAACTTTATCATATATCCTTTTAAAAAAGTCGAACGCGCTTTCCTTAGAACTATCGTAATCCTTGAATAAACTTAGCTTTTGAGCCATTTGAATAGCAATTGATGCTCTCATTTCTTCATATGGAAACTTATCCGTATCGCTCACAATTTCATCATATCTCAAATATGTATCATATTGAGCGCACAAGGCATCAACACATCCTTCTACGGGATTGTATTGTCGCGCCTTCATATTGCTTTCTTCTTCCGCTTGTTGCTTCTGCAATTTAGCGTGGTATTTCACCGATGCTTCAGAACGCTTTGAAAGGTATGCCTTGATAATTTTGGACACATATGCAGGAGAAAATGTCTGATAGTGTTCTATCTCGCCAAATTCGCCCGATGAAGCCATAAAAAAGGCTTGTTCTAACTCCTCTTGAGTGAATGCAGGGTGTTGATTAGCAAGATAATAAACAAGCATCTTTAAATTGTCTATACTAAGCGGTTCTTTGATGCCGACAAAGTAGGACAACTTTACAAGGCTTTTTGCTAATCCCTGCTTCTGCTCATTGGTCATATCACCAAATCGCACATTCCCCAAAGACTTTAGTTCTAAAATTTTCTGCTCAGTTGGGTTGAATTTACTCAAAACTGACATTTCCAATTTGGTCTTGGATGTTGTTAAATTTTGCATCTCTATTATTTGATTTACTTGTTTTTAACTGCATTAGAATGTTGGGTAAATTTGCGTTGATTTGCGACAACTTAATTTGCTCGGCATAATAACCCTTTACAAAATCCCAATTTGTGAGGATGTAGTTCCAAGCGGACAATATACCCTCATTCATTTCCTCTTCGGTAGACACGCCTTTTTTGTTCTTGACCTGCGTAGCAAGGAATGCAATAATACTTTTCATTGATTTGCCTTGTAATGCGTCCATTTTCGCCCCAACATTAATTCTCTTTTGGCAGAACTCATCGTAAAGGGCAATCATTTTCGGATAAAGTTTTTCAGAACTTGTCTTTTCGGATTGAGAAACCTTTGGTTGATAGTCGGCATCTACTTCTACCACTTTAGGGGCAGGTTCAGCAGCCTTTTTCGTTCCACGCTTATTCCATTTCCGTTCCATTTCCGTTCCACCAACACCATCTACAAATTTAATTTCCAATGAGTTGTTGTTCCATTTCCGTTCCATTCTTGTTCCATTCTCATTCCATTCTTGCCCAAACGATATAATTCTATGAAGCGTAGTTTTAGGTACTTTGAATTTCGATAGCAGTAACGGCACTCCAATTTCAACGCAACCTTCATCGTCAGCATTTGCATATAAATATGCCCATACCTCCAAATAGATTGGTGGCTTTTGTAAAAGATATTTGAAAAACTTCCTCAATTACTCTTAAAAATGTGCGTGTAGTCGCTTTCGCTTAGAATTTCGGTTGGTGCAATCTCTAATACCTTGCACAACTTCATTAGAGTGTTCACGGAATAATTAGAGAGTTTACCGCGACAAATTTTATTTATAGTGTATATCGGCACGGGAGTTTCGCAATATTTTTTGGTCATCAGCATCAATTCCGTTTGACTCATTCCTTTCCGATTCAAAATGGTTTGTAATTTACTTTTATTCATTTTTTACTGAATTAGGTAATCGGGGTCAAGGAGGCTCTCATATTCATCCGTATTTACCCCCAAAATCTCGTTAATAGTCGCATAAGGTTGTAGTTGGTGTCCTTCTACCTTCCCATCGTATAATATCGCGTTTAAAGGAACTGCAATCTCTCTCTGAGCGAACTTAATCCCATTCTCCGAAATTCGGTACATCTTAGGCTCTTTTATAAATGCACCATCTACCAACTCACCCTTTGCCTCAATCAAATCCCAAAATTCTAATTTCGCAAAATCTTGCAGGAACTTTTCATTTTCGCAAAAAATTTCCTGCTCATCAAAATAGTCAAGAATAGTATGTGCATTTTCTGAATATCGGTAGTATTTCAAAATATGTAGCAATGCGAGGCAATTAGCCTTCGATAATTCCACTTTCTCCTCCCTTGCTAACCGATTACACGTTGGACATATTTTCCCTTCAAAATCGCCCTTAATGCTTTCTCTAAATTCGGTAATTTTTAATTTGTCAGTAGGGAACGCATTCACCCTTGAATTTTCATTTTCCATTGATTTTTTATTTAAAGGTTAATTAATATTTTTTTATTGGATGTATTTATAAATACCATCGGCATTGAGTTTTTGATTTTTGTTTTTCGAATTTCGTAAATAAAGTTGGTTATTTTAATGCCTTCAACTTCTATCGAAATTATTTTTTTCCTGCGAGTGAAAATATTTTTTTTCCATTTAATAAATCCAATGTGATTTCCTAATTGGTTATTTACGAAAATCCTTCCGCTTGGAATAAATGAAAAATTAATTTTATTGAATATCGGCATCAAAGTTTTGGGAATAAAAAAAAGGGGGTCGCCCCCCATTTTTAAGTTTGTTCTATTTACCAAGCCATAACCATTGCGGGGCGGTTTAATTGTCTTTCGCGTATGATTGCGCTCATATCTGCATCCACCCAAGTAATTTGGCTTGTAATGTAGTCTATATCGCTTTTAAAGTCATCCGTATCACCATCTTCGTCAGCACCCCAAATCATTCCGTTTCCGTAGAAGAACATATCTTGAAAATAGAAACCACTTCTACCTGCGGTAAAGTAGCCTTCTTCGTCAACTACCAACAAATCGTTTTTGTCAAGGTACAAAGCACCTTCAACAAGATTACAATTCAACATTTGGTAAGTTTCTTTCAAAGAATCTTTCAGATTAACGCTAACAATCTCCCTTGTTTCTGCGTTGATAAAAATTGCTTTTTTCATTTTTGTGTGTGTTTGATGGGACAAATATACGACAACTTTTTTATTTTCAAAAATAATTTATTAACAATTTACTTCTTTGCGAAATTCTTTCTCCTGCGCTTGTCGCTCCTTATAGTTATTACCCCTTAATTCTGCGTTATCCTGCTGAATTTTGCGTCTTGCACGGGTAATGCTATCTGCGCTACTAATTTTCTCTGCGACTAAATAAAAGGCAAAAAAATCGTATGCGCTCATATTGCTTAGTGAATCCTTTCCATTGAGCCTTTCTACTTCCTTTCGCCAAACATTCGCAATTAGCTTCGGGTCGCTATCGCGTAAGTCTTCGCGCTTTTCTAAAAAGGTTTTTACAACCTCCTGCAACCCCTTGTATTCTTTCAATTGAGTTTTCATCTATTTCTGATTTCGCTTAATTTATTTTCTATTTCTAATTTTACCCTCTCAGCAACATTCTTTTCAAGTGTACCAATGTGCCATTCAAACATTTCATCTGCCAAAGGTGCAAAAGGTTCTTTATAATCGTACAAAGTAAATGGTTCTTTAATAGTATTACCATCGGCATCAATGGTTATTACCTCACAACAAAAATTGTAATAACTTTTTTCAAAATAATTTTCGGGTTCTCCGAAAATTGATTTCAGTTCAATTAACGTAGCCAATACGTCAATTTGGTGGTAGTATGTGCCATTCATACTTAATTCGCTTTTTGCTATCATTGTGTGCGTTTTTAGGGGGTTATAAATTCATTTCATTGAGTTCATCCAATTGGGCAATTTTATCTCTTAACTGAGATACCATTTTTAAGGCGTATTCGCCCCATTGTTTTGATTCATCTCTATTTTCATCAACTAATTCAAGGCTCAATCGTATTGATGAAACCAATTCCAATAATTCCGTTCCACAATAGTGCGAGTATTGAATACCTTTTTTCATTGAATGAGATTTAATTTTAACGAGCGTTTAGGATGCGCTCCCCCCATATGCTTAAATTCTTAAAATTGGGCGTAAATAACGATTCCTAAACCCATTGAGTCTATTCGGGTGTCCGCAGTCGTTTTAAGGTCGTTATGGCTATCGCAACGAACACACGGACATACATCCCCATACATACCCCTTCCGCTATATCCATAGTCAATTTCTAAGCAAGAGTTTTCAGCGTCCTCAATAAAGATTAACTGATTTGACGAGTATATGTGTTCGGGCAGGTCAAAAATGTTTAACTCAAGTTGTGAATACTCTTTTTGAAAGTCTGATGAAACCTCC
>Ga0315903_10007468_pt1 | contig 13678 bp, 7 predicted proteins | sample LakEriMetagenome_7_FD_203524 | JGI IMG/M metagenome (GOLD analysis project Ga0315903, IMG submission 203524) | Freshwater fungal communities from buoy surface, Lake Erie, Ohio, United States - Buoy 2 MA119 | ecosystem: Environmental > Aquatic > Freshwater > Lake | place: USA: Lake Erie, Ohio...
GACAATGAGCGCGTCTTGCTGGAAGCGCATCAGCTGGTGTCTCAGGCGGTCGAACGCAAGGATCGCATCGCTCCCGCCGCCGAATGGTTGCTGGATAACTTTTATCTGATTGAAGAACAGATCCGGTTGACCCGTCGGCATTTGCCGGAACGCTATAGCCGGGGCTTGCCCAGGTTGCTGAACGGGCCATCAGCGGGATATCCGCTGGTCTATGATGTGACGCTGGAACTGATCTCCCACGTTGACGGCCGGATTGATGTGTCCCAGTTGCAAGATTTCGTGGCGGCCTACCAGAGACGCAGGCCGCTCACGCTGGGTGAACTCTGGGCCATCCCGATCATGATCCGGCAGGCGCTGATCGAAAATCTTCGACGAGTTGCAGCCCGGATCATGACAGCATCCATCGGGCGGACAGTCGCACACGAATGGTCGGACCAGCTGAATGAGTGCGCCGAACGGACACCGCACCGTCTGATCTTGCTGGTGGCAGAACTCGCGAAGCGGAATCCACCCCTCTCGCCGGCCTTTGTGGCGGAAGTCACGCGCCGTCTGAAGGGGCAGAGCACCATGTTTTCTGTCCCGCTGACCTGGATTGAGCATCGCCTCTCTGAGCAGGGACAGTCGATCGAGCAATTGGTCAAAGCGGATGCCCGGAATCAGGCGGTGAACCAGGTCTCCATCAGCAACAGCATCCACTCCCTCCGCGAGTTGGGTGCGATTGACTGGCGGGAGTTTGTGGAGTCGCTCAGTGTCGTCGAGCAGACGCTGCGCGAGGACCCTTCGGGCGTCTACCCGCGGATGGATTTCGGTTCACGTGACCGCTATCGGCAGATCGTCGAGGAAACGGCCAAGAAAAGTCCGCTCAGCGAGTCGGAAGTGGCCCGCCGTGCAATCAGCCTGGCGCGGGCAGCCGCCGCCCAGGATGGCCGTCAGCAGCGCTCCGCCCATGTCGGCTACTTTCTGATCGACCAGGGACAGGCCGAGTTCGAACGGGTCACTCTTCGTCACCAGCCGCTCACCCGACGGCTCGCCCGGCAGTGTCGCGTCAGGGCATTCCCACTCTATGTCGGCTCGATTCTGCTGCTGTCGCTCCTGGTCACCATGGGAGTGATGTCAGTCACTGGCATGAGCGGACTGGGTGCTTGGGCGGCCGCAGGTCTGCTGTTTCTCTGCGCCACACACCTCAGTGTGTCGCTCATCAACTGGCTGTCAACTTTCCTGGTCGCTCCGCGGCGTTTGCCCCGTCTGGATTTCTCCGGGGGGATTCCCCGTGAGTGTGCGACGCTGGTCGTGGTCCCCACGATGCTGACGGGAGCCGGCGGAATCAACCGGTTGCTGGAGGATCTGGAAGTGAGGTACATGGCCAATCGTGACGAGCAGTTGCGATTCGCGCTGCTGACGGACTTCTGTGATGCGGAGACCGCGGAGCGACCCGATGACGTGCGTTGGCTGCAACTGGCGGAAGCGGGTGTCAAGACGCTCAATCTCAAATATGCGGTCGGGGATGAAGACCTCTTTTATCTGCTGCATCGACCGCGAATCTGGAATGAACAACAGCAGGTGTGGATGGGGCGCGAGCGAAAGCGGGGCAAGCTCTCGGATCTGAACGCCTTCCTCCGCACTGGAAACCAGTCGGCGTTCCAATTGATCGTGGGCCGAAACCCGGGATCTCTGTCACGGATGAAATACGTCATCACGCTGGACACCGACACCCTGCTGCCGCACGATGCGGCACACCAGCTGGTCGGCACCATGGCCCATGTGCTGAATCGGGCCCGCGTCGATGAAGCACAGGGCCGCGTTGTGGAAGGCTACGGCATCCTGCAGCCCGGCGTGGCGACCTGCCTGGAACAGTTTGGTCAGTCGATCTTTGCGAGACTGCATGCGGGCGAGGCAGGCATCGATCCCTACACGCGCGCGATCTCCGACGTCTATCAGGACTTGTTCGCGGAGGGGTCGTTCATCGGCAAGGGGATCTATGACATCGACGCCTTCATCGCGACGACCGAGAACCGGTTTCCCGACAACCAGATCCTCAGCCATGACCTGCTCGAAGGCTGTTACGTCCGGTCCGGCCTGGGCAGCGATATCCGCGTCTTCGAGAAATACCCGTCGCGGTACCTGTCCGACATCAGTCGACGACATCGGTGGATTCGGGGGGACTGGCAGATTGCGGCCTGGATCTGTCCCCTGGTGACAGGAGTCAACGGAAAGTTTCAGCGGAACCCAATCAGCCTGCTGTCACGATACAAGATCCTGGACAATTTGAGACGGAGCGTGGTTCCGACCGCCCTGTTGCTGGTCCTGCTGTTGGCCTGGTTGATTTGGCCAGCGGTCGGGGTCTGGACGGCGGTGGTCACCTGCATTGTGCTGGTTCCGACAGTGACAGTGTCGCTGGTCACATCCATGCGTCTCAGTCCGGATGTCGGGTTGCTGCAGCATCTGAGGCATTCGCTGGAGATGTGGGGCAAGAACCTGACGCGGGCCGTGCTGGATTTGGCCTTTCTGCCGTATGAGGCCTTCGTCAGTCTCGATGCGATCATCCGGACATCCATCCGGATGCTGATCACCCGTCGCAACATGCTGGAGTGGATGACGGCCAGCGACTCGGACCGGAACGGGCAAAGAACGGTTGCGGGCTGCTATCGCACGATGGCCGCGGCCCCGGCGCTCGCGGTCATTGTCGCGGTTGTGTTGATCTGGACGCGCCCCAGCGTTCTGAGGGAGGCGGGGCCACTGCTGGGACTCTGGATCACCAGTCCGTGGATCGCCTGGCGGATCAGCCAGCCGGCTTCGGATCGCGAGCCCGCACTGACTCCCGCCCAGGAACTCTACCTGCACCGGGTGGCCCGCCGGACATGGGGCTTTTTTGAGAAATTCGTGGGGCCCGAACACCACTGGCTACCCCCCGACAACTATCAGGAGCATCCTGTCGGAATCGTTGCTCATCGGACGTCGCCAACGAATATCGGAGTCTCGCTGCTGTCCACCCTGGCGGCCAATGACTTCGGATTCATCTCGATGGATGAACTGCTGGATCGGACGGGCCGCACACTCCAGACACTCGGGCAGCTGGAGCGCTACCGCGGACATTTTCTGAACTGGTACGACACGCTGACATTGCAGCCTCTCTATCCCAAATACGTGTCGTCGGTCGACAGCGGGAATCTGGCGGGGATGCTGCTGACGTTGCGATCCGGATTGCGCGAGTTGCCCGACTCGCCGCTGTTGTCTCCCGGCGTGTGGACTTCGCTCGATCGCTCACGACGAGCGCTCATTCAGATTGGCGAGTCCGCGTCTGCCCGGGCCTCGACCCTGGCGTGTGTGAGCCCCCTCCTCGCGGTTCTGGAACGAGGTCTCTGTGCTTCGCGATGTCTGGTGGCGACTTCGGAACTGCTCTCGCGGGTCTCGTCGCTTGCCAGCGAACTGACGGAATTGCCAGCGCAGGCACTCCCGGACGCGGCCCAGCCGTGGCTGATCGATCTGGAGCAGGAATGTCGGGACCATGGGGCGGACCTGCTGTTTCTGGCCCCCTGGTTATCGCATGGACCGACGCCTCCCGGGATCTGGTCGCTGGGCTCGCCCGAGTGGACCGAGCTCCGCAGCGAGCTGCCGGGCCTGCTGCGCCAACTTGAGGACTGCCAGACACTGCGATCCCTGAGGACGATCTCCGCTCAATTCCTGCAGGCTCTGGATCGCCATCTGGAGCAAATCACGGACCCCGCGGTCACTGGAAGCGCGGAGCGGGAATGGTTGACCGAACTCCGCGAGAAAGTCAGCACCAGCGAGCAGCGGGCAGGCGAGCGGCTGGCGACAATTGAACAACTCGCGCGAATTGCGGGCGAGTTCGCCGAGGCCGACTATGAGTTCCTGTACGATTCCTCACGACATCTGTTGGCGATCGGATTCGATGTCAGCGAGCGACGGCGAGACACAGGCTTCTATGACCTCCTGGCGTCGGAGTCGCGGCTGACCAGCTATGTGGCCATCGCCCAGGGACAGCTGAAGCAGCAACACTGGTTTGCGCTTGGTCGTCTGCTCACCACGTCGAAAGGACAGCAGATGCTGTTGTCCTGGAGCGGGTCGATGTTCGAGTATCTGATGCCCCTCCTGGTCATGCCGACCCATTGGCAGACGCTGCTTGACCAGACCTGCCGTGCGGTGGTCCTGCGACAACGGCAATACGGTCAGCAACGGGGAGTTCCCTGGGGGATCTCCGAATCGGGTTACAACGCGACCGACGCCAGACAAAACTACCAGTACCGGGCGTTTGGTGTACCGGGCCTGGGGGTGAAACGTGGGCTGGCGGACGATCTGGTCATTGCGCCGTATGCCACCGCGATGGCCTTGATGGTGTCTCCACAGCCGGCGTGTGAGAATCTGCAGGCGATGGAGAAGCTCGGATTTGTGGGCGAATACGGCTTCTTCGAGGCGATCGACTACACGCGAACCCGGGTTGCCCGGGAGCAGTCGATGGCGATCGTGCGGTCCTACATGGCCCATCATCAGGGAATGAGTCTGCTGGCACTGGCTCACTGCCTCCTGAAACAGCCGATGCAGCGCCGCTTTCTCGCCGACCCCCGGTTGCAGGCGGTCGAACTGTTGCTGCAGGAACGGATGCCACTGGTCGGCTCGTTCTTCCCCCATGCCTCGGAGGCCCTGGTCGAGCGCGATCCCAACAGTGATCTGGCGGGGCAGATTCGAGTCTGCGCCACACCCCACACGCCGATTCCGGAAGTCCATCTGTTGTCCAATGGTCGTTACCATGTCATGGTCACCAACAGCGGCGGAGGATATAGCCAGTGGAAAGAACTGGCCGTGACCCGCTGGCGTGAAGATGCCACCTGCGATCACACCGGCTCATTCTGCTATCTCCGCGATGTCTCGACGGGCGAGGTCTGGTCGACGGCCTATCACCCCACTCTGACCCCCAGCAAGCGTTATCAGGCGATTTTCTCGCAGTCGCGGGCCGAGTTCCGGCGTCGTGATCATGACATCAAGCTGCATACGGAGATCGCCGTCTCTCCGGAAGATGACATCGAGATCCGGCGGGTGACTTTGACCAATCGTTCGCGCGTCACCCGCGTGATCGAGCTGACCAGCTATGCCGAAGTCGTGCTGGCCACCCGGGCGGCCGATGCCACTCATCCGGCGTTCTCAAACCTGTTCGTGCAGACGGAACTGGTCCCCGCGCGGCGGTCGATACTCTGTTCGAGACGACCTCGTTCACACACCGAGAAGCCCCCCTGGATGCTGCATCTGGTGGCCGTGCGGACGGCATCCTCCGAAGAACCATCGTATGAGACCGACCGGCTGAAGTTTCTCGGACGCCGTCGCAGTCCCCAGAATCCTGAGGCCATGCAGCGGTCCGGTCGGCTGTCGAACGCCGAGGGAGCGGTGCTTGATCCGATTGTCGCGATCCGCCAGCGGCTGATCCTGGCTCCCGATGCGACCGTCTCAGTCGACTTCGTGACAGGGATGGCTGCGACACGGGACGAGGCCCTGCGGCTGATCGATCGCTATCGAGACCATCACCTGGCGGACCGCGCTCTCGTCATGGCGTGGAGCCACGCGCAGGTGATGTGCCGGCAGATCAATGCGACGGATGCCGATGCGCTGCTCTACAGTCGTTTGGCCAGTTCGATTCTCTACATGAACCCGGCCCAACGGGCGCCGGTCGGCATTCTGGCCCGCAATCAACGTGGACAGTCCGCCCTGTGGGGACATGGCATTTCCGGCGACCTTCCGATTGTGCTGTTGAAGATCGGCCGCACGGAACGACTGTCACTGGCCTGGCAACTGGTTCAGGCTCATGCGTACTGGAGGCTCAAGGGCCTCGCGGTGGACCTTGTCATCTGGAACGACGGAGACTCCGGCTATCGCCAGGAGTTGCAGGATCAGATCGTGGGACTGTGCAATTCCGCCGCAGACAGCTCGACACTCGACCGTCCCGGAGGGATCTTCATCCGCCGTGCTGATCAGCTGTCGGATGAGGACCGCGTCCTGCTGCAGACCGTGGCCCGGGTCATCATCGTCGATCTCGAGGGGCCGCTCGAAGAACAGCTGGATCGTCGGATGCGATCCGAACTGAAGCCCCCGGAACTGATTCCGACCATGCGGGCCCGTCCGGAACTGAACGCAGAACAGCCAGATGGGACCTTTGGTCGGGAGCTGTTGTTCTACAACGGGCTGGGAGGTTTCACGCCGGACGGGCGCGAATATGTGATTCGCCTGCTTCCAGGTCAGGAGTGCCCGGCCCCCTGGGTGAATGTCCTCGCCAATCCGAACTTCGGAACCGTCATCTCGGAGACCGGCAGTGCCTACACCTGGAGCGAGAATGCTCATGAGTTCCGGGTCACGCCCTGGGCGAATGACCCCATCGTCGATCCGAGCGGCGAAGCGTTCTATCTGCGCGACGAAGACAGCGGGCAGGTCTGGTCACCCATGCCCCAGCCGGTCCGATCGGCGACGCCGTACATCTGCCGCCATGGTTTGGGGTACAGCGTCTACGAACACACCGAGTCCGGCATCACCACCGAGCTGTGGGTCTACGTCGGAATTGAGCAGCCCGTCAAATTCGTGCGGTTGACGATCCGCAACAACTCAGGACGGACACGTCGCTTGTCGGCCACCGGGTATGTCGAATGGGTGTTGGGAGAGATGAGGTCGCGGGGGCTGATGTACGTCGTCACGGAAGTGGATTCGCAGAGTGGGGCTGTACTCGCCCGGAATCCGTTCAGCCTCGAGTTCCCGCAACGAGTCGCATTCTTCAATGTCTCGGAAGCGGAGCGGTCTGTGACGGGGGATCGGATGGAGTTTCTGGGACGAAACGGCAGCACCGCCAGGCCAGCGGCGATGACCCGGCAGCGTCTTTCCAACAAGGTGGGGGCAGGACTCGATCCCTGCGGGGCCCTCCAGACCGCTTTCGAGCTGGTCGATGGACGACAGAAGGAAATTGTCTTCACGCTGGGAGTGGGTCGCGATGTCGACGAGGCGCGGCACATCGTGCGGCAATTTCAGCAGCCGCAAGCGGCACAGCGCGTGCTCGATGAGGTCTGGGAGTTTTGGAAACGCACACTGGGTGCCGTCTCGGTTCAGACCCCCGACTCCGCACTCAATCTGCTGGCGAATGGGTGGCTGCTCTACCAGACCCTCGCCTGCCGCTATTGGGCGCGCAGTGGCTTCTACCAGTCTGGCGGTGCATTCGGCTTTCGGGATCAGCTTCAGGACGTCTCCGCACTGCTGCATACCCGGCCCGACATGATCCGCAGCCACATGCTGCTTTGTGCGGCACATCAGTTTGCCGAGGGGGACGTCCAGCACTGGTGGCACCCGCCGGCGGGGCGTGGGGTGCGCACCCACTTCTCCGATGACTTTCTGTGGCTGCCGTATGTGGCCTGCCGCTATGTCGAAGGAACCGGGGATACCGGAGTGCTCGACGAGGTTGTTCCGTATCTGGAGGGACGCCCGGTCAAACCGGAGGAGGAAAGCTACTACGACCTGCCACTGAAGTCGGAAGAGTCGGGGACCCTCTACGACCACTGCGTGCGGGCGATCCAGCGTGGATTGACACATGGGTCGCATGGTCTGCCGCTGATCGGCGGCGGCGATTGGAACGACGGGATGAACCTTGTGGGTGAGCACGGGGGGGGCGAGAGTGTCTGGCTGGCGTTCTTTCTGTACGAGATCCTGACGCGGTTTTCCGTGCTGGCCCGATCGAAGGGCGATGTGACGTTTGCCGGGATGTGTGACGTGAAAGCCGCCGAGTTGAAGCTCAACATCGAGCAGCATGCCTGGGATGGGGAATGGTACCGCCGGGCCTACTTCGACAATGGAGACCCGCTGGGAACAGCGATCAACTCGGAATGTCAGATCGACTCATTGCCGCAGAGCTGGGCAGTTCTGTCCGGAGCGGGCGATTCCCGCCGCTCTCGTCAGGCGATGCAATCGGTTGATGAGCGACTGGTTCGCCGCACTGAGGGGTTGATCCAGCTGTTCGATCCCCCGTTCGACAAGTCCCCGCTCGATCCCGGCTATATCAAGGGCTACCCCCCCGGAATCCGCGAGAATGGCGGACAATACACTCACGCCGCGATCTGGATGGTGATGGCATTCGCCAAACTCGGCGACGCCGCAAAGGCGTGGGAATTGCTGTCGTTGATCAACCCGGTCCATCATGGCGATACCCCCGACCGGATCGCGAAGTACAAGGTCGAACCCTACGTGGCCGCGGCGGATGTCTACGCGGTCTCTCCCCACACAGGCCGCGGCGGGTGGACGTGGTACACCGGCTCCGCCAGCTGGATGTATCGACTGATTGTGGAGTCACTGCTCGGGTTACATCTCAAAGTCGACACCCTGCGAGTGAATCCGTGCGTCCCTCCGGCATGGGACTCGTTCATCGTGCATTACCGGTATCGCGAAACGGTCTATCACATCACCGTCGAATTCCTCGCGTCGTCAGAGAGGCGCCAGCAAATCGTGCTTGACGGGGCCGAACTTAGCGAGATGGAAATTCCGCTGCAGGACGATCGTCGCGATCATCACGTGATCATCAGGCAGGTGCGTCATCGAGGGTAGCGAATCATCCGCGCCGTTCAGAACAGTGGGTCCAGGGTCCACTCAGGCCTGACTCCCCTCGCCGTCTCTCGGGAAAGACGACCTCGATCTCCCCGAGACCGTACTTCGCCCGTCGCCCGGGTGCGTGGTCCAGCGCAAGGAACGTCTCCCCCTGATGGGGGAGGGTGGGTGGCGACCTGCCGCTGCGCTATCAGCGGCGCCTCGGCAGTGCACCCCCTGAGACCCCTGGTCTTCCCTGAGCCGCCGAAAAATCCGCGCCGCCGTCTGGCGTTGCCTGCGGGGCCGCCCTTCGTCGCTCTGAGAACACAACCCTTGGCCAGACCCCGGGTTTCACCCGAAAGAGATGGTGCAGGGGTTATCAAGGCAGTCCTTCGAGTCAGATGGTGAGGTGCTCTGGCGATGGGCTCGACCGCGGGTCCCCTCTCAGACTTCCTGTCAGGCGTTGGAGCCTCATGAAACAATCGTCACGATGGAGTTGCTTTCGGATCTGTTGAATCTGATCGAAAAGGTGAGGTTTTCAACAGGCTGTTGGGCATGGATCTCCTCACAAGCAGCGATGCGGGTTCAGAGAATTGCGATTGACACAGTCAATCCGCTGCAGCAGTCATCTCGCAGCGGTCGCCAGAATTTCCAAACCGGGCCCTCGATCGCGTCGGGAAGCCGTTTAGGGATTGCTTTCCACACCCCGTCTGATGAACGGGGGATCGATCATTGAGCGAGCCCACGACGAAAGGAACCACTTTCAGGGTTCAGGTCCCGGTAGGGATCGCGTTCCTCCGGGTAGCCGCTGTGGCGGCAACCCGGGGATGAGAGCAGCAACCTCTGCGAGGTCGTGCGGAGGGTTGGCGAGAGATTTGCGGCGAAGACCGATGGTCGTTGTCCACGTTGTCACGGCCCGATCAGAGTGCGCTCGCCAGGATCATGCCGATAAGTTTCAAGACACTCGGCTCGATTGGGCATCGGACCACACAAGCGATTGATCAATCGATTGAGTCGCGGGCCCGTCTCGCAGCGAGAGTCTCTTTTCGACCAGAGCCCATCACTCGACGTGGGGGGGAAGCTCGAACCGCCAGAGGTTGAGCTTCCCCTTGGTGAAGATCGGTCGCGGCAAGAGCCGGGGCTGCTCGACGAGCCAGCACTCGGGTCCCAGGAACAAAGAAAAGACCTGGCCCGGACCCCGTTCACTGAGGGGGCGAATTTGCTGCTCGACGCGGGTGAGACGTTCGAGGGTGGCTCCGGCATGCACCCAGTGCTGGGCCAGGGGGGGCAGGAACAGGTGGGGGGGAGTCCCCGCCTGGATCTGCCGGTCGATTTCGCGCACCCACCCCAGGGGCACAATGTCGACCAGTTCCACACTTCCCAGGATGGCCCCCGTCTGGCGCGCTCCGGGGCGGTTCCAATGCGCGAGAATCTCGGCGATCACCTCGGGCGCGCGGGCAGCAAGCTGCTCGGGACGCGGCCGCGATTCGAGACGGGTGGCGTGGATGTAGATCCGGCCCCGATAGGGAGTCTGCCACGTGCGGTTCTCGACCGGTTTCCAACCCAGGCACAAACCATCGGCCCACGGCTGATGCACCGACAGCACCCGCACGACGCGCCCCGGTCTTGGGGGGCCCGAACGTGACGCACGGCGTGACGAGGGGGGAATCATGACGTTGGACTTCGCAGGCAGAACCGAATGCAGAAGTCGAACTTTAGGAACCCCAGTGGCCAATACCAACTGTCGACCGAGACCCGGGGCCCCAGCACACCGGCGATCGCTGATCCTGTGGCGATGCAACTGGCGGGAAAGTGGACCTGATGGGAGTCGAACCCATCGCGCCAATCGTGCAAAGATCAGCCGCCTCCAACGGCATTCAGGCCCGTGTATTCGGAACGCACCCACGGCCCACCCAAGACCGCCTCGTTCCAGCGGAAGCCGAGGGACTCGAAGCCTCAAGCGAGCGACTCGCCACCTGTGTTCAAGACAGGCTCCTGATCCAGCCGGATGACTTCCCTGGTGAAACCGCCGGCGGCGGGCGCAACCGCGGGCGCGTCAGCCCCCACAACCGCCCGGCCCGGAGAACTCCCTACTCCCTTCTCTCACAGCCGACTGCTCCGACGTCTCTGGCGAGAAAGACGCACGCCAGCCCGCCAAGGTTCGCGGTCGGCCGGCTGGCGCCGCAGGGGAGCCGCCGGCCAGAGACCTCCGCTGAACACCCAGCCAAACACACGCGTCCGCGAGGGCCCACGCACAGGGTGGCGGGGGGGCGGACCTCTGTGTCCGCTCCGCTGGGTGTTCGTCCGGAGGCAACCGGTCCAACGGGCAGGCAATCGATACGGATCGGTCAGCAGCCCCTGCACTTCGACCGCAACACGGAATCGGTCGGCGGATTGTTGGTGTGTTTGGCGGCTGTCGGTGGAGTGGGGACTCGACCGGCTGGAGGGCCCTTAACCCGACAGGTCAAAAACCGAACCTGCGGACGGCGTGGAGGACCGACACGACGAGTTGGTGGGGTGAGCTTTCGGATCGAGTGGACTGGACTGAGAGACCTGAAGGTCTGTCACCAAGAGAGACTCCCGGCTTGATTACCGCCGGAAGTGATACTCGGAATTCGATTTGTCGAAGGCCGCTTCACTCAGCCGGCGGTCGATCCGCAAGCCGGTGTAGGCGTAGTATTCCAGCAAGGTTTGCTCGTCGAGCTGGTGAGCATCGTCCTTCAGCGCGTCGTCGATCGGCCAGCCGTAGGTTTTGAGACAGATGGGGACTGAGAGTTCCTGATCGACGAAGGTCAGCGACTTGCGGTACAGCGACTCGACACTGGGGCTTTCGTATTCGACGATGAAACAATGACACGGCCGGCTGTCGAACTTCTGGTCGGGAATCAACTGCCACCGCACGCCGCTGCGGGTCGTGAGGTCGCGGCGGCGGTAGGCGAGGATCTTGTCGCAGAGGTTCATGATCCCGGCATTGGTGACGGGGTGCCGGGCCTCGGCCATCGCCAGGGTCCCCTCGGGATCCACCTTCACCGCCGGCAGCAGTTTCTTGCCTCCCCCCAACTTGACGAGCATGCGGTTGTCGTTTTCGCCGTCGATGTACAGCAGCTCGCGCCCCACATCGCCCCCTTCGATCCACTTCATGTAGATGCTGAGGGGGGTGTGCCGCAGTTTCAGCTCCATGGTCTGCAGATCCAGCAGCGCGCCCCCTTCAAGGCGTTCCTGCCGGACGAACACCGCTTCGTAATCGGGAATCGCTTCCATCCGCTTGCGGCCGAGTTCGAGCATGGCGACGTGCAACTCGAGGGCCATGCGGCTGGTCTGCAATTCCCCCGCCACCCGCTTCCGCAGGTCTTCGGATGACAGGTTGCCAGTGGCCGAACCGCCGGTCGGGAGTGCCGCGACAGACAGTTGGCCCACCCTGTTGCGCGAGCTGGAACTCAGCCCGGCATCCGCCGGTTTGGTATGGAAGCTGAGGGCCAGAGTGCCGCAGGTAATGAGGCAAACCAAAGCCGCAAGGAGATTGAACCGGGCCTCCCCACGGGGCAGGCGAACGAACCGGCGCAGACTCCAGACGTAGTGCAGATGCTTCATGCGACGGCCGATGCGGATCTTCCAGCGCTGCTTGGGGAAGGGCAGTCCGCAGCCGACATCCCGAGGTGCCAAGGCTGCGACCAGACTGCCACACCTCCACTTTTCGGAAGGGTTCGGTGACCCTCCCCAAAGAAATGCGGGCCGGCGCAACAGGCGTTCCAGCGGTCACTTCTGGCGATTCGGCCAACTTCCGCCCAATTCCGCGATCGGGTTTGAGGGCGCATTCCTCAAGGGCGATAAAATCGGCAGGTTCGTTGCGTTCAGCGGCGGATTGGCTGGATTCAGTCTTCCACAGGGCCGCGGCGGCGGAGAGGGAGAGCCGGCGGGTGGGGCGGGGGGAACTGGGCGGAGGGACTATGTCCATCGCAGGCACTGAGCCCCAACACGGTCCGGCCGGCCGTGGATTTTGGTTCCAACAGCCGATTTGGCCCAGTTCGGGTTAAGACATCAATTGGCGTTGATCTGTGTGAAAAAGCTACTGTGGATTGGGGGGGGCGGGGACCTGGAGTTGGCAGCAGCCGAAGTCGAGTTGGGCCGAGGCGTGCCGGGGATCCCGTTTGAGGACGCCGGGTTTCAGGGCATAGATCATGTAGCGGCCATCGCGGCGGGATTCGACGAGACCGGCTGTTTTGAGGATTTGCAGGTGGTGTGAGACCAGCACGATCTGGGTGTCGAGGAACTCACAGATGTCACCTACCGCCAGCTCGCCGTGCTGCAGCAATTCGACAATGCGCAACCGGAGCGGATCGCTCAGTGCCTTCAGCTTCTCGGCACAGTATTCCGCGTTGGTGCGGGAGTCGGTCATGGTCAACGATGGGGAGAGACTGGATTGTGCTTGTCGCATGTCCAGTCTGGATCGGAGGACGGGCCTTGCGGCCCATTTCAGGGAGGGAGCTCAGGAATCGAACTATAAGGAGTTGAACACAGAAGGTCAGCCGCTCTGGGGAGGGGTTGACCCTCAAGATTCAAGGCTGTGGGACACGGCGCAGGGCACATCGGAGCCGGAATGGGTTGAACCCACCCACCCCCTGCGTTATACTCGCCGATTCGTCCGCTGTGGGTCTGGGGAGATATTCTCTTTCCGGGGCAGAGCCGATTCGGCTCGGAACACGGCGGGGCTGGCCCAGGAATTGGCTGGCTGGCGATGATTTGGAAGGGTGATCTGGCTCGTGACGAGCTGGACGTTGCCGAAGGGGATCATGGCAATCTGGCGAACCTTTCGCTGGGTTGTCTCTCTGCCAATTTGTTGCTGTCCCGGATTCCTGAGGGTGCTGGGCGAGTGTGCCAAAGATGGTGGGAACGGCCGGTGTTGAGAGCAGTCATGTTCCTCCCGCAGTTCGGCCATCTGACACAGTGCTGGTTCGCGACCCGGTCGTGAATCGGTGAGTGGATACGGGTTTTGTTGATTTCTGGTTTCGCGACGACGTGTCGGGGCCAGTTCCGTTCACGCGTTTCGAGTTGCAAGGTTGGTTGCCGTGAGCAAGAGCTATTTGGCGAAGGTCGAGACCTTTGAGCCGAGCTGGGTGTT
>Ga0315903_10007482_pt1 | contig 13665 bp, 33 predicted proteins | sample LakEriMetagenome_7_FD_203524 | JGI IMG/M metagenome (GOLD analysis project Ga0315903, IMG submission 203524) | Freshwater fungal communities from buoy surface, Lake Erie, Ohio, United States - Buoy 2 MA119 | ecosystem: Environmental > Aquatic > Freshwater > Lake | place: USA: Lake Erie, Ohio...
AACTAAAAAAGAATATCCATTTTGATTTTCCTCAACCGTACTCACTATCCACTCTTGCGTATTTGATTTAGTCCAAAATGTTTGTTTTTCTAATTTGGTATGGTTTTCTATTAATAGCATACTATTTTACTTTAAAGAAATTAATAATCCTATCCTTTAAAGTTGGTTTGTTTTTTCTATATGAATGGAGTGCTTGCTGATATTCAATAACCTCTAATGCTTCACCCATTGATACCGGCGTTCCCCTTCGTATTCTATCTGATAAATCTTCTAAACGTTTATCCGTTATTGTTTTTCTAAATGTTGCCATATTATTTTGTTATTGCTTTGGTGAATAATTCTGCTAATCTATTCAAACGCCACTCACTCTTTTTTTCCTCTATTGTTTTTGGTTCGTCATCTTTTGTATTGTTATAAACGTTCACCGATGTATTGTATTGATGTGTTAATGATTGAAAATACAAAGAATGTAAGTTATGCGGTATGTTATTAAAATCTGCTTCAATCGTTACCGGCAATTCAGTACCAGTTCCGTAAATCTTTATTGATGTATTGATTCTCACTTTACCGCTACCCTTCATTGTTAGCCTACCATTGTCCGGCGTTATATTTAAGTTACCCATGTATTAATTCTTTTATTTGATGTGTTAATAGTTCTGGCGTTTGTAATTTAGCTCTGTCCAACATTCTACGTTTCGGAACTGCCGTTGGTAGTGGTGAATTGTGCTGATAACTATCCCAACACCATAATTCATATTGAACGCCTATTGGATTACGTTCTAAATTAATTTGTATTCTTTGTCCAATTGGGTTTATTAATGTGAATAGGTATGCAGTATTTATAGTTTCCACTTTACCGATACGCCAATTACCAACATCCACTTTATACAACTTCGTTATGTTTTCTATTGTTAGCATTTATTCCCAAATTACTGATGTGTCAATAATTAATTCCATTTTATTAAGAAATTTCAAAACATCCTTTACAATTTCTAAATCAATCATAATCATTTGTTTATTAAATTGATTGTATAACGTATAAACAGGATCAGCTTCCTTTCTTAATTCAATTGTTTGTTTGAATGGTGTCTGATTATCATTAATGTGAAAATACGTTTTTACCAATGAGTCATCCACCCTATAAAGTTCAAATCTATTATTGTGAAACTTAGTTCCCTTAATTACGTTTACGTTTTCAAACTTTAGCATTCTACTTCAATTATTGTGTATGTTTCGTGTCTGAATATCTTATAGTTTTTCAAATACCGATTATCCAAATTTATACATAGCTTTCTCAAATCAATTAGTACATCCTCTTGCTTTTCCCCCTTTTTATATCCCGTTATATGCATTGGTGCAAAATCAATACCCAAATTGAAATAATCCATTGGTATTGGAATAGGTATGTGAATTTCGTATTTCATTTTACACCGCTATTAATGCCATAAATAAAAAGAAACCAATCATTGCTGTCACAATAACAAATGTCCAAATACTATCTTTTGTGTTTTCGTTTAATTTCATGTCTATGTTTTATAAACCAAATTGAATGTATCATTAGGACACAACTATTAACAATGATTGTAGGCCATGCCATAATACCAATTCCGTAAGCAATCCAAAACATTGAACCAATACCATTTACCAATCTCAAACGTTTTATGTTTTCAATTGTAAATGAATATAGAACTATAACAGTTCCTATATACCCAAAAATTTCCCAATTCATACTATTCAAATAGGTCTTTAAATAATCCTGCCTCAAATTTTTCACCAAATGATTCTTTAAATAATTGGGCTTCTAATTCTCTGAAATGTTTTTGCCTTTCAACCATTTCCGTAAACTTAGCAGGTGTTAATTCATCCAACTCTTTTATTTCAAAGTGCTGAGTTGGAATTGTGAATACAACGTACCCATCGTTTGTTTTACGAATATCAATCCCATCCTTAATCCACTCTTTTAATTCACTAAGCATTAGATATTTGTTTCTTTAATTATTTCCATTGAATGAATAGCATCACCCTGTCTGATAAAATCAACAACTTCAACTCCATCAATTACTTTACCAAAGCAAGTGTGATTACCATCTAAGTGAGCAACTCCTGCTCTATTGTGGCAAATAAAGAATTGTGAACCCCCAGTGTTTCGACCGGCATGTGCCATACTTAGGACACCTCTATCGTGATATTGTTTTGGTGCATTAACTTCACATTGAATTTTATAACCAGGTCCACCATCACCTCTACCATTTGGACACCCACCCTGAATCATAAAGTTTGGAATAACTCTGTGAAAGTTTAATCCATTGTAAAATCCTTGCTCAATTAATTTAATAAAGTTACCCGTTGTGATTGGTGTTTCATCGTATAGCTCTGCTATCATGTCACCTTTTGCTGTTTTAATTAATACTTTTGTTGCCATAGTTTTTATTTTATAACCATTAATAGTTCTTGCTCTCTAAATAGATAATACTCTTTGTTATTTAGTTTTACAGTTTGTGCCGTACCAATTTGTGGCATCATAACTTTATCACCTACCTTTACACTCATTGGAATAAGAACTCCATCATTTGTAAAAATACCAGGTCCAACTGAAACTACAGTTCCTATTTTTGTATCTTCACCTTTCGCAGTTTCGGGAATAATAATTCCACCTGCTGTTTTAGTTTGTACTTCCTCTTTTTCAATAAGTACTCGGTCCGCTAATGGCTTTGCCAATTCAAATGTTTCGTTATTCATTTATTTTTTTCTTTGTAGTTTTCTTTCTTGTCTTTTTGAATTCACCTTCGGTTTTAATTCCATCCAATTGTTTTGGATTAGATTTTCTTTTTGGTTTTGTTTCAAATTCAATAGCATGTTTTTCAACCTGCTCTTTAATATCCTCTTTAGCAATTTCTGCCATTTTCTTTTTAGCTTCTTTTGATACTCTACTCATTGGAACTGATGCCAATGGGTCACTATCACCATAACTACCTCCAATTGTTGTTATAGTTGCGGTTGTAACTGGAATTGATTTATCCGGTTCAGGAAATCCTTCCTTACTAACTTTATCTGCTATATATTTCCAAATTTCAGGATCAATTTCGTTTTTTGGTTGTCCGATTCCTGCTAACTTTTGGAATTGCTCTTTAGCTTCGAACTCTGCTTCGTGTTTACAAAGTTCGTCTTTCTTTTTGTTTTGTTGTACTTCATAAATAAGCTTTCCAATAGCACCAATAACAAATGCTATAAAGCCGTACAAAATAAGTGATGTAATAAATGTTGCCATATTGTTTGTTTTAAAATACTGATTTAATGATTTGCCACATAAAAATGAATGCCCAACTTAGGATTCCAACTCCTACACAAAATATTCCCCCATAAAATAAGACTTGAAATAAGTCTCCCCAATTTAATTTTTTCATAATTTTATTTTTTAAGTAATCTGCCGGCACCTCTATATGCCCTTTTATAGTTTGGCTCATTAAGTGAGCTAATCTTTACACCTTCATATCGGTTTGCTGCGTGTACAAACATAGTTTCACCTAAATAAACTGCACAATGCCAACCCGAAGGTGATTGTTTACTTCTAAAAAATAGGAGGTCACCAGTTTGTAAACTATCTTTTGGTACTCTATTTGTTTGAGCCCATTGTTTATAACATACGTTTTCCAAATTCAATTTATACACATCGGTATATAACCTCTTATTGAATTGTGAGCAATCAATACCTTTTTCAGTACGCCCACCCAATTTATATGGTTTACCAATCCAATGTAGCATAAAATTATTCAATGCCGTATCTTGTGTTAGATATGGTAATGAATCCAATGCGGGTAATTGTTTTTTTGCTTGTGCCTGTGCGGTACAAGTATAACATAACAACCAAAAAAGTATGGAAGCCGTTAATGCTAATATTTGTGTTTTGTATTTTCTCATCCGTTCATTCGCTTAATAGTACAGTCTTCATAACGGCAATCGTAATACTCTTCCTGATTTTCAGGATTAATAATTAGTAGTCTTGCTCCAATCATTTTTATAATTGCCGGTTGGTATGATGGTGCATTTGGTAAAACCCTTTCACCAAAGTATTCTTTGATATGTATTTTAGCATTATCGAATCTAATTATTTCAATGTGTTTGTTACTCATTTGTTTTTCTTTTATACCGTTATCCCAAACTTCTCTTTGAGCTAAACTCATTATTTTTTCTTTTTAGTTACAATAGTTTCTGCTTTTACAGATGGATTCCAACAATCCTCAAAACGTTTTCCATCCAATTCACCTTTATCACTAAGGTCATAAAACTTTCTTAGTGCCAATTGACGACACATTGTTTTAACCCACCCTAATTTCCAAGTTCCTACTTCAACTTCTGAGCCGGATTCTTCGCATACACCATATGATTTTTGCTCAGCGTTTCTAATCAATGCCCAATTCTTATCGGATGTACCTGTAACATAAAAACGCAACCCACCAAATTTTTCTTTGATTTGAGTTACCTTTGTAATCCAATCACCTTTCTTTTGGTCATTAACTTTAATTCCAGCTACCAATTCAAAAATAATTTTGAACCAACCATCCTCTACATCAATACCATATTTGTATGGATTGGTTTGCTCAATGTAATCAATTTTTCTTGTCCACTTAAATTTTCTATGTAGGTATGCCAATGCACTATTGTATGTTTTTTCAAACCAATTGTGCTCATACCCTCTAGTTGTGTATGTAAACATCTCTGGATACAACTCAACAATTCTTTCACTATTTTTATTTGTCATCTTTTACTTTTTTCTTTTTACTTTTTAATTGCTTCTCAGCAATCGTTTCACCTTCCGAATCATTTACTACTTCGGTTACTTTTACTTTACGAGTTGCAAGTTTCCACTCACTCTTTGGTGCAAATTTCCAATATCCACCCTTTACTCTTTCTTCTGCTTCGATGTCATCCACTCTACGAACTTCATCTAATTCATAGCCTTTTGCTACTTTAATACATTTAATACACTTCATAGTTTATGTTTTTACAAATATACGAATAATTTTTCAATCTACCAAATTATTTTAAGATTCGGTTTACTAACTCATTCCACTTTTGGAACTCAATCTTATCAGCGTTATACATTTCAAACTGAAAATCATTTAAGGGGGTTGAAGCAAATAAGATGTGATATTCGTTTTCCAATTCTTTATAAACCGCATCTTTTACGTTTTGTATTTCCGAACCGGTAAGTGACATAGGTACTCTTATAACGAATATAGGTTTACGAGCTGGCGGAGTGTTTACAATCTGACCTGTATTTGTTTGGTAGTTTGCTATAATTTGTTGTGCTAATTGCTGTGGGTTCATGTTAAAAAATTTGTATTAAGTTTCTGATTATAATTGTTAAAGAAATCACTATCCAAATTGTGTTGAATACTATCAATGTAGGTAAGGCCTTTCTCATTGATGCCCAAATTAAAAGAGATGAAGTTAGTAATGTAAAAAAATGAAAGTACCAGATTTCGATACCGAATATCAAACCTGGTACAATGATAATGGCCTTAGCCATCCACGCTGCGAACTCTATTAAGTTATAATCTGTCCAATACTTTCCATCTTTATACATTAGTATTCTGTCCCAAATCTTTTTTGGACCAACGATGTAGTAAAGTATTGCTATAAATGTAATGTATGTAACTAAATAAATCATAACTATTTTGTTTTTAAATCACTTCTAATGTCTGCTCTTACCTTTTCTAAATATACCATTCTATCATTATGAGAAACAAATGGTACACTCCAAAATTGGCGAGTCTTTGTTTTGAACCAACCAAATACAAATGAATAAACACCCATCACTAACCTTAACTTAACTGAATTCAAATACAAAGTTAATACAGGTAAAGCAGGTGCTCCGTGTGTAAGATATGTTCTGACCTTTTTGTTTTTCAAAAGTGGTTTCGGATATCCATATTTTTTTGTTATTGGTATAAACTTATATGCGAAACCTGGCGTAAAGATTTGGTCAAAGAATGATTCTAACATAGGAGTACATCTAAACCACCAAACGGGCGATATGAAATAAATTCTATCAGCCCATTCGATTAATCCTTTGTATTCTTTAACTTTATCTTTACCGAATTCAAATCCTTTGTTTTCGGAATAAAGGTCAATGATATAAAAATCTTCTTTACTTTTTTCTAAAGTATCAGCGATTGTATTCACTATACCATTGTAACAAAAACTTTCTTTGTTGGGATGTCCAACGATAATTAAATTGTTCATAATTTTATCCATTTGTTATTCGATTCTAAACGAGTTGCCGCAATAAATTTCATAGACCATTCGTTTGGTGCAATTAAAGAAAGAAAAGGTGAGCCATCTGCTTTTTCATATAGATAATATGTTTCACCCATAACAGGTACAAAGTTATACTTTGCCGAATATACAAATTCATTCCATTGTACCTCACTAACTAATTGCTTAAAATCCTCTTTTATTTCATCGTACTTTTTTGTAAATACCTTATTAGCTTTTTGGGCCTGTGTTTGTTTCCATCCATCAACATCCTCTAAATGAATTGAAGGAGCTCCTACGTTTGAACCATAGGTTAGCTCCTTTGAATAGTATCCCCTCTCTTCGTCCCAAACTACTAAATCTGGTATTTTCTTTTTCTTACTCATAATCAGAACGTGCAATGTTTATAACGTAAGGGAAACGTGGTATTCCATCAGGTGTTAGATTGAAATACTTAATCGTTGCTTCCTTACCAATTAACTTCTTTTTGTTCTTCAACATCTCAGCAGTTTCTTCCCATGTCCCTTTCACATTTGATTTGAATCTTTTACCTTCTGCCGTTTCAAATACCATATAACCAGCCGTACCTGCTCTATTACCTTCACCTTCACAAATGTCTAAGATAGTATATTCTTCGTCCACAAATGATTTATGCTTCAATAGAAACTTACTACGTTTGTTTTCATACTTACCATCGGTTCGTAACATTTGACCTTCGTAACCCCTTTCAATATAGTTTTCATACCAATCAGTAATGTAAAACTCTTCTGTTATAATATGTGTTTCAACTTTCTTTACACAATTAGGAAAGTCCAATGCTAATTCATCTAGCTCTCTCCATCTACCAGTGAATGTTTCATCAACCGAAGGTACATCGTAAACGTGATACTCAATGTTTTTCTCACTTTGTTTCAGGTCATCAGTAGTTGGTTTGGTTTTCTTCACTAACGAAACAATAGAATTGAAATCATTAGCGAACTTATCGGCGTACAACTCACCATCCAATATAGTATCAGGTTCGTGCTTAAATAGTTTATCCAATGCCTTACGAATGTGTGGTGCTGAAATAATTTCCTTACCATTACGGCTGAACATTCCATCCTTAGTTACGATACAACGAATACCATCCAGCTTCGGTTGTGAATATATAGGATATACAAGCTTATCTTTGTAGTCCTCATACTTTGCTGCCAACATTGGTTCAAAGTATTGTTTCTTATTAATGTGCTTAATGTTCTCAAAGTAACCACGCTCCAATTTGTTTGTACGTTTAGCTTCAGCTTCTTTGAGTGCTTGCTCATTATCAGTTGTACCATTAACCTTACCTACATTCTTACCATACACTTCAGTCCATTCACTAATCACTTTCTTACCATCAGTTTGGCCTGAAATAGTACGATACCTATTCTTTACTACTTCGATTGTCCACTCTTGCACCTTACCACCTTTTGTGGCTTTGTAAATTGTTTCTAATAACATATCTTAAATTTTAAAGGTTGAATGTTCTGCTAAGGTTTGTAGGGTTTCAATAAACTTATCCATTGTACTTACCCCAGCTTTAGTTACTCCAATCTTACCCGTTTCATTATCGGATGTGATTGCTGTAATTTTGAATGTAGGCATTGGTGGTATATTATCGTACTCAATTGTAAACACAATGTGTTCCGGCACCATATAACCTAAAGTTTTATCGGCCTGAGCAAGTATAACTGCTCCCCAATTACCATTTGATGAATTCACTTTATCCAATTCGTTTACACTAACAACTTTATACATAGCTTTAGTAGCGTTCTTAATTGGAAAACGAAATTCAATATTCTTTAATTTATCTATATTCTGAATCATATTAATTGTGTTTCATACCTTTACAAACTCCATACCCACTACGTTGCGATAATCTATACAAACGTTGTGCATCTTCCATTGGCATAACCTGAATCTCATTCCCAGTCTTATGATTGGCGATTGCTACACCACCTACTCTTTGAACTGAACTACAATTTACACAATGTTTATATCCATACTTAGTGTAACGTAAAAGTGGCATATCGTTACCACATTTAGTACAACTTGTCATTTCTAATTTGTTTACATTTACTTTCATATCTTATAGTTTTTATTATACCATTGGAAATCCAGCTGCCGAATTTGTTGTTGAAGGTAACTTCGGCGCCCATCCTTGCGAATGTTTACTGAAAGTTATTCTACCATAACCAGGTTTGTGTGGAAACGGTGTTGTTGGTTGTCCGATACTATCCCAACTACTTTCCCATCTTACAGGTAGAATACCATCCTTTACCGTAATTTCACAAATAGCCGTAGGTCTGAATTCAACGATATCCGCTTTATCAACTTTACGGAAAATGTTTTGACGGTTAGCCTTATCAATTTCGATGAAGATAACTGAACGAGCTTTGACACTACATACCTTTAACTCTTTACAGCTTTGTTTACCATTAAGGGAAACATGCACTTTTACAAACAAACCCTTCACAAAGGAATCGGGTAACTGAACTGAATACTTAGCCATATATCTTAACTTTTGTTACAATGTAAAGATACGAAAAAAACCCGAAAAAACCAAATCTTTTTTTGGTTCTAACGGGTTGATTTTCAATGAATTATAACTAATTGATTATCAGTAAGTTATGAAACTAATACTTTTATGTCTTTTATTAATTTATTAAATTTATCAATCAATTCAGTATCAACGCCATTATTTTTATTTTTGTTTGAACTAATTGGTATTATCTTTGAAAAAAAACCAGATGGTCTTAATTCATCTACTTTATCCCTAATTCTAAAATTTTCTTCAAATATATTTGTATTATCAACTATTAATCCATTATCGCTTACTCTACCCAAATTATGGACTCGTACAAATGATAAAACTTTTTTTATCGAGTTATACCCAAGTCCTAAATAATCTAAGCTACCCATAAACTCAAGATCATCTACAAATTTTGAAGTCATAGTAATTTTATCTTTTACTTTTTTTACTGAACTTGTTCTCATTGAATATGTGTGAAAAACACAAAATGCATTATCTTTAGCACAATGAATTATTGATGTGAAAAATCTTGGTTCTGAATAATAATCTCTATAAAAAGCCCACGGGTCTTTCCATGGATTATTATTTGGAATAGTATAAGCAGCCCATTCATGTTTAGTTTTTGGATGCTCAATTGGAGTATTTGTTTGTATCAAATCACCAATACCATTTTCGGTAAACGTAACAGAAGAACCATAACAAAAATCAAGCTCAGGATTATTTTTATATGTTTCAACCAAAAATTCCAAAGCATCATTTAAAAGAATATCATCATCATCCAATCTTACAATTATTTCACCAGTTGCTAAATCAGGAGAAATTAACCAACTATTTTTAAAAAGGTCATAAGCTTCTTTTGTTGTAATGTACATTACACGTCTACTACCTGCTAAACTTTTAAAATCATTGTAAATTTTAAAGTTTTCAATAGATGCCGAATCATCAAATAATAATACTTCCCAATCCAAATGTGATTGAAGGAAAACAGACATTAGAGCCTCTTTTAATAAAGAAGGCCTATTGTTTGTTCTTACAGCAACTGTAACTTTCATTTTAAATATTTAAATTAGCTTTCCAAAACTCCCACCATCTTTTCTTTGGTGGTGGTTGGCATTGTGAAAATGGATTATCACCAAATGAAACTGATTGAAGGTACTTTGCACTAATGATGTTGAAAAATATTTCGTGATACTTTTCATCAATAGTACTGAAATCTGCTATGATTTTAACTTCGAGAGTTTCATATTTGTTATCCGAAGTTTTTACTCTTAGAATGTTTCTTGTTTCTACTGTTTGTGATGTAACTACATTTAAATAACCATTTTCAGTAAACACCTCTTGTACAGGTTTAGTTTTCATAATTTTAAATCTATTGTTATAACCTTTATTAAATTGTATGTTGTATTTGTACTCTTACACAAGTTTGTGGTAATCGGCAATTCATTAAATAATTGTTTATGTACCCCATAATATTTGCTGAACCAATTGGGTTAGCAGAGTGTGTATAGATTTGTGGCAACGGAATACTTTTAGTCATACTTTCTGCTACTAACCATTTAGCACAATCCAATCCTGTTTTTTCACTAATGTTATTATAATCCAATGTGTAGTTTGGATGTACATTGTTATAATATTCATTCATAGCACTATCACCCAAATCGTGGTCCAATGAAATAACTTCATAAGCATCCAATCCATTTAGTTTAATGTGTGCTACAAACTCATCGTAACTACGCACAACTTCCCATTGTGGAATTCCATCAACCCATTCATTGTTTGGGTCTTTTGGAGTTCTCACATCATCTAAGTACAATCTTATTTTTTCTTTTCTTTCCATTACATTATAAATTCTATCTCACCACTTTCAAAATTGTAATCAAAGGTGATTGGTGGATTCTCAGCTTCGTACCTTAAATTGCAGCTACATCCATTGAATGTTTGTAAATCATACCAACTTGTCAATCCCATAGTTTTCCAACCATAAGCTTCGTGAATGTGACCAGCAAAGTGTAAGTGTGGTTGTACCTCTTTTAATCGGTGATACAAATCTGCACATCCTACATTTTGATTTGTGTTAGAAGCTCTATCATTATACCCATAGATAGGGCTGTGTGTAATAACAATATCAGTATCCATTGGTATTTCATTCCAACATTGTGCAATATCATTACCTCTATCTTTATTAAATGCCCATCCATAACCAAATGATGGTGAATATGGTGAACCCCAAATGTTAATACCTTCCAACTTAATAGAATTGTTCTCTAAGTAATAAACGCCATCGGGTAAGTTACTCAATAGTTCAACTAACCATTCCGGTTTACCCTCAGCGCCAGGTGTTGGGTATTCTTTATGTTCAAAGTGAGCGGATTTAGCTTCGTACAATCTTTCACTATCTAAAACTAAATCGTGGTTACCAGCTATAAACACTTTATGTGTATAATCTTGCTTAGCGAACCATTTAATGAATCCTTCAACTTCGTGCTTTCTACCAATAGACGTGAAATCACCGGAGTGAATCAATAGTTGTCCACCGGGCAATTTACCATTAAGCTGATTGTGCTTATTGTGTGTATCTGAAATGTGTGTAATTCTCATAACTTATTTATTGTGTACAAAGATACGAAATTATTTTGGATTTTCAAAATCTTTTATTTTTTCTGGCCATTTGTTTCTCATATATTCAACATATCTATCTTGCTTCATTCCATTATAGAACATCCAAGCAAAATAGTAATCAAAAATCCATTCTAATTTGCGTAACATATTAATTAGTTTAAAAGTGAAGTGTTACCTGCCCTTCATTAATTTCAGCCTGAACACTATGTCCATTATTTAGAATAAGCTGAATTACTGAATGCGATAAATCATTATCATTAATTGTTTCGTTTGTGATTTGAGAAAATTCGTACATCTCATTTGTTTCTATATTTTGAAGAACAATATACTCAGGTTCTCCTGCGAAACTTTTGTTTACAAGTTTAAGTGTTTCCATAATTTATTTTTATATAAGTATTAATTTAAACAAATATTTTTGAGAATATCTTCACCCTGTTTAATTCTCTCAATTTTTTGTTTCATTTCGTCAACTAATTTTCTAGATGCCAAAACGCTTTCCATCAACCTACCACGATAATTTTCCACTTCATGTTTGGTTTCCACTTCATAACAAAATTGGTCAATAGCGTTATTGATAAGATTTTTTAGTGTATCATCATCTTCATCAATCATGCTCATTTCCATCATATTCATAAGTGATGCAGCCGTTGCTGATTTAATACGCATACTTACACCATTCTCTGCTTCTAAAAGGTTACAAAGAATAATAGTCATAGCAAATCTTTGCTCATTTACTTTCATTCCCTTTTCATCCTTTGTCAATTTTTTCTTTTTCATTTTGATAAAAGTTTAGTGAGCTGCATTAGATAGTATTTTGGTACTTCAAATTGAGCTCTGATAAATAATATTACCTGAAATGATGTCCTAAATCTAAGTTCATCATCCAATTCTTCCATTCTTTTATTTACGTGTCTTACTATTGGAAAACTAGATAGTACCCATAGTAATAATATACTTAGTCCATCCATGTCTATAAATATCTATCGAACACCTTTCGGTACTCTTTGTTTAATTGTTTACAAAGTTTTTTACTCACACCTTTACTGAACTTAGCGTAGTCCCAACCCCAACTTAGATAGGCCTGAATCTCATCAGGTATCACAGCGGCTGTGTAACCCATATCCAATAAGTTCTTTTCAAACTTTAGGTAATCCTGCCACTCAATAGTTTCAGTAATTTCGTCCATCAACTGCTTATACTCTTTGTTAGTATAATACAAACCATGCGCAACTTCGTGCTGAAAGGTACTATTTTCGGTATCCTTTGCTCCGATAATATAAGCGTTCATATCCCTTCTACTCTTTTTGTTGAACATCTTAGATTGAACTTCCCATACAATATCTTTCATCACTTCATCCCATTTACTTTTCCAGCTATCAGGTAGTGAACGAACACCATTGTATCCTTTCTTCGGTTCTTTATCTTTACCTTCATAACATTCCCAAGCAATAGGTAGTGGTATATTGAACCCACCCCAATCAAATGCGTAAGTGAAAACATCTTTCTTTTGGCGGCTATACCATTCTATATAGTCCCATATATTAAAATGTTTCCCTCTAAAATTTTCATTAGGGGACTCATAGTATTCCTGTACTCTTAGAAAGGTCATAGGTCTAGCGTAATCATCTTCCATAATTACGGCGAATACTCTATCCCTTACTTCTTCAATTTTGTAGTTTTTCATATTAAAAAATTTCTTCAGCGATTCCCAATACTTCTGCTAAAGCGAATAGTACTGCTGAACCTACGAAGTTTTGAAAAAATAGAGCGTAACATGCTCCGAACCTCAATCCACTCTTAACAATTGAAATGTAAAAGTGGGTCTTTGAATTACTTTCTTTTGGTTGTATCATAATTTTATTTTTAACTAATTACATAATCATATAGTTCACTAAGCGATTCTATTGGATTCCTACTACTCATAGTATCCACATCAGAAAGCCTTTCCACATTCGTACCTTCAATAATTTCATCATAGGTACAATTGATATTACAACTTCCTTCAACACAATACCAACGTTTACCGCTGTATGTTTCATAAACTAAAATAGTACCTCTATTTCGGGTACCATAATAACCTTCAACTTGATAAAGATTTGCCATAACTTATTTTTATAGGTAACAATTCATGTTACACATTGTTAATAAAAAAAGATTCTTTCTACATTCCGAATCTGCTCTACTCATAGCCAAATACAAATTGTTATCTACTACGGCTTGTACAAATCCACCACCAG
>Ga0315903_10007484_pt1 | contig 13662 bp, 8 predicted proteins | sample LakEriMetagenome_7_FD_203524 | JGI IMG/M metagenome (GOLD analysis project Ga0315903, IMG submission 203524) | Freshwater fungal communities from buoy surface, Lake Erie, Ohio, United States - Buoy 2 MA119 | ecosystem: Environmental > Aquatic > Freshwater > Lake | place: USA: Lake Erie, Ohio...
TGAATTGCTGGAACTGGTCCGCCCATTCCTCGGGACTGCGGACCTCGACCGAGCCCGGCCCCCCCTCGGCGGAGGGGGTGGAGTCGGCTTGCCCCGCAGCGGTGGGGTTGGGCTTCCGCAGCAACCCGCCCACCTGCTTGGCCAGCGCCTTGTTCCCCGTGACTTCGAGGGCCTGGGCGAGATCGGGTTGCCACGCCCCGGGGGAGCGGCCTGCGAACAGTTCCCTGAGTTTCACCGACAACTCGTCGCGCGACGCCTTGGGTTCGGGTTCGACGTAGAAGTTCGAGACCGTGTCGGTCGAGACCAGCCCCAGCTTGCGGGCGAGGGCAATGTCGACCAGGATTGCAACGTCGAGGAACAGCGAGCGGCAGTGATAAATGCCCACAATCTCCAGGTCTTCACCATCGACCCGCAGTTTGTCGCCCACCCCCTTCTTGTGCTCCTCGGCGATCGGCCGCGAGATGACGCAGCGATTGGTCCCGGCATCCGCGGCGTTCAGCATCCGCCCTTCTTTGAGGTCGCTGCGATACACGCTGTACTTGAGGCGGTCGGCCTGGGGGAGATCGCTGCCGAACAGAAACCGGGGCGGGCTGATTGCCGGCTTGCCTTCGACCAGGTGGGCCCGTCCCCAGACCTCGGGGTGCGTCACCGCTACGCCCGGAATCTGCTCGATCTCGGGTTGCCACTGGGCGGGTAGACGGGAGAACAGGGGGATGGGGGCCCCGGGCTGAATGAGTACCAGTCCCGGCATCCGATCGAAGGTGGAGTTGACGGTGTCCTGGATACCCTCGGCGACCGAGAACAGCCCCACCATCCCGGCGATCGCCACCGTGAGGCCACACAGGGCCAGGGCGGTGCGAAGCGGGCGACTCAAAAGATTCTGGAGTGCGAACTGGAACATGCGTGCATTCTAGCCAAGCGATCGAGCAAGTCGAGTTCGCCCCCGGGGCGGGTCGGGGAATCCCCGGTGGAAACCCCCGGCGGCGAACCGTAAACTTCCTCATCCCGCACCTCTGAAACCGTATTCATCGGCCCCGATTCCATGGCGTTCGATCCGTACAAGGTCTTGGGCGTTTCCAAGACGGCCAACGACGAAGAAATCCGCAAGGCCTACAAGAAACTGGTCCGCGCCAATCATCCCGACGTGGACCCCAGCCCCGAAGCGGCACGCCGGTTCAAAGACGTCACGCAGGCCCACGAGATTCTGTCCGACGCCAAGCGACGGTCGAATTACGATCAGTTTGGCGTGACCGACGAAGCGGGGAATTGGCCCCCGCCTCCCAACTCGGGTCGCGGACCCCAGTCGGGATCCCCCTTTCCCTTCGATCTTGAGGAACTGATGGGCCGACGCGGTCCCCGGCCGCGCGGGCCCGCTGGCGGGGGAGGGTTCGGCGGCTTTGGTGGCTTCGGAGGGTTTGGTGTCCGCGATGGCGAACCGCTCGAAATTGACGTTGATGTTCCGTTTCGACTCGCCGCCGAGGGGGGCGATTACGACCTGTTCCTGAATCGCGAGGGGCGCGACGAACACCTGACCGTCAAGATTCCTTCGGGGATCGATACGGGGAAAGTTGTGCGGGTCGCCGGGAAAGGCCACCCGGGCGTGGGGGGTGGGGCCGCGGGCGACCTGTTGATGCGGGTCCGCGTCCAGAAAGACCCGCTGTTTCGCCGGGAGGGACAAGACCTGCTGCTCGACGTCCCGATCTCGGTCTCCGAGGCAGCGCTCGGCACCCGGGTCGAGATCCCGACGGTCTCGGGGGGGCAGGTGGTGGTGACGATTCCAGCCGGGGCGTCAAGTGGCCTGCGGTTGCGGATCAAGGGGCAGGGAATCTTGTTCCACGCCACCCGTCAGCGGGGTGACATGTATGTGGTGGTCAAGCTGGCCCTGCCTCCCAATCTCACCGACGAAGCCCGCGAACTGTTCCGCCAGATCGATCAACTCTGTCCCTCGAATCCCCGCCAGGGGTTGTGGTAACCGGCCGGTGCCAGTGCCCCTGCCGGTCTGCGGGCCACTTCGCCCTGCACCGATCTTGACCGCCGAGACTTCCCGCCCTGCGGGTCGTTCGCTTTTCCGTGTTGCATCTCAGCGCTCTCCCGCCATGCCCCGGGCTGTTCCCCATCCGCACGCGTTCCGCAAGTCGTCGCACCTGCGGCACCCGCGTGAATTCGACCGGGTATTTCAGCTTCGCTGCTCGGCACGCGAGGGGCCGCTGCTGGTCTTCGCCGCCCCCGGGCTTCCCGAAACCCGTCGGATGGGGCTGAGTGTCTCGCGCCGGAACATCGGGGGAGCGGTGGTTCGCAACCGGGTGAAGCGGCTGTTGCGGGAGGCGTTTCGCCTGACCGCGGCGGGCTGGCCCGAGGGGTTTGACTGGGTCCTGGTGCCGCAGAAGGGGTTCGAGCCCAAGCTGGAAAGGTTGCTGCGTGACCTTCCGGCGTTGGCCCGCCGCACCGCCGAGCGGGCCCGGCGTCGGCAGAGGGAAGCTGGGCCGGGGGGCCTTCTCCCAGCCTATGTGCGGCCCAAATTTGGGCGGGGCCAAGGCTCGACACAACCTCCCGCGACGTCGGGCCCAGCGGCCTCGGGTCCGGTAACGCCAGCTCCGGTAACGACAGCTCCGGTAACGACAGGTCCGGTAACGACAGGTCCGGTAACGACAGGTCCGGTAACGCCAGGTCCGGCGGGAGCCTCCGCAGAGGAAGCTCGACCAGACACGCCAAGCTGAACCGTCCCGCGGCGGGGCACCGTCGCAGCCTCAACGCCGCCCCGCCAACAACCGGAGTTCGCGCCGCATTGTGCGGGGGGCATCGCTGAGAACTTTTTGCGGGCGGAACAATTCCCCGATGTACCGACTCGCGTCCGCGGGCCCGGGATCAGGCACCACGCCAGTGGCCTGAGTTTGAACCGACTCAAATCGATGTCCCACCCAGGTTGCAGCAAGCAGGAACCTCTGGCATGCCTTCGACCGCCTGGCGCGAGTGGATTCATGGCTGGGTGCGGAGCGCGTGGTTGTGGCCCCGCTGGGGATTGGTGGCGGCAGTCCGGGTCTATCAGCGGTTGATCAGTCCATGGCTGGGGAACAACTGCCGGTTTGTGCCCAGTTGCAGCCAGTATTTTGTCGAAAGCGTGCAACAGCGCGGTGCCATCGCCGGGAGTTGGCGCGGAGTCTGCCGGATCTGTCGCTGCCATCCCTGGCACCCCGGTGGCTGGGATCCTCCCTGAGGAAGTGCCGCGGTGACTGTGTTCGATTGGGACGCCGGGCTCACAGCTGGCGACGCAGGTGAGTCCCAGGTTGAGACGCCCCACTGCGATGGTGCTTGGCGTCGCTGAAGTCGTCGGCTGGTTCCTGTAGGGGCGGGGCACACCCAGCCGCATCGACTCCCGTGGGCCGGTTCAGGCCTGAAAGGTGCAGGCCGGGGCGATGGAGCCCTGCTCAGCGCGAGGGCCGCCCACGCTTCGGGAGCCGAGTGGCTGGGGAACGGCGCGTGATGGCCGGTCTGAACCGCGTTCGGCACCAATCGCTTCCCCGCAGGCTGAGCAAAGCCGGCACACGCTGCGATTGGGGCTGCCAGGCCCGCCTCTTCTCGAACCGCCCGAAAACTCGCCAGATCAGCGGGGCTTGGGGGCGGACTCGGCTTTTTGCCGTTCCTTGAATGCGGCGATGATCCCCTTCGGGTCTTCCTCGAAGGCATCCTGGCAGCCCGTGCAGCAGACCCAATACGTCTGCCCTTCGAACTGCACCTCGATTGTTCCGCGACCACCCGTCACGACGCACACGGGACTGTCGGCGCCCTCGCGGGCCAGCCTGGTGCCCGCGCGAGTGTAGCCCACCTCGGCGATCCGCTGGTGGGCTGTCTGCCGGGGACCCTTCGACTGGAACAGCAGCAGCGATCGGTTGTCGCTCAACTGGGTCACCACCACCCGCTGCAGGGGGGCTTCGGCCTGCTCGGAAAGGGCGTCGAGCACCAGCTTGTTGTCGGTGCGGACTCCGCGAAAGGTCTGCTTCGCTCCTCCCGGAAGTTGTGCCGCAAATTCGAATTGCTTCTCGGCCGCCAGCCAGCGGAGGTGGCCGCCCGTCAGTTGTTTTCCCTCGGCGACCACAAGTTTCAGGCTGGCCGCATTGTCGGAGAGATCCCACTGCCAGTTGGCGGTCTCGGACCAGGCTCCCTTGTTCGAGCCACGGGTGGGCTGACCCACCCCCCGCCATTGCCCGACCAGTCCCGCCCAGGGCTGCAGGGCTTCGATCTGGGCCCGCTGCCCCGGCGTAGCGGGGGCGTCAGGCTGCGCCGCGGCTTCGGCCTGGGGCGGGGGCTGCAGAGCCACGGGCCGGGCCGCCACAGCCTGCGTCCCGGTCACCACCAGCTGCCCGGCGACCACGCTCGCACAGAGCCAGCCCGCAATCCTGAGCCAGGCGACAGGTCTGCGAGTCAACTCAGCAGAGAGCGAAGGAAATGCGGCCATGTGACGGCTGCCTTGCGAAGAAGAGAGGGCGAGGTAAGTGCCTGTGTCCCGTCGTTAGGAGAGACTCTCGCCGAAGAGCCGGGCCGCTGCAATGGAGACCCGGTGGCGGGAACGACCTGGGGCGCCAGGGGAGAGGCAGCACCCCGCTCGACTTCCGGCGGACCAGCCCGTGGGCTGTGGACGAACCGGTGAGTGCGATGAGTTCAGCCTGCAAACAGAACCGGGCCCGCAACTGGCGGGCCCGGCGGTACCTGGTGGAGACCAGCGAGCTGGCCTTACCGAGAGCGACTTGTCTCGCCCCCGGTGAAGCTGTTCGGCTTCGGACGCTGGGTGCCCGAGAAGGCTCCTGAGGTGTCGCCACTGCGGTAGGTGCGGTTCGAGGATTCCACAGCGGGGTCACGCGACCCGGCCTTGAGGGTGTACTCGCCACCGGGGACGAACAACCGCTTCTGCGGGGTGTAGCCCACGAACGACAGGAAGTCGCTCAGGCTGATCAGCCGGACGCCCCGTTCGTAAGCCTGACGCTCGAGCGAGGTCATCAGTTCGTTCATCCGCAGCAGTTCGGCCTGCTGCTCTTTATCGCGGGCGTTCGCCAGTTCGGGCAGTTTTCCCTTGACCAGGAACTTGGTCTTCTCGCTGATCTTCGGCTCGCCCCCCTCCGACAGTTCGCCGTTGATATAGAGCTGGCCCTTCTCGTTCACCAGGTTGTCGATGGTCCCCCCGGCGTTTGTGACCAGTTCGTTCAGCAGGTCGAGATCGGCCCGGCCATCGCCGTCGATGTCGGCGACCCCGACGAACGAGAACGATTCACCGCGACCGGGGCTCCAGAGCGGGGTGTAGATGGGGTCGCCACTGGCGATCGGCCGGCTCAGGTCTTCGCTGCCGGGGATGATCCGGGCTTCGGAGATCCGGGCATCGACCTTGGTCACCTCGATCGAGCCTTTGACATCTTCGGGGCCCTTGGCACCCTTCGCCGCTTCACGGCCCACACCCGAGTGGTCCTTGATATAGACGCTGAAGGTGGTTCGCGGACGCAGCCCGTCAACCGAACCGCGGTTGATCCAGACCTTGCGCGAGACAGCGTCCACCTTGACGATCTGCCCCTTCGGCACTTCGAAGCTGACCTGCTTCGCCGAGTTGAGGTCGGTGGTGAGTCGCTTGTTCAGCAGTCGCAGGTTTTCGATTTCCTGGGTCTTGGCCTTCTTGAACTGGTCGAACTTGGCCTGCAGTTCCTCGTTGGCCTGTTCGGTTTCGGCCAGTCGTCGCCGCTCTTCTTCGAGGTCGGTCCGCATCGAGGTGAGTTCTTCCTCGTGGGTCTTGACCACTTCGCTCTTGCCCTGGTCGGCGAGATCGCGGGCCTTTTTCTGCTCGGCCATCTGGCTCTGCAGTTCGGTCACCTTGTTGTTGAAGGTGACCTGCTCGGTCTGCAACTGCTTCTGCAGGTCGTCGCGGACCCCGGTGGTGTTCTTCAGGGCCGCCTGCAGCTTGATCAGCAGGTCTTCGTAGGTGGTGGCCCCGAGGTCGCCCGCTTCTTTCTTCAGCCGCTCGCGGATGTGGCCGCGGACGGTGTTGATGTTCGATTCGTCATCGCCCACCTCTTCGAAAGTGATGCCCAGCACCTTCTTCAGTTCGCCCACGTTGTTGAGCATCTTGTTGAGGGCGTCGGTCGCCTTCTTCTGGTCGGCCTGGGCCCGCTGCGTCGTCTCCTTGGCCTCGTTCAACCACTTGTGATTGAGAATCCAGAAGACGCCGCAGACGATCGTCAGCAGCGACAGGATTACCAGGGCGTAATGCAGCCCGGTCGGTTTCGAGGAAGCCATGGGGACGCTCAGAGAAGAGGAGAGAGGCCTCGGTGTACTAGATGCTCGGGGGGGGGACGGGCGGTGTCAAGAAAAACCGGTGGAGTCGGTCACGTGGCCCCCTCAGGACCCCATACCCCCTCCACCATCTCCCCACGCGACTTTCCCTGCGATCGACTGGGAAAAACCCGTCAATCCCGGCATAATCGCGCAGACTCTCCCCCAGGACCCTCCTTGATGCCCGAAACCCTCTATTTGATCGACCTCTACTCGCTGGTCTTTCAGGTATTCCACGCGATTCCGGAAATGACCAGCCCGAGGGGTTTGCCGACTAATGCGGTTTTTGGCGTTACGCGGGACCTGCTCAACCTGCTGGCACAGCACAAGCCCACCTACCTGGCCTGTGCCGCCGATGCCCCGGGACCGGTCGAACGGTCCACCTGGTATCCCGAGTACAAGGCGGGCCGGTCTGAGACCCCCCCCGAACTGATTCCCCAGTTCCCGGTGATTCGCGAGGTGATCGGGGCGTTCGGAATCCCGTATCTCGAATGCCCGGGGTGGGAAGCCGACGACATCATCGCCACCTGGACCACCCGGGCGGTCGCCCAGGGGATCGAGGTGGTCATTGTCAGCAACGACAAAGATCTGCGGCAGTTGCTCGGCCCCGGCGTGCGAATTTACCAGGTTCGCAAGAACGCCTGGTGGGGTCCCGCGGAATTGCAGGCCGACTGGGGAATCTCGCCCGCACAGGTCATCGACTTCCAGGCCCTGGTGGGCGACACTGTCGACAACATCCCGGGCGTCCCGCTGGTGGGGCCCAAGAAGGCGGCGGCTTTGCTGGCCCAGTGGGGGACACTCGAACGCGTGCTCGAAAACGCCGCCACGGCTCCGGGGGCGAAGCTCCGCGAAAACCTGGTGACTCACGCCGAGCAGGCCCGGATGAGCCAGCGCCTGGCGGCCCTCCGCCGCGATCTCCCCATCGCCACCGACCTCGCCGTCGCCCGCACCGGGGCCTGGGATGTCGGGGCTCTCCGCGACCTGTTCCAAAAACAGGGCTTCCGTCGCTTTGGTGACGAGATGGCCAGTCTCGATCGCGACTGGCACGGCACCTCGGGCAAGAGACCTGCCGCCGCCCCGAAGGCGCCAGGGGCGTCGTCCGGCGACCCCGGTCTCCCGGAGGCGAGTTCCTGTGCCGCCCCCATGCGGGGGGCGAAAGGGCGGGTTCAGCAACGGCTGTTCGCCACCGACGAGCCCGCACCCGCCGACTTGCAACCCTCGGCGGCGTCGTTGGCGACCGGACCGGGGCCAGGTTCAGACACCACAGGCCACGGCTCCGCGGGCGATATGGCTGAGCCACTCGGGCCCGCCGCGACCGACCTGTTGGATCAATCGGTCGCTCAGCCCGGGGAGCCGGCTTCGAGCGGGGCACCGGGCGAACCGGGGCGTCCCGTCCGCGGGCCGCTGCGCTGGGAGGTGGTGGCGACCCGCCCTCAACTCGACGCCTTGATTGCCCAGCTGAACGCCCTCGACTCGTTTTGCCTCGACCTCGAGACCACTCAACTCGACCCCCTGCAGGCCGACATTGTCGGTTGGGCCCTCAGTTGGGAGGCCGAGGTAGGCTGGTATGTCCCGGTCCGGGGTCCGGCGGGCGCGACACTGCTCGACCCGCGCGAGGTGCTCGAGGCGTTTCGCCCTGTGCTGGCTCGCCCCGAGTTGCGGCTGGTGAACCAGAACGTGAAGTATGACCTGCTGGTCTTGCGGCGGGCCGGGGTACACGTCGCCGGCCTGGGACTCGACCCCATGATCGCCAGCCACCTGCTCGACGCCGGGGCCCGGGCGCATGGGCTGAGCGAACTGGCCCGGCGGTACCTCGACCGCGAGATGATCGAGATTTCGCAGTTGATTGGCCGGGGTCAGGCCGCCCAGCGGATGGACGAAGTGGCGGTCGAGCGAGTGGCCGAGTACGCGGCCGAAGACGCCGCGGTCGCCTGGGAACTGGCGGGCCTGTTGGGCGAGCGCCTGCGGGCCGAAGGTTTGTGGGACTTGTACTGGAATCTCGAGCGGCCGCTCATCGAGGTGCTGGTCGACATGCAGGCCCAGGGAATTGGCCTCGAGGTGCAGCAATTGGCCGCCCAGTCGCAGGCGGTGGGCGAACGCCTGCGGGAACTGATGCAGTCGATTCATGCACTCGCCGGGGGCGAATTCAATCTCGACTCGCCCAAGCAGTTGCGGAAAGTGCTGTTTGAAGATCTCAAGCTGCCGGTGATCAAGCGGACGCAGACCGGCCCCAGCACCGACCAGGAAGTGCTCGAGCAGTTGGCGGGGCTGCATGAACTGCCCCGCCTGATGCTCGAGCACCGCATGCTGCAAAAGCTGCGGGGCACGTATCTCGAAGCGCTCCCCGGACTGGTGAATCCTGAGACCGGCCGGCTGCATTGTTCGTTCAGCCAGGTCGCCGCGGCGACAGGCCGCCTGAGCGCCAGCGAGCCCAATCTGCAGAACGTTCCCGTGCGGACGCAGGAGGGGCGGCTGATCCGGCGGGCGTTCGTCCCGTCCGCCGCCGGGTGGGAACTGCTGTGTGCCGATTACTCGCAGGTCGAACTGCGAATGCTGGCCCATTTCAGCCAGGACCCGGCCCTGTGTGCCGCGTTCGAACGGGGTGACGACGTGCACGCCCGGGTGGCGGCCGAGGTGTTCGGGGTGGAACTGCACGAGGTGAACGAGCACCAGCGGCGGTTGGCCAAGGGGGTGAACTTCGGGGTGATCTACGGGCAGAGTCCGTTCGGGCTGGCGGCGCAGTTGCACATTTCGCGGGGCGAGGCGGCGGAGTTCATCGAGGGCTATTTCGCCCGCTACCCCGGGGTCGATGCCTACCTCACGCAGTTGCTCGCCGAATGTGCCCGCACCGGGTGGGCCACCACGCTGCTGGGACGGCGACGCCCCATCGAGGGGATTCGCACCGGCGCGGCGGCACTGGCGGCGGGCCGCCAGCGCAACCTTGCCGAACGAACCGCCATCAACACCGTCATCCAGGGCTCGGCGGCCGACCTGATCAAGCGGGCGATGCTGTCGATTCACAAGCGCCTGCAGCGCGAGGCGAACGCCCGGCTGTTGTTGCAGATTCACGACGAACTGGTGTTCGAGGTGCGTGCCGAGGCGATGCCCGAAATCGCAGCGCTGGTGCGGGAGGAGATGCTGGGAGCGTTGCCCCTGCAGGTCCCGCTGGCGGTGAACATCAGCCGGGGGCCGAACTGGCTCGATCAGATCGACATTGATTGATGCTTGATGGGCGAGATCGACGTGGCGGGAGAATAGTGGAAGGGCCGGCGGGCCCCCCTCCGCCGGGCGATGCTGTCTGCGACTCGCTGGCCGCGACCATTGGCGCCGCGTTTCTAAGGAGCGAGCCATGGAGCCACTGGGCGCGTCACCCGCCAATGCCGCCTGACTGCACTGGCTGGCGGCGGACGTGACCGGCTGTGGTGCTGCAGGCAGTGCGCGGAGGGCTCTTCCCCGGGAGGGGGGACCCAGGGAGTGGACCAAGGGGGCAAGAGGCCCCACCGGACTCCCGGGGATGCGGGGCCGCAGTGCCGAGCGGGCTACACCGGCCCGGGGGGCATGGATGGGGGCCAGGGCCCGTTTTTTTGCGCCGGCCCTTGCAGTTGGACTGTGGTCAGAAGATGATTCTGGCAGAGGTTTCTCCTCTCCTCCACTTCACTGCGGCGTTCCCGCAGTCCCATCCCAGCGCCCTGATGACAACCGTCATCGGCGAAGCTTGGGCAGGTGTTCGGTTCGCGATGCGGATTCCATTCCCGTCGCGAGTCTGGCCGAATGGCTGCCGGGCTTTGTTCCCGTCGCAAACCGCAGGTCGGTTCTCCTGCAACATCCCGTCTCCATTCCCGCCTCTCGGCTCTCACCGTGAATCTTTCGCCCACCGCTCACCCTGTCGCGACCACTGCGCCGCGCCCCGTGCTGGGGTTGGTGGGGGGGGTCGCGTCGGGGAAGAGTCACTTGGGGCGGCAGTTGGCCCAGCGGCGAACCATCGCCATTGTCGATGCCGACCGACTGGGTCACGAGGTCTTGCGTGATCCGCAGGTGCGGCGCGAACTGGTGGAGTTGTTCGGTGAGCAGATCGTGGACCCGCAGGGGGAACTTTCGCGGGGGGCGGTGGCAGCCCTGGTCTTCGGCACCGAGCCCGCCGCTCAAGAGCGGCGCCGGCAGTTGGAAGCGGTGACTCACCCCCGGATTCGGGCGGCGGCCGCCGCCCAGCTGGAGCTGGCCCGGCAAGATCCCGCCTGCGAGGGGAGTGTCATCGACGCCGCGCTGCTGCTCGAAGCGGGCTGGCACGAGTTCTGTGACGCCGTGGTGTTTGTCGAATGCCCACGGGCCGAGCGGTTGAAGCGGGCCGCCCTGCGGGGTTGGTCGGCCGAGGAACTTGAGCGGCGGGAAGCGAGCCAGTGGTCGCTCGAGGCGAAACGCGCCCGGGCCGACGCTGTGATTGAGAATGGGCCCGGTCAGGATGGGGCTGCCGCCCTGGAGCGGGTGTGGAGCGAGTTGGTGCGCGGGGCTGGGCCGCGGGTGCCCGGCATTCGACCGGTCCGCGAAATGCCGGCCTGACCCGTTGAAGAGGCGAAGAACGCAACATGTCCAAGTCACTGCGTCCCCGAGGTTTGAGGCCCCAGTCCTCCGACGGGGGGGCTGCGCCTGGTCCCACCGAGTCGGCGCCGGCCCGCGAGGGAGACCCGGTCGTGTTTCCCGACGACTCCCGCGACGGGGGGGCGGCCACGTCCCACCGCGCCGGGATGGGCGGCGGGGCTCGCGGTCTGCCCCACCGCGATGAAGACGAAGACGAGGAAGAGGTGCTCCCACCCGGCTTGACCGACGCGGCGGGTGGGCGACGGACCGAGACCCACATCGCCGAACTGCAGCGGATGTCGATGCAGCAGTTGCTGGCGGCGGCCCGGACCGAGGGCCTGGTGGACTACACCGGCCTCAAGAAGCAGGACCTGATCTTCCGGATCCTGAAAGAGCGGACGAAGCTCAACGGGCTGATGTTCGGCGAAGGGACGCTCGAGATTCTGCCCGACGGGTTCGGGTTTCTGCGGAGCCCCGACTACCACTATCTCCCGTGCCCCGACGACATCTACGTCTCACCCAGCCAGATCCGGCGGTTTGGCCTGAAGACTGGCACGACGGTGGCGGGGCAGATCCGGCCACCAAAAGAGAGTGAGCGGTACTTCGCCCTGCTGCGGGTCGAGGCGATCAACGGGCAAGACCCCAACCTGCTCCCTGAGAAGGTTCCGTTCGACGAGTTGACGCCGCTGCACCCGACGCGACGGCTGCGGCTGGAGGCGGGGGCCGACCTGTTCTCGACCCGGGTGGTCGACATGATCGCCCCGATCGGCATGGGTCAGCGCGGGCTGATTGTCTCGCCACCCCGGGCGGGCAAGACCGTACTGCTGCAGCAGCTGGCCAAGGCGGTGCTGAAAAACCACCCCGACGCCTACGTGATCATGCTGCTGATCGACGAGCGCCCCGAAGAAGTGACCGAGATGGAGCGGCACGTCAAGGGGCACAACTGCGAGGTCATCAGCAGCACGTTCGACGAGCCTTCCAGCCGGCATATCCAGGTCTCCGAAATGGTCATCGAGAAGGCCAAGCGGATGGTCGAGTACGGGCATGACGTGGTGATCTTTCTCGATTCGATCACCCGGCTGGCCCGGGCCTGGAACACCGAGGTCCCCAACTCGGGGAAGATTCTCTCCGGGGGGGTCGATGCCAACGCGCTGCAGCACCCGAAAAGGTTTTTCGGGGCCGCCCGCAACGTCGAGGAGGGGGGGAGCCTCACCATCGTCGCCACCGCGCTCATCGACACGGGCAGTCGGATGGATGAAGTGATCTTCGAGGAGTTCAAGGGGACCGGGAACACCGAGCTGCATCTCGACCGGCGGATGGTCGAAAAGCGGATCTGGCCCGCGATCGATGTGAACAAATCGGGGACCCGCCGCGAAGAACTGCTGATGTCCGAGGAGGAACTGAAGCGGGTCTGGGTGCTGCGGCGGGTGCTGCACGACATGAGCCCCGTGGATGCCATGGACCTGATTGTGACCCGTCTCAAGCGGGCCACGACCAATGCCGATTTTCTGCAGAGCATGAACCTGAGTTAGGGCGGGACGAGCGATGAAGATCCTCGAGGGCCGGGCACTGGTGTCGCCTGGCGAATATGGCGTGGTGGTGTCACGGTTCAACGACCTGGTGACCCGCCGCCTGCTGGACGGGGCGATTGACCTGTTTCGTCGGCACGGGGGCGACCCCGCGTCCCTCACAGTGGCCTGGGTGCCCGGCTCGTTCGAGCTGCCCCTCGCCGCCCAGGGCCTGGCCAAGACGGGGCGATTTCGCGCCATCGTCTGCCTGGGGGCGGTCATCCAGGGGCAGACCACCCATCACGAATACATCAATCAGCAGGTCGCCGCCGGGCTGCAGCAGGTGGCCCTCGAGAATCACCTGCCGGTGACGTTCGGAGTGCTCACCTGCGAAAACATGGAGCAGGCACTCGACCGCGCCGGGGGGAAGGTGGGGAACAAGGGGCACGAGGCAATGCTGGCGGCGATCGAGATGGTCCAGTTGCTGTCGGGAATGGCCCCGGGTGCCTGACCGCGCCCTCGCCCCTGGCCGCCCCTGATGCGGGTGGGGGGCCGGTGATCGCCTCGCGATCAGGCGGTAAGGGGAAAACAGCGGGCGCTGCGGCGGTCTGTGCCACTCCTCCTGTGCCACTCCTCCTGTGCCACCCCATCTGGCTGAATTCTCCCGTCGGCTCCACCTGTTCCGCGACTGCGTTCCTCCCGTTCGCGGGGCATTCGCCCACCGCACTTGTCTTCGCTGTTTCGCTGCTGGCCCTCTCACCGTGGCCGCCCGCTTGTTCCTGCCGGGGACTCGCGGGCTGGGCACTCTCTCCCTGGTCTGTCACTCCGACCGTATTTTTCAGGAAGCCCGATGTCCTCCCGTCGCTCCCGTGCCCGCGAGGCGGTGTTGCAGGTGCTCTACCAGCACGACCTCAACCCCGATCTGACCGACGACATTGTGCTCGATCAGTTGCGGGAGCGGCTGGCGCACCCTGAACTGACCCGCTTCGCCTGGAGTCTCTATCGAGGCGTGCTCGACGGGCAGGCCGGGCTCGATGGGCAGATTGGCGATGTGGCCACCAACTGGTCACTGCGACGGATGGCGGTGACCGACCGCAATGTGCTGCGGCTGGGCGCCCATGAACTGGCCCGCGGCGACACCCCGCCCGCCGTGGTGATTGACCAGGCGATCGAACTGGCCCGCAAGTTTGGCTCGGCGAACTCGGCGCCGTTTGTCAACGGAATTCTCGATCGACTGGTCCGCCGCGAGCGCCCCGCGCCGGCCGTCGCT
>Ga0315903_10007489_pt1 | contig 13659 bp, 12 predicted proteins | sample LakEriMetagenome_7_FD_203524 | JGI IMG/M metagenome (GOLD analysis project Ga0315903, IMG submission 203524) | Freshwater fungal communities from buoy surface, Lake Erie, Ohio, United States - Buoy 2 MA119 | ecosystem: Environmental > Aquatic > Freshwater > Lake | place: USA: Lake Erie, Ohio...
GGCTTGTTGACCATTGCGAAAGCGTATTCGGAGTCGACGCCGCGTCCCGAGCGCTCGGTGGTCTTTCTCGCCGTGACGTTGGAGGAGAGTGGCTTATTGGGTTCGGCTTACTACGTCGCCAATCCGATCTTCCCGTTGGCGAAGACCGTGGCCGCACTCAACATGGACGCCATTAGTTGGGGTGGGCCGACCAAGGACGTCACCGTCGTCGGTCACGGCGCCTCGGAGCTCGAGGAGTACCTGGCAAGCGAAGCGCGGCGACAGGATCGTATCGTCAAGCCGGAGCCGACGCCTGAGAACGGATTTTTCTTCCGCTCGGATCATTTCAACTTCGCCAAGGGCGGCGTACCTGCGCTGTACATCAAGCTCGGGGTCGACGATCGCGAAAAGGGCGAAGAGTGGGGGCGTGCCCAGCTCGCCGAGTTCACCAAGAACGACTACCACAAACCCTCGGATGAATTTCGACCGGGAATCGACTTGCGCGGTGGGCTGCAAGACATTGAACTGATGCAGCGCATCGGCTGGCGTCTCGCCAATGAGCGGCGTTTCCCCAACTGGTACCCGGACAGCGAGTTTCGCGCTGCGCGGGATCGCAGCCTGGCAAATTGAGCGTCGTCAGCGAAGTCGCTGGTGCAGCGACCAGACGAGGCGCCCGAGCTGCAAGAATGCATAGGGCGCGATGAGGAGTATCCAAGCGGCTGTGCCGCCTTGCCCGAGTTCGCGCGCGAAATCGAGCCACAAGTCGATGAGTCCGCCGTTCTCGTATCGTCCGAGCAGGATACGTCCGCTAATCCAGAGCAGCATCGGCAGCAGGATCGCGCCTGTCGCGGCTGCCAGCACGAGCCAGCGCAACTCGCGTAGTGCGATCGTGGCGGCTTGGGGCTTTTTTCGTTTCGACATCGGCACATAATAAGCGATGAGCAACATACGAGCAGCGGTGATCGGTACGGGCTATCTCGGCCGGTTTCACGCGCAGAAGTACGCGGCAGCACCGGGTTGCACCTTGGTGGGCGTGGTGGATCCGCGTCACGAGGTGCGTGCGGCGGTCGCCGCCGAGATGGGCACGCGCGGTTTTGCCGATCACCGAGAGTTGCTCGGCCAGGTCGACGCCGTCAGCGTGGTCACGACGACCCCGGCGCACTATGCGATCGCGCGCGATTTTCTGGAGGCGGGTGCCCACGTGCTCGTGGAAAAGCCGATCACTGAAACCGTGGAGCAGGCCGAGTCGCTGATCACAATTGCGGCCGCGGCCGGTCGCATCCTGCAGGTGGGGCATCTCGAGCGTTTCAATCCGGCGATCGTCGCCGCCGAGTCGCGATTGCACGGTGCGCGTTTTATCGAGTGTCAGCGACTGGCTCCGTTCAAGGAGCGCGGCACTGACGTGAACGTCGTGCTCGATCTGATGATCCACGATATCGATATCGTCCAGAGCATCGTCGGTCGACCGGTGGAGTCGATCGAGGCGGTCGGCACTCCCGTGTTCTCGGGAGCGGTCGATATCGCCAATGCCCGGCTGCGCTTCGAGGGTGGTTGTGTGGCCAATGTCACCGCGAGTCGTGTGAGCCTCAAGACCGAGCGCAAGATGCGGGTATTTCGCGACGACGCCTATCTCTCGATCGACTTGCAGCAGCGCATCTTGACCGTCATCGGCAAGCGCTCTGGCGTGCCGGCACCCGGTGAGTTGCCGGTCACGATCGAGGAGAGCAGTTACGATCAAGGCGACGCCTTACGGGCCGAAATTCATTCCTTTCTCGATTGCATCCGCGAGGGCAAACCTCCTTTGGTCTCGGGTGAAGATGGCCTGCGCGCACTCGATATCGCCATTCGTATCACGAGCATGCTGACGAAGGGGCAGGGCTGATGAGCGAGTCGCGTCGAGTCACTGTGGCGACCACGCAGTTTTCGTGCTCAGCCGATAGGACGACGAATATCGAACGAGCCGAGGCCATGGTGCGTCGCGCCGCGGCGGCGGGTGCGAACGTCATTCTGCTGCAGGAGTTATTCGAGACACCGTATTTCTGCATCGATCAGGATGTGCGGCATTTCGCTCTCGCAACGACGGTCGATGAAAATCCGGCGCTTCGACATTTTGCGCCTATCGCTCGGGAGCTCGGTGTGGTGCTACCCATCAGTTTTTTTGAGCGAGCAGGTCAAGCTTTCTTCAATACTGTCGCGATGCTCGATGCAGATGGTCGTGTGCTCGGTACCTACCGAAAGTCACATATTCCGAACGGGCCGGGCTATCAGGAAAAACAGTATTTCAGCCCCGGTGATACGGGCTTTCGAGTGTGGTCGACACGCTTCGGTCGTATCGGTGTGGGTATCTGTTGGGATCAGTGGTTTCCTGAGTGCGCACGTGCCATGGCGCTCCAAGGCGCAGAATTGCTGCTCTATCCCACGGCCATCGGCAGTGAGCCACCACCGGCGCCGCCGCTCGATTCGCGTCGTCACTGGCAACGCACTCAGCAAGGCCACGCCGCAGCGAATGTCATGCCGTTGCTTGCGGCCAACCGTTGGGGTGTCGAGCGGTCGATCCAGCGATCCGATGAGGTGTTCATTCGCTTCTACGGTTCATCATTCATCGCCGATGCGAGCGGTGCACTGGTGGCAGAGGCTGGCGATGAGGGCGATGCCGTGTTGACGGCCAGCTTCGATCTGACGGAGCTTGCCGTTCAGCGCGCGAGTTGGGGCGTCTTTCGCGATCGACGACCCGATTTGTACGGTTCGATCACGAGCTTTGATGGCGTGTGAACGACGCTCCGATTCCGGTTTGGGTCGTAGCCGGCCCGTTGGGCTCCGGTAAGACGACTGCATTATCACAGCTCGTAGCGGATAAGCCCGCCGCTGAGAACTGGGTCGTTCTCCTCAATGAATTCACCGATGCGGGTATCGATGCGCTGACGGTGGCATCGGCCGCGACTGGCCCATTCGATGTACGGCTCGTACCGGGTGGTTGTCTCTGCTGTGCCGGTGAAGCGGATTTTCGTCGCAATCTCAATGAGCTCGTCACCACCACGCGACCCGATCGCATTCTGGTCGAACCCTCGGGTCTTGGGCATCCGGCCGGGATCATCGACGAACTGTTGGCCCACCAAGCTGCCGGCCGGATCTCGCTTGATTTGATCGTCGGCCTGATGACGGCTGAGGATCTCGCCAAGGTTGATACTGATGAGATCACGCGGGCGGTTGCCGAGATTGCCGATGTGCTCTTGCTCAGCAAGAGTGATTTGGCTTCGCCTGAGGATCGTGCTGCTTTCGATTCGCTCGTAGGCACACTTTTTCCCACCAAGCGCGCGAGCGGTGCCTGGCATCGCAGCGATTCGTTGCGACCATGGTTGGTGTACGAGCGATCATCCGCGGCGCCGCGTCCCATCGTGTCGCGATCGGATTTGCATGACCACGAGCGTCACCGTCATGAAGATCACCAACACCGACATTTAGGTGACATCGTCGCAATAGGTCCTGGTGCCGAGCGGCGTCTGATCGAGGTTTTGCAGCGTCAGGGTGCGCGGTGGGTTTTCGATCGTTCGTATGAGTTTTCCGAAGCACGATTAATGGCAGCACTTTTGGCGGATACCGAACTCAATCGTGCGATCGAGCGATTCAAGGCTGTTGTCAGAGTGGGTGAGGATGATTGGGTGTTGCTGCAACGCGCGGGAGCGCGCTTGCAAGCGTCGCCGACGTCTTGGCGTCGCGATCATCGTCTCGAGGTGCAGAACGTACCGGGGATGCCGCTCGATCTGTCGCAATGGGATGCGCTGTGGGCGCGCTGTCAATCGACTCGGTAAATGATGAGCGCGCTTGGCTGGCAGCTGCCTTTTCGGCGGCCGTGCAGTCGGTGCACCCGCATGTGGCGTTGGCGCGCCTCGCGATGTCGATACCCGAAGCGAAGGGGCTTGGGCGCCGTCGACTGATTGCGATCGGCAAGGCGGCAGGTGCTTTTGCGCGAGCCTTCGTCGAGCGATTCCCTGTTGATGATGGCATCGTGATCGCGCCGACCGATGCGCCGGCATCGGTTGCCGGATTGATCGACGCACCCGGGGATCACCCGGTGCCGAGCGAGGCGAGTTTGGCCGCTGGTCGTCGCCTGTGGGGCTTTACCAGCGATGTGAATGCCGATGATGTCTACATCGTTTTGTTGACCGGCGGTGCCTCCGCCTTGTGTGTTTTGCCGATCGACGGCGTCACACTCGAGCAGAAGCGTCACGCGACAATGCAGTTGATGCATGCAGGCGCCTCGATCGCCGAGTTAAACCAATTGCGGCGTCGCCTGTCACTAATCAAAGGTGGTGGGCTCGCGCGACGTTTGGCGCCAGCGCGATGCGTCACGCTCGCGATTTCGGATGTGCAGGGCGATGACCCTGAGGTCATAGGCTCAGGTCCGACGATATCCTCGGCGGCGTCGCTTGCTAACTATGTCGTCATCGCGACGTTGGACGATGCGCTGCGAGCGGTGAGGGCATATGTGGCCGCGGCTGGTGTCGAGATCGTAGATCTCGGTCGAACGCTCTACGGCGCCGTCGAAACAGAGGCGGCACGCATCGTGGCGGAGATTCTGCGTTGCCGTGCGGCAATGCGTTGCGGTGATCGGCCGACATTGCTGCTAGCCGGCGGCGAGCCCGTGATTGCCGTGCAGGGCAACGGGTTGGGTGGTCGAGCGCAACATTTCGCTTTGGCAATTGGAGCCCAAATTGATGGTTTAGAGGGTGTCACCGTGCTCGTTGCAGGTACCGACGGTGTCGACGGGCCGACTGCGGCTGCCGGCGCGTTTGCCGACGGAGCTACCGCCTGCCGTTTACGGGCGAGGGGTCTCAACGTCGCTGATGCTTTGGCGCGCTGTGATTCGCATGCCGCGCTCGCAGCCGTCGGCGATCTCTGGGTTACGGGCAGAACGGACACCAATGTCGCTGATCTGCTCTTGGTGCTGATTCGTCCGGCTAGAATGGTTGCATGACTCAGATCGTTCAAAGCATCGCCGTGATCGGCGGGACCGGTCAGCTCGGCGCCGCGATTGCGCGTCGTCTCGTGAAGGCGGGTAAATCCATCATCATTGGTTCGCGCGATCCGGTGAAAGCGGAAGCGGCGGCTCGACAGCTCGGCGCGGAGCTCGGTTGCGAAGTGGCTTTTGGCGGCAATGTTGCTGCGGCCGATGCGGCTGAGGTGGTTATTTTGACCGTCCCGTTTGCATCGCAACGCACGACGCTAGAGGATATTCGAAGCAGTGTTGCCGGCAAGATCGTGATCGATACCACTGTGCCTTTGATGCCACCGAAAGTCATGCGAGTGCAATTGCCGCCCGAGGGTAGTGCGGCGCAGCGCGCTCAGGAGATCTTGGGTGAACCAGTGCGGGTCGTTTCGGCATTCCACAACGTCGCGGCTCACAAGCTGATGACCGATGCGTTCGTCGAGTGCGACGTCTTGGTTTTCGGTGATGACAAGTCAGCGCGCGAAGTCGCAGTCTCCATCGTCGAGGCCTGCGGATTACGCGGCTTGCATGGTGGCGTGCTGGCAAATTCCGCTGCAGCGGAGGCAATGACCTCTGTGCTGATCTTCTTGAACAAACATTACTCAGTCGATGGAGCCGGCGTGCGTATCACGGGACAACTGATGGTCCCTGTCGCACGCTAAATCCATGGCGGCACTGGAGCTGCGGGCTCTCGCAGGCATACCGGAGATTCTTCCCGGCGATGATCTGGCGTCGATTCTGCAAACGGCGCTGCGTGAAAACGACATCGAGTTGCAGCCGGGTGATCTGCTCGTCGTAGCGCAGAAAATCGTCTCGAAAGCCGAGAATCGTTTCCTCGATCTGCGCAGCCTCAATCCTTCTGCGCGCGCTATCGAGCTCGCGAACAACATCGGCAAAGAGGCGTCTTTTGTCGAGGCAGTGCTGCGCGAGTCGAGCGAAGTCGTGCGGACGGCTCCCAATACGTTGATCACGCGACATCGTGCAGGCTACGTTATGGCCAACGCCGGCATCGATCGGTCTAATGTGCCGGGCGATGAACATACTGTGTTGCTGCTGCCTGAAGATTGCGACGCATCCGCGGCTCGCTTACGCACTCAGTTTCCAAAGCCCGCGCCAGGCATCGTCATCAGTGACAGTTTCGGTCGGCCGTGGCGTGAGGGTGTGGTCAATGTGGCACTCGGTGTCGCCGGTGTCGTCGCCTTGATCGATCGGCGAGGCGGTGTCGATCGCCATGGCAGAACCTTGCAGGTCACCCAGATCGCACTGGCCGACGCCATCGCGGCGGCGGCGGGCATCGTGATGGGCGAGACGACCGAGGGCACTCCGGTCGTCTGGATACGCGGTCTTGCAGAGCACGTCACCGAGTACGACCTCGGATCCACCTCATTGCTGCGACCACGAACACACGATTTGTTCAAATGACTGCGCCACGCGTCATCCTGCTCTGCGGTGGCGTCGGTGGCGCGAAATTGGCGCTGGGTCTCAATCAATTATTGCCGCCGGGTGACCTCGCGATCATCGTCAACACGGGCGACGATTTTGATCACCTGGGCCTGCGAATTTGTCCCGACCTCGATACCGTCCTCTACACGCTCGCGGGTGTCGTGCACCCGGAGCAGGGCTGGGGGCGCGCTGATGAAACCTTTGCGATGCTTGATGAGCTCGTTCGCCTCGGTGGTCCCGATTGGTTCCGAGTTGGCGATCGAGATCTGGCGTTGCACTTGCAGCGCACTCTGCGTTGGTATCGCGGTGATCGACTGACCGAGATTACGGCGGATCTCGCATCGCAATTCGACGTGCGCTCGACGATCCTACCGATGACCGACGGCGTCGTCGCCACACGCCTTGATACGGCCGAGGGCGTACTCGACTTCCAAGATTATTTCGTGCGTCGTCGCTGTACGCCGGTGGTTAGCAGGATTCACTACGACGGTGCGCAGTCGGCCTCGATGTCGCCGCAGTTGTTGCAAGCGCTAGCGAGCCCACGACTCGAGCGCATCGTCATCGCGCCATCCAATCCGTTGCTGAGTATCGCCCCGATCCTGTCCATTCCCGGCTTAAGCGATCGCCTGCGCCAGCCGGGTGTACCGATCATCGCGGTTGCACCGTTGATTGGGGGTCGCGCGATCAAGGGGCCAACCGCCAAGCTGATGCAGGAGCTTGGTATGCGAGCGGGTGTGGTCGGTGTTTACGAGTTTTACGCAGCTCAGTATGCCGGTCTGTTCGATGCGATGTTGATCGATCAGGCAGATGGCCACGAAGCGACCAAGATCGGGTGTGCCGTGGCGTCGACCGACACCTTGATGCAGACTATGGACGATCGTCTGCGCGTCGCGCAGAGCGTGCTCGAGTTATCGGTCAAAGGGGGTCGACCGTGACGCGAATTGTGGCCATCGTGCCAGTCCGTTCCTTGTCGGAAGGCAAATCACGCCTCGCCGATGTGTTATCGCCGCGTCGGCGCGCGGCGTTGATTGAGTCCATGCTATCGCGCGTGCTCGTGTCGCTGCGTGCTGCGAAAACGATCGATCGAATCGTCGTGGTCAGTCCCGACGACACCTTGTCACTTCCGATGGGCGTCGAGCGATTGCGTGATCGTGGCTTGGGCCTCAACGAGGCGATCCAGTTTGCACGTCAACGCATCGAGGTCTCTGCGGGGGCGATGCTCGTCGTCGCAGCGGATGCGCCGCAAGTCACGGCCGCTGAAATCGATCGATTGGTTGAGCGGGCGCGTGATGTCGAGGTCGCCATCGTTCCCGATCGGCACGGGCTCGGTACGAACGCGTTGTGGATGCGCTTACCCACTCGCTTCGAGCCACAGTTCGGGTTCCACAGTGCGCAAGCGCACGTGACCGAAGCGCAACGTCTCGGTCTGAGTCATCTCGTTTTGCCGGTGCCTGGGTTGTCACACGATGTCGACGTCGAGAGCGATCTCGATGGTGAGCCAATGCCCGATGAAGTCGCTCGGCTGCTCGCGGACGAGAATGACATGCCGGCTTTGTTGCGTCGTGCGGAGAAGCTGACTACGACGGGGTTCGGTACTCGCGTGGGCTACTCACGGAAAGTCTTCATCCCGTTGACGCATTGGTGTCGTGACGTTTGTCACTACTGCACCTTTGCCGCGCCACCACGCAAGGGTTCGCGCGCGTTCCTGACGGTCGACGAAGTGCTCGAGATTGCGCGCGCGGGTGTGGCGGCGGGCTGTGACGAGGCGTTGTTCACCCTCGGCGACAAGCCGGAGTTGCGCTATCCGGCTGCGCGAGCGGAGTTAGACGCGCTCGGTTTTGCGAGTACGCTCGACTATCTCGCGCACTGCGCGGCCCGTGTTTACGAAGAGACGGGTTTGCTGCCGCACCTGAATCCCGGCTTGATGAGTGCAGACGAACTCAAGAGGCTTCGGCCCGTGTCGGCGTCGATGGGCATCATGCTCGAGAGCGCCGCGAGCCGGCTTTGCGACAAAGGCGGCCCGCATCATCGCTCGCCCGACAAAGACCCCGCGCGTCGACTCGCCACCATCGAGGCCGCTGGGGCGTTGTCGATTCCGTTCACCTCGGGCTTGTTGATCGGTATTGGCGAGACTCGCGCTGAGCGCATCGAGACCTTGCTTGCCTTGCGGGCAAGTCATGAGCGTCACGGGCACTTGCAGGAAATCATCATTCAGAATTTTCGCGCGAAGCCCGGTACGCGCATGGCCGATGCACCGGAACCCTTGTTAGAAGATCTCCAGTGGACGATCGCCGTGGCCCGATTGATCTTCGGCAAGGCGATGTCGATTCAGGCGCCACCTAATCTCTCGCCCGGTGGCTTGCGCGCCTTGGTGGCTGCCGGCGTCAATGATTGGGGCGGTGTGTCACCGGTCACGCCCGACCATGTGAATCCTGAAGCGCCATGGCCGACATTGCCGGCGTTAGAGCGGCAAACGGCCGAGGCAGGGCGGTGGTTGGTCCAACGACTGCCGATCATCCCATCGTACGCCTGTGAGCCTACGCGTTGGCTCGATCCCGCTCTGCAGACAGCCGTGTTACGGCGCATCGATGCGACCGGTTACGCGTTGGAGCGCGACTGGCATGCGGGAGCGGGCGATTTGCCTCCGCGGCGGTATCGCGCGCGGCATCGTCGTTGGTTCGCACCGAGTGTGCGGCAACGTGCGCTGCAGCAGGCCGTGCAACGTTGCCTCGAGGGGGAGGCGCCAAGCGAAGCTGAACTTGCCCGGTGGTTTGAGGCCGATGGCGACGACTTCGGAGTGTTGGTTCGCGCCGCCGACGAATGTCGGCAGCGAGTCAATGGCGATCAGGTGACCTACGTCGTCAATCGCAACATCAACTACACGAACATCTGCACTCACTCCTGCGGCTTCTGTGCATTTGCCAAAGGGCGCAGCGCCCGCTCGCTGCGCGGTCCCGGGTATCTGCTCGATCTCGATGAGATCGCGCGGCGCGTGGTCGAGGCGAGTGATCGTGGAGCGACCGAAGTGTGTTTGCAGGGTGGCATCCATCCCTCGTTCAACGGTCAGACCTATCTTGATATCGTGCGCACCGTGAAGGTGGCGGCTCCGTCCGTCCACGTGCACGCGTTCTCGCCGCTCGAGGTCACTCACGGTGCGCGGACGTTAGGATTGAGCGTTGGTGCGTTTCTCGAGCGTTTGATGGCAGCTGGCCTACGCAGTCTGCCGGGAACGGCAGCCGAGATCCTGAGCGATGATATCCGCGACATCATCTGCGCCGACAAGGTGTCAACGGAAGAATGGCTCGATGTCATGCGCACCGCGCATGAGATCGGCCTGCGCAGTACAGCCACGATCATGTTCGGCCATGTGGAGCGACCGATTCATTGGGCGCGCCACCTGCTAGCGTTGAGGGCGTTACAGGAACGGACGGGCGGGTTTACGGAGTTCGTGCCGCTGCCGTTCGTTCATATGGAAGCGCCTCTGTGGCGCAAGGGGCTCGCGCGCAGTGGGCCAAGTTGGCGCGAGTCGATGTTGATGCATGCCATCGGACGGCTCGTGCTGTATCCCGCATTTCAAAACATCCAGTGCTCGTGGGTGAAGCTCGGTCGCGAGGGGGCCTTGGAGGCCTTGCGTGCCGGTGCCAACGACATCGGCGGCGTCTTAATGAACGAGTCGATCACGCGTGCTGCAGGTGGCGTCAACGGTCAAGAGATGAGTGAGAGTGACCTGGTCAGCATCATTCGCGCAGCAGGGCGAGTGCCGCGTGAACGAACGACTCTTTACGGTGTGCCACAACGCTTGGAGTGGCAGGAGCCATGGCTGAAGGCAGGTTGCCTCGGCGAGACGACCTTCGGAGTCAGCGCAAACGAGGGATGACGTGCTGACCGATGATGTCGAGTGCTTCCATCGGGTCGTCGTGCAAGCGCAATGCGCATTCGGTTAGACCGGCCGCGGCGAACATCTGGAACCGTTCGATCTCCCGATCGAGATCTTCGAGGCCGCCGGTCGAGGTGAAGTATTCACACATCCGGTTTGAGATCGACTCGGGCACTTCCTTGACATGGCCGGAGCGGTCGAACCAGGAGGCGACGTACTTGTCGTAGTTGTCGCGAACCATCTGCGCCTCATCTTCGTTGAGACACTGTTGGATCAACTCTGTTTGTAGCTTGATCGCACGCCAGGGCAGCTCGCGGCGCGATTCGCGATAGCCTGCTGCTCGTTCGCGCTTCAAATGCCAAGCCCAGAAGGTGTTGGTCCGCAGCGGTGCCATGCCGGCCTCGCGCTTGGCAGCACCTTCGTTGACCTCTCGCATGGCATTTGCCATGACTTCCGGCGGCGTACAACCGATGAAGACGCCGTCAGCAACGCGTGCTTCCATGCGCATCATTTGGCCGCGATAAGCCGTGCCATAGACGAGTGGTGGATTTGGCGCGTGCACCCAGTCATAGGTGCAGGGCAGGTTGATGACGAAATCCTCGCCCTTGTAGCCCTGCTTGAGCTTGCCATAGCCCGCGCCGCGAACGATCTCGATTCCTTCTCGTGTCGCTCTAACGATCTTCTCGGGCCGCTGTATGCCCATCGCATCGATATTGCCTTCACCCGCACCCATCGCGATGACGGCTCGGCCGCCGGCGATTTCGTTGAGCGAGAGCAGGCTATTGGCAATCTTGAGCGGATGCATCTCAAAGGGGCTCACCGCCAGCGGACCGATCAGCATTCTTTTCGTTTGCTGTGCGAGCGGTACTAGCGAGAGAAAGCAGTCCCAGTGTGCGAAGAAGTTGGAACTCCACAGCGCTCGCACACCGTAGCTTTCGGCTTTGATGCCGATTTCAGCGACTTGGGAGGGGGTGAGATCCGGCTCGAGGATGATGTCGATTTGCATGCGCCGGAGGTTATCAGGCGCAGTAGATCCGATGCAGCGTTTCGACCACTTGAGCTGCGGGTCCGTCCGCCAGGGAGTAATGGACCGTTTGGCCATCGCGCCGGGTTTGCACGATGCCGGCCTCGCGCAACACCGCCAAGTGCTGCGACAGCGCGGACTGGCTCAAGGGCAGCAGTTCGTTTAGCTCGCTAACCGACATCTCGGTACCCGACAGATTGCAAAGAATCATCAGTCTTTGTTCGTTGGCCAAGGCCTTCAACAGGTTCGATGCGGCCACGGCATGGGGACGCATGGCTTCAGGTATGGCTGTTGGGGCTTTGATTTTTCGAGAGCGCGGGGCAATGGCTTGCATACGCGAAATATTACATCAGGGGTTGCTAAATAAGCAAACGCTAATATAATGCTGGCCATGAGCAGGCTGATACCAACAGTTTCCCCGTTCTACGATCCGACCACCTCAACGTTCAGTTACGTCGTTGCGGATCCGACGACCTCGGTCGCTGCGATCATCGATCCCGTGCTCGATTACAACGCCATCACGCGCGACACGGCTACCCACTCGGCACGCAAGCTGCTCGATTTCATCGTGCTCCGTGGGCTCAAGGTGCAATGGATTCTTGAGACTCACGCTCATGCAGACCACTTGAGCTCGGCTCAATGGTTGAAAGAGCAGTTGAGCGGGCAACCGAGAGTCGGGATTGGTGCCGGCATTCGACAGGTTCAAGAAACCTTCAAGGCTCGCTTGTCTTTGGAGGCTGGTTTCCCAGTTGATGGGAGTCAGTTCGATGTGTTGTTCGAGGATGGTGATCGGGTGACGCTAGGTTCGATTCCCCTTGAGGTCATTGCCACACCCGGGCATACACCTGACAGCGTGACGTATTTGATTGGCGACGCCGCTTTTGTCGGCGATACCATTTTCGCGCCGAGTTACGGCACGGCGCGCTGCGACTTTCCGGGTGGCAATGCTCGGACGCTGTATGCGTCGATGCAGCGTCTGTTGTCTCTGCCCGCACAGACGAGAATCTATCTGTGCCACGACTATCCACGCGTGGGCGTCGCTCCGCAGTGTTTGACTGATCCGCTGGCTCAGCGGCAGAACGTCCATCTCAAAGACGCGGTCGCTGCGGAGGATTTCGTCGCGATGCGCGAAGCGCGTGATGCGACGCTATCGCCGCCGAAGTTACTGGAGCCCTCGCTGCGGGCTAATGTGCGTGCGGGCCATCTTTCTGATCCTTTTTTTGATGCCAAGGGAGTTACACCATGAATATTGATCGCTTCGTGCTGGCTTTTGCAGGCACTGTCGTGCTCGTCAGTCTGTCGCTCGGTATCTGGGTGCATATGAACTGGTTTTTTCTCACGGCATTCGTCGGTTTGAATCTGTTGCAGTCGTCCTTCACGGGCTTCTGTCCGCTGGCCATCATCCTGCGCAAGATGGGTCTGCAGGCGGGTGTGGCCTTCAAATGAGGAGTCGTCGTTCCTCTATCGGTGTGTTGGCGTTGCTCAGTCTCGTTGGAGGGTGTGGCTCATCCGCGCCACCTGCTCCCGTCCCTAAGCAGACCGCGCCGTTCGAGGTTTTGACCATCAAGGCGACGACGAGCGGCGATGAGCGCTGGTTGGACGGTCGTGTCGAAGGCGTCGATCAGGCGACGATCGCAGCCCAGACGAGTGGCGAGGTGGCCACCGTATCCAAGGAAATCGGCGATTTAGTCTCTGCGGGCAACATCGTCTTGCGCTTGCGCGGGACGCAGCAGCGCAGCGGCTTGCAGCAGGCCGAGGCGGCGTTGCGTGCTGCCGAAGCGCGTGAGGTGGAGGTGCAGGCGCGCTTTGCGCGTATGTCGACCTTGTTGGATCGAAAAGCGATCGCCAAGGCGACCTTCGATGACGCGCTCGCACAGCGTGAGGCGGCGGTTGCGCAAACCGCTACAGCTCGTGCCGCGGTAACGGCGGCGCGCGAGACGGTGTCATACACGACAGCAGCGGCGCCCTTTGCCGGTGTGGTGACCGATCGGTACGTGCGAGTCGGCAGTGTAGTGGCTCCCGGAATGCCGCTTTTCGCCGTATCGGCGACGGACCGGTTGCGAGTCGTAACGGATGTGCCGGAGGAGTTTGCCGCTGCGGTGCGTGCACGGGGTGAGGTGCTGATACAGCACGGTGCCGAACGTATTGCCGGTCGTAACGTGCTCGTGCAGCCGCGTACCGGAGAGGGAACCGGTGCGGTCGGTTTAAGAGTCGATCTGCCTGCCAACGTCAAAGATTTACAGCCGGGAATGATCGTCAAGTTGGCCGTTGTCACGGGTGTGGCCGAACGCCTCACTGTGCCCCTGTCGAGTGTGGCCACCCGCGGCGAGGTCACGGGTGTCTACATCT
>Ga0315903_10007490_pt1 | contig 13656 bp, 21 predicted proteins | sample LakEriMetagenome_7_FD_203524 | JGI IMG/M metagenome (GOLD analysis project Ga0315903, IMG submission 203524) | Freshwater fungal communities from buoy surface, Lake Erie, Ohio, United States - Buoy 2 MA119 | ecosystem: Environmental > Aquatic > Freshwater > Lake | place: USA: Lake Erie, Ohio...
GACTGGGATGAACCGTTGTGGGTCCGTGTAACCGGATTGTCGCCACAGCTTGGCTAAGGTCTTGCCATCGATCTTGTTAGCGATGATGCCAAGGTCTTTCATCCAGGAAGCTGTACCAGGAACACAATTACCAACTGCGTAACTATCCTGCGGAGTGAAGTGATCTATTTGACGGGCAATCTTCAATGCCTGTCCAATGATCCTTCGACGTTGCTGCGGGGTGTGGTTACTCATTCCTTCACCGTATGAGGACATTGCGAGTGTCATCATTCGGTTAGCAGTAACTGCATCTGGTAGAGTCTCTACGTGGATGCAACTTAACCAACCTTTGCGACAAAGGATGAATCCTTCGACGACTGGTCGTTCTTTTCGTTCTCTCCGATCATCTGATTGGTTGGCCCAGATGCAAGGGATAGCCCAGTTCGTATCGTTGAACTTGATTGGTCGTCCCGTAGGTAATACGGTTGGACGACAATCCTCGACTCCCAACTTCTTGACGAAGTGATGGGCGAACTTGTGATATCGAGTTCGAACAGCGTTCAGTATGTACGGAGATGTATGGTAGTACCCTACGAACTTGTTGCTCAACTTCTGACTGAAGTGTCGAATCAGCATTTCTTTCTGCTGCTTCAACAAGTCGTAGTTACGATGCGGATTCATGTGGGCGTACTCCACATAGTTCCGGGGGTACGATGGTTGGCGAATCAAACGACGACCATGAACCTTGGACACTCGAACCACGCATGGGTCTAAGTGAACTCCTTGTCGAAGTTGAATTTGAACTGATCGAGCAGTATCGGCCCAAGAGTTGAACGTCCCCCGGATACCGAGGAACATATGATCTGCCAGTGTCGTTGAAGTTTTACCTTCATGGAACAGTAGCAGTAAGCTGATCGCATTCGTAGTTGCCTTGGAACGCCACTCTTTGCGAACCACGTACAATGGGTGCGAAGTAGTACGACTCTCAGCACATTCGAACTCTGACACAAGAAGTCGAATACGTTGATATTCGTAGTTCAACTGTGCCAGCATCCCCATACATTTGGTGCGATCTTCGTAGCACTTCAAATAGTCCTCAGGCGAAACAACATCCATGTTATCTCTGAACGTGTTAGGAAGTCTTACACGCTCCGGTTCGCCTTGACGTCGATACAGGATTGAATGACTGTTGTCGAACCGTGCTCGACGGGCAACAACACTGAATTCGTCTTGAACATCGTCGTACCATGCAAGCCACTCTTTACGAGCAGCGATCAAACTCTTTGCAAGGAACAACATCTGAGACAGGTACTTATGATAAGTAGCTCTGTCTACTGGACGAACTGGGATGACCTTGCTTGATGAAGCAATGATACCTTCGAGTATCTCTTTCTTTGTCTTTGACATTTGGATTAACTCCGAAACAGGGAAACAATAATAACTACCAATAGAACAAACGCTTGACTGTATAGTTTGGCATTTGTTTCAACTCAGGGAACTTCAACATCTGTTTGTCTTTTGTACTTTCGAACAAAACATCATTAAGAATCTGCATCGACCAATACTCACTTTGCCCGTGCTTCTTGATGAATGCTTTTTTCCGTTTACGTGGAAGTTTAGATCGCCACATTACGCTACCCGACCATCTTCGAAGTGAAGTTTCGATCCGAGCTTTGGGTAGTAACCAGTGACCGACTTAAATGCTTCACGCCAATGGGAAGCAAATGAAGTCTTGGGGTTGTCCTTGTGGAGTCGTTCCATCGCTTTGCGTACATCCTTGTAACGCTTTGCATCTTCTTCCACGTTGTCATCACCAACGATGACAGGGCGTGTAACTGGTCGAGCACCTGGAACCATCACAGTCTCAAATAGTTGTCCGGTCCAAATATACTTTGTTCCATCCAACTTGACGCATGTGTAAAATCCAGACTTTGTTGCCATAGTAGCAAACCTTTCAAATAGAAACAGGGAAACAAAAAACAAACTACTCAGCCCCAGCAAACTTGAAAATTGGCTGGCTTAAATCACTCGTTGCAAGTGATGCTCGATACTCTTTCAAAACTTTCTCAAGAGTATTGATCTTTGTTTGATAGTAATGAACACTGTCATACTGACAACCACACTTGCAAGGCTCTCCGATAATCTCCAAATTTTGTTTGGCGAATCGGATATGCGATTCGATAATCGCAACTAACTTCGATTCCATAATCTAATCCTTTTCTGGATACCACAAAAACAACTCGAAACATGACAGACAGCCACCCCCCCCCATTGGGGCGATAGGTGCAAACTGCGTCCGTCAAACCCCATTAGAGCATATCGGCATTTTGGAGTCTACCCCTAAAATCGATTTTTCGAGAATTTTTGCCGATAGGGGTGTACCCCGCGTATATAAGAAATACTGTATGGCAATTTGTCGCACCCGAATGGGGGATACCTACCGTAGCTGGAATATATCAATAATTATGCGTAAACAAATAAACATAAACGCAACGAGTAGGATTGCATTGAACGATTCGATCCAGTCATCGTCGAGATTCGATTCGTTGATGAAGAACCAAGCAACGAGGATGAACAGTAGCCCAAACCACATGGCGTATAACCCTGTATGTGAAATTTAACGGGACCGCAAGAGAGTACGGAAGAAGTCCAGAAAGAAACCGCTTGACCGTTCAAGCAGAATGAATATGTCGCTTAACCGATCAAGCAATAAAAAAACCCCGTACTATGCTGGAGGGTACATAGTACGGGGTTCCGAGAGAGGCTATTAGGCAGTTGCCTTAGCCTTCTTTACGCCGAGAGTCTTGAAGATAGACCCGCTTTCGATCATCGTAGCGAGAGTCTCAAGGGCTTGTACGTGCTCTGGTTGACAGTAGACACGGATACCAACCTTTTCGCCATTGCGATTGATTAGCGTATCTCGGACAGCGATTGGAGCAGGGGCATGATAGTTAGGCACACCGGATGGGCGTCCTCGTCGTTCAGCCTTTGCTTCGCTCTTAGTCTTGGGGGCCTTCTTAGTTGCTTTAGTTGCTTTTGCCATTCTTGTTCATAACCTTTCGTGCAAGAGAGTTCAACGGAATCAAATTCTTCTGAAGCATTTTCAACGGTTTGTCAATCATGTGTTTCAGAGATGGTCCAGTATCGAAGATTCTTTTACCGTCGATTGACTGTACGAGTGTTTCGACTGGTCCTTTTACGTGCTTGAATTCTAGCATGTTTTTCCGTGAAGATAGGGTCGGGTAGAGTTATATTCCAATTTCTCCAAGATCACTTGGCCGATATCGATATTTAGACCACCCGCTAAATCCAAACATCGAATCATAATATCTGCGAGTTCTGTTTCAAGATTGGTTCGATGTGGCAAGTGCTGATCTTTGTCCTCAGACCAGTTTAAGTTCTTTCGAACCGATTCAATCGCTTCTGCCGCTTCAGTCATAATCAAAGCAAGTGCTTCGATCAATTCCAATTGAGCATCACGATTGAATAAACATTCTTTCAGGTTCTGGCGTTTATTCCAGAACCCTTTAGCCATGTTTGCTTCGACAATAGCAATAGATACTTCTGTGATAGCACCATATTGCCATCCGACATCAACATTCACCATTAAGGCTTCCTTTTCGGAGTCTTAGCATTCTTGGCTACTGCACCTTTACGGGCAATGGCCGATCTTTCCTGGGAAGAAAGAGTACGTGCTCTGGCAGGTCCGCCAACTTTACCACCCTTCTTTCCCAACTCTTGTGCATTCGTATTGAGTGACTTACCCATCGACTTCTTCACCTTTCAATTGTTTGATTGTTTGCCGAGCAAATTCTTTTACAGACTCGCTCAGTTCTTCGATTTCTTCGAAACTTACTACAAGTGTAATATCGTTTCCAGGATTGTAAAGAGATAAACTCAGGTTGTCTAAGTCAATCTCGATCTTACTAACTTCATCAACCATGACGTATTCGACGAATTGGAGTACGTCTGGTTTTGTTCGAATCACTTCTGCCATTCTTGGGGACATTCTGCTTCGATACCATTCTTCGAATTGGTGAGTAGCCATCGTTTCTTCGACAACCCTTTTCTCGTTACGAGCAATAATTACTTCTAAACAATGCACTTAGTCGTCCTCATCTTCATCGTCATCATCGACTTCTGACCATTCGTCTTCCCAACCTAAGTACCCGTCTCCTGAGTCATCTTCATCGTCGTCAACGTCAGTAGTATCTACATCCTCAAGTTCTACTTCCACTTCTGGATCGTCGTCGTACAGTTCACCGTCAAACATGGCTGTCATTTTTTTCTCCCATTCTTCAAACGATTTACTGCTCGTTGTCGAACATCTTTGTTCTTTATTTTCCGAGCAGCTTGTTTCAGTTGTTTTCGAGCACTAGGTTTCGTGGGTTTACCTGGAGCATCAAATTTTTTTGAGTGAGGCTTTGTCATTTTGTCGAGCAATCCAATCGTCATCAAGTTCTGCTATCTTGTTAGCGACTTTCAGCAAGTCATCTCTAGTGAAGGACAGATTGTTGTCGTGGAATATCGCTTTGTGCGTTCCATCTGCTTGCATCGATAACTCACCTATGATCGTTACATTTCCTTCAGGATGAACGTCAAAGATTCGAAGGGTTGGATTGACGAACCAAGTCGGTTTATTGCTGAAGTCTAAGTTTAGTTTATCCATTAGCGTGCCAGTGTCAAGAGTAATGTTCGGTCAAAATCAGACAATTTTCCAGCTTCGTATTTTTCAACGAGTCTAGCAATATCTTCGTTGGATTCGTCACCTGCTCGATAGCGAATTTTAATACTCATTCGTGACTGTCTAGCGATGCTCAATAACTCTTTGATCTTAGCGTCTTCAATGTCTAACGCTTTCAACCACTTGGTTAAGGTGCGATCATTAGGTAGTGCGAACTCTCCTGTTTCAGTGTTACCGATGAATGATTCGGTTACACCGATGCGAAGAGCCAATTCACGTTGAGTCAGTCCTAGAGTTTTTCGCAATGTTCGAAGGTGATCCCCGAAATTATTTATTCGAGTCTCCAACTTTTTCAGTTTTCCATTTGAACTCGGCATCACCATTCTCCGAACTCATCCAATGAGCGGCATTATTGATTATTGCTTCTTTTCTAAATCGGTGTTGTTCAGTATTGATACCTATAACAAAACCGATAAAGAATATCATCACTACGCAAGTTATAACTAAGAACGTCCCAAAAGCATCTTCACTTGTCATCAGTTCACCCTGATCCTAGCATATTTATGTATGGTGGCTGTTGGAATATCGTTAATCGATGTTACTGCGGACCAAGGAAATGCAGAGGCTTTATGATGACCTACGATACGGGCAGAAACCCAAACTTCGCCATTATTACTTACTTCACCGTATCGTTCTCCTGCATCCAAATCATCGGGGATCATATCTCGATACCGAGGCATTGGTTCTGGAGATTCAACCTCAGCCCCATAGATAGCAGTTAGATATTCACCACCACGCCATCGTACAATTGCAGTAGGTGGCATGGTATCAATAAAATGAACCAACACCCCAGATACGTCTGCATTGGCCTTACCATGCAATTCATCCCATACTCGTTTTCCATGAACAATTTTACCGATATCTGCAAGTGTTGCTTTTCGTCTTGTCATTTGTGATTGCCCTTCTGCTGGAGTTTTAGGTTGAAGATTCCATTTACCTTTATCCGCATCAAAAATATACGTTGCGTCATACTTCTGCGGTTCAAACTTTATCCATCTAAACGCCATTTTTTCGTCGCTCCACGATGTACTGACTCAAGTAATGGAAAGTCATCCCGTTTGGTACGTCCGCATGGATGTATTTCTCGAACGGCTTGCCACCGTAGAGGATAACGTGCTCCGTTGCTTTCTTTGATTGTAGCATAGAGGCAAGGTCTAGGTAAGGGGTAAAATCCTTTTTTTTACGATTTTCTGCCTTACGCATTTGCATAGCCACAATCGGCGTAGGATTAGGTAAGGTATCTACAACTAATAGTTCGTTCCAGCGTTCGCTTCCGGTATCTTGGATCGTTGGAATAATCATCTGTGGTTCTGTTAGCTCTTGCCACAAGCGACCGCACCATCGCGAACGATAGATGTTGAATATCTTTAACGCGAGCGGCCAATCCCAGTACACCGAAAAGTCTGGAGTAATAACTGCATCCCAATTCTCTTGCATTAAGACTTCAGAATAAATATCTGCTGTCTTATACACTTTCTCGAATCTGAAATCTTCTGTATAGAATCCTAGGATACCACCGCTACTCTCCTGGGAGAAATTGTAGGGTCGGCTGGATTCACAGTAGTACATCCCTCGTCGATCATCTGAACCGTTCCGCCTGTTCCATATTTGCTTAGGAATGATTTTTGGGTCAGCAAGAAGCTGGTCAGGTTGTAGGTTCGGGATACCCCATTCATTATCGGCATCGAACAGAGCGGAGTTGTTGATAATCGTGTCTGTAACGTATGCGTTTTCACTTGGGGGAGTGTAGACCGTGCTTTCAACTTTCTTTTTCTTTTCTTCAGTTCCTTTATCTTCTTTGGGCTGAGCATTTGGAATGAAGTTACCTTTCCCTTTAGTGAATTCTAAAAGGTTTCCGTTGAGAGTTTTTAATACTTCTTTGGTCTTACCTTTTAGAGCTTCGATCTTCTTCTTGTTCGATTCGAGCAAGGTTCGGTACGCATCTCGATCTATGTTGGCTAGATCACCTACGGTATCGAAGTATTGCAGAATCCTAGATTCTTCTTCAGGAGAGCAATCGATGACTCGAACCAGGATCGCAGTCTCTCCGTCTTCAATAGCAATCTCGGTACGCATATGACCGTCTACGAGATTGCCAGTACGCTTGTTCCAGATAGGAAATGCTAATACCTTATTCGAGTCTGATAGCGTGGCTACGAATGCTCTGTACGCATCCTTCTGCCTCTTTGGGTGCTTCCTAGGGTTCTTGTTGTTCGGAGTAAGAACCCTAGGGTCCATCGATACTATTTGTTCATTCAAGGCAACAGTCCTTCATTACGCCGGATAGATCAGCCGTTTCGAGAATGGCTAAGACTTCTTTTCTACAGAAGCTAGGTACATCTGTTCCAGCAATCTTGTTTAACCTTCGAAGTCCGATCCAAGTGTTGATCCATAGATCGTCTGGATGCTTGGACAGTGGTTGAATAGGTGTCACCGCTAACAACGTCAAGAACTCTGCATCATCTTTCCGTAGTTTGTACACTTTGATAAGTGCGTTGCAGATATCTAATCGTTGCTCCGTGTTATCGATGCAATTCAACTTGGCTTTTCGATACTCATTCGGATTCAGCTTTCCTTCCTTGCAAATAGCCATCGGGTCGTACCGATGATGTTTCTCTAACTTGATTAAAGCCGCCCCGAATGAAATCATAATTGCACCTGGATCAATAGAGTCTTTGTGTCGTCGTTCTTAACTACAGCTACCACTTGTCCGGTATCGACAAGGTTCTTCACTTCGTTCTTTAAGAAGGTCTGATCGCTCTTGAGTTCGTGATGCTGGATCAACGCATTCAGAACAGTATCAAGAGGTACTTGATTCTTGAATACTGCTAGCTCCGCTTTCCGAAGTGTCTGACCCTTCTCGTTGATCGTGTTCAGGCTTATGTTTAGACTTGTGTTTTCCATTTCGATATTCCTTGTACAATAAAGCTACTTGATTGATGAATGAACTGTCTTCTTCCGACTCACTGTAGAACACTATGAGTTGGGGGTTGAATTCTTTTTCGGAGTCTTCAATGAGCCGTACTTGCATACTTGAATCACCTTATCTGAATGTTTATTTAGATACGCCTTTGCAGAGTCCAATGACTTAAACTTAGGTCGAATGGAGATTGCTACTGCTGGTTTTTTCTCTAACTTCTTGATCAATCGAATTGCGTACAGTCTTTGGATAGAACTCCAACTAGGCGGATAAATATATCCTAGGATTCTTCCTTCAAATAATACTTGCGTTGATTGATCCTCTTGTTGTAAATAACCTAGTTCGGCCATGATAATCCATACTTTGCTAAAATTGATCCGACTTTGACTCTGACACGTTCATGGTAGTATCCAGTCCACCATCGTTGCCTATCTGCTGAGCCGAATGGATAAGGACATTCTACGTTCTCTGTTCCGTAGGCAGCGATACCGAGTCGATAAGCCTTTGTTCCTAGTACCTTAAATTCTTTTTTCTTTGTTTCTTCTTTACTCATAACAATTCCTTGATTGCGTTTCGAATCTTTGGGATAGCTTTGTAAACATGGGCGTCTCGTCCTTTACCCATCGTCTTATGTGCCTTATCCCTCTCGATGAATTTTAATGTCTCCAAGTCCTTTACGATGCGGTGTAATCTCGTTTCATCTACTCGAATCGCTTCACGGATTTCGGCCCGCGATGATCCTGGATGGAGAGAGATATGCTTCAAAGTATCGAACACGAACCCGTCGCAAGTATCGAGCACGATCTTGTCGATCACCTCTTTACATCTTTCTCCAGGAGATGCTTCATCGAATACCCACGATAGGGACACGAACATCTTCTTTAACTGCAACGCGACTCGAATAGGTAGTTCAGGTCGTGGTTTGTAAATGAGTCCCTCAAATCGATCATGGGCAGGCTTCGTACGGACTTTGGCGATCAACTGAGCGTAAATGGCTAACAGGTTATCGTAGTAGTCCTCTACTTGCGGAAGGCTTCGTTCTTCCGATAGCAGATGCTTACTGAATCCAAGTGTCGCTTTGGTTAATGCTTCTTTGCGAGTGTTCTTCATACCAAAGTTACGCAAGGCGATTCGAGTGTACTGATCTTCGTCATACTCTTTACCTAGCATATCGATTCGTAGGAAGCGTTCCCCTAGCTCCGCATCATTATGCCCACGGATAGCATCTGTGACACCCGCGATCATATTGAAGTTGAGATTGTGATACTCGCATAGTTTATTGTTCCCGAACTGAAATTTATAGGTTCCATCGTAAACGTCTCGCAGCAATCCGAACAGGGTTTTCTGTTGGTCTGCTGACATACTGAGAACTGTTGTGAAGTCTTTCACCAACAATGTCTTGTTTGGAAGTCGAGAAAGGATAGAACAATCTTCTCCACCTGATTCTCTCCAACCAGATACCAAAGAAGTTGATGTTAGCTTCGACATGAAATCATAGTATTCATTTGTTCCACCGAAGGACTCGATGATCGTACTCTTACCGCATGATGGCGGACCGATCAAGAATCCCCAGATCATTTCTCCAGGTATCTTGACCGAGGCAGCAATAGCCATACAAGCTGCGATGGATAGCTTACAGGATTCGTTCATATAAATATGTTCTTCGAATGCTGTAATGTAATCCTCGTAGGACTTGATTGGTACGATATCTTTAACAGTGGTGACGTACCCACTACTCGTCTCTTTAGGTGCAACTGGTTCATAGGAACTGGTTACAACTGCGGAGTTCAATAGTATTCGTGCTTCTTGTGCTCCATGCTTAATCAACAAGTCTCGAACATCTTTTGGTGCTTCTGGTATCAACGACCAGTCAAGTACCATAACGTCCTTACCCGCTTTGACTAGAACATCCTGAGCCTTAGCACAACCTTTCTGACCTGCTCCATCGTTATCGTACATGAGCATGAATCGTTTAGTATGAGTCAGGTCTTTGAAATACTCTAACTTGAACGATTGTGCTCCAGGTACTGCTACGATCCCGACTTTCGGATTATTGGCAATCTGAAACATTGCCAACGCATCCCATTCACCTTCTGTTATGTACGAATTGTCTACAACACAATTAAAAGGGTTAAACAGTCCGAGTTTGAGAGTTGGTCCTTTATAAATCGTATAAGGATTTTTAGTTCTTGTAGGGTCGAACACTCCCAAGTTATAGAGATATTTTTTTCCAGGAACTCTATATGGTACAAACCATTTTCCTGTGACTCCACTATAACATATTCCTGCCCTTCTGATAACTCCAGACTTAATCCCACGATTGGAGGATACGCTTTCATAATCAGAGTCCGTGGTGTTGTCGAGAGCTTCTTCCCAGAGTCTTGTAATGAGTGCATATTGATTACCTGATTCTCCGCAAACTTTGCAGTCCCATAGGCTAGTGATTGGGTTGACGTAAAAGTGATTATCCTTACCACAGAACGGACATTCTGTTTGGACTTGTTCTTTATGTTCTTCGTCGATGTCTGTTCCGAGATAAAAATTGAAAAACTTTGCGTACATAATTACCTATTTCTTAAAGAGTTTTACTTTCTCTGCCCAGTTGTTGTCGATTCGTGAACATTCTACTGCTGCCTTGACGCCAACCTCTAAGGACGAGTTGAGCATCATATCAGCAACCTTATGCAATACTTCGGTATGATCGTCTCCGGCATTACCTTCAAAGATCAATTCATCGTGTACCTGCATAATCATCTTGAGTCGTGGTTCTGCATCGTACTCAAGGAAATTATCTATATCGATCATAGCACGTTTGACAATCTCTGCCTCAGTACCTTGAACGACATAGTTAGCTGCCTTGTACTTAAACTTCCAAGGTACAGATACGCGATAACCGCCTAGGGTATGGACGTATCCTTGTTTCTTAGCTAAGTCTCCGTACTTAGCGATGTAGACTGGGACGTTGTGGTATCGTTCTGTGTACTGGTAGTAGAGGTCTGGGATTCCTGACTCTGCTGCAATACGCTTTGGCCCTGCACCGAAGATGATACCGAAGTTGACTGCTTTGGCTGCTCGACGTTGTAATTCATCAGGTGTATCAATACCGAAGATATCACAAGCAACGATATTATGTACGTCAAGTCCGTTGTCAAACGCTCTGACAAGTTCTGGGGTATTGGAAGCATACGCAAATATCCTTAATTGAAATTGATCGTAGTCGATTGCGTACCAAACTTTCCCAGGTAAAGGACCGAAGATATTACGCAGAGAAAACTTGGAATCATTTTCTTCGTCGTACTCTTGCTTCTTCTTACCTACGTTCTGGGTATTTGGGTTCTTACATGAGAACCGACCTGTGACTGTACCGAAGGCAAAGAACGATGGATACAATCTATTATTAAATCGTACCTCACCATAAGAGTTCAATGCTTCGATGGTCTTCTTTGTCTTTCTGAAATCTATTAGACGTTGGATAACGTCATGCTGTTCTGGTTTGTCAAAAGTGTTTTCGAGTAACACTTCTAACGTATCTGCATCCGTCGAGAATCCTGTCTTGGTGAAAGCAACTGGTTCTAACTCCATCTTATCGAACAAGAGGGTTTGAACCTTCTCTGTCGAGGCGGGATTGAAGTCTGGTAAGCCTTTCTTCTTAGCATACTTGACCAACCACTGATGCAACGATTCTCGCATTTCTTCGAAATGTTGCAAGCCCATTTTTATGTTTCTCGGAATTACCGATACTCCATTGGTTTGCATGTTGAATACTGACTTCACCAGTGGACGTAATCGATTGTACGCTTGCCATTGATCGTCCTCAAAGACTTGCTTGAAGAAGATGAATAGTCCGATAGTACGCTCTACGTCGCCTAACGCATACTTCTCGCAAGTCTTATCGGTAGGGTCCAATGCCTTCGGGAGCCAATAGTCTGATCGAAAAACTTCTTTCTTCTCCCCCTTCAACGAAGGTATATTACTCTTGCCACCTGCTACAGACCAACCTAGCTTTCTAGCCTTACGTTGAGCCGCCTTCACCGCATTCTCTAGTTCTTTCTCGTCAATGTCCGAGTAATCTAAATGGACCAATGCTAAGACCTTTAATCCGTGTCTAGCAGTCGATTCGAAAGCATGACTCATGTACTGAGTATCGTGAATCTCTTTGTCCCAGTAATCTCCTGGAAGAAAACCTATACTGAGCAAGGCCCGAAGGTCGTAGTTCGCATTATGGAATACCCACTTCTTGTAGGCTCCGAGAGTCTTTCTGATCTTTAGCGTCGTGGCTTCGTCGTATTGAACCTTTCTAGTGAATGGGTCAACTGGGAACTCCCAGATAAATGTTTTTCCGTTCTCGTCACAAGCAGTCACCATGAAGGGTTCGCATCCTCGATACAAACCTAGTCCGGTGGATTCAACGTCAATTGCTATCCCAACCAGTCCATCTTCTCTGGGAATTGTCCTCGAACAAACGCCGACGTTTCTACGTCCAGCTTTACTTCCAGGTCCGTTTCGTTTAGACCCTTTGTTTCGTGTTTTCTTTTGCATGAAAAACAAATCCTATTATGCGGACCATCTGAAGAAAAGTCTTTCCTACAGCTTAGGCATTTTCTAGCTTTACGGTCATTCTTCTGAATCATCGTATTACCCCGTTTATGACTAAGAATAATCTGAAGACCAACTGAAATCCGACTATCGCAATTATGCACAACGAACCAATTAAGATTAGGTTCATAATTATTTCTTGTAATTTTTCCATTCTATTTCTCCGAAAAGAAAGAAGCCCCTAGAATATCATTACTCTAGGGGCTTCTGACCGAGTTGACTATTCAGGGATCGTCACATCATCAAAGGCTACATCCTTGTAGGTCTTGCCCTTGTGCGTGACAGTGAACGTGTTCTTCGACTTATTGTACGAAGTGATTTCACCACCCTTGATAGCTTTGGCTGCACCCTTAGGCTTGAAGGTAACTTCGTAGCCAACCATAGCTTCGCCATCCAACCCTTCATCTTCTTCCTCGGATTCTTCTTCCTCAGCCTCGTCCTCGGCTTCTTCGGAATCTTCTTCCTCGGTTTCAGAATCTTCGGATTCTTCTTCCTCATCATCCGATGGTTCTTCATCGTCATCGTTCTTCTTGACGCTAATGACGTTGATGTTCAACCGTGGATCAGAGTTCTCATCCTTCTGATACACAGACAAGCTAATGTTCACCGTTGGCTTATCCTTGCTTACATCCTTGGCAGCTTCGACCAGTTCCGAACCAGTCCAACCTTCGGTGTCGTATCCCAATCGTTGGAATCCGAACATAACTTGTTGCATTGACTTCTCTGCCTTCTCATCCGTGGAAGTATCAATTTTACGATACACGGAAAGGTTGACACCTTCATGCTCACCCTCACAGATCGTATAATTGAACGAGAAGAATGCGTCTCCATTCTTGTCGGTTCCATAGCGAACTCCGGTTGCCTTGCAAGTAACAACAACAGAGGTATCGGCATCTAAGCCGAACAGACTAATCAATTCTGTATCCTTAAGAAATGATTGTGCCTTCGCATTGGAAGCCTTCTTAAGAAGTTCCTTCTTCTTATTCAAACGTGCAATGAATGCTGATTCTGATACTTTTGGTTCTTGTGCTGCTTTAGCCATAGTTCAATCTCCTCAATTAAGACTTCTTCAAAGGTTTACGAGAAACGGTTTCAGTGGTTCGTTCATCTTCAGGTGTGGTGATGTCCCAACATTTATTGTTGAAAGCATCGTTCAATCGTTGATATCCTAGTTTTGGGTCATCTGGCATTTCCAGTATATTAAGGGGTTTACCGTTTGGTTGCATGAAACGATTCGTCACACCACAACCAGTCCAAATACTTCCTTCGTTATCACGAAGCACCAAGGCCCGCTTACCTAAGAAGTAACCATAGAAAAATGCAAAGTCACATGCTTGTTTCAAGTATTGAATGCAAGCAGGTGGAGCCGAGGGGCTTACCATCTTTGCAGTCGAACCGTCAACAACTTCAATGTCAC
>Ga0315903_10007494_pt1 | contig 13647 bp, 29 predicted proteins | sample LakEriMetagenome_7_FD_203524 | JGI IMG/M metagenome (GOLD analysis project Ga0315903, IMG submission 203524) | Freshwater fungal communities from buoy surface, Lake Erie, Ohio, United States - Buoy 2 MA119 | ecosystem: Environmental > Aquatic > Freshwater > Lake | place: USA: Lake Erie, Ohio...
ACGACCAACAGCGACGGCGCAACGGATTATTCGTGGACGCCCTACGACGGGGCAAATAGCTTCGTGCAGACGCGAGACACCGAGTGTTTCCTCTACAACCCGCTGCTCAACGCAGGACACGTCCGCATCCGTGCGGTCAACCGTACCGGATCCGCTTCAGCGTGGGCCTACCTCGGCAACGCCAACGCAATCGGCAACGCGTCAATCGGCATTGGTGACATGGCAGCGGCGAACAAGACAGCCGTGACCATCGACGGTGGGCGCATCAAGATTCCGACCGGAGGCCAGCGAGGCTTTGAGGCCAATGTCGGCAGCAACATCGACGTGCTCGGCGTAGACTTCCGCGTCTTCAACACTTCGACCGTCGAGAAATTCCGCGTGGATGATGCGACTGGTCAGGTGCTGATCGACAATACCAAGGTTTTGTCAACCCGCTATGCTACGGCTCCGGTCACCTTGGCCGACGTCATCGCTGTTCTTCAACACCACGGACTAGCACCCTAACCCATGGCTCTTCAACTGAACATCACCCTACCGAACGGCGCAGCTGGAAACTACCTGCGCGTGGTCAACGTCGAGTGGAACCGTCTGGCCTCGGTCTGCGTATTCCAGTTGGCGCTGTACCTCAACGAGGCACAGGCCGACACCGCGCCACGATTCCCACTCGGCATCGTTGCACAGGTCCGCGTGGATCGGGACAAGTTCGAACAGTACCTTTCCAACCAGGCCATCGCCGCCGCGAGTCACAATATCATCGCGCAACTGTACGCGATCACACGCGCTGAGCCTGGCTGCATCACGCTGCTCGGCAGTCTGCGCGACATCGACCTAAGCACGGCTGCCGATGTCTAAGGGACGCCGCTTCGTCGTCGCCGCTGACAATCACGGCGACCAGTACTGCGAGGTTACGCAGCGTGCGCTGCTCGCGTTTATCAAGGACTTCAGACCAGAGGTGCGCATCCATGCCGGCGACGCGTGGGACTTTCGTAATCTGCGCAAGGGAGCGAGCGACGAGGAGAAGGCGCACAGCCTTGAAGACGACTGGGAAGCTGGCGTCGAGTGGGTCCGCGCCTACTTCGACGGCGGCAAAGAGAATCACTTCCTGCGCGGCAACCACGACGAGCGGTTGTACCGTCTTGCCGACAGCGCGACTGGACTGCAGCGCGACTATGCGAAGGACGGCATCAAGCGCATCGCTCGCGTGATGCACCAAGCGAAGGCGCATATGCTCCCGCACGACTCGCGACTTGGTGTGCTCAAGCTCGGCCATCTGCGCGTGATTCACGGGTTCTTCGCTGGCATCGGCGCAGCGCGGCGGCACGGCATCGCATACGGCAATTGTCTGTTCGGCCACACCCACGCGACCGACTCTGCTCCGGTCGAGTCCATCGACGGCCCAGCAGAGGCGCGCGGCATTGGCTGCTGCTGCAAGATCGATATGGGATACAACGCGCATCTCGTCGGGAAACTGCGGCACGACAACGCGTGGTGCTACGGTGTTCTGTTCGACGACGGAACATATCAGCTATTCCAAGCGAAGAAGATCGGAGGCTCATTTTATGCCGCGCAAAGCATCTCCCGCTACTGACGACGCAGCGTGGGCGCGCGCGTTCCGTGATGCGCTCGCCGCTGGTCGCGCACCGACTGGCGAGGGGTGGATCCTTGGGCGCGATCTGCAGAAGCGACTCGACCTCGGCCATGTGAAATTCTACAAGGCCATGCGTGCGATGCGCGCGGCTGGCACGGTGGAGGTATTCGACGGCCACCAGCACTCCGACGGCAAGTGGCGACGCGCGGTCTGGTATCGGCTGTGCTGACATGGACCGACCACCGCAGTTCGCGCTAGGCGAGCTAGTGCGCTCCCGCATTGACCCGTCGTGCGGCTATGTTGTCGTCGGCCACGTCTACCGAGCGGCAACGATTGACTACCTCGTGGCTGATCCGTCCGGCTGCGAGGAGGTGCGCAGCGAGCTAGAGCTAGAGGCGGGCGAGAGGCAGCGCGACCCGATTACCGCAGACTAAAAACGGCGCAAGTCGTTGTGGCTCAACTGGGCACAACTGATCCGAAATAATCGGATGGTTTCCGCTTGCGAGAATTAGGTGGGGGTGATCTAGTGCAGGAGTCGGAGGCAATCACGCCCGAGACGAACAACCCAAAACACTCCCTCCCATGACGACCAAGACAGCCCGCTACGAAACGCCAAAAACGATCCCCGCTAGGTATAACTTCGCGCGGGCGATGCCTAACGCTACGCTCCCGCAGTACTGGGTTGCGGCTTCGAAGCCAGCAAGCGCAACCCATCGCTTGTACCGAGGCGCCAGCGGGAGCGTAACGCGCGTGGTTTACATTCCGTAACCCCATGCGCTCCCTACTCCTCACCCTCGCGCTGGCCTGCACGGTCAGCGCAGCCCCGCCGGAAAGCTTCTGGCGCGCCCTGCATCAGGTCGAATCATCGGGCCGCACTAGTGGCCTGATCCTTGGCGACAACGGCAAGTCACGCGGTCCGCTGCAGATCTCGCGGGCCTACCACAAGGACAGCCGCGTACCCGGCGCGTACGAGCGCGTCGATGATCTGGCGTACTCACGGCGCGTCGCTACCGCCTACTTCAAGCGATACGCGCCGCAAGCCTACCTCAACGCAGACCTAGAAACCCTCGCCAGAATCCACAATGGGGGCTTGCACGGTATGCTAAACCCCAAGACCAAGGCGTACTGGTACAAGGTGCGGAGGGCCATGCAATGACCCGCCCAGTCCACATCCGCCCCGGGCGGCCTGCGACAGGCACGGCCAAGGTCATGATACCCTGGCGCATCTCGCCCCGCCTCGTCGAGAGGCTGCGCTGGGCAGCTATGAAGCAGAACGTCCAGCCGTCAACCCTCCTCGCCCGTCTGATAGAACGTAACACCAGCCCCGTATGACGCACAAGATATCACTCATCATCGCCGCCGACCAGCTCGCCGCACTCCGCGCGCTGGCAGAACAGCGCCACGTTAGCCTGTCCGATATCGTCCGCGAGGCGATCCGCCGGATGCTGGAGGGGCAGTCGTGAATAACCTACTTACCCACACGCCCGCCGAGTTCGCCCTGCTGCCGTACAGCGACGCGTCAGATACCTGGCTCGCGAAGCAGTCAACCATGGCCGACGCATGGGACAACTGCCCCCGAGGCGACTGTATCGCGTGGATGGCTTTCCACGTCCGGGCAACCGACGAGCGCACAATGCGCCGCTTCGCGATCTGGTGCGCCCGCTCAACGCCGCTCGCAGACGGGCGCGTGACAGGTGACCTCCTCACTGACCCGCGCTCGATTGCTGCGCTGGATGCGGCAGAGCGATACGCTGACGGACAGGCGACTGACGAGGAACTGGCCGCAGCCTCGCTCGCTGCATTTCGCGCGAAGATGGAACTTAACGCCGCCGACGAGTACGCTTACGCCACCGTGCGCGCGGCCTGCGCGCCAATTGGGGCAGCGCAGCCCGATGGCTACCTAGCTTCCATGTGGGCTTCCAGCAGCGCAGCCTATGCCGCCGGGAGCGCGTTTCCGAGCGAAGGAATGGCCGCCGCCAACCTCGCCCAAGCCAACCAATTCCGCCTTATGGTGGCCAACCCATTCCCGCGCACGGAGGCCCAGCCATGAACAACCTACTTACGCTCACGCCTGCGGAGTTCTGCGAGGCCACGGACGCCTGCAAAGAAGGCCGCGACTGGGCGATCACGCAACCAACAATGGCCGACGTATGGGACAACTGCCCGCGTGGCGACTGGCTGGTGTGGTTAGCTGAAAAGGTCAAAGCAACTGACGATGATACGTTCCGTGGATTCGCGATGTGGTGCGCTGAAAGCACTCCCCTTCACGATGGCCGCGTGACCGGCGCATTGATGACTGACCCAGATCCAGCGTGCTACTGGACGATACGCTGCGCCTATTCTGCTGCATACGACCAACCCCGTGACGACCAAGCCGCTTTCGACGCCGCCAATTACGCCGCCGCTGCCGCTCGTTACGTCGCAGCATGGTCTTGCCGCCCGCGTCCAGCTGTTTGCGCATCAGCTGCCCTAGTCGCTGCGCAGCAAGCTCAGGCCGACCGGTTCCGCCGCGAGGTCATTAATCCATTCCCGCGCAAAGGAGGCCAGCCGTGACCATCGCCGCGCTCCTCGTCGGCATCGCAAGCCTCGCGTTTTCCGTCTGGGTTACCGTCGCCGCGCGCCGGATGTACCGCGCCCGCCGCCGCCAACGTCTCGCCGCAATCTTCAACCCTGTTGCCCCCCATGTACGACGAACCGAACGCCGCCGCTAGCTGCTTAGCTTTTTTCGAACGCGCAATGGCGCGCGAGAAGGTGCTCGCCGCGTCCCGCGAGAAGGCCCGACTTGAGATGCAAGGCGCGATCAAAAAGATGCTGCCCGCGGTCAAGCCTGAGCGCGCCAAGCCGCAGCGTGGAAAGCCGATGGAGTACAAGATCAAGCCAACGCCGGAACAACTGGCGCTTTTCGACCGCGCCGACGCCGAACGCTGGACGCTCAAGCAACTCGCCGCAGCGGTGGGCTGGAGCGTGTCGAAGGTGTGGATCCTGCGCACCGAGCGCGATCATCAGCGCAAGACCAAGCGGCTCAGGGCACATCGCCGCAAGTACGGCCCCGGCCACGGCAAGCCTGCCCCGCCTGCGACTGCTGCAATTAAGAACGGTCGGCGTACGGTCGTTCTCACGCCTGACATCGTCGAGTGGTTCGGCAATGCCATCGATACCAACGTCCACGTTGACGAGATCTGCGCGAAGGTCGGCATTGCGCGAAAGACTTTTTACCAGTGGCGACTGCACTACTGGCACGATAAGAACTTTCTGCGCGACCGCATGAAAGAGACCGCGCAACTTGAAGCAGCCCGAGGTTAACTTTCCCCGTTAGAATAACCCAACGACAGCACAACACAGTACCCATGAAGAACCCTGCAAAGCAACTTAACGACGCGTTGATGGCCGGATACGCGGCCACGAAGGCTGCGTTCCCCGACGCTGACCGAGTGACAGTTAACGCGTCTGTTTTCAACGACCGCGTCAGCGTCCACGTCTCAGCGGCCTACGGCACTGCGTGGATCACGTCCATCGGTAGCGACACCGCGACGGTCGAGGACGCGATTGCCGCGCTCAAGGCCAAGACCGCCGACACTGACGCGCTCCGAGCCGAAGCCGCTGCGCTGATCGCTCGCGCTAACAAGCTGGAGGGCCGCGCATGATCCCGCTGATCTCCGTTAGTCAGTTCACGCCCGGCCAAGCTTGTGCTGTCGTAGGCATGACCGCCGACGCTTACCGCGCGCAGGACGGGCTTACCCAGTCTGACCTCAATCGTTTCGCTCAATCGCCTGCGCTGTTCCGTTACACCGAGACCGAGCAGACCGAGGCGATGCAGCACGGGACTGCGCTGCATGCGCTCATGCTGGAGGACCGCCGCGAGTACGTCATCCGGCCTGCGACGTACGGACCCGAGGCGAAACCGTGGCACGGCGCTGCTAAGGAGTGCAAGGAGTGGAACGCCGCGCACGCTGACCGACTCATCTTGTCCGCTGACGAGGCCGACGCGCTGGAGTCTGCTGCACGCCACGCGCGCGCTCATGAACTGGTCAGCCATCTCCTGACCGGAGCGCACACTGAACTGTCTGTTTTCGGCTGCAGCCAAGCTGGGCTGATCTGGGGTAAAGGTCGCATGGACGCCGTGAACTTTCGCGGCGACCGTGTGCAGGTCGTGGACATCAAGAAGGCGCAGGACGCGCGACTGTCTGCGTTCTCCAAGACTGTTCTGCAACGGGGCTACCATATCCAGGCTGCTTGGTATCGGCGGCTGATCCGTCAGTTCGTCGAGCAGACCGTGACGCACGAACACTGGCTGGTCGCAGTCGAGATTGACCCGATCCCGCGCGTGAACGTCTGGAAGCTGGCACCGGAGGCGATTGATTACGCCGACGCTGAAATCGACAAGCTGCTTGAGACGCTCGCTGAGTGCCGCGCGACTGGGCGCTGGCCGGATTATCACGACAAGGACATCGGGCTGATGGGCGTGATTGATCTGCCCAAGTGGGTGTACGGCGACGAGGAGCAGTTGACGGGTTTGACGAATGGAGGTGCGGCATGAGCACACCAAACGATGGCGGCCCGGCGTTTCCGGTTCTGCCTTACCACACCGGCATGACCCTCCGGCAGTACGCCGCGATTCATCTGCGCGTGCCGAAAAGCGGAACGCGATGGCTTGATGAAATGATCTTCGCCTCGTTGACCGACGAGTTTGCAAAGGCTGCGTTGCAGGGGATGACCGCAGATCCAGAGTGCGCGTTGACGCCTGGCGACATGGCCAAGTGGTCCTATGAATACGCCGACGAGATGAAAGCCGAGCGGCCGATGACGAAGGGAGACATCGCATGAGCACGACACCAAACGACGGCGGCCCGGAATCTTCTGTTAGTTGGAGACGCGACCTAGAAAAGCATTCCAGATCGCCGGATGAGTGGAGAGCTGTGTTCCGTCGTGATCCCAAAATACTGCAGCAGGTGCTTGATCTCCCCGTGTTTTATCTTGAGTTACCTGTGCGCGCATCGAACTGCATGGAGAAGGCCGAAATTAAAACTATCCGCCAACTTGTCACAAAGAAAGAAAAGGAGCTGTTGAAGTATAGGAACTTCGGTAGGGTTTCGATGAATGATGTAAAGGGCGCTGTTGAAAGATATGGTTTGTCGTTTGGTTTACGCTTCATTGCGACACCACGCACAGACGCAGGGCGATACATCGACGATCATTGCGGCATGGAGCCGGATCCAAACGGCGACTGGGTACGCGTCGAGGTAGCTGCTGCGCTTGAAACTGAACTGTACGCGGCCAGCGGAACCAGCGCGATTCACGCCGAGTTCGGCCAGGCTGTCGAACGCTGGGCCAAAGAACGCAAAGACTTACTGGAACGCATTGAGAGATTGGAATCGGACGTAGATCGCTGGCGAAGCCAAGTGGTCGGCCCTCCAGATCTGCGAGGTCATGCGATCACATATTCACCCGCTTTGTATCTGGATGAACCAACGGAGAACCAATCATGAGCACCGAAGACACAACGACACCGAACAACGCGAAGGTTTTCACGGGCTTGTCCGGTATGCTCCGCACCAGTCCATGGCTGGCCAGCGAGGATCTGGTCGGCCTCGGCGACGTCCCAGCCGAGATCGAAGACGTGCTGCTCTATGACGAGGTCGCCTTCGACAAGGGCCGCAAGGAGAAGAACGTCCCGGCGTTGAAGTTCCGTGGCAAGGCGAAGCAACTCGTCCTGCGCACGTCAGCTAACCGCCGCTCGCTCGTTCGCATGTTCGGTGCGAACACGCAGGCATGGCGAGGGAAGACCATCTACATTTACCACGACCCTGAGGTGCGCTTCGGCGGTCGTGCAGTCGGAGGAATTCGAATCAAGGAGATCACACAATGAATGGACAATATGACAACGAGCTGACTTTTCGGCTCTTCAAAAACGACAAAGGCGAGAACCCGAAGCGCCCAGACTATCGCGGCGAGTGCCAGATCGGAGGCGTGACGTACAAGCTGTCCGGCTGGGTCAGCGAGGTGAAGTCCGGCAAGAATGCGGGCAGCAAATACATTCGCGGGAAGGTCGAGCGCATGGACCCAGTGGCGCCGCCAGTCAGCGTCGAGGGCAAGACGGCGTTTCTGCCCGGTGTTGCGCAGCCTGTTAACACGGAGGACGTGCCGTTTTGAAAACGATCATTGCAATCGATCCTGGCGCGAATGGCGCGATGGCGTGGCGATACTGGATAGGTATTGATTCCTACCTTGGCGTGAGCAGTTTCAATGCCGATTTCCTGTGGACGCTGAAACCTAATGACGGCAGCAACATCGTCGCCTACGTCGAGCAGGTCGGCGGTTACATCGGCAAGCCGCAGCCCGGCAGTGCCATGTTCAAATTCGGCACGAGCTACGGTCGCGTGCTCGGCGCACTTGAGGCGCTGCGGATCCGCACTGTGCTGGTCAGGCCGCAGGTCTGGCAAAAGACGATTGGCCTTGGCTCAACGCTGAAGGGGCCAGAGCGCAAACGCGCGCTGCGTGACATTGCCAAGCGGCTTTATCCGACGCACAACGTAACGCTCGCGAACTGTGATGCGCTGCTCATTCTTGAGCACGCGATACAGGCCGAGGGTCGGCGGGAAGGGGGTGCGACGTGAGCACACCAATTACCCCCGGATCACCCGACTGGCTTCGGCTCATGGCTGCGTGTGAAGTTCGCTGCACAGACCACGAGGACGCGGCAAGCCTTGAGGCTGCGGCGGACAGGATCGAGCGGCTCGAACGCGAAAACGCCGCGCTGCGAAAGGCACTCGAAGACGCGGTTGGTTTGGCCCGTAATACCCGCGACGACGGCAGGCGTGATTGGGTTAGCGTAGGGACGTGGCTCAAGCCCGGAGAGTGCGTCATCCTCACTGACGCAGCCGCGCTCGACGCCGCCCGCGCCAAGGAAGGGGGTGCGACGTGAGCAACGAAAAAACACCATGTGATGCCACCCCCTCGAAACTCCTTCGGGAGCGCATCATGGATTCGCGCATCCCCAAAAACGAAGCGGAGTGGTGGGCGAGCCGACGTATCGAAGAACTCGAACGCGAGAACGCCGCGCTGCGGCAGGACAAGAAGCGGCTGGATTGGCTGGCGGTCACGGACGCTTGGTTTGACTATCCAGCCACCGAGTCGTTTACGCCAGAAACATTCCGCGCCGCTATTGACGCTTACATGGCTAAAGAAAGTAGCAACTGTCAAGGAATCCATGACAGTTCAAATAGGGGTGCGACGTGAGTAACATAAACACGCCATCGGGCAACCATGCCGCACGGCTCATCAAGCGCATCGAACAGCTAGAACGCGAGAACGCCGCGCTGCGCCACAGCGAGGAGAACATGGCAGCTACGGTCCGAGGGCTGGAGTTTGAGTTGGAGAAGGCGCAAACCGAGAACACCGCGCTGCGTGAGGCACTCGACGCACAAATGCAATATCAGCGCGAACTCCGGGCCGACCGGGATCGGCTCGATTACATGGAGGAATGTTCTGTCGACATTGAACTCGGCCTGGACGAGACCGGGGCGATGAAGTTTGCGCACATCTACATCGACCGCGCCGCCATCGACGCCGCCCGAGTCAAGGAAGGGGGTGTGACGTGAGTAACACCGACTGGCTCCGCATCGGCCTCGCCGCTGCCGTGGCTGTTCTGATCTGGTGGCTGTTACACGACGAAAACCAATGAGCACTACAATATACCGACTCGACGACGAACTGAAAGAAGCGCTGCTGCTCCACTCAAGGTGGCTCGGTGGCGACCCGTCCGGCAAGCGCCTCGACTTCGCAGGCGGGAGTGTGACCAATCACGATCTAGGCTGGGCCGATCTGCGCGAGGCTATCCTCGACCGCTGCGACCTGAGCGGCTCCAACTTACAGGGCGCACAGCTGAACGAGGCTAATCTGTTCGGAGCCAACTTGACCAACTGCGACCTTGAGTCGGCGGACCTGCGCTGGGCTGATCTGCGCAGGGCTAATCTGACCGGGGCTAGGCTGAAAGGCGCACGGATGGCCGGGGCTGCACTGGCTCAGGCTGTGGACGTTGACGGGCTGGCCATTGACGAGCCGCGCAAGGAAGGGGGTGCGACGTGAGTGCGTCAATCAATGATAGGTGCCCTTCATTCCAATGGTGCCCGCATTACTCGAACCGCCAAGATGATATCGCACAGCTAGAACGCGAGAACGCCGAGCTGCGGAAGGCACTCCAAGACGCGGAAGTTTTGGCCAGCTATACCCGCGAAGACGGTAAACGTCAATGGGTCACTCTAGGCGAGTGGCTTAGGCCGGGCCAATGCATCGTCCTCATGGACCTCGCTGATATCGACACCTACCGCACCAAGGAAGGAGCCGCGCCATGAACAACGCACACAAAGCCGCGCAGCTAGTTCTAGGCGACCGCAACGAAACATACGGCGATCCCGCCGACGATTACGCGAAGGTGGCTAAGATCTGGTCTGGCCTGCTCAACCCTATTCTGCGCCGCGACATCACGCCGAGCGAGGCGATCATCATGATGGTCGGACTCAAGCTCGCCCGCGAAATGCACAGGCCGAAGCCGGACAACATCGTCGATGCTCACGGCTACCTGCTTTGCTATGACTGGGCGAGGACGGGGCGGAAGCCGACGACGGAGGATCAGCCATGAACCAGACCACCTTTGAATCATCCGGCGCTGGCCTGACCCAGAACGACCGCATCCTAACGCGCCTATGCCAGGCCGTGGGCGAGTGGGTCAGTCTACCCGACCTCGTCGCCTGCTCTGGTGCGTACGCTGTACACTCGCGCGTGGCTGATCTGCGCAAGGCTGGGTACGTCATCGAACAGGAGAGCGTACGTCGGGCCGGGAAGGTTCACTCCTTTTACCGACTGGTCTGCATGCTGGACAGCGCGTGACAGTCTGCTAAACGTTGAGCACGGCCCTGAGAAAGCCGAAACGCAACATGACTACAAACCATCAAAACTTTGCCTGCCCATCGGGAGGAAAACGGCGCGTTGCGTGCCAATTTCTCAGCCTTCCGGTGGGCAGGTTTGTTTTGCGATGAAGCGTTTTACCGAAAGCGAGAAGTGGCGCGACCCGTGGTTTCGCCGTTTACCCTATACCCTTAAGCTAGGGTATCTATACCTCTTGGATTCCGTAGACAATGCTGGAGTCTGGGATCCTGACTTTGAAGCTGCAGACTTCGCTATTGGCGTTCCTGTTCCGTGGCCTCAGTTGATGGCCGAGATGGGCGATCGACTTCTCGTTTTGCCAAGCGGTAAGTGGCATCTCACGCGGTTCATTTCTTTCCAGTTTGGCACGCTGTCGAAGGAGTCGAAGCCTCACCAGCAGGTCTTGCGGCTGCTCGAAAAGCATGGGGTATCCAAAGGGTATCCAAAGGGTATCCATACCCTCAAGGATAAGGATAAGGACAAGGACAAGGACTCAGACACGGCAGAAAAGGCAGCTGAGATCTACGAATTCTACCCGCGAAAGGTCGCTAGAGACGACGCGATCAAAGCCATTCTAAAGGTGCTCAAGGCTGAACCCGAAACCGACTTGCTCGCCAAGGTGAAAGCCTACGCCGCCGCGACCGCTCGCTGGTCCGACGACGACCGCAAGTTCATTCCTCACCCCGCAACGTGGTTCAATCGCGGCTCCTACCACGACGACCCCGCGACGTGGACCCGTGGCACGTCAGCACAAACCGAAATCCGGACGCGCGTCCTTGACCTGTCATGACCACTCCTGGCCACAATCCAACCATCGAGCAGCGCCTTGTCTCAGCCTGCATCGTCGCAGGGCCGCAGGGCTTCGCTCACGCAGCAGGCGAGGGCATCACGCCTGATCACTTCACCGACCCCGTTGCCCGTGCATGTTGGCGCGCTGGCACGGTATGCGTGACCGAAGGCACGCATCCTGACGCTGCAGGCATCTACCGCGCAATTGCCGGACTAGACGGCGAGGCGAAACCGTCTGCCGTGGACATCGCCAACCTTGAGCAGGTCGAGGCAACCAGCGTACATCTGCGCCGCCTCACGTCGGACGTGATTGATCTGTACCGCCGCCGCCGACTGATCGCCTCAATGACGGCTGGGCTGGATGCAGCACGCAGCATCTCCGCGAAGGAATGGGGCGACGTATGGTCGGGCGTGGAGCCGCACATCCGCTCTGCGCAGGACATCACTGCCGGGGCCAAGACGCGCAGCCTCGCGGAGGTCGCAGCGAACGCCAAACGGCTCTTGCTGAACCCTGAGATCAACGACGCTGTGCCGTCGCACTGCCCGAAGTGGGACGAGGCCGCGACGCCGTGCCGAGCGGGTCAGCTGATCGTCATTGCTGGCCGTCCTGGCGCAGGCAAGAGCGCGTTCGCTGGTCAGGTGGCGCACGCCATCGCGCAGCAGGCCACAACTGCCTTTTTCAGCCTTGAGATGAGCGCAGAGGAGATCCTGACCCGCCTAGCTCGGCTGCGGACGAATCCGGCTCCGCTCTGGCCTGAGAACATCGCCAAGCAGTTGGACGGGCTGGGGCAGATGTCCACGCTCAAGATCTACGAGGTCGAGCACGCCCGCACCGTCGCGCAGATTGAGGCCGCGTGTCGGTTGCTCGCAGCGTCGCCGGCTGGGCTAGGGGCAGTCGTGATTGACTATCTGCAGCTGGTCACGCCGCCCGCCGGAATGTCGCGGGAGAATCGCGAACAGCAGGTGGCAGCTATGTCGCGCGCGTTTAAGTTGCTTGCTCGGACGCTGAAGGTTCCTGTTTTCCTGCTCGCTCAGCTAAACCGCGAGGTCGAGAAGGACGCGAAACGTCGCAAGCCTAGGCTCTCGGATCTGCGCGAGTCTGGGGCCATCGAACAGGACGCGGACCGTGTCTGGTTCCTTTACCCAGCGAACGAGGACGCTGCGCACGAAGGGCGACACCTTGAGGTGATGCTGTATCAGGCGAAATGCCGCAACGGTCCCGCTGGGCTGGAGGCGCCGTACATCTTCGACCGAGTCGGGATGCGATTTGCTCCCGCCAGAACTGCCAAAACTCAGGACTTCCCGTGAGTCTGCACGTTTGACCTCTCGTTTTGACGCGTTACGCAATGAGCGTGCAGGGTAAACCCAAACTGATCAGCAACCATGCGTGGGCCAAACACCAAAAGCTCACGCAGAAACTAAAAGCGAGGAACGGAACGTGGCTAATGAAAAAGAACTAGAGGCGCTGCGACTGCAGGACAACGCCGGAGGTGCTATCGACCTGTTAGAGGCGCACAAGAAGAGCATCGTTGGTGAGTACAACGAGCGCATTAAGCGGCTGGAGAAGATCATCGCCGCGATCCGTGCGCGACGGAAGATGGGCGGGCTGGCGTTAGAGGGACTGGACGGCGTCAGCCTGACTGAGGAAGACGAGGCGCTGATCGTCAACCCGCTGGAGGGGCTGTAAGCCGTGATCACCTACTCGCTCGGTCGTGAACCTGTCAGCCGACGAGCGGGGGCGGTCTGCTCGGATCAGGCCAAACTGTCGTCGGAGATCTTCGAACGGCTGATCGAGTTGGATGAGGTGAAGCACGGCGCATCCTCTGCGCTGATTCATCGGCTCGCGACCTTGGCCAATCTGAGCGGGTCTGCCTACCGTGCCACGCTGCACGTCGGCTGCGGACAGATCGACGCTGTGGTGGCCAGCTACGAGGAGCAGGCCAAGGGCCGTGGCCTGACCCGCCAAGCTCTGCACTGGCAGTGGGCGCAGGACATGCGCGCGATTGGGCAGGTGTTCCCGGCGTTGGCCTCGATGCTGCAGGAGCTGCGCGACACGGTTGCGCACCACGAAGACGCCATGTCTGCGGCGGATGGGCTGCGACGGGCAGGAGAACGCGACGATGAATGATATACCTCTGCACTTGTTGCCCTCGGTCAAGACGCCGCTGGGTACGCTGTACCTCAAGCTGTCGCGTGAGGATGCAGAGAAGCGTGTTGCTGCGCTGAGGGTCAAGGCCGACCAAGCCTCAGCCGCATATGACGACGCATGGGATGCCTACATGGCTGCGCTCACTAGGTCGCCACGGCAGCCTAAGCTGGTTGCCTCGCTCGAGGCTAAGCTGGATCGC
>Ga0315903_10007498_pt1 | contig 13642 bp, 22 predicted proteins | sample LakEriMetagenome_7_FD_203524 | JGI IMG/M metagenome (GOLD analysis project Ga0315903, IMG submission 203524) | Freshwater fungal communities from buoy surface, Lake Erie, Ohio, United States - Buoy 2 MA119 | ecosystem: Environmental > Aquatic > Freshwater > Lake | place: USA: Lake Erie, Ohio...
ACATTGCCCATTCCCTGAAAGCCACGAACCTGACTTAATAGGTTCATAAAATTAGATGGCGAAAAGAATGATATGCGGTTTTCGATAGCTCCAATTGCATTGCCTACAACACCAGCGCCAGGTATTTTTTGTATTTCTGCAATTAAATCTGCTACCGCTTCAATGTTACGACCAATAGCCTTCGATAAATTATCCATCTTGGTAACTGTGGTATCTATCGAATCATCTTTACTTAGAGTACCTATGGCATTTATTAAAGACTTACCAATTGTTTCTGCGGCTCTACTAGATGCAACGTTAAGTTTGCGCATCTTGCCTTCAAATCCTTCAAGTGATGCGCCGCCAGAGCCGGCATATTGAGCGGTCAAAATACCTAGGACTTCGCTAAAATCCATAGCTTTTAGTTCGGCATCTGTGTATGCAAGGTTTAGAGCCTTCAAGCCCTTACGGTTTCCTAAGTATGCTCTAGTTAATATATCAACGACTGAGTTAATATCTTTACCTGAGCCAGCCGAAACATCAAATGCGAGGCTTAGTAGTTTTTGAGATTGAGCGATTGATCCAGTTATTTGTGCCAATTGAGCAAACGCTGGACGTAGCTCATCATCCAAGATGCCAGTTTGTCTTTCTAGTCTTTCAATAAAACCTTCTGCATCTGTGGCAGCGTAAGCCAAGCCTACATTTTTTAAGGATTGCGCAAGTATCCTTTGAGACTTTATGTCCGCATTGGCGGCTGCAATAGACTTCTTGCTATATGCGGCAATGGCAGCAGCACTAAACGTCAAGCCTAAAGTACGACCCAGTTTCTTGGCACTTAACTGAAGCTTGTTAAATGCCTTGTCTGCATCATTAAAACCTTTTTTCTGAAATGCGCCAATTATATTTATGCGAATATCTGAGCCAGCCATTACGCTACCAACCTTTTACTCTTGGCAACATCTCGACCGACTTGGATGTTTGCTTCTTCAATTGCTTTCATAATTGCGCCAACTGCTCTACCTTGGTTTCTTAGGTAGGCAGCGAATAATAATCTTCCGGTTGTTTTTTGACCTTGTCCGGCATAATCTTTTAAGCCGCCAACGCCGTTCATGGCTAAAATAAAATCGCGACCTGCATTAGGGTTATTTGATTCGCTCCTTGGCGAACCACCTGGATGTTTTCTACCAGCGGTTTCAATAATAGCTCCAGCCGCATTAGCGTTGAATAAAGTGAACATAGAAACAAAACCAGTACGGTCTTGACGATTTTTGGCTAGAGAATATGTTAGACCTTTACGAATTAGATTGGCATTGTAAGATGGAAATGCTCTTTGTCTACCTGTTCGGCTTTTTCTTTCTATGCCACGATCTGCCCAGTTATACAAATTGCCTGGCGGTGTATTAGGGACTTTAGATTTAGCATCTTCCAAAATCGGCTTTAGTTCAGCTCTGACCTTGGCATCATACTCTTTTAGAAGCGTGCCACCGTAATTGCGCAGCGCTTTTCTAAGCCCTACGATGCCCTCTACTACGACTGGCATTTTTCGCTTCTTCCGCCTGTCTCTTTAATACGTCATAAATGGCTTTCAGCATTACTGAATCCATGTTAATAAATTCGCTAGGCGCAATACCCAGATGTACCGATAGTTCTGCTATTCGGTAAGTCCAAGTATCACGCGTTAGCCATTTGGGTCGTCATCCAAAACCTCAACTGCCTTTAAGGTTTCTAAGAATGAGTCCCCAAACGGCTTCACGTCTGGAGCGCCAGCTCTACGCAAGCACTCCCAGGCAAGCCAATAAATGTCCGATTGCTTCTGATCCTCGCGGAAGGCTTTGTAAAAACCCTTCTTAGCATATTGCTCAAAAGCATATTCAACGGCTGGAGTTAATTCGTGAATTGACTCCGTACCATCTGCCCTAACAACTTTAATTCTTGCCATCATGCCCCTTTTCTAAATTAGAACGTGCCTGTGCTTGCTACTGTCACTACTGAGTTTAGCGTGAAAGTAATGTCTTGAGTTCCAATGTCGCCTACGCCACCGTTGATTGGTGTCAAATTGTTCACCAAAATATCGAAAGTGTAAAGCGGATTGGTTGAACCGACTGCTGTTGCTTTTTCTTGAATTAACTTCGCGGCTACGGTTGTGCCAAAAGCAGCGTTCAAGGTTGCGAGAACATTGGTAGCAGCAGTGTCGTTTAAGAATGAAACTGTTAAAGTGCCTGACTCCAAGCCTTTAACGAATTTGTGTGCGGTATCGCCCATCGCTGTGACTTCTAGCTCATCGGCTGCATAGTTCAGCGTTACGGACGTTACATGGTCAGATAGATCAACATTGTTAATCTTGACTCCAACCTTGTTATTTAGAAAAACAGCCATGTGCTATTCCTCATCTTTCTTTGCGGTGGGTTTTGGTTCGCTTGGCTTAACTTGACCAATCTTGATCAAGAAAGCCTCACGCTCTTTGTCATTATCAGCCATGTTTAGCTCCAATCGGATAGAACGCTGATGTTTACCTCACCAGATAGCAGATCGCCTGCTGTTCCAGTAAGGACTGCTGGTGAACTGAATGTGCCAATCGAGTACGCGATACTTGATGCTTCCAGTTTGTTTATTATGTTTAGATAAAAATCTTCTATGTTTGTCAGGTTGCCTTGATTATCAAACATGGGCGCAAGTACAATTAGTTTGAAATTAACCTTAGGTTTTACCGTTTTGTAATGGTCATTTGACGGCTCTATGTACGGATCGGATGGCTGTATAACAATTGAGTTCGCGAGCGGCGAAGCAGGCGGGAAGGAAAACACCTGCCACGCCGCATTATCAGCTAGCGCGGTGGCAATAGTGCCACGCAGGGTTGTTATCGCGCTCACCCTACGATACCGCCTGGTGCTAGATGATCCGCAAGCAAACCACGAACACGAGCCATGAGCGTGTTACCCATTCGATATGGAGATGGAGTATAGTCAGGTGAAATTCCGCCAGCATTTGAATTTTGACGTGCTTGCCATATATCAACCGCAATCATTAAAGATGCTTGATTAACTTCTGGCAAGGTTTCATAATCTATGTGAGTAGTTCCATAAACTAAGCCGAAAGGTGTTAATGCGTTTTTGACTTCTGCGGTTGCATTATTAACCGCATACGAAACGGAGTTATCTGAAATAGCCGTTACAGTTTTAGAACCGTTGTATTTAGCGCCACAGTTTTCAACGGTAATAGTTTGCCCAACAATAAAGTCATGTAGTGGGTCGGTGTAAATTGTTGCAACAGATGTAGTGCTTTCATGTGCGATAACAGAAAACTTGTTAAACCATAACTTGCTTTTGACTATATTTTCGGCAGCCTGACATACGGACTCAACCGTTGCGGAAGTGTATAAATTACCAATTCCAAGAGCGCTACGAAGCTGTGCTTCTGTAACGTAGGTAGCCGGCATGTCGTTTCCTTTCTAATGTTGACCCTGGCGCTCAGGGCAGAAACGCCAGGGCAACTTTGTAGATCTATTTAGTTAGATCAGGACTTGTTGAACCAGTTAGCACCTGCTCCTACCTTGGTGGCGAGTGCGCCGAAGCCGTAGTAGAGCAAGTCAATGGTTCCATCAGAATTTACATTGGTGCGAAGCTGGAAGCGTGGTGACTCGTACCATGTGTATGAATCTGGGTTAATGCAGAGCATTGTGTAATCAGCAGTCTGATCTCCACCTGCACCGGTCATGAAACGGCTTACGCGAAGGTCAAGACCTGCAACGGTTCCACGAACGGTTGTAGCGGAAAGTGCGCCACCTGCGTTTTGTGGGCTGGTTGCAATGTAAATTGGTCGTCCACCGTCATTGTAAGACATGATATTTGCCCACTGCTCAGGTGTAACAACAATGTTGCGAGCGAAGCCAAGTGATGCCTTGTAAACGGCTGCTGCTGCGCTTGAGATGTACTTTAGGAGTCCATCTGCTGAGTTTGCTTGTCCAGTTGCGTTTAGAACGCCATTATTTGCAACTTCACCTGTTACATAAGTATCGGTTTCTTTTGCATAAGCGAATTCCATTTGACGGACGAGTTCATCATAGAAAGCAGGAGAGGAACGGTCAATGAGTTCCACAGTTGTAATTGCACGACCCTTGAAAGGCTTAACTGAAACAGAAATGTACTGTGCGGTTAGCTGTGAGTCTGCAATGGCTTGATTTTCGTCAATCTGGTCAACAGTTGGAACTGCTGTAATCTTTGGAATCTCGAAAGTCATACCTGCATCTGGGAGAGTTCCACGGCTAATGCTGTCAATTAACGGACGATCAGCATTTGACAATGGGTTAACAACTTCTGTCAACTGACGTGTTGGAATCATACCTGGAGCGGTAGTTGTTTCGTTATCTGCTGCCTTGACGTACATTGCAGCATCTTCGTCACCAAGGAACTTCGCGCGTAGAGTGTTCTCGAGGTATTTAGCCTTTGTGAACTCTAGGCGTGGCTTGGTGTAAATAGGTGCGCTAACAGTTGGGCGAGCAGCCTCTACCGCAGGGGTTTCGACCACAGGCTCAACGGTTGCGGTGTCTGGAGTATTCTCCACGACTGCCTCGCTTTCGTTTTGGGTTGGTTGTTCTGCAACTTCTTCTTCTGAAGCTGCAACGCTCAAGACTTCTGCGCTCTTAAACGCAGCAGCTTGAACAAGACTTGTTTCTGCCATTCGTGATGCAAGTACGCGATAAATTTCGCCTTCACGCTTGCCATCTAGCACTTCTACTCCAACGGATAAACCGCTGCGTAGTTGTTCGGATGCTTCAATTAGTGCATCGTTTCCGCGTGTCGTATTTGACACTTTGAATGTGGCATAAATGCCATCTTCTTTTTCTGAGAATGAAACTAGACGACCAATTGGCTTCTTAGGATCATGCTCAAGTAATAGTTTTGGCTTAGGGCTGTCTGGAATCTCAATAGATCCTTTTGCAAAAATTACTTTACCAGCGCTGGTGTAGCCGACCTCATTTTCAAACGGCACTATCTTGCCCGAGATGGTGCGCTCTGAAATTGAGCACTCAATATCGCTAGAGAAGGTCAGGTGCATCGTTATTTCCGTTCGGTGATAGATTTTCCATTTCCATTGCTTGATCTACGGTAATCAAACCAAGGGCAAGCATTTTTTCAATGACGGCAAGTCGCTCTAGCGCATTTACCGCTAAGAAAGCATCCTCAACATCAAACTTAACAATGTTCCCACGCGCGGTGATGTCGTCCATAGATAATCTGTCTTGGATTGCGTGGACGTACGGCGCTAGGGAAAGACTGACAAACTGACGGCGCTCATCTTGAACGTTAGCGTATGTCATACTTGTATTTTGGTCTGCACTAATGTAATAGGCAGGAACATTCATCATTCTTGCAACTTGTGTTGACATTTGTTGTATTGCATCAACGAACATCATGTCACGCGGTGAAAATGCAGTTGGCTGATATTCAAGTGTGGAAGTTAGGTAAGCTGTGCTGCGTTTTTCGCGCGCCGCTTTCCAAGCTGCCAAAATTGCAGTCACTTCTTCTTGTGATAAATCTGCTCCAGTATTTTTCAACACGCCAGATGGCATTGGAGTTGAAGTTGCCACGCGTGATGCGGTTTCTAAATCTATTGCGCTGCGAAGTGTGCGAGCGCCACGTTGTAACACACCTTCATCTAATCCTTGAAATGTAATTAACGAACCAAGACCTGACATTGGCACTTCTTTGCCGTCAATGTAATAACGGACGATAAATTGGCTAACAGGATCAGAATCAAAACTTACGCGACCTGGTGCAATCCATTCAAAACGTGCAGGACGACCATCATCAAAATAAACTTCGGTAACACGCCAATACGCCACGCCATAGAAAAGCAATGAGTCAACTGTCCAGGCAATAGTAACGCTGCGCGATTGGTTAACGGCTGGTTGTTCTAACCAAACTGGCTTTCCTAATTCTTCACCGGTGGACTTTTTGTAAAGTTCCAACGGAAATGTTGCAATAGTGCCAGCGATCAGATTGCGGCATCTTGCAACGCTTGGAACTGTCATAGCTTCTTCGCGAGGAATCGCGCCAAAAGCAATTGGAAGATAATAATTAAACGCATCCGTCATTAACTGCGGCGCGGCTTGCGCTTCGATTGTTTTTCCGCGTAGGCGGTCAAAAATACCCATTGTCGGATAGGATACCACACATACCCGACAAAACGGACAATTTAGACAGCGATAATTTGTGGTTTTGTTTGTGGCTTCTGTAACTGGTGAACAACCATTGCCAATGCAATAGCTGCTGACACATCTCCTGCAGATTTGCGGCGAACTATGCGCCAGCCAGCATCGGTTTCCTTAGCCGCGCAACTATTTATGGAGTCAACCAACGCAGCCTGTCCATTATGAACTAATCGCCTATTGACAATGGCATCAAGTAGATCCGAACACGCCTGGTAGAACACTACGCCTGACATATCTTGGATTTTTTGTCCAGATAAAGCTAAACGTTCTACGACAGTCATGGATGTGTATTTGTCGTAGCAGATAACCCTGGGACGGTACTTTCTAGCCCATTCGTTCACCTCTACGGCAATCTTTAGCTCATCCACCTGCTGATCGCTATGGAACTGCGCTATTACGCCTACTGCCATCGTTCCATCCTCGCGCAATTGACCTGCAACTAGGCTGGCATCGCGTTTTGTAACGGATATGTCTAAAGCGAAGACTGTTAGAGCTCCAGGTGCAATTGTTAGGTCTTGAACAGTTAAATCTTCAAACGCTCGATATGGGAACGGAGATTTCAATGCCGAAACCCACATGCACAAGGTTTCCGTACGCGTGGCTTCTACTGTTGACGTACTTATGCTTTCGGCAATCGTTTCTTCATCTACCAAGTAGCCTAAAGCCGGATTGGACTGATACCAAGCTTCTTTATCCCATATATCACTAAAGTCCGGTGCTGAATACTCCCAGTAGCCAAGCGATTTCGGCGGATAACTAATCGCCTTCTCACGCAGCGTATTTAGAACCACCGAAAACGCATCTCCGGCGTTACTAGTGAGTAATATCTGACTATTCGGTCTAGCTCTTGTAATTGGTCTTGCAGCAGTCCAGGCATCTTCGGCAATTTCGCGTACTTCATCTACGAACAACAGATCCGCGGTCTTACCACGGCTTCCATCTCTAGTAGCCGCGACTATCTCGTATCGAGCGCCATTAAGGAGCTCTACCGATTCCTGACCATTAGCCACGCGGATCTGCTTCAACTGTGTCCGTAGTTGAGGTGTCGCTTCAATCAAATCGCAGACTTTACGAAAGGTATCGAGAGCCATTGACCGATTTGACGACATCGCCACAATAGACTTTTCTCCGAAAAGATACAAGCCGGCAAGGATGCGAATACGCGCCAGGTGAGTCTTACCTTGTTGCCTAGGGCATAGAAGCAGGTTTGTCTTACGGATAAACTGATTGTTTTTATCTACCTTAAGCATGTCGGTTAAAACGTGCTCTTGCCACGGCAACAACGGCTCAATCTTCAGCTCTTTCATCCAAACAAGCACTTCGTCTATGCGAGATTTACCTTTGAGAGGTGCGTTACTTAGACGTGGCTTCGTGCTGCCCTTGCGTTTAGCCATTTCAATTAGCCCCCGACTGATCTGGACTAATAAACGGTGAGTCTGGACTAATCCGGACTGAAGTATGTCCGTTTTGTACCAATTTGGACTGTTTGTCCGATTTTGGAGAGATACGAACTGTAAAGGCAGGGGGGGTAGAACGTTGTGCTAAAAAAACCGCTTGGTCTTTATCCTTCTTCAATATGTTGCATCTACGACATGCAGCTACGCAGTTATCAAGGCTATCTTCTCCACCTTTAACCTTAGGCACGACATGATCTACTTCATTAGCCACATCACCACAGTAATGACATGTATATGCATCACGCCTTAACACCTGAAGCCTTAGCTTCTTCCAATGTGATGTAGCTCTGTACTCTTTCAATGCCATCCTTTATTCCTTAGATGTTGTAGTGCATTACACCAACTACCACTATATCTAGTGTCTATATATTCTATATGTTTATGTATTTGCTCAAATGCATCCCACTTATGTGCATGGTCACTCATATGTTGGAATAGTCCGTATGCACCAGTAGTCTTATTGACTGCATTACTACGCCAAGATGACTCTCTAAACGCTAACTCATTAGCGCACTCAAACTGATCCCAATCACTTATTTGGTTATGTAAATATAGCTTTACATTCATCGTGTTATACACGTTAAACGGCTTTTCATCTATTTGTTTTGTTGGATTTATTAAAGCATTTGATACGGCAACGCTATGTGTCATTGCCAACAGCATTATGACAATAGCCCTGCCTAATGCTGCTCGCCGAAGTGCGCTGCCTTTAAGGCGCGCTAGGCGACTCAGCATACCGAGTCTGTCAAATCGAGAAACAAAAGTCCTGTTCAGAGCCATATTACATCCTTACTGTGACGCTCGTCACACTATTTAGAGCTGCCCCAACCATCGCCTTTGAAATGAACTGCTGGCGCTGAGAACTGCTTTGTCATAGGTATCTGGCAAGGTTGACACCAGATTGTTGCGTTCGAATAAACGCTGAAATGTTGCTCAACCGTTATTTGACATTGTTCGCATTTGAATGTGTATGTTGGCATTGTTTACACCTTTCCCCTGCTGAATAGATCCACAGCCCACAGCCATAGCATCTATGTAACAGGATTGGTTCAGTAGCCACTAGCTTTTAGTAAATAGGCTAAATCAGCCAAGGTGAGAACAGCAACGAAGTGCTCAACGGATTTCTCACCCTGACCATTTAGGCGCAAAACACCGACCCCTAAACCGGTGTCTTTTTTGCGCTCTGATAATTGGCGCATCAAGCCTGCTAGGTCAAGCTTGGTTCTGGCTTTGATTTCAATGTCAAGCCCTGCAATACCTGTGACATCGCTACCATCACGCCCTGCCCCTACTGGCAGTGCATGTTCCCAGCCTTGCGCCACGAAATAATCTGCTACTATACGCTGCGTTGCGTAGCCCCTATGTTTACGGCTTTGTGACATATCAGTTCGACCTCACATGACATGTGCGACATTCGCACGGCTTTGCTGCCCCCGCAGTTAATGGCTCGTTACAATTGTCGCACACGTCTAATCGTCTGTCTAATACCAACATATTCATCACCCCGCTATCTCAGCTTCATCTTCTGGTCTAAATGACCACTTGCCATTTTGATCCAAAACCATCCAAAACATCTTGCATTGGTCTGCCTTTTGCTTCATAGGAAGAGGACAGCCCCAACCACGATAAGCGCCATTTTTGCCATGCCCTTCACGCAATACACGATTACCATGCTTGCAAGTTGGAACAGGCTCGGCAGCCAGTGTCTTACTAATAAGATCAACTGCATCCTCAAAAACGGGCTCAAGGTCAGCCGGTGGCTCAATTGTCGTATCCCAGATAACTTCAGCTTGTGGATTGTGTTCATTTAAAAACTTCTTCTGCGCTTCGGTGCGTACGCGTATCGGTTTGTTACCGCCTGCCTGACTGTCCGCAACCTTAGCCATTTCCAGGCTGCTCGCTCGCTTTCCTTTAGCAGAAAGTCCGAGATTCGCCAAGCATCTTCCGATTGCAGAAGTCTCGCAATTTTCAAACCAAAAATCACGGTCAACACCACGATCCTTCCTGCCACCTCTCGCATAACCAATAGCGGAAGGCTGATTATCGAGATGGGTACGGTAAGCAATCGCTTTGAATACAACAATGCCCTTTTCTTCATCATTACTTATTAACTCCGTTAGGATTGCGCCATCCTCGTAGGTTTCATAGAACTTGTGGATGCGCGTGTCCACGTCTTCATAGTCATTTAGATTAAACATCTAATTTGTCCTGCCCTTTCCCGTATTCGATTTGTTCCTGTAGCATCCAAGTCTTTCCATTCCATTCTTGGATTTCTTGTGTGCAATCGTGGCAGTAATGCCTGACAAATACCTTGCCATTGCGTTTGGTCGTAACTTGCCATATCGCTTGTTTTTGTCCACGCCAATCCTTAACTGACCACCGCATCTTGCAATAGTCACAGTAGGTGCCGCGTGGACTTCTACTAAGCATCCAAATCATCCCAATCTTTGACTGCGAGAGATCCTGCTTGGGCGAAATATGCGACGCAATCCAACCAGCTATCTCTATGCTTTCCAGATTCCATTGTTCGTGCAAGCTTGACCAACGCCAAGCAGACTGCAACGTCCACTGGTTCAATCTCTCGCTCGAGGAAGTCTGACCATAACTTTGACGTTCTAAGCATTGTGAGGTCGTAATGACCATACGTTGCCCCTCGATCAGCGATTGTGTTAGCAGCTTCACCTAGAAGCTCCCTTGCCGAATACCATTCTTGCCCTGTTGTATCCATGAATATAACCCTTCTCGTAGTATTTCTCTTCTGTGTTTACTTTAGTGCTGTACCAAACAGCAGCGATAACTAAAAACCATTCAATGTTGTTAACAAACCAATCCCAAGTTAGCGATAGATTCATGCGACTTCATCCGCAACATTAAATACGTCTAGAAAATAAGCAGCTATGGTTTCGCGCGATAAGCGACCACGTTGCTTTGTATTGCCAAGCACTTGCTTGGAGAAGGTGCGTAGCTCGCTGGCATGGACATAATTGCCCTTGCCATCGGTGTAGCACTTAGTTTTACGGTCGTAACGGATCATAGACCCAACGACTTTCTGGCTTCCATTCTAATTTTCATATACAAATCACGAACTTTGTCGTGATCCGCAAGGTTTGGGTACGCGTAATAAAAGTCTTTCATCACAGATGAAAGCATCCATAGTTCGTTTTCATCTAGAACTACGCTTACTTGCTTGACTGTTTTAGTGCTCATGCCCTAATACCCCTTTCAATTGGTATTTCAATTACCAATTAGAGGGTATTAAATGGGATTTGTCAACGCCTGGCGGTACGACACGCCGGCTGAAATTCCAATTTATCTATGGCTTCATCTATGGTAAATGCGTGTTCCTTGCTGCATTGCCCACAGGAATAGCACATTAGCCGTAGCGCTTGCCTTCAACTACGAAGCTACCCTGCTTGTCCACCGGTATTGCCACAGGCGTAGTGGTCTTACGATCTACGTACAGAATGCCGAAACCCTTTTGCCAGTTAAATGACCCACGTGTGTAATAAGCCTGTTTCTCATCCATCAAATGTCCAACTTCAAGCCCTTGTAAAACACGCCCTAAAACGCCCCCAGATGCCTCTGAGAACGCCGATACCCCTAATCTGTGAGTATGTCCACACACCACGCTCTTTCCGTGTCTCCTAGCGGCTCCTAGGGCTGTTAAACCGGCATTGTGGTTGATGCTCTGCTCATCTCCGTGAACCATAATCCAATCCTTGCTTATCTCGTATGGCTTACGGTGGAATTTAATGCCTAGGGATTTGAACCCCATAAAGTTTTCATACTCAAGCTCTGGCAATCCAATCAAGCCTGGGAGCCTGGAGCTTAAGGATTTGTAGAGTCTGTCGGTGTGGTTTGACCTGACAATGTGGCTGACTTGTAGCTCTGACAAAACGTCTTTAGCAGTATTTCTGTCGCGACCAATTGTGCCTGACCATTCATCCCTTCCAGTTGACCAACGTGAGATGGTCTGAAAGTCGATTTCATCACCCACGCATAAAACATCGTCAGGCTTCCACTTGGCAATGAACTTGGCAACATTTCTTACAGCTTTCTCATCATGAAACGGTACTTGTAAATCCGATATGACGACTATTCGCTTCATTCATCCTCATCATCTTCAAATGGTGAATGGTCTGGGTTTTGAACTTCCCAGTCTGGTAGGCGCGGCATGTGGAAAACGCTTGTGACATAGTCCATTGCTTGCTCTTTAGTAAAACCTTGGCGTTGCATCGCCAGCCACGTTTCATGTACGGCAATAGCCCAGATGTCAAGATCGCCTAATGGCTGACGCTTATCGCGCTTGGCGGCTAATTCCTTAGCCCTAAGCCTAGCGGCGCGTTCTCTTTTTGTGGGTTTTCTTGCGCTCATTAGTAAGCAATTCTAGAACCATAGTCTCTAGTTTCTCGATACGCGACACGATATTTGAGCCTTCAATAATAGACGGCACTTCATGTCGAATAATGTAACGAAGTCCACCGACAATTAACGCACAGCAGGAGAGAATGGCGGCAACAAACGCCGCCCATTCTGCCGGAGTCACTTCTTCTTAGGAGATGCGTAGCCCAAAACGCATGCGGTCAAGGCTCCAAGAATAGAGCGCGCTTCAAACGAGAAATCGTCAATCTGCCAAGCTGCCAGAAACGCCGCTAGTGCGTATATCGCTGGTCTAAACTTCAAGGATAGGGATGTTGAACGGTCTGCCATCTTTATCACCTTTCTTTGTAAATGAAAAATGGATGTGGGTTACGTGTGGATTTACGCCCTTGTAGGGTCGCCATCTCCATAATGTTTTTCTGCTTGCAATTCGTCCAGAATATATGAGATAGCTAAGTCTTCTATCACGTCTGGCAAGTAGTCGAAGCTGATTCGCAAATACATAACTGGCTTTTGGGTCGCTACTAAGATTGGCATCAACGTCAATGGCGCGTACCCAGCCTTTAGCATCAGGATTGTGGTCGGAGCGACGAGCTGCATGAGACGTGTCACCGACTGCCCCATCCGAACGTCTATCTCTATCGGGGAACGCACGGTTTACCTGATCTCTCAAGGTAAGCCCTGCTGCACACAATTGCCATTTCATTAGTCAGCTTGTGGTAAATCGTTTGGATATTCGACTTCGGCATATTCCGGCGCGTTATATTTCTCGCAGACTGCCGTTCCCCAAATATGTGCGCCTTCTTCTGAATCAAACGCGCCTACTTCGTCAATTTTTTTGTTGCCTGATTTGAGAATTACTTTGAAGTCATCGGTTACTGTGTAAGAAAGTGCCATAGTTGCTCCTTAGAATGAAGTGTAAATAGAACCAGCGCCACCCGTAGTGCCCGAAATAATTATTCCGAGTGAGCCGACCCAAATTGACTGTGGTGTACTTGTCGGAGTTCCTAAAGAATTGACGTAACCACTCACTAAATAAGGCGGCTCGACTGTTGTATATTGAGATGAAGATGGTGAAATAATGCCTAAGTAACCACCGCTTTGAGTATAAAATTTGCCGTTATATAAAGCATATCCGCCTGGATATTGAACAGTTCCTCTATGCGCAGAACTATAAGCAGTTGTTGTTCCTAGAGTAGTAGAAGTTGAATAGCGAGAAATAAAATTGGTGTTATTCTCTACTGTAATGTGTCTAGTTCCATCCCAAGCAACCTTAAAGACCCCGCTCCCCGAACCTGTTGCGCCCACAGTCCAAGTTCCTGAAGGGGTTGAAGCGTAAAGATGATTATTTGTTGAATGGTCTGCACCGACAATCCAATTCGTTCCATTCCATACCACATCCCAGTAATTTGAACCAACTGTTAAAGATTGAGATTTGCGCGTCCAAGTAATGCCATCTGTTGAATAAGCAATTCCGCCAGTGTTTGTAGTTCCACCACCGGCACCAACTGCGACCCATAATGAATTGGCGTAAGTAATTCCGCGAATTTCATTTGTTCCCATATTTGAAGTTCGCGCTGTCCAAGTAATTCCGTCAGTTGAAGTTGTAATAGTT
>Ga0315903_10007505_pt1 | contig 13635 bp, 9 predicted proteins | sample LakEriMetagenome_7_FD_203524 | JGI IMG/M metagenome (GOLD analysis project Ga0315903, IMG submission 203524) | Freshwater fungal communities from buoy surface, Lake Erie, Ohio, United States - Buoy 2 MA119 | ecosystem: Environmental > Aquatic > Freshwater > Lake | place: USA: Lake Erie, Ohio...
TTTTGATCTCATCTAAAAAGTGATGAAGTTCCTTCGGAACTAAAGCATCTACATAACGTTGCGCCAGACCTAAATCAGTTTTAGCTAATGTCATTTCAACGTTACTTATGAATGTTGTAAAGAAATGCCACTCTTTAAGCATTTTCTTCAAAAGCCTTGAATGGCCTGCCTCGCGCGCAGCCTTGAGACCCGTTCCAACGCCAAACCAACCCGGAACAATTTGTCGTGACTGAGTCCATCCAAAGACCCATGGAATCGCGCGCAGCGAATCTAAGCCACCGGCTGCATCAGGTCGACGTGATGGTCGTGAACCTAAAAACATTTCACCTAACTGTTCTACTGGCGTGGATGCGTAAAAATATGCTGGTAGATCTGGTTGCTGAATCAAAGAGCGATACTGTTTGAATGATTCATCACTAATTAATTGCATGCAATCTCCCCATGCAATTAACTCATCTTTGCTTTGACGTGGACCACGATTTAAAACCGTTGCCTCTAGTGATGCAGCAAGTGTTAGTTCGATATTCTCTCGAGCAAGTGATGCAAGTGCATATTTATCACTGATCACTTCACCTTGTTCAGTCATTTTTATAGCACCATCAACTGTTCCCCAAGGAAGTGCAATCAGTGCGTCATACGTTGGCCCACCACCGCGACCAACCGAGCCACCTCGGCCATGGAACAAGCAGAGTTTTACTCCGTGTTTTTTTGCAACATCTCGAAGTGATCTTTGTGCGCGATGAATCTCCCATTGGCTAGTTGCAATACCAGCATCTTTATTTGAATCTGAATAACCGAGCATTACTTCTTGCTTATCACCGCGTAGAGAAACTAATTGACGGTAAGTCGAATTGCTCAACAGCTTGTCGAGAATCTCCCCAGATGATCGGAGTTCAGCAACAGTTTCTAGTAGTGGGGCGAAACCAATTCGCACTTTCTTCTCCTTGAGCGAGATTAATCCCGCCTGTTGAGCGATGACAATTGGTGCAATTAAATCATCAGCTCCCTTAGTCATAGATACTATGTAAGTCTCAATAGATTGGGTTCCAAATCGATCGATTAAATCGTTTATGGCAACAAAGGTATCTAAAACTCGTTTCCCTGCTGCATCCAACTTAGATGTGTTTAAAGATGTATCTGCTGCAAGAATTTCAATCAAAAGATTAAACTTCTCATCGTGTGTTTTAGAAAGATAGCCTGGAATATCTAGAACCTGACCTAAGAGATTGTGATGAGCATCTGAATGTTCACGAATATCCATGGTTGCATGAGTGATTCCAAAAGCAGCCACTGTGCGAATTGTTCGCTCCAGTAAGCCAGTAGCTATTAACTCACCGCGATTAGCCAGCAATGAATCTCGCATTAAAACAAGGTCAGAGAGTAGTTCGGCAGTGTTTTTATAATCTCGGTTGGCAACGTGAGGAGCACCGACCGCATGGCGGTCTCGGGTAAATGCAAGGCGGTGCACGATTGCTGTTGCTTTAAGTCGATAAGGCTCCTCGGCGTTTAATCTTAAAAAACGAGGCTCAAATTCTGGAATGTTTTTAAAGTCCTTCTCAATTGATGCAGTCAGTTCTGGAGTAGAACCAACAATATTGGTTGAAACTGACAACATCTGGCGAAGATCATTCATTGCTGCAATTGTCACACGTATCGCATGACCTACTTGTAGAACCATGGCCTTGGTCGTGATCTCAGCAGTAATGTTTGGATTGCCGTCTCTATCTCCACCGATCCAGTTACCAAAAGATAATGGCCGCGCAGTTACAGGAACTTCGACATTAATTCTCTTTAATTCTTTTGCAAAATCATTTAAAACTTCTGGAACCGTTTGAGTGAATAAATCATCAAGGTAGTAGAGCGCATTTAAAGCTTCATCTAAAGGTTCCGGTTGGCCCAAGCGAAGCTCATCTGTCTGCCAGAGCAAATCAATATTTTCTGCAAGTCGGTCTTGCTGTGATGCATTGTCTGGATTATTGAGTAAATCTGCGATCGCTCCAAGTTTTTTAAGGACAGAACGACGTGCAGCTTCTGTTGGGTGAGCTGTAAAAACTGGGCGGACAGACATCTCACCAATCCATCGAGATACATCTTCTTTGTTGAATTGGTGTCCTGGAGACTGTTGCAAAAGTGCTTCTTCAATTCGATCAACTGCCCGAACAAGCCAAGACCCTCCCGTTGCACGAGAATGTGAAAGCACTCGTGCACGGTGAATTTGTTCAGCAACATTTGCTAAATTGAAATACGTACTAAAGGCTCTTGCTAATTGCACTGATTCTTCATCGGTAATGTTTGCTAAAACTTCTTCACTAGAACCCTCACGGACAGATTTTCGAACAGCTTCAACTAGTTCAAGTAACTCGGGACCTTCTTGACGAACCAATGTCTGACCCAACAAATCTGCCAGTCTCCGTACATCGCTGCGCAATCCAGCATCATCAGCGGCAATTTTGCTGTGGCTCATTGCTTAATCATCTCAGGTATGACTCAGCCATCAAAACAATTAGAATCTGCGCTGTTAGCCCCCTTTTGCTCCCAGACCCTGGGTAGTTAGAAGTTGGGGCCTTAAGGCATTGGAGGCAGCACATGCGAGGAGTTATTCCTTTGCTGTCTAAACAATTCATCAATGCGCAACGAGTAGTTGGACCTTCTTCAACTTTTCCATTTCTTTTAGCTGCACGGGCATCAAAGCACCCTTTGTTAGTCGTTACAAGTTCTAGTCGAAGCAGTGAAGATTTAGTTAATGAACTTCGAGAACTTTATGACAATGTTATTGAATTTCCTGCATGGGAAACTTTGCCTCACGAACGGTTGAGCCCACGCAGCGATACTGTCGCCTTAAGAATTAAGAGTTTGTATGCACTCAAAGAAAATCACAAACTACATCCAATAATTGTGACCCCAGTTAGAGGTGTAATTCATCGCATCATTAATGACTTAGGTTCTAGACCACTATTGCAACTTCGAGTCGGTCAAGAACAGTCGATGGAAGAACTTGTTCGGCACTTATCATCACTTGCATATATACGGACTGATTTAGTTGAACGCCGTGGTGAGTTTGCCGTGCGAGGTGGAATAGTTGATTTGTTTTTACCAATTAGTGATTACCCAATAAGAATTGATTTCTTTGGTGACGAAATTGAAGATATAAGCTTCTTCGAAGTCTCTGATCAACGGACAATAAAGCCAATAGATTCAAGCATCACGATATTTCCATGTCGCGAACTATTGCTCACAGAAGATGTAAAAGAACGTGCACAAAAGGCAAAAGGTCAAAATGCCGGTGCTGAGGAGATGCTCGAAAAAATAAGTGAAGGAATCATTTTTGAAGGTATGGAGTCACTGATTCCATTGTTGGTTGAAAAGACTGAAACTATATTGTCAAGAGTTCCTAAAGATACGCAGATAGTTTTTGTTGATGAGCAGCGAATTGCATCGAGAGCAGATGATCTACTTGCCACAAATGACGAGTTCCTCAATGCATCCTGGTCTAATGCTGCTTTGGGCGCAGTTGCTCCAATTAATCACGGTTTAGAAACTTATGTCTCTTGGGATGAGTTAAATCAAGAAATTGTGAAAATGAATCTGGCTCGAGCAGAGTTAAGTGTTTACGGAAGTGATTTGGCAGAAGGAACAGAATTTCTAGATTACAGCGCAATAGACCCAATGCGAGGTGATATTGAGAGAACAGTAGAGGTGCTAAAACAAGCCCTCGAAAGAGGTCAAATAGTTGTATTCGCCACTCACGGCCACGGAATGTTAGAGCGCTATGCCGGGATATTTCGAGGAGCAGATTTACCAGTCAACATCATGGGAAGTTTGTTTGATGCACCCGTTAAGGCAACCATCAATATAACGACATCTGTCGTCACTCATGGATTTGAAAGTCAATCCGATCAGATTTTTTTTATGACCGAAAGGGACTTAACAGGAAGTAAGGGCAGCGTTAAAGATAGCGAGCGATTGCCAACAAAAAGAAAGAAAGCAATTGACCCATTAGAGCTCAAAGCTGGAGATTTTATCGTTCACGAACAACATGGAATCGGCCGCTACGTGGAGTTAATGCAACGAACAGTTGGCGGAGTCACACGCGAATACTTGATCATTGAATATGCATCGGCCAAACGTGGTCAGCCTGGAGATCGGATATTTGTGCCTACAGATACTTTAGAACAGGTTTCTAAATATGTTGGCGGAGAGGCTCCAACAATTCACCGAATAGGAAGTGGTGAATGGCAAAAAGCAAAGAGCCGTGCACGTAAAGCTGTTCGACAAATTGCAGGAGAGTTGATCAGACTTTATGCGGCAAGAACAAGTTCACCAGGATTCGCATTTTCACCAGATACTCCGTGGCAAAGAGAGTTAGAGGATTCGTTTTCATATATTGAAACTCCAGACCAACTTTCAACTATTGATGAAGTCAAGGCCGACATGGAACGTGCATATCCAATGGATCGGATTATCTGCGGTGATGTTGGTTATGGAAAAACAGAAATTGCTATTCGTGCAGCATTTAAGGCTGTTCAAGATGGCAAACAGGTTGCCGTACTTGTTCCGACAACTCTGCTTGTACAACAGCACACCAAGACATTTACAGAAAGATACTCCGGCTTTCCAATAAAAATTGCAGGTTTATCCAGATTTAACTCTGCCAAAGAGAGTAAAGAGATTCTTAGCGCGTTAGCGGCAGGAAGCGTTGATGTAGTTATAGGAACCCACCGAATTCTTTCAAATGATGTTATTTTCAAAGATCTTGGGCTTGTTGTTGTAGATGAAGAGCAACGTTTTGGCGTTGAGCAAAAGGAATCCTTAAAGAAATTGAGAACCACAGTTGATGTTTTGGCCATGTCAGCAACACCTATTCCTCGAACACTAGAGATGGCAGTAACTGGAATTCGGGAGATGTCTACGATTACAACACCGCCAGAAGAGCGCCATCCAATTTTGACTTACGTTGGCCCCGCAGAGGACGCGCAGATTGCTGCTGCAATTCACCGTGAACTTTTGCGAGATGGTCAGATTTTCTATCTGCACAATCGCGTTGAAAGTATTGATCGAACAGCTCTTCACTTAAAGGAATTAGTTCCTGAGGCGCGCATTCGAGTTGCACATGGCCAAATGTCAGAAGGAGAGTTAGAAGATGTCATCTTGGCTTTCTGGAACCGTGATTTTGATGTTTTAGTCTGCACAACAATCGTTGAAAGTGGTTTAGATATTCAAAATGCAAATACTCTAATAGTCGAACGGGCTGATCGATTTGGACTCTCTCAACTACACCAAATTCGAGGTCGAGTTGGAAGAGGGCGTGAAAGAGCCTATGCATATTTTCTGTATTCGCCAGATGAGCCACTATCAGAATTGGCCCACGAACGATTGACCACAATTGCAACAAACACTGATTTAGGTGCGGGAATGCGTGTGGCATTAAAAGATTTAGAGATTCGCGGTGCAGGAAATCTTTTGGGTGGGGAGCAATCAGGACACATTGCAGATGTTGGTTTTGATTTGTATATGAGAATGGTTGGCGAAGCAGTTCAAGATTATAAATCCGGCATTATTGAAACAGATGAGAAAGTTCTAGAGTGCAAAGTTGAACTACCAATAAATGCGCATCTGTCTACCGAGTATGTACCGGGAGAGCGATTGCGGTTAGATTTGTATCGCAGATTAGCTGACGTAAAGTCAGCGGAGGATGTTGGTTCAATCGAGTCTGAACTAATCGATCGTTTTGGCCCACTTCCAGAGGAAGCACAATCACTTCTAGGTGTTGCATCATTGCGAGCACAAGCAAAGGCTTTGAAGTTAACAGAAGTAATTGTGCAAGGAAAATTTCTACGGTTTTCTCCCTTGGTTTTGTCAGAGTCAAAGCAGCTGCGATTGGCACGCATGTATCCAGGTTCTATTTATAAGACCACCACAAATACTGCTTTAGTTGCCTTACCGAAAGTAGCGGTCTGGGACCCGTCAGCAAATACGCCAGAAATAGTGGATACTTCTCTTCTGGCCTGGGTCGTTGAGGCCCTTAACCAACTTGGCTAAGCAAGAGAAGGTGAGATCAACGTGAAAAAAGTTCTTATAGGTGCAGTTGCCGCGTTAGCCGTAGTGCTTTCTGGATGCGCGCAAGTTGGTGCAGCTGCAACAGTTGGTGGAACTCGAATCTCACAAGCCACTGTTCAAGGAAGTATTGATGCCATTCTTGCCGAACGTGCAGGAACAGATACATCACAAATGCAACTTGAAACTGGTGAAGCACTTAATCGATCACAGTTACTGTCTCACATTCTTGGAGTTCTATTTCGTGAAGTTGGAGCAGAGTTAGAAATCACTGTCACAAAAGCAGAGATCGATAGTCAGAGAGCTGCAATTTTGCAGCAAGTGGGTGGAGCCGATCAGCTACCAATCGCACTTGTGGCTGCTGGCTTAGCAGCACAAGATTTGGACTTGTATATTGAAGCGAGAACTTTCTCAGATAAAATTAGCAGTTTGATTGCAGCAAGCGGCGTTCCAGAGCAACAAATCGGAACAGAAATTCAGAGATTAATTGTTGCAAAAGCAAAAGAACTTGGAGTGACTGTTAATCCAAGATACGGTGCATGGAATCCAGAGACTGCAGATGTGGTTGCAAGCGATGCCGCAGGTTCAGCCGTTACTCCATCTGGAAACTAATTCACAATGCAAGGATCACAACTTCAACGATTAGTTGAAGTAATGGATACTTTGCGCTCTCCGGGTGGATGTCCATGGGATGCCGAACAAACGCATGAGTCTTTGCTCAAATATCTCCTAGAAGAATCGTATGAGTTTATTGAAGCGGTTGAAAATGGAAACCGCATCGATATGCGCGAAGAGTTAGGTGATGTTTTACTTCAAGTGTATTTCCATGCACGAATGGCAGAGGATCATCCAACAGATCCTTTTACAATTGAAGATGTTGCAGAAGGAATTGCTGACAAGTTAATTCGTAGTGGATCTGAGGAAGTTCTCGAAAATTGGGAAGAGATAAAAAAGAAAGAGAAAGGTCGAACTTCACCAGTTGATGGAGTTGCCCTTTCTCAGCCAGCTCTACCTTTACTGGAAAAACTCTTATATCGCGCAGAAAAATTCAACATTCATGTGGACACTCCTCAAGCAAATGCATTAGAGGCTCATGCAGATGAAAGCGCAGTTGGCCAAGCTCTTCATGCAGTTATTGCATGGGCTCATTCCAATGGAATCGATGCTGAGGCTGCCCTTCGAAAGGAAGCGATTCGAGTTAGTAATCAGATTCGTTCGAAAACTCAGAGTTAACTCACGGTAGTATTTGCCATATAACTTCAGATCAAATCTATCAATCAGTGCGATTTCGTAGTTGAGATCGATGGAAAAACTCGGAGGAGACGTACGTGGCAATAATCCAAGCATTAGGTGCTCGTGAAATTCTTGACTCCCGCGGAAACCCTACGGTCGAAGTTGAAATTGAATTAGAAGATGGAACTCAGGCACGTGCAGCTGTTCCAAGCGGGGCCTCAACTGGAGCATTTGAAGCATCTGAACTTCGAGATGGTGGCAAGAGATATTTAGGTAAAGGTGTTGAAAAGGCAATTGCATTTATTAACAATGAAATTGCCTCAGAGATCATTGGCTACGACTCACAAGATCAACGCTTAATTGATACTGCGATGATCGAATTAGATGGAACACCAAACAAATCCCGACTCGGCGCAAACGCAATTCTTGGTGCTTCACTTGCTGTAGCCAAAGCGTCAGCAGATTCCGCCGATCTTTCATTGTTCCGTTACTTGGGTGGGCCAAATGCACATGTGCTTCCAGTTCCTATGATGAATATTCTCAATGGTGGAGCACATGCAGATACAAATGTTGATATTCAAGAATTCATGATCGCACCAATTGGTGCACCAACTTTTCGTGAGTCACTTCGATGGGGCGCCGAGATCTATCACGCACTCAAGGCTGTTCTAAAAAAGCGTGGCTTAGCAACATCTGTAGGCGATGAAGGTGGCTTTGCGCCAAATCTAGACAGCAATCGCGCAGCTCTAGATTTGATTCTAGAAGCAATTGAATCTGCAGGATTTAAGCCCGGAAGTCAGATCGCATTAGCAATGGATGTTGCTGCAACAGAATTTCATGAAAAAGGCATGTACACATTTGAGGGAGCATCAAAAACATCCGATGAAATGATTGCTTATTACACATCGTTAGTTGATGCCTACCCAATTGTCTCCATCGAAGATCCACTCAATGAAGAAGATTGGGCTGGTTGGACTCAGATGACTAAGGTTCTAGGTTCTCGCATTCAAATCGTTGGCGATGATCTTTTTGTAACAAATCCGCAGCGACTTTCACGTGGAATTGAAGGAAATACTGCAAATGCATTATTGGTAAAGGTCAATCAAATCGGAACCCTGACAGAGACTATTGATGCGGTTGAAATGGCGCACCGTGCTAATTACCGCAGCATGATGAGTCACAGATCAGGTGAAACAGAAGACACAACAATTGCTGATTTGGCTGTTGCGCTCAATTGCGGACAAATCAAAACCGGGGCACCTGCTAGATCAGAGCGCGTGGCAAAGTACAACCAACTTCTTCGAATTGAAGAAGAGTTAGAAGATGGCGGAATATATGCAGGGCGTGATGCATTTCCACGCTTTAAAGGATAAGCACATCTAATGGCGCGTCGACAGTTAAGTTTTCGCCGTCGAACTAACAATCGAGCCTTGGCATTTATTGCAATCCTTTTTGTTTTGACTCTTGCTATTGCACCGCCGATTAAGCATTACTTCACGCAACGAGCTCAAATTAGCGCCCTTGAATCTCAACTTTCTGCAGATAATGTTGCACTGCAAAAAGCGCGAGAAGAGCTACTGCGTTGGCAAGATCCTGAATACATCAAGTCACAGGCTCGTGAGCGCTTACATTTTGTTTTGCCAGGTGAGCGTCAATACATTGTTGTTGATGGATCCACCTCGCGTTCAGAAGAAAATACAACTGAAATTGCTAGTGCACTTACCGATGGACAACCCTGGTATGCCAGATTAATTGCATCAATAAGTGAGACAGATAGTAAATGAGAGAGGTTTCACAAGCAGATCTTGATTGTATTGAGGTTCAGCTTGGACGCACACCTCGAGATGTGCATGCAATCGCTTACCGTTGCCCCTGCGGCAAACCTGCAGTCGTTGAAACTCCACCACGATTAGAGGATGGAACACCATTTCCAACTTTTTATTACGCAACTTGTCCACGGTTAACTGCTGTGATTTCTACTTTAGAGACAACTGGATTAATGGGACAGATGAATGATCGTCTTGAAACAGATGCCGAATTATCTGGTGCATATGCTGCTGCCCATGATGATTACATCGCTGCTCGATCTGCACTTCAAATGGATGTGCCAGAAGTAGAAAATGTCTCTGCTGGTGGAATGCCTAACCGAGTTAAATGCTTGCACTCACTGGTAGCTCATTCATTGGCAGCAGGCCCAGATGTAAATCCACTAGGAGATGAAGCTTTAGAGCAACTACCACAGTGGTGGAAGAGCAATCCATGCGGGTAGCAGCAATCGACTGCGGCACTAATTCAATTCGGCTATTGATTGCCGATGTTGACTCAAACAAACTCCGTGAAGTTGTCCGCGACATGGAAGTTGTTCGTCTTGGACAAGGAGTCGATAAAACTGGAGAGTTTCATCCAGATGCAATTGAGCGAACCCTTAAGGCTGTAGATAAATACGCTGCAGAGATCGCAAGGCGTGGTGTTGAAAAGATTCGCTTCTGCGCAACAAGTGCAACCAGAGATGCGACCAATCGGGCCTTGTTTATTGATGGAGTTCGTGAACGTCTAGGTATTGATGTTGAAGTCATTACCGGAGTTGAAGAAGCAGAATTATCATTTATAGGTGCCATTCAAGAGTTAGATCCCAACTCTGGTCCCTTTTTAGTCGTTGATATCGGCGGGGGATCGACTGAATTTGTCTTTGGTAACACGACAGTTGAATCAGCTAAAAGTGTCAATATCGGATGCGTGCGTATGAGCGAGCGTCACTTTACAAACGATCCTCCAACGAACAGCCAAGTCCAATTCGCTCGCTCAGATATACAAGAGGCCATCGCCCAAGCAGTAAAGATCGTTCCAATAACCAAAGCAAAGACACTTGTTGCAGTTGCTGGAACAGCAACAACTGTTGCCGCTGCAGCTCTTGAGTTAGAGATTTATGATCGCTATTCAATTCATCTTTCACGTATTTCTTCAACGCAAGTTCATAACGTTTCTGAAATGTTTCTTGCAATGAATAGAGATGAGCGAAGTAATCTTGGTTATATGCATCCTGGTCGAGTTGATGTCATAGCCGCCGGGGCCTTAGTTCTCTCGGAGGTAATGAAAGCAACCGCAGCAACGCAATTTATTGCTTCAGAAACAGATATTTTGGATGGCATCGCACTCTCAATTGCTAGTACCAGTTGAACCACGAATGATTTGTGTATTTAGGGGGTAAGCGCAATAGTGGGATTTAGATCCAAAAAATAAGTGTAGATTTACCCCCGCTTGTAACTAACTAGGTAACGCCCCGATAGCCCAATGGCAGAGGCAGAGGACTTAAAATCCTCCCAGTGTGGGTTCGACCCCCACTCGGGGCACCATCTCTCAGTACCTTTTAAGCATTTCAGCCCACATTAATTGGCCACGTATGTTGAGGCGCCGTACGATTGTGGTGCTTGAAAACCTTGGGAAATTCTCAGGGCTTGAAAGAAGGAGAAAAAGATATGCGCAGTTCAAACCCTGTTTTAGGACGGGCGTTTAATCAGCGTGGATACGCTGCATTTGATCCGAGCACAATTAACTCAGACCCAGCAGCGCTAGAGAATTTGTATAACTCACCAGCTGCATCATCACTACGCACTGGTCGCATGACTATTGATGATGTTGTAACTCGCACAGCAATCCTGTTTGCAGTTCTTGTAACAGTTGGTGCTGGTGCATGGACACTTAACCTCGGTGGTGGAGCGTTAATGCTCGGCTTCATCGGTGGACTTGTTCTTGCAATGGTAAATATTTTTAGTAAGACTGTTAAGCCAGCCCTTGTTATTGCATATGCTGCATTTCAAGGTTTAGCACTTGGAACACTCAGCAACATGTACAACACGGTCTATGACGGAATCGTAAGCCAAGCAATTTTGGTAACGATTTCAGCATTTGCTGCGATGTTGTTTGCATACAAGAGTGGACGCATTCGTGTAACCCCTAAATTCACTAAGGTCTTAATGACTGCGCTTTTGGGTTACTTTGTTTTGGCTATGGTTTCACTGGTTGGATCATTCTTTGGTGCAAGCCTTTACAACATTGGTGGACTTGGTCTCATCCTTGCCGCTGGTGGAATGGTGCTTGCAGCATTCTTTTTGATTCTAGATTTTGATCAGATTCAAAACAGTATCAATGCTGGAGTTCCACAGACAGAATCATGGCGAGCAGCTTTTGGACTTATGGTGACAATCGTTTGGTTGTACATGGAAGTTCTACGCTTGCTTTCTATCTTGCGTGGCAACGATTAATTAAAGATCTTCATCGAGGGGCCTCAGGTTATTTACCTGGGGCCCTTCGGTATTTCTAGTCTCTGGAATTTGATAGGCAAGATATAAAACGACCAAGAAAATTGCTGCTGATGCGCCAAATGCCACACGGTACGAATAGAGATCTGAAAGCCAGCCAACTACAACTGGACCAACAATCATTCCTGCATCACCAGCCATCTGGAAAACAGCGATTACTTTGCCACCTTTTCCTTTAATGATGTCTCCAACAATACTTGCTGGAACTGTTGCCAAGAATGCTCCGCCAAAGCCAATAACTGCCATCGATAGAAGGTAGATCCACGTATTTGTTGCAAATGTCAAAAGTAAAACGCCAACCATGACTGCGTTAGCTCCAATTATTGAGGCGGCTTTTCGCCCTTTAGAATCTGAGAAACGACCTGCACGTAAGAGAAAAACACCCTGCAAAACTGCAGACAAGGCAAGACCATAACCAACAACAGCAGTTGTTGAATCAAGTTCTTCGATAACAAAGATTGGAAGAATTGATGAGCGTAATCCGAAGAATACCCAGGTAGAGATAAAGGCAAGAATGAGTGCAATTCGATAGGGCTTCATTGCAAAAGCTTGGGCAATGCTTGTTGATTCATTTTCTTTAGATTTATTAATATGGTGAACTGCAGAGTCGCTCTTCAAAAATGCAAGAGCAACGATTCCAGAAACAAAAAGCAAAATGGAATAAACAAAAAAAGGTGCACGCAGAGAAATTATTGATAGAAGTCCGCCAACAGCAGGACCTGCGATTCCACCCAGTAAAAATGCACCTTGATAAACTGACTGAGCTTGACCTCGATGTTGGTCATCGACCGAGCGCATAATGACTGATCCAGCAGCCACCGAGAACATGGACGAACCTAAGCCTCCAGATGCTCTAAAGATTAATAGCTGTTGATAATTTTGAGCTAGACCGGCTAAGAGAGTGAAAACGGCAACCATAAAAACTCCTGCTGCAAAAACCTTTCGCTCACCAAATCGATCTGTTAATGCTCCAGAAACTAAACCCGATGTAAAACGTGTGATTGCAAAAGCCGAGACAATTAATCCAATTGCTGCGTTGGTAACTCCAAAAGTTTTTGCAAAAACAGGAATTGCAGGCATGACAATTCCGTAGCCTATGGCTACAAAAAAGGAAGCAAGAATCAGAATTGAAACTTCGCGAGGTAAATCTTTAAATTGTGACCTCATCAACCGAGTGAATCTCCTACAGCATCCTGCTTGGCTTCTGCATACTCTTTATTTGTGCGCAATGGCATTTCTCGAAGCTGTAGCGCAAGCAAGAACCCAAGAGCCGTTATTGGTGCCGCTGCATAAAAAACAATATGGAATGAACTAACAAATGCTTCAAGTGCTGTTGATTTAATCTCTGGAGGTAGTGTTTCAAGCACTGCTGTATTTTCGCTGATCCCGTCTAATCTGCTCATGTCAAAATCTTTAAGTGCTGCTGGATTATTAATAGCAAGTTGCGTGAAATTACTCTCTAAGTAGTGTCCAACTCGATTCGTCAAAATGCTTCCAAAAATCGCGGTTCCAAAGACAGAACCCAATGAGCGGAAGAATGTATTAGAACTTGTCGCAACGCCCATGTCCTTAAAATCAATAGAGTTTTGCAAGGCGATCACAATTGTTTGCATAGAAAGACCAAGTCCTGCACCCACCATGACTGCATAGATTGAAATCTGCCAAAATGGAGTATCAATCTGCAATCGAGTCATCAATAAAATTCCGATTGTCATGAGGAGAGTACCTGCGACTGGAAAGCGCTTGTAGTGACCGTGCTTTGAGATTAGTTTTCCAGAAAGAATAGACATCGAGAGAATACCAAGCATTAATGGAATCAGCTTTAATCCAGCAGTAGTTGCACTATCACCCTTAACAACCTGTAAATAAAGTGGCAACATGACAATTGCACCAAACATTCCAGCACCGATTAATGCTCCAAGAATTGATGTAAGTGAAAAAGTGTGATTCTTAAACAAGTACAAAGGGAGGATTGGCTCTTTTGCGCGTTTTTCCCATAGCAAAAACAGAACGGTGAGAATTAATCCTG
>Ga0315903_10007506_pt1 | contig 13635 bp, 11 predicted proteins | sample LakEriMetagenome_7_FD_203524 | JGI IMG/M metagenome (GOLD analysis project Ga0315903, IMG submission 203524) | Freshwater fungal communities from buoy surface, Lake Erie, Ohio, United States - Buoy 2 MA119 | ecosystem: Environmental > Aquatic > Freshwater > Lake | place: USA: Lake Erie, Ohio...
GTGAGTCGGCGTCTGTCGGCGGTTCGCCCCACGCCTCACGGCGTTGGGCTTGGACGGCAGTGGGTGGTCACTCGTATAAGCCGAAGGCCGTAAGGCCTCGGGCGCACCACGCGTGAGTCGGCGTCTGGTGGCGGTTTGCCCCACGCCTCACGGCGTTGGGCTTGGACGGCAGTGGGTGGTCACTCGTATAAGCCGAAGGCCGTGAGGCCTCGGGCGCACCACGCGTGAGTCGGCGTGTGGTGGCGGTTCGCCCCACGCCTCACGGCGTTGGGCTTGGACGGCAGTGGGTGGTCACTCGTATAAGCCGAAGGCCGTAAGGCCTCGGGCGCACCACGCTTGAGTCGGCATCCGGTGGCGGTTCGCCACACGCCTTACTTCCGCAGACACACCATAAGTGCACCCGTCACCCGGCCGTCGCTGTCGATGAGCGGCGCGTAGTTGGCGTCGCATCGATGCCCAAACAGCGTGATTTCGCCCGTGTGCGATCGCTTCTGGATCAAGGCCGCGTAGCCTGGATTGTCGCGGGCGAGCTTGGTGCCAACTGCCGATGTTCCCGCTTCCGTCAGGAGCGTGGTATGCGTGCGAATGAAATCCTCGCCGTCGAACGCAAACACGGTGCTTTCCTGCCTGTCCATGATCGCTCTCCCGTTGACACGTGATACCCGGACCCCGCCCACGGTGTACGACGTGGTGCCTGATGAACGGCCGTATCATGACGCCCCTCGTCCAGGCCGTCCACTGAGCTGAGGCTGGCCGTGAAAACACAGAGGGGAGCAGGCCCATGATGGCGACCCGCTCCCCTCGCGTTGAAATCACGTTGGCTGGTGCGTCAGGCGCGCTTCCGCCGCCGCCATATCGAGTACCCGCCGCATGCCAGACCAGCGAGAGCCATGGCGCAGGTGGAGGGCTCGGGGACGGCGGCCGCAAAGCTGAAGCGGATATTCGGGTTGCTAACGTCGTTGTCCGGGTTCATGTCGAACTCGTAGACCAGCCGCGAGAGAGACGTCGTCGAGTTGATCGACGCGATGATGTTGGACTCGCTGTCTGCAAAGATGTTTCTCAGCCGACCGGTCGCACCGGCGAACGAAGCCCACTCGATGTCCTCGAAACGTGGTGTCGAGTCGGCACCTGCGGACAGCAGCACCGAGGTGCTTGCGAAAGGTATCAGGTTATTCGAGAGGTCATAGGCCTTGATGACCACTTGCTCCCCGCCGTCAAAGTCCACGAACACAAGCGGGGACGTGGTCGCCAGTCCGCCGGTGAACTGGCTTTCGTACGACACGGTTGAGCCGGCGTACGGCGCGCTCGACCCGGACGCATAGCTGACCTCGTAGTACGTGCGAGTCCCCACCACCCACGCGGGGTTCGTGAAGCTGCCGATCGTCGCTGCGTAGGTGATCGTGTCACTGCCGGTCGTGACGCCGCTGCCGACGGCCGAGGTCCGCGTCATCGTCATGCCGCCCGTGCCCGGAAATGTGAAAGGAGTCGGCGTGTTGAGCGAAAGGGTTGGGAAGCCTGCAGTGCTCGGGTTCGACCAAGTGACCTGGGCGGAGGCGTGGGTTGCTGCAGAGAGAACCACAACGACGACGAGGCGAATCAGCCAAACGTTCATGAGCGAATTCCTTGAGGCGATGAATGCATCTGTGACAACGGTCAAGAAGCCTATCGCAAGTGCCCGCTCCCTCCAAGTGACGAATCGAGCGCGCTTGGGACGAATCGGGCGCGCTTGGGACGAATCAGCGGCGCGCGAAAGCCGACCGGCCGTAAGGCCGCGGGCGCACCACGCTTGAATCGGCGTCTGGTGGCGGTTCGCCCCACGCCTCACGGCGTTGGGCTTGGACGGCAGTGGGCGGTCACACGTATAAGCCGAAGGCCGTAAGGCCTCGGGCGCACCACGCTTGAGTCGGCGTGTGGTGGCGGTTCGCCCCACGCCTCACGGCGTTGGGCTTGGACGGACCGGCACGCGAAACCAAGAGACGGCCCGCGCGGGGAGCTGCCGAGTTGCCCGCGATGCTCGCGAGGGCGTATTCTCGCCACGGTTTCGACGTCGCGTTCCCGGGGAGATTTCCATGCGTCGCCTCGTGCCCGTGCTGATCCTGTCGCTTGCGATGCTCGCTGTGCCGGCCGAGGCCGCGAAGCTGCGGATTGCAATGATTCCCAAAGGCACCACGCACATCTTCTGGAAGACGGTCGAGGCCGGGGCCCGCGCGGCGGCGGCTGATCTCGACGTGGAACTCGTCTGGAAGGGGCCGCTCAAGGAGAACGACCGCGGCCAGCAGATCGCGATCGTGGAGCAGTTCGTCACCGAGGGCGTGTCGGCGATCATCCTCGCCCCGCTCGACGCCGTCGCTCTTCGCCGGCCGGTGGCGATGGCCGCGCAGCGGAAGATCCCGGTTGTGATCTTCGACTCGGCGCTCCAGGGGGAGGCCGGCAAAGACTATGTAAGCCTCGTGGCCACCGACAACCGCCGCGGCGGTGAACTCGGCGGCGCGAAGCTCGGCGACCTGCTCGACGGCAAGGGGAAGGTTGTGCTCCTCCGTTACCAGGTGGGCTCGGCGAGCACCGACGCGCGGGAGGCGGGCTTCTCCGCCGCAGTCGCCTCGCGTCCAGAGTTGGAGGTGATCTCTGACAATCGCTACTCCGGGGCCACCGCCGGCGAGGCCAAGACCGCCGCGCTCAACATGCTCGACACGCTCAAGCGGGCCGACGGCATCTTCTGCCCGAACGAGTCGTCCACGTTCGGCATGCTCCTGGCCCTGAAGCAGAGCAACCTCACCGGAAAGGTGCGGTTTGTGGGCTTCGACACCTCGCCAGCACTCATCGAGTCGCTCCGGCAGGGAGACATCGATGCGCTCGTCGCCCAGGATCCCCGCACGATGGGCCGGATGGCGGTAACGGCCGCGGTGAATCACCTGCAGGGCAAGCCGGTCGAGCCGATGATCGACACCGGTGCTGCCGTGGTCACCCGCGACAACGTCGACAGCCCCGAGATCCAGAAGATCCTGCAACTCCCCTGACCGCCTCCTCGCCACCACCGGATCGCCTCGTGATGCGGGGCGTGCGCAAGTCGTTCGGCGCGACGGCCGCGCTGGCGGGCGTGGACTTGCGCGTGGCCGGCGGCGAGGTGCTCGCGCTGGTGGGCGAAAACGGCGCGGGCAAGAGCACGCTCATGAAGGTGCTCGCCGGCGTGGTCCGGCCCGACGCCGGGGCGATGCTGCTCGACGGTCGACCCTACGAGCCCCGGTCGCCCCGCGACGCGCGGGCCGCGGGCGTGGCGATGATCCACCAGGAACTCGCCCTCGCCCCGCACCTCACCGTCGCCGACAACATCCTGCTCGGCGTCGAGCCGACGCGGGCCGGATTCATCCGCACGGCCGCGAGCCGCGAGGCGGCACGGGCGGCGCTCGGCCAGCTGGGCCGGGCCGACATTTCGCCCGATGCGGTCGTGGCGGGGCTGTCGATCGCCGACCGGCAGGTGGTGGAGATCGCCCGCGCGGTGGCGGTCGGCTGCCGCGTGCTCGTGCTCGACGAGCCGACGAGCAGCCTGACGAGCGAGGACGTGCGGCATCTTGCGGCGCTTGTGAAGCGGCTCCGGGGGCAGGGGCACGCGATCGTGTTCATCTCGCACGTGCTCGAGGAGGTGCGGTCGTTTGCGGACCGCGTGACGGTGATCCGCGACGGCGCCACGGTCGGCGGCGGCGCGGTCGGGGCGATCTCCAACGCCCAGATCGTGGAGTGGATGGTGGGCCGCGCCGTCACGGAGCTCTATCCGCGGTCGCCGCGGACGCCCGGCGCGGCGGTGCTCGAGATCTCAGGCGTCGCCGGCCGGAGACTGCCTGAGTCGGCGTCGCTCGTGCTGCATCGCGGCGAGGTGCTCGGCATCGCGGGTCTGGTGGGCGCCGGGCGAACGGAGCTGGTGCGGGCGGTGTTTGGGCTCGATCCCGTCCGCCGCGGCACGGTCCGGGTGGCGGCGGAGACCGGCACCGCCGCGCCTGCTCGGCGGTGGGCGCAGGGCGTGGGGATGGTGAGCGAGGATCGCAAGGCGGAGGGGCTCGCCTTGAACCTCTCGATCGCCGACAACCTCACGCTCTCGCGGCTTAGCGGCCTCGGGCCCGCGGGGCTCGTGCTCGCCGGCCGGCAGGCGGCCGCATCGCAGCGCTGGATCGAGCCGTTGCAGATCAAGTGCCGCGACGTGGCTCAGGCAGTCGCCGCGCTCTCAGGGGGCAACCAGCAGAAAGTCGCCGTGGCCCGGCTGCTTCACCACGACGTGGACGTGCTCCTCCTCGATGAGCCCACCCGCGGCATCGACGTCGGCGCGAAGGCCCGGATTTACGCGCTGATCGACGAACTCGCCACGCAGGGCAGGGCGATCCTGCTCGTGAGTAGCCACGTGCCCGAACTGCTCGGGGTGTGCGACCGCGTGGCGGTGATGTGCCGGGGCAGGCTGGGGCCGGCGCGGCCGGTTGGCGAGATCGACGAGCATTCGCTCATGCAGGAGGCGATCGGACACGGATGACACCCAGGCTACGAAGACTCGGGCCCCTCGCGGGCCTTGGGCTGGTCGTGCTGCTCTTCGCCGTGCTGCGGCCGGGGCAGTTCGCCACGTCGGGCAACCTCGAAATCATGCTCCTTCAAACGGCGGTCGTGGCCACGGCGGCGCTCGGCATGACGCTCGTGATCGCCAGCGGCGGCATCGACCTCTCGGTGGGCGCGCAGATCGCGCTCGCCACCGTCACCCTTGCCACGCTGCTCGCCCGGGGTTGGTCGCCGGCCGCGGCGCTGCTGGCGACGGTCGCCGGTGGCGCGGCCTGCGGCTGCCTGATCGGCGGCCTCGTCACCGGCCTGCGGCTGCCTCCCTTCATCGTCACGCTCGGGATGTGGGGCGGACTCCGCGGACTCGCCAAGGGGCTCGCGGGTGAGACGATGGTGGTGGCGCCCACCACCTGGCTGAACGATCTGCTCACCGCGCTGCCCCCGGACCGCCGCTGGCTCCTCGTGCCGTCGGGCGTGTGGCTGACGATCCTGCTGGCGGTGGCCGTGGCCGTGCTCCTGCAAGCCACGCGACTCGGCCGCCACATCCTGGCCACGGGCTCGAACGAATCGACGGCGCGGCTCTGCGGCGTGTCGGTCGATCGCACGAAGCTCACGGTCTACGCGCTCGCCTCAGCGCTGGCGGCCGTGGCGGGCATCCTGCAATACGCCTACCTCACGGTGGGCGATCCGACGACGGCGCTCGGCATGGAGCTCGACATCATCGCGGCGGTGGTGATCGGCGGGGCGAGCCTGTCCGGCGGTCGGGGCTCGGTGGCCGGCACGCTCGTGGGGGCGATGATCATGACGGCCGTGGCGAACGGCTGCACGAAGCTCGATCTGCCCAACTGGGTGCAGGAGATCGTCACCGGCGTGATCATCGTGTCGGCGGTCGCCCTCGACCGCTTTCGCCGCGACGACGAGTGATCGTGGATTTCAGGAAGCCCAATCGCGTAAGCGATGGGGACCAGACGCATTCCCACCCCTTGGAGAACGCCATGCGGATCGTGATCCTCGACGGACTGACCACCAATCCGGGCGACGTGTCGTGGGAGCCGCTCGAGCGGCTCGGCTCGCTCACCGTGTTCGACCGCACCGCTCCCGGTGACGTGGTGGCCCGTGCCGCCGACGCCGACGCGGTCCTCACCAACAAGGCGATCGTGGGCCGCGAGCAGATCGCCGCGCTGCCGCAACTGAAGTATGTGGGCGTGTTGGCGACGGGCTTCAACATCGTGGACGTGGCCGCGGCCCGCGAGCGGGGCATCCCGGTCTGCAACGTGCCGGAATACAGCACGCCCAACGTGGTGCAGGCCACTTGGGCTCTGATCCTCGAACTGGCCAACCGCGTGGGCCACCACGACCGCACCGTGCACGAGGGCCACTGGGCCGCCTGCCACGACTTCTGCTACTGGCACGGCGACCTCGTGGAACTCGCCGGCCGCACGCTCGGCATCGTGGGTCATGGGCGGATTGGTCGCGGGGTGGCCGCGGTGGGGCGGGCCTTCGGCATGCGGGTGATCCATCACCGGCGGCAGGCCAGCGGCGATCCGGCCTGCGTCGATCTCGACACGCTCTTCCGCGAGAGCGACGTGGTGAGCCTGCACTGCCCGCTCACGCCGGAGACGAAGGGGCTCGTCGATGCGCGGCGGCTGGCCCTGATGAAGCCCACGGCGTTTCTGGTGAACACGGCCCGCGGCCCGCTCGTGGACGAAGCGGCGCTCGCCGCGGCCTTGAACGCAGGCCAGATCGCCGGCGCGGCAGTGGACGTGCTTTCGGTGGAGCCGCCACCGGCGTCGAACCCGCTCCTCACGGCGAAGAACTGCGTGATCACGCCGCACGTGGCCTGGGCGACGCGAGACGCCCGCCGGCGGTTGATCGACGTGACGGCGGCGAACCTCGCCGCGTTTGCCGCCGGCCAGCCGCAGAATGTGGTGAACGCGTAGCGGGGGTGTTGCCCGTAGCGCAGGCGCGCTCCCCGTAGCACAGGTTGTGAACCTGTGCCGAAGCGGCGTGGGGCGTGTTTCATGAGCAGGTTGCCAACCTGCTCTACGGTGTCGCGTCGGGCACCAACGCGATACGGAAAGCCCGGTCAAAGGCACTTCGGCAACGGTGTTCCGGCTGCCGATCGACTCGTGAGCCTCGGGGGGTGCGTTGTGGGCGTCCGGTGGCCGTTTCGTGAAATGCCACTCACCCCCTGCGACGGTGATTTTCTCGCCTCGTCGAGATTCTTCACTGACCGGCGAGCAGCTTGTCGAGCAGGTCGCCAACCCCGATCGAGACGGCCATCTGCTGCATGTGTTCGACGTCGAGCCTGTCGCCGATGAGAGCGACCAGCTTCGACACGTCGTCCCACTGCCGCTCGGACGTCTCGTTGGTCAGCCGAAACCATTCGAGTTTGGCCACGATACAGTCCTCGGCCGTCGCGATTGGAATCATCGTCACAGCGCCTATGCCGAGGGGCTGTGGCGTGGCACGCTCCATCGCCATCAGGTCGAACGGACGGCCACGACTCACGAACACGTCGACCTTGTAGGACGTGGGCATGTGAATGAGGTTGAAGCACGACTTTCGCTGCACGGCATCGTGAACCGCGGCGGGACTGACATAAAACTCTTTACCGAAGGATTCGACGAGGGCAGCGACGTCGGCAGGACCCAAATCACAGACGAGATCGACGTCCATTGTCGAACGGATCGCTCCGTGAAACGTGCTTGCGACGCTTCCGCCCACGTAGTGTCGGACGCCAAGCTTGCGAAGGGCCTCGGCCACGGGAGTCAAGGCGGCGATCAGGTCATCGCCGTCGCTCACGCTCTGCGCTCCTGCCGCCAGCGACGTACCTTGGCGGCGATCTCGCCGCCGTAGGCCAACTCGATGTAAGCGAGCTGCACGTCGTCTTTCGCGAGACCAGGATGTCGCCGCCGAATGGCTTCCATGGCCATGAGCCTGTTCCGCCTCGACATGGCGCACGCCTTACTGACCCGCTCCGTCGGCGTCAGCTTTTGGAAGCACTGCAACTGAATAGCCGCTGCTTCGGCCGCCGTGTCGCTTGTATAGGCAGGCATACTCATGATCGCTTCCTCGACCTTCAGTGTACACCGATCCCGCAAAGGATAGGTCCGCCAAAGGCTCTTCGGCAGGCATTGACCGAGCGGAGCGGATCACGAGAAGCAACAGCCGGGTCCGAACGTGGAGGCGTTGAGGAGCTTCCTATCCGCGTTGAAGTCCGGGTTTTTCTCGTTGCCGCAGACCGACCTTGAAACCGCTCTTCTCGCGGGCCGTCCGCACCGTGGCATGGAAGGCCGTCACAAGCTGCAGATATCGATTACGGGGAGATCGTCGGGCGACGCCCGCCGGCAGCTGATCGACGTGACCGCGGCGAACCTCGCCGCGTTTGCTGCCGGCCAGCCGCATAATGTGGTGAACTGAGCGGTCGTAGGCAGCGTAACCGCGTGAGCGGTACGGCAGTGCTACGTTGGACGCAGCCCCCATCGCTTACGCGATTGGGCTTCCTGATGCTGTGTCGCCGTCAGGAAGCGTAACCGCGTAAGCGGTACGGCAGTGCTACGTTGGACGCGGCCCCATCGCTCACGCGATTGAGCTTGCTGATTGACTGGTCGCGATTACGGAGTGGCGTCCGGCGCCGGCTCGGTCGTCGTCTTGCCGCGGCGCGTGGCCTGCGCGGCAATCTCGCCGCCGATCGACACTTCGTGTTCACCCGACACGACCGCTGCGGTGATGGTCAGCGGCACGGCGTCGCCGTCGTCGGCGAGGCCGCCCCGCAGCAGGAGGCTGTCGAGATACGGCTTCACGGCGCCGCGGAGCGTCTTGTCGGTGGCGGGCCGCGAAGTGTCGCCGATGAAGTTTCGCAGCTGCGCCCCGGCGATCACGTATCGCGAACGGCGGGCGTCGAAGAAGGGCTCGTCGAACGAGAAGGTCGCGGCCGTCTCACCGCTGGATGGGTCGCGGATCAGGAGCCGCAGCGCCGCCTTCGGGGGCGGAATAAAGGCCTCGGGCACGGCAATCTCGATCGCGTCGCACGAGGATGAGAAAAACTCGTCCACCTTCGCCGACTCCGTCTTCGAGCCGGTCGCCTTGGTGACCGTGAACGTGAGGCCGATCGTGCAGGAGGAAGCAAACGCGAGCGTGCACCCGCCGCTGTCGGTTCGTCGTGCTACCGGCACGAACAGGCTGCCCGTGACGCCGTAGGGCGTTGCCAGGTGCACCTCCACCGCCTCGCGGCGGTTGCAGTCGCTCTCGCAGGTGTCGAGCGCTGGATCGCCGCACGTCGCGCACGCGCCGGCGAGCGACGGTGCGGTGGCCGGCTTAGGCAGCGGCTCGGCGGCCGACGCGAGCACGAGCCCGCGGGTGGCCGAGCGAGCTGCGGCGACCGTCGGCGGCAGCCAGGGCACGGTCGCCGCGCCCGACGGAATGTCTACCTGAATGATCTCGCGGGAGAGCAGCCGAAACCGCGCGGGCCGGCCGCCTGCGATCACGCGGGTGTCGTGCACGCTGAAGCCCTTGCCGATCAGGAACAGCGACGTGACCGCCGTGGGATCGACGCCCGAAGCGCCGTACCAGCCGAGGAGTTCGGGGGCGAGGTCCGAAATTCCGGCGTTGAAGAGTTCAAAGCCGCCGGCGGTGTTCTCGTGGGGGATCTGCGCCTGCAGCGTCTGCACCGGCAGCTTCCGCTCCAGCTGGTCGATCATCCGCATCATCTGCGGCAGGCTGCTGGCGGCGTGCGGGCCGGGGCAGCGGGTGCAGGCCTGGGCCGTGGTTCGCATCGACTGGACGGCGCGGGAGAGCGTGAGCGTTTGCGACATGCCCGGGTCGATCTGCTTGGGATGCGTGAGCGAAAACCAGCTGGTGCGGACGTCGAGCGTGATCCAGGGCACGAACGCCGGCATCACGATGATGGCGGCGCACTCCCGCTGGCCCGGCTCGAGCTGCCGCTGGGCGAGGTCGGCGTCGCTCGACGGTCCGCCACAGACCGTCTCGCCGAGGGTCGCGAGCGTGCCCCGCGTGGGCGGCGTCTGCACCCGGGGATAAAACCGCCAGCCAAAGGTGTCGGAGCCGTGGGCGAAGCCGACGGCTGTCTTGTTGAGGGCGACGGTGGCCATGTCGAGCTCCAGCCGCCGCGTGTACCGCTGCATCGCCTGGGCGTTGAGCGGCCCGGTGGCCGACGCCATGGCCATCGCGATCTGCAGTTCGCGGCGACGGGCGTAGGAGTCGTCGACGTTCTGCTCGTTGCTCACCGGATCGAGGGCAAACACGCGGATCGGCCACCGCGTGCGGACGTAGTCGGCGAAGGCCGCCCGCGCCTCGGGCGGCGGATCGGGGCCGTAAAAGGGTCCTCCGCAGCCGCCGTGTCCGGCCGAGTGGCCGCGGGCCGTGGCCGCCTCGCGGGTGTCGGCGAGGAGCCGCTCGTTGAGCAGCGACGATTCCACGAGGATTGCCCAGGCGAGTACGGCCGTGGTGGTGCGGCAGATCGGCGTAGTGGGCTGCGGGTCTTCGCAGCAGATGCCGGCCTCGTCGGCGCCAGTGACATCGGGGCCAGCGGCGTCGGCGACGTGGCCGATCAGTTCGATGCCGTTCTCCCCGCCGGTGCCGATCGCCGAGAAGAAGCGGCAGCGGGCGGCGGCGAGGTCGCGGGCCTGCCGGCTTCGGACGAGCGCGGCGAGATTCCAGCCGGGCAGCTCCTGCCAGACGTGCCGCCTGGCGTCGAGGGCGAGGAAGTCGTAGGCCGCTTCGAGTTCCTCGGCGAGGTGGCCGCGGACCTCCAGGTAGCCGATGCAGGGGCGGCTATCGGGATGGTTGATGAGCGCCGCGTGGGTGTCGTGAATCAGGATCGCCATCTGCCCGATCCCGGCGACGTCGGCCAGCTGCGAGGACGGGATCGGCAGCCGCGAGCGGCGGGTTTTCATGCTCGGGGCCGACGAAGGCGTGATCGTGGGGAGTTTGGCGCGGAGCGACTGCATCGCCGCCATCACGCCCTGGCGGTGCGAGGGGGTGGCAGGACGCAGCCCCCATCGCTCACGCGATTGGGCTTCCTCAGGCAGCGCCTTGCGGCTCGCGATGCGGCCGTCGCCGGTGGCGATCGTCTCTGCCCATGCGAGGCAGTCGCGGTCGTTCACCGCCCAGGTGAGCGCCGGCGCGATCACGTCCACGAGGTCATTGATCACGAGGCTCCGAAACGTGGTCGGCAGCAGGTCGTCGCCGAGGCAGGGCTCGGCGATCACGGTGATCTCGGCGCCGTGCCCCTTCCGCGTGCGGCTGCCCGGCGTGACCGACACGGGAATCCGCACGAGGTTGAGCGAGTAGCCGGGGGCGTCGGACGAGTCGTCGCCCTCGTTCACCCGCCGGAGTTCGTTGAGATGGTTGAGGTAGCGGGAGAGCTGGTCGAGGTGCACCGTCGGTTCGAGCGACAGCGGGGCGTCGTCGAACTGGAAGCCGGCGGGGTTGGGCGGCATCGCGAAGGGTGCCGTGCGGGCGATCACGATCGGATCGGCGCGACCGGCCGATTCGTTGCCCGTGGGAATCAGTCCCTGGATCGTGTTGATCACGCTCGCCGAGCCGGCGGCATCGGGCACGGCCACGTCTTGCGTGGTGCGGCGGCGGCCGGAGGCCGACTGCAGGGCGAGGGCCATCCCTAGGTAGGCCTGATCGCTGCGGCGGATCGAGGCGGTGGTCCGCTCGGTGAACAGGCCGAGCTGCTTTCGCATCTCCTCTTCGTATTCGAGCCGGGCCCGCGTCAGCCGACTCTGGCCCCAGACGTCGGGCTGCTTGGCGACCACCGTGCCGTAGCAGGCGAGATGATGCTCGAGCCAGTCCATCTGCCTGGCGAGATCCTCCAGGCACGGATCGCCGGAGGGGGGCGGCGGGATGCGGTGCGCGGCCTGCAGCGGCGCGGCGAGCGTGCGGAACACGTGGCCAAAATCGCGGGCGTGGGCGGTCGGCAGGACGAGGCCCACGAGGGCGGCAGTCCGGGCAAGGGTGGCAAAGCGGCGCATGGCACGGTTCCTCCGGTGCCGGTTCAGGTGAGGGGGTGACCCCTCAAGAGAATCGGCGCCGGCGGCCGATCGTTTGAGCACAGGCGGCGAGCGTGAGGAAATCGCCGCCAGTTTGCGCACCTTTCCAGGAGGGGAGCCATGAGCGAGGCCTGTCGTCAGTCGATCCAGTGCATCGTGCCGCCCTACATGGTGGAGTTCATGGCGAGGTCCGCCGACGAGCGGCTCCGTGAATGGGCCCTCGTGCACCTCGCCCGGGCGGCGGCGATCCGGGCGGTGCGGTCTTTCGCCCAGCAGATGCCGCCGATGATGGTCACGGCCTCGCCAACCGGAAAGAGGCACCGGCTCGTCTACGACGCCCGGAAGAAGGACGTGCTCCCGGGGAAACTCGTGCGGAGCGAGGGGGAGCCGAAGTCGGCCGACGTGGCTGTCAACGAGGCCTACGACTACTCCGGCGACACGTTCGACTTCTTCTTCGAAGTGTTTGGCCGCAACTCGCTCGACGACGGCGGGATGTCGCTGATCTCGAGCGTGCACGTGGGGGAGGCCGACGGCGGCGACCGCTTCCAGCCGATGAACAACGCCTTCTGGGACGGCTCGCAGATGGCCTACGGCGATGGCGACGGGCAGGTGTTTCAGTGCTTCACGCGGTCGCTCGACGTGGTGGGGCACGAGCTCACCCACGGCGTGCAGTCGTTCACGAGCAACCTCCTCTACCGCGGGCAGTCAGGCGCTCTGAACGAGCACTTCTCCGACGTGTTTGGGATCCTCGTGCGGCAGTGGCGGAAGAAGGAGTCGGCGACGGAGGCGAGCTGGCTGATCGGCCGGGAGGTGCTCGTGCCGGCAGCCACGCGGCGGGGCATTCGCGACATGAAGCATCCGGGCACGGCCTATCGCGACGATCCCGCGCTCGGCACCGATCCGCAGCCCGACCACATGAGCAAGCTCTACGTGGGGCCGGCCGACTCCGGCGGCGTGCACATCAACTCCGGGATCCCGAATCGGGCCTTCGTGCTCGTGGCGCAGGCGGTCGGTGGGCCGGCTTGGGAGACGGCAGGCACGATATGGTACGAGTCGATGCTGCAGCTCTCGCGGACGAGCCAGTTTGCGGATCTCGCGAAGATCACGGCGCAGATCGCGGGCGACCGGTTCGACGCGGCCACCAAGAAAGCGGTCAAAGCCGCGTGGAAGAAGGTGGGGCTGTAGCCGCGGCCGGGAAGCGAAGTCGATAGTCGATACCAGTTCGATCCTCCCCCAAGGCTCGCACGCAGACCTTCTCGCCTGTAGTCTTTGCTCCATGAAGCGTCTTCTCAACGTCGGTGGCGATTCCAAGTCGATCGCGCTCCCACCCGAATACGCCGATTTCGAGCACGTGTTGCTCGACATCGACCCCGCGGGCAAGCCCGACATCGTCCTCGATGGCCGCTCGCTCGCCGAACTGCCAGCCGGCGAGTTCGATGCCGTCTACTGCTCCCACAACCTCGAGCACTACTTCCGCCACGACGTGCCCGAGGTGCTGGGCGGTTTTTTTCACGTTCTGAAGCCGGGAGGCTTCGCCCAGATTCGCGTTCCCGATCTGATCGATCTGATGCGCCGCGTGGTGCAGGGGAGCATCGACCTGGAGGAGCCGCTCTATGTGTCTCCGGCCGGCCCCGTCGCGCCCCTCGACGTGATCTACGGGTTCGGCCGCCAGATCGAGGCCAGTGGCGCCGATTTCTTCGCCCACAAGACCGGCTTCAGCGATCAGTCGCTCTCCCGCGCCGTCGAGCAGGCCGGGTTCTCCCCAAACTTCGCCAGGGTGGCCGACCTCGAGATCAACCTCGTCGCCTTCAAGGGGCCGCCCGATCCGGATCACCTCCGGCTGTTCGGCATCGCCTCGCCATGAGTTCTTCGCCGGATCTTGCCGGGATCATCAGCCTTCATCAGCAGGGGCAGTTGGCCGAAGCGCGGCTCGGATACCAGTCGCTGCTGGCCTCCCAGCCCCGCCATGCCGATGCCTGGCACTACCTGGGAATGCTCGAGCATCAGTCTGGAAATCCCGCCTTGGCACTGCAGCACATCCAGGCTTCGATCGCACTCGATCCGAGCAAGGCCTTCTTCC
>Ga0315903_10007508_pt1 | contig 13632 bp, 13 predicted proteins | sample LakEriMetagenome_7_FD_203524 | JGI IMG/M metagenome (GOLD analysis project Ga0315903, IMG submission 203524) | Freshwater fungal communities from buoy surface, Lake Erie, Ohio, United States - Buoy 2 MA119 | ecosystem: Environmental > Aquatic > Freshwater > Lake | place: USA: Lake Erie, Ohio...
TGGCCAGGGCATCAAAGCGCATAGATCCTTCTTTAGCGCCATGTACAAAATATGTTTCATATCCGTGTTGATTGCAAATCGACGGGAATCCGGTAAGTGTATTGGTACTATAATTACTGAGCATGAATGGGGTTTCTAGCCACGAAGGAATGCCTGCAAAAAGTGCCGGTAAACATTCAATGGAAGTTTTTCCTTCTGCAAGACCTTTCTCTGTGAAGGTGTTTATTTGTTCCGCTGCTATTTTATCTAGAAAGGGTGTGATTGGAATTCCATTAACCTGTTGATGTAGTTGTTGATTACCAAGGCTTTCAACAATAATGAATAGGATGTTTACTTGGGATGCTTGGTGCTTGCTGCGAACGTTAAGGCTTGGATTGGCATATTTTACTTCAAGGCTATTTTTAACTAATTTTTGATTTGGGGTAGCTTCATTTTGAATTGTTTTTAACACTACAAACGGAGCATTTAAGGTGAATTGTGCGCCCATTGGGTGCTGAGTTTTAAGGGCATCAGCAATTCCCAAAGGCTTCGGGCCAAAACTATTTCTGGCCGCAATGAAACTTAAGCTTATTGAAGTTAAAAACAGTATTACATTCGAGGTGTTGGTGATTTTTTCACGCTTAGCTTGTGGTATTTTTCTCAGTACCCACATAAATAAAATGATCCATATAACGCACAAGATTAAAACATACCAAAAGCGTTTGACAAGCCCGCCCAGTTGATTTGAATCTTCCCCTAAAATATAAAATGTGTAGACATCAAACGTTGCCCTTTTTGCGGCATAATTGATATAGATTAAATCCCACAGCTCTGGAATTAATATGGCTAAAAATCCAATGATTCCAAATGCTTGAAGCATTCGAAAACCTGTTTTTTCATTGGGAATCCAGTTTGCTACAAAGGTTAGGGTGAGTAAGGGGAGGGCAAGATAACCAACAAGGCTAACATCGAACCGAATTGCTGTAAATAGGTCAAGATTTTTGGGGTTAAACAATGCTTGATTTACAAGCATGCTTTGAAGCCTCAAGAGCCAAAGTTCGAGCAGGAATAGCCCGCAGATTTTTAATGCGAATTTATAATGGGTATTAATCATCTTGTGCGTTTGAAATTACTCAAAATCATCCGTATGTTTGTAAAAACAACGAAATGGCAAAGCAAGAACAATTAAACCCGAAAGAACAAAATCGCCTTCAGCTTACGCAACTTTTACAAAATAAGGCAGCATTAAAACAGGATATTGCAGCCGATGCGGAAGCCGTGTTCTTGAATTTAAAAGAGACGATTAAAGCTGAATTGCAAGCCTTGAGAGCTATTGTTTCGGATGAACGGGTTCGATTGCATTACAAGGAACGAGGAGAATATGAAATTCACGTATACATCGGGAGTGATGTATTGGTGTTTTCTTTACATCACAATGTGTTTCGTCTTCCTGATCACAATCCATTGTGGGGTACAGGGTATTTTCAACAGAATGAACAACGTGGGTATTTTGGGGTAATTTACGTCTATAATTTTTTGGCCGAATCCTTAATTCAAAATCGCCTGGATGATTCAGGATACCTAATTTCTCGCTTGTTTGTTAATCACGAGAAACACTTTTTCATTGAAGGTAGAACTCAACTTTCAGGAATATTTAGAGATACAGAACGCCATCAATGGAATGACGATATATGCGCGTTAGTCGTGCAAATGACCTTTGCTTATGCCTTGTCATTTGATCTTTATATCCCGCCGTATGAAATACAAGATGAGATCTCTGTGAATCAGATGCATTACATGGGAGAAACCTTGAAATTACAGACCGGAAAACGGCTTGGGTTCAAGATGAAATCTGAGGATACGGATATTTCTTAAAAAAATCGATTCAAGGCTTTGCCTGTATAGTTTTTAGCCTTATATTTGCACTCCCAAATTTGGGGTATTTTTTATTGGCCCATTCGTCTAGTGGTCAGGACGCCAGGTTTTCATCCTGGAAACAGGAGTTCGATTCTCCTATGGGCTGCCAAGTAATTGGCCCATTCGTCTAGTGGTCAGGACGCCAGGTTTTCATCCTGGAAACAGGAGTTCGATTCTCCTATGGGCTGCAAAAAAAAATGTTATTAAATTTAAGCTATGGCAAACCACAAATCGGCAATTAAAAGAATCCGTTCTAACGAAGCAAAGCGCACGTTGAACAAATATCAACACAAAACTGCGCGTAACGCTGTTCGTAAATTACGTGGATTAACAAATAAAGCAGAAGCAGCGACTTTATTTCCAACCGTTGCAGCGATGTTGGATAAACTTGCAAAACGTAATGTGATTCACAAGAACAAGGCATCAAACTTAAAGTCTGGTCTTCAAGTTCACGTGAATTCACTGGCATAAGCTCAAACTGAATAAGTTGTATTATTTCGGGGGCATAAGCCCCCTTTTTTGTATCTTTGTTTTATGAAAATCCATGCGCTCATTGCATGTTTTGTGTTGTTTTTTGGGCTCAGTTCTTTGGCTCAAGGGCTTGCAGTAGACACCATTTTGCCCAATACATCGTTTTTAAGTACTGTTGATTCCATAGAAGCGTTTACGCAATCAAGTTATGCTACCGTTCCTGCCCTTGGCTTGCAAGGTGGGGTTTTTATGGATCCATTCAAGGTCTATCGTCCTTCAGGGGTGCTGATGCATCCGCATACCTTATCGGATCAACCCCTTCGTTTCACCGCATTGCCTTTGTTGGGTTTCGCCTATGCATTTGGAACTCAAGGCAGCCAACACCTTAAGTTTTCTTATGCGCAAGCGTTTAAATATGGGTGGTTATTGAATGTTCATTACATAGGGCATGGGGCAAATGGGTTTGTTCGAAATAATGCATGGAAACAGCGAGATTATCGCTTTGATGTTGCGAAACTAACTAAGCGATATCAAACTAAATTAACCTTGGAAGGCTTGGTTGATAATCGGCAATTTTCCGGGGGTATTCAGGTTGATTCATTCGCTGGAAGTTTCCCATTGCCCTTGCTTCCCGTACGAAAAGATAGTTGCAGCGCCAACGTGCGAATCCAACGAATTTCAATGCAGCAAGCTTTTAATTTTCTGAAAGATTCAAGCCGCTTTTTTGGCTTAATTCATCAAAGTAATCTTTCCTCAACGAATAGATTGTATGGTGAACAAGATACCTTAGCTGGCTTATATAACACCATTTTTTTTGATTCAACATCAACCTTAGATCGATTTGAATTAGTGAGTACACTTAATCGGGTGGGTTTATCGCTTTCTAATAAAGGGTTTACTGTAAATGCAATGCTGCTCGGCGAATATTGGAGAATGCGAATGGCTGGATTTCAGCATGACACCTTAGAGTTGGGTTTTCGTAGTGAACTTAACTATCAGATCTCATCATGGAAATTGGGTGCTAGCGTTGACCATCGACTAATCGGAGCATTTGGATCGACACGTGTTGAGTTGACTGCCAAAGGGAATATTTTTAATAACCACCAGCTCCGCGTGAGCTGTTTTCAGGGTAGTGTAGCACCGGATGTTTATCAACGTTTTTACTACGGAAATACCTTGCATTATCAATTAGCAACTCCCGAATTACAGCGTATAATTCAGGTAAATGCCTCGTTGAATGGTACCCTTTTCGGAATAGATTATGAGCTTCAAGTTAAAGGGTTGTCTACGCAGGGCGTGTATCAATTTCAAAATCAACAATGGGATGCATCCACCGAAAATTCAAGTAAGCGTTTAATTCAAGGTGCGGTGTCCTTATCTAAGTCCTTCCGGGGATTTTCAGTTAGTCCCAATGTGCGTTATTTAGTGATGGAAAATCCGGTATTTCCATCGATAATCACAGGGGCAAGTGTTGGCTACAACGGGTTCATTACTAAATCCAAGAATTTGTATTTATTTTCAAAAGTAAGTTACCAATTTTATAATCGGTACCTGCCACTTTCTTTGGTTCCTATGCTATCACAGGTGAATTTAACCCCAACAGGGACAGTTGATAATTCATACCATAACCTTGCTGCCACAGTAGGGTTCAAGGTAAAAACCTTTCGGTTTTTTGTTTCCGGAGCAAATTTAGGTTCCTTATGGATGAATGCGGCTCAGCCCTTGTATGAACATCTGCCAATACCAAGTTGGCAATTACAGGTAGGGTTGGTTTGGGAGTTTTGGAATTAATTCCAAAATTATGTTAGTTAAATTGACTGCTATGCAGTTACACCCATTACTTCGGCCATTTTAATACCGATGTGCGCTGGAGAATCAACCACATGAATACCACATTCACGCATGATTCGTTTTTTTGCTTCCGCTGTGTCATCCGTTCCGCCAACGATAGCACCGGCATGACCCATGGTTCGTCCTTTAGGAGCAGTTTCACCTGCAATGAAACCAACTACGGGCTTCGTTCCATGTTCTTTAATCCAACGTGCTGCAATGGCTTCCAAGTTTCCGCCAATTTCACCAATCATTACGATTCCTTCGGTTTCAGGATCGTTCATCAATAATTCTACGGCTTCTTTTGTAGTGGTTCCAATGATTGGATCTCCACCAATACCAATAGCGGTGGTAATACCAAGGCCGGCTTTCGCTACCTGGTCAGCTGCTTCATAGGTAAGGGTACCTGATTTCGAAACAATTCCAATTTTTCCTGTTTTAAAAACAAAACCAGGCATAATTCCAACCTTAGCTTCTCCTGCAGTAATTACTCCTGGGCAATTTGGTCCAATCAAGCGACAATCAAATGCTTTGATGTATTCTTTGGCATTTACCATGTCTTTCACAGGAATCCCTTCGGTGATACATACAATCACTTTAATTCCTGCTTCAGCGGCCTCCATAATTGCATCCGCTGCAAAGGCAGGCGGCACAAAAATAATTGATACGTCAGCTCCGGTAGTTGTTACCGCATCACTTACTGTATTAAATACTGGTCTGTCCAAATGGCTTGTCCCACCTTTACCAGGAGTTACTCCACCAACTACATTAGTACCATATTCAATCATTTGACCTGCGTGGAAGGTTCCTTCGCTGCCTGTAAAACCTTGAACTATAACTTTAGACGATTTGTTTACCAGTACACTCATTGTTATGCTTTTATTTGTTCACAAAAATACACATTGTGTTTTAATTCATTGCAAGGTTAATTGCGCTAAAAAATGATGTTCATCGATTTCGATACGTTTACATTTGAATCCGACGGAACTTGCAATGTCATGTAGGTTGTCGTAATCTATATATAACCAATCAAAAATCTCAGTAGATTCTTTTTTATAATGTAATTGAAATTTGAAATTCCCGTAATATTCTGCGTTTAAATCCATCCAATACGATCCATCTTCTTCTTCATATAGGAAGGCCACATCAGAAGAATCACATAAGATTTGTCCTCCTGGGTTTAGTAAGTTTTTAAGGTGCTTTAGAAAGGCGGGAAGTTTACCTTTTGTGCCAGCGATTCCAATTCCATTCATTAACAGCAAAATGGTATCGTATGTTTCACCTTTCAGGTCGAGGATGTCTATGCAACGGGCATCAATATTCATTGAGTTGAGGTAACTTATGGCGCCTGGCGAGGTGTCAATTGCGCTAACGTTGTTGCCTAATTCGCTCAGGTATATACTGTGTGGACCTGCTCCTGCACCGACATCTAGAATTCTGCCTTTAGACAAAGACATGGCATGTTGTTCCAATGCTGGCATCTCTTCGAAGGTTCTGAAAAGTACTTCAACCGGAATAATATCATCATCGCATAAATCTGCAGTAACAATAATGTCGGCCGGTTTTTTTGTTTTTAAATAGTCTTTTATGGCTAAGCCAATTGGGTCATGAGTGGCCATTAATATTCGAATTCATTAAAATCACTAAAATCCTCTTCGTTGTAATCATCGTCATAATCATTAAACCCATAGTCATCGTCTTCCGATCCATCTCCCTGAATTTCAGACCCTCCGCCACTGGCAAAAAAATCTTCCTCTAGGGCTTCTTTGGAATTCTCCTTCGGTGCTTTTCCAACCTCAAGTACCGTGAACGCTTCCTTTGGACTTTCAGCTTCATAACCTATAAGTTCAATCAGAAAAATCCACATGCGCATGAAATCGTAGACAAGAATGAATTTTTGGTCAGGCTCTTCTACAAAATCTTTTAAGATGGCCTTGTTCATGACATTGGATGGAGAATCCAACGCATCATCGTCATACGACATATCCATGAGGTTTATTTCATGACCTTTATCCCATTCGTCGTTGGATACATAAAAGCTAGCCATTTGATCACCCTTAAATTCAAACGCCGACATTATGGCTTGATAGAACGTTTCAAAATTGCTCTCATTAGAAATTACCACGTCGCGAAAAACTTCATCTTTATGGTCTGAATCTAATAATACTCTGAACTTTAACCCAGGCATATGTTTTTTTTTACAAAGTTATTTATTTAGACGTAACAGGAACAAGTCCTAAGTTGTTTGCTAGTCCAATCATTTCTTGTTCTGCTTCTTCAAAGGTGTTTTGGATTTTACCTTCAAGGATTGCTTCTTTTATAGCAGATTTAATTATCCCAATTTCGGCACACGGACCAATGCCGTAATAGGACATAATGTATTCACCTGTAACCGGAGGTTGAAAATTCCGGATACGGTCCTTTTCTTCTACTTGTTTTAATTTTTCACCAACTAATTCGAAATTCTTACGGTATCGTTTAACTTTAAACTCATTCTTAGAAGTAATGTCTGCACTGCAAAGTGTCATTAAATCTTCAATATCGTCACCGGCTTCAGATAATAACCTCCGAATGGCAGAATCCGTCACAGAACCCTTAACTAAGGCAATTGGCCGAAGGTGAAGGCGAACGAGTTTTTGGACATATTTCATTTTCCCATCGAGTGGGAGTTTTAATTTTTTAAATATTTTAGGCACCATTCGAGCACCTAATTCTTCATGACCATGAAAGGTCCAACCGGCTTGCGGGTCATACCGTTTGGTTGGTGGTTTGGCTATGTCGTGCAATAATGCGGCCCACCGCAGCCATACATTATCGGTGTGTTCACAAATATTATCCAGTACCTCAAGTGTATGGTCAAAATTGTCTTTGTGGCTATGGCCGTTAATGGTTTCTACACCACTCAAAGCAAGCAGTTCTGGGAAAATATGCGGTAGCAATCCACTTGCCTTTAGTAAATAAAAGCCACGGGATGGTTTCTCGGAACTCATGATTTTATTAAGTTCCGTTGCAATCCGCTCCATGGAGACAATGGCAATTCGCTCAGGTTGCTGTTGAATTGCTTGTAGGGAAGGACCGGCAATTTTAAAGTCGAGTTGCGTTGCAAATCGAATGGCTCGCATCATTCGAAGGGGGTCGTCCGAATAGGTGATTATTGGATCTAAAGGCGTGCAAAGCATTTCTTTTTCTAAATCCTCAAGTCCATTAAATGGGTCTTCAAGTTCTCCAAAGTGTTCCTGATTCAAGTTGAACGCCAAAGCGTTTATTGTGAAATCACGCCGGAGTTGATCATCACGCAATGTTCCAGGAGTGGTGGATGGTTTTCTTGAATCTTCTGTATATGATTCTTTACGAGCCCCTACAAATTCAACATCTAAATCTTTGTATCTAAAGTGAGCGGTACCATATCGCTTGTAAATGGATAGATTTTTCACCCGAAGTTTCGCTGCAACGAGCGAAGCGAATTCAGGGCCATCACCTACCACTACGATGTCAATGTCTTTACATGGCCTACCCAAAAAAGAATCACGTACATATCCACCAATGACAAAGGCAGGGATATTTTGTTGGGAACATAGTTCAGAAACAACTTTAAATACGGGGTGTTGAAGAAAGTGGGAATAAGTTTCCGACATGAATGCAAAGGTACAAAAAATGGCCAATCTAGGATTGGCCATTTTATATTTAAAGGGTTTTACTCATCGTCATCGTCATCATCGAACGAAAACAGACTCCCTGTTAATTCATCATCGTCGTCATCGTCGAAAAACCGGTCTTTTTTTCCGCTTTTTTTATAGGCGTCCATTTTAGGTTTTTTAGATCGATCTACCTCTGTGTCGGGTTTTCTCTCTTTTTCTTTAGGGATTATTTTTTTTCGCGGATCTAAGGCATTTGGGTCGAATGGGGTGGGAACAAAGCCTTCAGAAACTGGTTTCTTGTTTTCGGGTTGATACCCTTCGTTTCTTCGTGGTGCTTCTGTTCTTGGTCCTTGGTTGCGGTTGTCGCCACGGTCCTCGGCTTTTTTAACAGCGATTGTTCTGCCATTTACAGAAAAGCCGTCAAGGGCTTCAATCGCAGCAGTTCCTTCGGATTCATCATCCATTTCAACAAACCCGAAGCCACGAGAGCGTCCAGTTTCTTTATCGGTAGCTACGGTGGCTTTGTTAACTTTTCCGTATGGCTCAAAGAGCGAACGCAATTGTGCGTTGTCGACACCAAAATCAAGTTTGGCTACGAAAATACTGATCATAACAGGTTAGACACGTTTAATAGTTGTTTTTACACGCCGAATTTATGAAAAAAATCAGTAGGCCAAACCATTAATGTAATTTCTTCTTAAATTTTTACACTTAGGGTAAAGTAAATTGATCGACCTTGATTGGTGAGTAGCCCTGGACCAGGGTAACCACTGCTTCGTCGAATCGGTGTCATTTCGTTCAATAAATTGTTTACTCCAGCCTTAAATTGATAGTTTTCATAGAATTGGGTGCTAATTCCAAGGTCATGAATGCCGTATGCTGGAATTAAACCAATGGTAGCGGTCTGATTGGGAGTAACAGTATTAACTGCATCGGAAAAGCATGCCGCCGTATATTGATATTGATAGCTAAAGGAAATTATTCCGGCCTTATACTCTAAACCAGCACGAACGATTTGCTCTGGTGCATATTCTGCTTTTTTACCAACAATTGATGTTGCTTCATTCCCAGCAATTGAAGGATTGTTCCATCGTTTATACCGCGCATCTTGAATGGTCCCACTTACATATACATTAAGTTGTTCTGAAATTTTCGAATGCTTGAAGAATGGATTGAACATGCTCACTTCAGCAAACACTTCGATGCCTTTCGATTCTAGGTCTCCTATATTGGTTTTATATGATGCCCCAAAATCGATCGGAGGAAGGGTTCCTACCTTGTTATTGTATCGAATAAAAAATGCATTTACGTCGTACGTGAAATTTATTCCTCTAAACAATCGATTGCCTTTGATTCCGAATTCACTGCTATAGCCCGTAACATCCGTTAGGTTCGAATCAACGATTTCTGTAGTTGATGATGGAAGTAATTCACTGTACATTACCGGTCGATAATTCTGGTTTGCATTGGCGTAAAGACTTGCATTCGCCGTCTGCTTTTTCAATAAAATATATTTGGCACTTAGCCCTCCGAGTATAATAACTCTATTTTTTTGAATTCCACTAAGGTATCCTCCGAGCACTTGATTTGTTCGCCCACTCATGCTTGCTTGTATTGTTTCCGCTCTATATCCAGGAACCAGGGTAAGTTTTTTACCGATGGCAAACAGCTGTTCTGCAAATAGCGCAATGTTTTGTGTTTGTAGGTCAAGGTCGCGTTGGTATATTTTTCCTGCATTATCTGGCGTTACTGATAAATCAAAGTCACTTGCACCGGATCCTATTCCTTTTTGTAGGCGCTGAATATCACTCAAACAATAACGTAAGCCTCCCGAAAAAACCTGTTGATTTTTGCCAATCTTAAAGGATTGGTTTAATCTGATTTCACTCGATAATGTATTGTAAATGTCACGATCAACTTCCCTGCGGTTGTAGCTACCCAAGGTAGTATTGAAGGTGTCTGCTATGTTGATAGCTTTTAAGAAGCCCACACTGTTCCGGTTACCGTGAAGATAATTTACTGTAGCATGTAATTTCAATCCGTTGTTGAATGTATGTTTCAACTGAATCGAGGCCATTTTCCAAGGAAGTTCAAACCAATTTCTGTTTCGCAGGGAGGTGTCCGGGGTTTGAGCGGCCATGGTGTCATGAAGTCCACCTGCTTGCTTGCTTAAATAATAACTATTGTTGTATTCAACTGTTAATTTGCCTTGTTTCCATCCGTATCCAACTTTTCCGAAATAGGAATTCGTGAAGTATTCACTGTTCGCTCTAAACCCTTGTGCTTGACGGTGATGCATAAATCCGTAATAGGTCCAATTTCCAATTTTTCCGCCGATGGCATTAAAACTATTAAATAATCCAAACGAACCAGCGGTATGAGATCCTTCGTACGTTATTGGACGTTCACCAAGTTGGTCTTTATATTGGTAGTTAATCATTCCACCAAATTGCGATCCATATTGTAATGCGGAGGACCCACGGAATACTTCGATATTTGCTACGGCATCTAGTGTGGGCGAGTAATACGACTCGGCATATCCTGAAGGGTCAGCCGCAATATCGTAGCCATTTTGGCGCATGTTGAATTCCCATGATCGATTCGCACTAAGTCCACGCGTTGATATGCTCGTTTGTAAGCCGGATGCATCGTGGTCGGATACAAAAATTCCCGGGGTTTTTCGAAATACTTGACGGTAATTATTTGTTGATAAATCCATTTCTCGACCATTTAATAGAATTACCTCCATCTTTTTACCGGCTAGGATCCGCATTCCATATATTGAATCTGGTGTAATTTTATTTAGTGGGTACGTTCTCACCAGTACGTCAGCCGTAATTTTGTTGTTGTCTTGACCAAAGGTTGTGTGAATTATAGCAAGAATAAGAAAGAGTGAACGTACGATTAAACGCATGATTTTTTTTCTGCAAAGTAACTGCCTAGTAACTCCAAATTCAATACCTCAAAAATGGTATTTTAGAATGATTCTAAATAAATACCTTGAAAAGGGTATTCATTCCGATTTTTTTTAAGCGGCAACGAGGGATATTTTTATCTTTGTATCATGCGTCTAGTTAAGGAAATTCCTCACAGTCATTATTTGGTTCAAGTTCATGAATACAATGGGAAGTATCTATTAAAAATCACCTTGGATAACTATGAACAAGTATTTAAAATTCCGACAAGTGAATTAGAAAACTTAGATGAATTAACCACTAAATTAACCCATGAATTTTGGTCTTCTTGCTTGCAGCGATTCCTTTTGATGCGATCAGATTACGAGAAATTCATAAAATAAACTCTTAGTTATGAAATTATTTTTTGCAAGCTGTTTAGGATTTTTATTAATCTCTTGTAATGATGCTAAAAAAAAGGATTCCGCAGTAGAAAAATCCCCAACTGTAATTACTCGTTATGACAAAAGTTTGGTTATTGCTTATTATCACCAAGACAGCTTAAAAGAACGGTTTGATTATTACAAAAAGGAAGACCAAGTGATAACCCGAAAACAGAAAATGTTTGAAGCGGAAATGAAACGAAGGGGGAAAGAGTTAGAGGATTACGTGCGCAGAAACGATGAAAAAGCACGTAATGGCTTGTTGTCTCAAAATGAAATCATGCAGATTCAACAAAAGGCGCAAAGCATGGAGCAAGAATTAATGCAATATCAGCAAGCGCAAGCTGCGAAAATTGAGGAAGAATCTGTTAAGAAGTTAGAGGCCATTACCAAGAAAATTGAAACCCTTGGGAAAATGTATAGCGAGAAAAACAACATTGATATCCTATTAATTCATGGCGCTGGGGGACAATTGAATTTCATAAACGAAAAAATGAACGTGACTTCTGATTTTATTCGGTTTTTGAATGAGAACCAAGCAAACATCGAAAAAGATTTGAAATAACATGCTGATTGCCGAACAAAAACGAAAAGAGAACATCATAGAGTACCTGCTCTATATGTATCAAATTGAAGATATTGTACGAACTATGAATTGTGATTTTGAGCGAATAAAAACCTCACTAATCCCTTCCGTATTACCGAATCCATCGTTTCAACATCAATATGAACGCTGGTACGAAGACATCTGCAAGGAGTTAAAGCGCTCAGGAAAAACACAAAAAGGACATCTCTATGAATTGGAAGAGGTGTTTGCAGAATTAACACTCCTGCATCGGACCTTACTTGAAATCATGATCGACGAGAAATATAAAGTCTTAGTAGAAAATGCACTTCCTTCGATTGAGGAATTTTCTAGTAAATCTACCCTAATGAATGCCCATCCCATTGAGGTGTGTCTTCATGCAATGAATATGAAATTGCAATTGAAGTTAAGGAAACAAGAAATCACAGCAGAAACGGATGCGGCTATGGACTCCATGCGCATTTTATTAGCGTATATCGGTAGAGAATATGCTAAAATGAAAACAGGGCAGTGGGGTATTAATTTAAATTAAGTTATTCTTAGATTTTATCTATTCCTTCAGTCCAAATTCCTTCCTGGTATATATGACAACTTAAGCCATTGGTTATAATTAGTTTTTCAGCTTGAACAACTTTTTGATATGCGCTAATTTGGACCATGACCTCTGGTGTACAGGGTACGGTTGTGCGCTTGCATTCAACTAAAATACTTGGATTCCCCTCCGAGTCAAAGGTTGCGATATCCCATCGTTTCAATCGCTGGTTATAGGTCAATGCTTTTTCTACGGATATATTACCGGATGGTATTTTTTTAACGTGAATCAAATACCCAATTACATGCTGCCTGACCCATTCTTCTGGTGTAAGAACTAGCCATTTCTTACGAATAAGGCACCGCACTTTATATTGTTCACCCTCCTTGTTAAGTGACAAGGGTGTGGGAGGAAACGAAAGTGGAATCATCACAGGCGTGGAAGCAATAAATCGATGGGTTGGTAATTCAGGTCGAATACATGGCCAAGTACTTCATTGGTCAAAACGCCTTTATACATATACACGCCATCCTTAAAGCCAGGCTTGAAGCGAATGATGTCCTCTATACTTCCTTTCTCCCCAATGTCTAATAACAACGGAGAGAATATATTGGATAGGGCAAAAGAGGCAGTTCGAGATACACGAGACGCAATGTTCGGAACACAATAATGAACAACTCCATGCTGAATAAAGGTAGGCGCATTGTGGTTGGTAACTCGGGACGTTTCAAAGCATCCACCTTGGTCGATACTCACGTCAACTACCACAGATCCTTCTTTCATTTGTTCCACCATTTCTTCTGATACCACACATGGTGTTCTTCCCATTGGAGCTCTGAGTGCTCCAATCGCCACATCCGCTCGGCGAATGGCTTTAGCTAATACCTTGGGTTGAATAATAGATGTGAATACCCGATTTCCAACAGCGATTTGAAGTCTACGTAAACGTGCTACGGAATTATCAAATACTTTAACCGAGGCACCAAGTCCTAGCGCTGCGCGGGTTGCAAATTCACCCACCGTGCCTGCGCCAATAATTACTACTTCAGTTGGCTGAACACCAGCAACGCCCCCCAACATCATACCTTTTCCTTGAGTAAACGAAGACAATAAATCTCCCGCAACTAGAATTGCGGTGTTTCCTGCAATTTCACCCATGGTGCGCACAACGGAGAATACGCCCTCTTCATCTCGAATGTAATCCCATGCAATACAGGTTGTTTTCTTGTGCATGAGTTTTTGCAAAATTTCTTTTGGTTGTGTTGAAATTTGAAGCGCTGAAATAAAGGTTTGATTCCCAGGCATTAATTCAATTTCTTCCTCGGAAGGCGGAGCCACTTTG